>Ga0070697_100002212_pt1 | contig 14923 bp, 17 predicted proteins | sample KBSK1501metaG_FD_65475 | JGI IMG/M metagenome (GOLD analysis project Ga0070697, IMG submission 65475) | Corn, switchgrass and miscanthus rhizosphere microbial communities from Kellogg Biological Station, Michigan, USA - KBS K1-50-1 metaG | ecosystem: Host-associated > Plants > Roots >...
AACCTTCCAGATTCCCCTCAGTAGCAACACCGGGGTGTGGGTCGCAAGCATAGATGTACGAGATTACAATGACGGATTTGCGAACATAGGGCCTTCATCGAGTGTGAACAGAGGCTTCGCCGTATCAACCGCGGTTCTCTCCGTCACAACTAGCACGCCCAACAGCAACTACACGACCGGCAGCATCGTAGTCATCGATGCGATCGTACTAACACCGGGAGGGGACAACTTCACCAGCGGAACAGTCACGGCTACAACACACCATTCCTCTTTGCAGATAGGCAGCCCACTCCAGCTATCCTACGATCAGAACCACGGCAAGTGGGTTGGCAGCTACACTGTGAACTCTACCAACCCAACGGGAACATGGCTTATACAAGTTAACGCCACCGACGCTTACGGCAACTCAGGGTACGGTTCGACCTCAACACTAGTTACCCTTCCACCCTCCCAACAGCCACCGCCCTCCCCGACGAGTTCGGCATTCAACTATCTCTGGATAGTAGTCATTGCTCTACTGGCAGCCTTGGCCGGCCTCGCTTCGTTCATCGTCTATAGACGGGGTAGATTGACACGGAGAGTGTTGAAGGTTGACTTGGAAGCGATTCATGCAGAAGCCAAGAAAGTCGAGAACAACGAGTTCTTCAAGAGTGTCCAAGAACAACTAAAGGAACAAAAGAACAATCCTCAGAACGGCGCTGACCCCAAGTAGAGAGAAAAGTTCAGAATCATAGGTGGCCAAGAAAACCGAAAAAATTGTTCGGATTAATTCTAGAGGTTGGACAATTCTTCTTTCGAGTTCATCTCTGAGCCTAGATAGCTGTAGACGCCGGTCTTTAGAACCTTCAAGGACAACAGCGCACACTTCAGTCTGACAGCGCTGAGCTGCCCCCCTATCAAGGAGAGTATCTCTTCCTTGGAAATATTCCGCACTTCATCAAGCTTTTTTCCCTTGACTAGCTCCGTGAGCATTGAAGCTGAGGCTTGACTGATCGCACATCCCTGCCCGTTGAACCTTACCTCTCTGACACTGTTGTTCTTGTCAAGTTCTAATTGCATTTCTATGATGTCGCCACAGAGAGGGTTGGAGTCCTTGGCGCTGATCTGTGGATGGTCTAGGGTTCCCTTGTTTCTAGGGTGACGGTAGTAGTCGAGTATGATCTCGGAGTAGACTGAGCTCAAATCTTGAAGACTCTTCCCGCTCGCTCGACGGATTCGACTAGACGATCTATCTCCTCTTCAGTATTGTAAAGGTATACGCTGGCTCGCGTGGTGGAGGGAACTCCTAGTCTTTCCATGAGAGGTTGGGCACAGTGGTGGCCTGATCGGACAGCTATTCCATCCTCGTCCAGCATGGATGCCATGTCGTGCGCGTGAACATCTGCAAGGTTGAAGCTTACAACTCCTCCACGAGTCTCGGGGTCCGCGGGCCCGTAGACTTTCAGACCCCTTACTCCTCCTAGTGCTTCAACGGCATACTTCGTTATTTCTCTGTCGTGATCTCTAATGTTCCTAAGACCCAGCTTTGACAAGTAGTCGACGGCTACTCCTAGCCCGATTGCCCCTGCGATATCGGTGGTTCCCGCTTCGAACTTGAAGGGCGGGTCTTTGAATGAGGCTTCGTACAGATGGACCTCACGAATCATTTCTCCCCCACTCTGATAAGGCTCCATGTTTTGCAGAAGCTCTCGTTTTCCGTACAGTACTCCTATTCCGGTGGGTCCGCACATTTTGTGGCCAGAGAAGGCGAGGAAATCACAGTCTAGATCCTGAACGTCGATCGGCATGTGTGGGACAGCCTGGGCACCGTCGACCAGGACTTTGCATCCGTATTTGTGAGCCACGCGCACTAGTTCTCGAATCGGGTTGATTGTCCCCAGCACATTGGAAACGTGTGTCACGGCGAAGAGCTTGACCGTTCCTTCTTCGAGATGCCGGTGAAAGTCTTCACGGACAAGTCGACCATCGTCTGTGATTCCGACATACTTGAGACTGGATCCTTTTTCGCGCGAGAGCTGCTGCCATGGGACGATGTTGCTGTGATGCTCCATCTCGGTGAGCATGATGCCGTCTCCGAGTCCAATGTTTGATCTGCCCCACGAATGGGCGGCGAGGTTGATTGCCTCGGTTGTTCCGCGGACGAAGATTATCTCTGAAGGGTCTCTGGCGTTGATTAGATGAGCGATCTTTCGCCTGGCTTCTTCGTAAGCTACTGTCGCTTCTTCGCTTATCCGGTAAACTCCTCTGTAGACGTTAGCGTTGTAATGGTTGTAAAATCGGTCTAGAGCTTCGATGACCTGTACGGGTTTCTGAGATGTTGCTGCATTGTCGAGATAGACGATGGGTCTCCCATTGATTTCTCGCTGCAGAATTGGAAAGTCGGTCCTTACCCGCTCCACATCGTACCCGCTACTTTTCTTTGGGGGATAGACTTGGGCGGGGCGTTGCATGGATTGTCCTCTGACCGTGAGGACAGGAATATTGACGTAGAATTCTTGAGTGTGGTCTTAGACGTGCTGGTGGTGCTCTTCTGGGCTACGTGCACCGGTGGCTTGCTCCTTGCCCTTGGGTACGAAGCTGTGGCCGCATCCGCAGGTGAGGTAGCTTTCTGGGAAGTTGAACTTGAAGCCTCCACCCATCTCGGTCTCTACATAGTCGATTTCGGCGTCTCCGAGAAGGTCGGCGCTCTTAGGGTCAGCTACGATATTGACTCCGTTCCTGTGCTCGATAACGTCGGCTGTCCCTGTCTTGTCGAGCTTCAGTCCGAACTGGTAGCCTGCACAGCCTCCCGCCTTTACGAAGACACGGAGAGCCAAGTTCTGGTCGTTGACCTGCTTCAGATAGTCTTGGACCTTGGTCGCTGCCTTATCGGTTATGGATATTGCCATTTCTTCTCTGCTCTCCTAGTTCCCTGGCTCCTTTTTAACCTTGACAGTCAATTCATTCATGTTTTCTGGTACTGGGAAGGAGATAAGCCGTACGCGACGACGTCCAAAGATGCTCTCCCACGAATCAGTTAGGCCATAAGGCACTATCTACTCTTCGGTTCTTGTCTGGCAGTATTTTCAGTCGTCTCTAACTTATGTTCGAGAATGATAGGTTGCGTGTTAGGCGGTCGTCGTATGAACCTGTCACGCTGAGTTGAGGGAGGCAACTCCGACATGTGGCATGGTTGGACCGGGATAAGGGGTTGGCCGGCCACCGTAAAATCCCTGCCGTGCAATCGGCCAAACTACCACGCTACTGGCGTGAGGGGGCGGTTGAGGTTCGACCGTTCACAGCCGAAAGGAGGCTACGTGTCTCTCTGGCGCAAGGGCTCTCAGGCGAAGCAATGATGGGGAATCCGCCGACGACGGTAATCCCCGGAGTCGATGAGAGCAAGCCGAGCCTTCGAACAACCGAAGACTCGACAGAACCGCAGAGCCTAACCTTGAAGGTACCCTGATGCTTCTGGTTCCTCATTGCACTACATGTTCTCCTTCTTTATCCAGTCGTAGCCCCTCTCTTCGAGCACGTCTGCGAGCTCGGGACCTCCCGACTTTACCATTCTGCCGTCTAGGAGAATGTGGACGTGGTCTGGTTTGATGTATCGTAGAATTCGTTGGTAATGGGTGATTATCATGACGCCCATTTCGGGTCCTACGAGCTTGTTTACGCCCTCAGCTACGATCTTGACGGAGTCGATATCTAGTCCTGAGTCTGTCTCGTCAAGAACTGCAATCTTCGGTTGGAGAATTGCTAGTTGGAGTATTTCGCAGCGCTTCTTCTCGCCGCCGGAAAATCCCTCGTTCAGATAACGGGTTGCAAAGGATTCGTCCATATCCAATAGTTTGAGCTTCTCTTTCAGGAGCTTCCTGAACTCAAGGACAGAGAGCATCTCTTGTCCCAGGTCGCCTTTCTTGCCACCCTGTCTGACCGCGTTGTAGGCGGTGCGAAGGAATGTGGCCAAGGATACGCCCGGCACTTCGTACGGGTACTGGAAGGCTAGGAACAGCCCCTTACGAGCTCTTACGTCCGGCGCTAGCTTCAGAATGCTCTCGTTGTCGAAGAGAATGTCGCCCTTAGTAACGATGTACTTTGGGTGTCCCATGACAGTTGAGGCGAGAGTGCTCTTACCCGATCCGTTAGGACCCATAACGGCATGAATCTCGCCCTGCTTGACCTGGAAGTCTACCCCTTTGAGAATCTCTTTGCCATCTATTGTGGCGTGGAGGTCTTTGATATCGAGCTGGCTCACGTTATGACTCATGTTGGGAATTCACTTCCGCTTCAATATCCACTCTTTAGCTGTTCTCTCGATTACGATCGACGTATGACGTACGTCATATTAATGCCTTGGTCCTTGGTCCTTCGAACCTATTTCAATTCTGATCAAGAAGTAGACTGCGAAAAATTGCGAACGAGAGTTCGGGTCACGAGTTCCTCCTCCTGGTTCCTAGTGCCCCGTCTGTCGGGAGCCCTGTGACGACTGGAGAGTGGCTTAGGTTACGCCGGGATTATGGTAATGCCCGGGCTTAGTTCTATCCAACCGTCTGGTTGATAGATCAAGAATGGCAATACAGCTGACACCGACAAGGATCAAGGGAAGCAAGTACCTCCTCATCCCGAAGGATCTGGTGCAGCTCTTAGAGATCGATGATGGAAGCGTGCTCAATCTGACGATTGAAGATACGGACAAGGGCCAGCGACTGGTCTACTCTATCCGACAGAAATCTGGCAACACGGCCGGAGACTAATCACCCAATGCCATGAGGATGAGCACAACTGGCGCTCGCTCCCGAATTCTTCGTATTGCTGGGAATCAACGTCTTCCTAGCCACGAGCGTTATCACCGCTCTGCTTGATCGCCACCTACCGTCAATTCTTCAGTACCTATTCCAAGGCGCAGCAGGAGCTGGGTTGGGAGAGCTCCTGCTAAACCAGCAAGCCACCAGCGCGACGCGCGTTTGGGCTTCTATTGTATATCTAGCATTTGCCCTTTCCAGCTTGGTCGGCGTGAACATCCGACTTGCAATAGTTCGCCGAGGGATGAACATAGCTTCAATGTTCTCGCAAATGATGACAGTGCCCGTAGTCATGACCTCAGCACTCTTTCTCTCTTCTTTCCTAGGAAACGGTGGAGACCTAGTCTTCTCGCCAGCTTCCATACTGACCATTGCAGTCTCGGTGCTCGTGGCTGACCTGAGCATTTTCGGATTGCTTCGCGAATACTCTAGGCATGGTAGTGTCAGAGATGGACTAGCCTCGTTTCCCACCGGCACGGCACCGGCGTTAACCGGGAGTGTCGGGCGTGCGTTGGATTTGCATCGGCCCTCTGAGCAGGATTTCACTTTGCATCATCACTCTGAGCAAGGGGAAGAGTGGGAGGAGTCTCCGACGAAGGAAAAGGAGTAATGATAAGAGTGGAAAGCATCAAGCGCGTTATGGCTCTGAAGCCCAAGAGGCAGGTCCGGTTAGGGCTCTTGCTCGTTTCAACGTCAATCATTATCAGCATGAGTCTACTCGCTTACAATAGGATCACCTATGAATTTCCTCTAGCAGTGGGCAACACCGGCCAATCCGCGCTAGGTCCCCCAACTTCAGCGGGAGTAGGCATCTTGTACGCCATGATAGTCGTTGCATCAATCTTAGGATTCGGCGCGATCCTCGGCATATTCGGCTCCTTGCGTAGCGTGTCCAATCGGATCAGCGAAATTGTCGTACGAGAGCCGTCGCCCAAAGACCCGATCTCCGAGTCTCAAGAGGAGGCAGAATGGGAGGAGGCGTCAACGCAGACTGAACATAAGGCAACAGACGACGAGATCCTCAAAGCACTCTGGCATTCCAAGGACAAGAACACGGGCACAGCCGAATAGCTAGTGGTGCGAACAGAGTTCTTCCGATAGACGAGATAGTACTGCCTCAGGCTTCACAAGGTAACACAGCTCAGAAGAGAGTCCACCGATTGTCACGTGGATTCTCGGTAAACAGAGCATTTGGGAGGTGAGCGAGAAAGAATGAATTTCCTCAAAATTGAATGGACAAAGAAAAGAGGTGTAATCGCTCTATTGGCCACCGGTCTCGTCGTGACGAGTTTCATCCTCGGGGGCTATGTAGCCACCGGGAGTTGGAACCCGTGGGGCCACAAGCATTACTACCAGAATCTGGACGTCAACTTCGGCTACTGCGTAGGCGGGTCTCAGAACTTCTGCGACTCAGTCCACAACACCATGTACAACACTGGAGTCGCCTGGATCGACCAAGTTATCCAGGGCACCACTGGTACCGTGACTAACGGATGCTTCCCGTCCGCAACCTGCGGTATGAGCTTCATTGCACTGTCCGGAAGTGCTGTGACACTGGCAGCTGGTGACGCATCCTCCGGTGTAACCAACGGTAACTGTGGAGCAGCTGGGAGCGAAGGCGGTACTGAGATTACTGCTGCTAGCGGTCTTCAGCGTGCTGCGGCTACAACAAACACTCTGCTATCAGGTGCGACCGGCAGCACTTCGGTTTTGACAAGAACTTTCACGTCATCGGCCACCCAAACAGTTCAATTGGCTTGCCTAGTCAGTTTCGCTACTGCGAGCAGCGCGAGCAGTATCCAGCTTGCTGCCGCGTCGTTCACATCGGTGACCCTGAACAACGGTGACACGATCCAGATCACCTGGACGCTAACGTGGACATGGAGCTAAACACTCTGAAGGCTTAGTCGCCAGCCACCCGTTTTCTTTCGAGGGAGGCCTAAGCCACGAGGAAAAGGCTCACGATCGGAATGGCAGTTCTAGGCATCCTAGTATCGAGTCTCTTTCTCACTTATTGGTTCGAACCAAACCGACTGATATGGACCAATGACGGGACTGTAGCCGCGGTACACCAATACTCGGATTCTAACAACCGAATAAACTGGAACGTCTTGGTCTACATCTATCAGCAGAATGATATGGGCTATCTCGTCAACAGAGGATTCGTCGCGCTAAATGGCCTTGGCACTCCAGGTCACGGAAACTTCTGCTGGAATGACGGACATAACAGCTGCCGCGGTACACCTCTAGGCTTCAGCCTGAACCAAAGCCTTACTGTCGAAGCTTTGAACAATGGGAACTTCATGGTAAAGAATCGTCAACTGTGAATGTGTCTACAGATTCATTCAGAAGCCTTCTTCGGTTTCCACGCGTGGAGTCTGACAGACATCCCCAACGTGGCTTGTTGGCTAAGCGGTTGCTTTGTTTCATGGTTCCGAGAGGCTAACACCAAGTGTTACAACACGCGTATTCGACCGTCACCGCCTTTTCGCTTCTCAAGCAGGACTGTTCCGATTGCGACTCCATTGGATACGCCGCACAGTGACACGGCATACGCATTACAAAGCATAGGGACACTGAACCGGTACTCTGCAGGAGGGAAGTCGAAGCGCGTAAAGTCTCATTGATTGTAATGATGATCCTTGCGGCCGTTGCAGCGGTAAGTATCCCGGTCGGTCATGCGACTAACAACGTGCATACCTTCTATCTTGGCGGTTCAGGTGTCGGCACGTGCAGCGGTAAATGCGAAAATTTGTCCACGTCCGCGGGCACGGCTGACACTGCTACAAGTCAAGCGATTGATAAGACAGCTGGAAAATATCAGATTCAACCAGATGTAGCTTTGACTACCACAACCGGTACGCCTTCTACATCTTCGGTCTCTGGATATGCCTGGGTCTACAATACTGACTTGGGAGGATCAACCATTCAGTCTGGAACTTGGACCCTCGACCTGACACTCACAGTAAGTCCCAACGTCAACGGCGGTCCGATAGCCACTGTTTGGATTACGGTTTGGAGTTGCTCTACCAATAGTCTTGGGTCTTGCACCTTTCTTTTCAAAAACTGGGATAATAATACGAATGTCATGACGACCATCACGCCCACCAAGTACACCTACACCACCGGGACTGTTGGACCATTCTCGAATAGCCACTTCATAGCCGTTGAATATTGGATTTCATACACGACTACTGGATCTAGCAACGGTTTGACTATTGCTGAAACCACTGTCTCTTCGGCTTCAGATGTTATCACTCCAGGGTGGAATTTTGCTCAGAGCTTCGGTGCTTCACTTTCCTTAGCTAATTCTCAGTCCAGGGGATGGGGAAGGGTACTCTCTGCTACGCTTGGTTCAGTCGCAACGTTCGCTGAGAAGAATTCATTCTTCAGGACCCTCACGGGCTCTCTCAGTCTAGTGTCAAGTCTCGCAAAAAATGACTCGTTCCTCAGGACGCTCGCTGGTTCAATCACGATCGTGATGGGCAACATGGTCGCTAACGTGGATTCTGGAAAGTTATTTTGTAATTCCAGTCCTCGTTCGTGTTCAGCCAATCTGTCGGGATCCCTCGGTCTATCCCTCAGCGCTGGTGAGAAATATTCGTTCTCTAGGGCGCTTACTGGTTCACTATCCCTGACGTCTGGTTTTGTTGATCATGTTTCGCTCTTCAGGACCCTGACAGGTTCGCTGACGACATCGTCAGGTCTCGCTGAACACACTTCCTTGTTTAGGACTCTGGATGGTTCGTTGTCTCTTGCGGGTTCCGGCACCAAGGGGCTTGGCAAAGCTTTGACGGCTTCATTTGGTCTTAGTGCATCCGAAGCCAAGGGCTTGGCCAAGTCCTTGTCTGGTTCGATCTCTATTGCGTCTTCTGAGACCAAGGGTCTGGCCAGAACCCTAACCGGTTCACTAGCTTTTGCAGGTTCCCAAGTGAAGGGTCTTGTCAAAAGTCTGACAGGGTCATTCTCACTGGCAGCATCCCAGACCAAAGGTCTGGGGAAGGCTTTGATTGGTTCCCTTGGATCGTCCACGAGTCTGGTTGAACACGCATCGCTGTTCCGAACTCTGTCTGGATCATTGTCACTAACGGGTGTTGAGACTAAGGGTCTTGCCAAGGCTTTGACTGGTTTGTTGGGTTCATCTGCAGGCCTTGTTGAGCACAGTTCGCTGGTCAGATCGCTGACGGGTTCACTGGGCCTTACTGCTTCAGAAATCAAGGCACTGGCCAGAAATCTAACAGGCTCTCTAGGTTCAGTCTCTAGCCTCAGCGAACATACTTCCCTTTCGAGGCTTTTGGCCGGCGCACTAGGGCTTGCTGGCTCCGAAACCAAAGGTCTAGTCAAGAGTCTGACGAGTTCGCTCGGTTTCTCTTCAAGCCTTACTGAGCATATTTCGCTATTCAGGACTCTGACCGGTTCATTGTCACCTGTCGGATCCGCAACCAAAGGGGTTGGCAAGGCTTTGTCGGGCTCTCTAGGTCTATCCTCAAGTGTCGCCGAGAAGTCATCCTTCCTCAGGTCTCTGTCTAGCTCACTTTCCCTTGCAGGCTCTGAGACCAAAGGTCTAGCCAAGGGTTTGTCTGGTTCTCTTAGTATTGCAACTACTCAAACCAAGGGACTGGGTAAGGCTTTGACCGCCTCACTCGGCTTTGCATTGAGTCTTACCGAACATTCTTCGTTGTCCAGAACCCTCTCTGCGTCTTTGTCTCTCAGTGGTTCTGAGACCAAGGGTTTCGTTAGAAGTCTTCCAGGCTCTCTAGGTCTTGTCTCGAGCTTTGTTGATCACACTTCGTTCTTTAGGACCCTTACAGGCTCACTATCCCTGACTCTTGGTCTTGTTGATCATGTTTCGCTCTTCAGGACCCTGACAGGTTCGCTGACGACATCGTCAGGTCTCGGTGAGCACACTTCGTTGTTCAGGACTCTAGGGGGTTCGTTGTCTCTTACCGGCTCTCAAACGAAGGGGTTGGCCAGGAGCCTGACTGGTTCATTATCTCTGACAAGTTCTGAAACCAAGGGTCTCGCCAAGTCGTTGGCTGGCTCGGTCGGCATTGTTGGCTCTTCGGCTAGAGGGCGTGTCGAAATCCTGACTGGTTCAGTGGGTACATCTTCGACACTTATTGAACACACATCGCTTTTCAGAGCCCTGACAGGTTCGATATCGATCGGAACCTCCCTATTTCGGGGCCGAACCGAAGTGTTGACAGCTTCTCTAGGCTCATCATTAGCCCTCACGGAGCGCACCTCCCTATTCAGGACACTAACTGGCTCGATGTCTATAGCGGGCTCGGAAATCAAAGGTTTAGCAAAGAACATGGCCGGATCTCTGGGCTCATCCATAGGACTTGCTGATCATATTTCCTTGCACAGGTCTCTATCGGGATCGCTTGGTCTCAGTGCTTCCGAGACGAAAGGTTTCGCCAAGTCCCTGTCCGGTTCCCTGGGTTCGTCCTCAGGTTTGGTTGAGCACGTCTCGCTGTTCAGGAGCTTGAGTGGCTCGCTGTCTATTGCGACCACTCTCTCCAGAGGTCGTACCGAGACTCTAACCGCTTCGTTTGGACTGTCATCAAATACAGTTGATCACATTTCACTGTCCAGAACTCTCACCGGGTCAGTGTCTCTCGCTAGTTTAGAAGTCAAAGGTTTCGCCAAGAGCCTATCTGGTTCATTGGGTCTGTCCACAACTCTTGTTGAACATTCTTCATTCTTTAGAACATTGACTGGATTGCTCACCATGTCCTCAAACCTCCTTGAACATACATCGTTCTACAAGACACTGACCGGATCGCTTACGGCGTTCACTAGTCTTACTGAACATACTAGTCTCTTCAGGACGCTCACGAGCTCATTCTCTCTCGCAGGCCTTGAGACTAAGGGATTCGCCAAGTCTGTGACAGGATCGCTGTCGCTCGCCGCTTCCCAGACTAAGGGCATTGGCAAGCCGCTCAGCAGTTCACTCGGTCTTACCATTACCGTGTTCAGGGGTCGTGTGGAATTCTTGACCGGCTCCCTCGGTTCATCCTCAACGATGACTGAGCATGTGTCTCTGACCAGGACACTGACTGGTTCACTCTCTCTGGCCGGTTCTGAGATCAGAGGCTTCGCCAAAGGCCTGTCAAGTTCGTTCGGTTTGTCCTCGGTTTTCATCGAGCATTCGTCGATCTTCAGAACCTTGACGGGTTCGCTAACTGCGGCATCAAGTCTCAGTGAACGTACCTCGTTGTTCAGGACACTGACTGGTTCATTGTCTTCGGTCTCAGTTCTAACGGAGCACGTTTCGCTCTCTAGGACACTTGGGGGCTCTCTGTCTCTTGCGAGCTCTCAGACTAAGGGTCTGGCTAGGACCCTGACTGGTTCGCTTTCTCTTGCGAGTTCTCAGACCAAGGGTATTGGGAAATCTCTAACTGGTTCTCTGGGCATTGGTGCGAATCTGTTGAGAGGCCGTGCTGAGCTTCTAACTGGTACTATGGGGTTGTCGTCAAGCTTCACTGAGCATACTTCACTCTTCAGATCTCTGTCGGGTTCCCTCTCTATCGCGACGTCTCTGTTCAGAGGTCGTGCCGAAGTCTTGACTGGCTCAGTGGGCTCTTCCTCAACTATTACAGAGCATACTTCAATGTTCAGGACGCTGACCGGTTCAGTCACTTTTGCTGGTTCACAAGTAAAGGGCTTCTCGCGCGGGCTCTCCGGTTCCCTAGGTTTAACCTCAACTTTAGCGGAGCATGTTTCCCTCTTCAGGACCCTGACCGGGTCGATTTCTCTCGCAGGTTCTGAAGCTAAGGGATTCACCCGGAGTCTCTCTGGCTCTCTAGGTTCGTCCTCAACCTTCACCGGACATTCTTCATTTTTCAGGACTCTAACAGGGACGCTGGGTCCGTCGTCGTTCTTCTTCAGAGGTCGCGCAATCTTCCTAACCTCTTCGGTTGGGTCTGTGTCAAGTCTCGCTGAGAAGTCCTCTCTCTTCAGGACGCTAAGTGGTTCACTAGGGCTGGTAGCCTCTGAATCCAATGGTTTCGTTAAGCCATTGGGGGGTTCGCTCGGTTCGTCGTCGAGCTTACAGGAGCATGGTTCATGGTTCAGATCGCTGACCGGTTCATTCTCCCTTAGCGGCTCCGAGACCAAGGGGTTCGCCAGATCATTATCTGGTTCCTTAGGTTCGATTTCCAGTCTTGTGGACCATACCTCCCTGTTCAGATCCCTGTCAGGTTCCGTGGGACAAGCATCGTCGCTCTCCAAAGGTCGAGGTGTGAACTTGAGCACATCAATCGGTTCCGCCGCGAGCTTTGCCCAGCAGAAATCGTTGTTCAGGTCTCTAACGCTCGCGCTAGGCATTGATGGAACAGAAACCAAAGGCCTAGCGACGAGTTTGAGCGCTGCGCTGGGTTCAACCTCGAGCTTTGCGGAACAGGCTATGTTTGTCAGATCTCTAACGGGTTCACTATCTCCGAGCTCCGGTCTTGGAGAGCATCTTTCGCTGTCGAGGTCTCTGAGTGGCTCATTGACGATGAACTCGCGGTTTGGAAAGGGTTCATCGGAGAACCTACGATCCAACCTAACCACCAAAACAGTTCTCTCAGGTCACTACGACTGTCATGAGACCCTGATTGCAAATTGCGGCTCTGCCTCTGCCTCTTTCGCCTATCTAGTCGTTGCTATTGGCGCGGTACTTTTCGCCATCTATGCCATCAGACTGCGTCGGCGAACTCCGAGTCTTCCGGAGGAGCTTAAACATGAAGATGTATTGGTCGACAAGGAAGGCTGGGAAACCAAAGCCTCTGATGGTAGGGAGCGAAAAAGAAAGAAGTCTTCCGATAACAAGGAAGATCGATAGCAGTAATCTTCTGGGCTAGATGACTGTCTGGCCTCAAAACCGGAAGATTCCAGAGTCTTGTTAGCAGTTATAAGCACTGCAACTCCGACGTACAATCATGGAGAAGATGGAGAAGTCTTCTGAGAAGAAGAAAGGGTTCGTCAAGGAATTCATGGATTTTCTCCAAGCCTTTGGTGTCGTAGGTCTCGCTATCGGTTTCGTGATAGGAGTCGCCTCGTCGGCGGTCGTAAACTCGCTGGTCAAGGATCTCATTAATCCCATAGTCGGTCTGGTGCTCCCTACTGGAAACCTGTCATCACTGAACGCGACTATCACTTCTCCAGTGTCAGGGAAGCCCTCGGTGTTTCTCTACGGCGATTTCATCTCCCAGATCATATACTTCGTAATAATCGCCTTGGTGGTCTTCATCATGTACAAGCAGCTCAAGCGCATGGGCCTGACCAAGATGTAGAGCGGCCCCACGGCCCGTTTTTCTCAGGGATATGTTCGGATACCAGTAATGATGAACTGTATTGCTATGGCTGCTATGAAGACCGCCATCACCTGAGCGACAACTGACGACCCGGTCTTCCCGAGCAGAGAGTGGATTCTCGGGGTTTGTTTCATTACGATCCAGCTGAGTAGCATGACGATAACGACTGAGCCTAGTGTGACGAATATTCCGTAGACGCCTAGTGCGATCATAGTTGTGGTGATTGCTCCGGGTCCTACGAGCAGGGGAAAGGCTATGGGGACGATTCCCGTGTCTTCGTGGGTGCCTGGTTTAGCGAATCTTTCTCCTCTGAATAGTATGTCGAGGGCGAGTAGGAGGAGTAGTAGTCCGCCAGCCATTTCGAAGCTTGGGAGGCTGATCCCGAATAGGGCGAGCAGTTCCTGGCCTACGAGGGCGAAGATTGTCAGTAGGGTTGCGCCTGTGTAGATGACCACTCGGTACATTTTGTTACGGTCGGGTGGAGTGAGGGTGCTGGTAACGTTCGAAAATATTGGTACTAGACCTATCGGGTCGACGATGATGAATAGGGCGACTGTCGCCCGTACTAGATCAACGATCGGGTCGGGGCTCATCTTAGACGACCGACCGCAGGCTTTTAGCAGCGATACTAATTTCTTATGAAAACAATACGACTTTGAATGCCCTGTGATTCCTGCAGAATCTAGACCAGTGATGGAACCCAAGGTGATTCCAGCGTAAGGAAAGAATCAACCTGCAAAGTACCTTCAAAGCCGGAGAAATTTTGAGAATAGAGTTGCTGGTTGACTTGTAGTGTCTCGCTTCAATACTTTCAATCGGCAGTACAGCTAATGAACCTCATACAATACGAGCAAGCATGATCGTAGAGACTCCAGAAGGTTCCACTAGTACATCTCAGGCTCATTCTCATCTCAAAGCACGGTCCACCGTCTATAGACCTCTCCGCTCCAGGCTAGAATTGTATAGATTTGTCCTTGACCTGAATCGAAGGGGCGTCACATACAATAAAATGCAAGAGACGATCTTTCAAAAGTACGGAACCAAACTATCCAAGGCATCCATAAGTCAATGGATTCGCGGGATTCACCATCCTTGGGGCAGTCTGAACCAGTTTTCTCTCAAGTCCTCTCCCGAACTCGCCTACGTTATTGGAGCAATCCTTAGCGATGGAAACCTCCATAATCATGGTTATGCTCATGAAATGATGTTGAGCGTCAAGGATCCAGATTTTGCAAGGGCGTTCGGTAAATGTCTCGCAAAAATTCTGTCTAGGAAAAAACCCTACGGCATTCATTGGAGTGATAACAGAGGCAGATGGACAGTACAGGGATCAAGTCTAATCCTGTACGAGTTTCTCAATCGGGATTGGCACGAACTGAAGAATTCAATTGAACACTACGAAAAGTGCAAAGCGGCTTTTCTGAGAGCTTTCTTTGACGGAGAAGGGTCGATTACTCGTCGTAAGCTTTCTGTGTACAATACAGATCTACAACTGCTATTATACGTGAAGGGCCTGTTAGGTTCACTTGGAATTGAGACTCTCGCACCTCGTGTTAGTAGTCCGGCTAACACGATCCTGAAAGATCCCAGTACTGGAAGAACATACAGAACACGAAAAGACTGCTATCAGATGCACCTTCGACGCAAAGCTTTGCCGATATTCGAGAAATGTCGGATTCACAATATCTCGTAAACAGCAAGTACTCGAAGGAGTACGCGAGAAATCTCGGCCCCTCTCAATGGTATCAGGTGTAACTTACGTCGAAGGTGGGCCGGGAGGGATTTGAACCCTCGACCTTCGCCGTGTGAGGGCGACGTCCGTTCCGTGCATTTCCG
>Ga0070697_100002213_pt1 | contig 14923 bp, 21 predicted proteins | sample KBSK1501metaG_FD_65475 | JGI IMG/M metagenome (GOLD analysis project Ga0070697, IMG submission 65475) | Corn, switchgrass and miscanthus rhizosphere microbial communities from Kellogg Biological Station, Michigan, USA - KBS K1-50-1 metaG | ecosystem: Host-associated > Plants > Roots >...
ATGGGGGGTGCGGCGGAGGTGGAGGAGGAGGCCACGGCGCACCCGGATCGATCCTGGTCAGCGGTGGAGTGGAAGGGTCAGTCGGCCGTGGTGGTGGAGAACCGGGTGGTGCTGATGGAGGTTGAGGTGGTCGCGGACGATCTCGGAGCGCGAGTTCAGTTTGCGCGTTCACTTTAGCCCCTCCTGTCGGCGAACACTATCCCTGCACTTCATCTTCAATCCTTCCTCATCCGGGACACTGGCCTCGGCCTTTCGAACATCCACTTCGAGCTGTGAAGCTTCCGAGATCTGCTGTCGGATGGCTGTGTCTGCCGAGCTATCTCCCCATCTCGATTCAACCAGCATCCACAGTTCTTCGTACCTGTGGGCGACCTGCACCCAGCGGCCATAATTCGTGCTGTAAAGCTCTCTGCATTTCACGGGTTCAAGTACTGTCGAGTGGAGTACCGAGAGGATTGTAGTCAGAACGGCAGATATCTCTGGCCAGGGGCTTCCCGCCTTGAGAAACAGCGTGCCGAGCGTACCCGACGAGAAGAGGACGATACCTGCGCGGGTCCACTTATCGATGCGGGATGTTCGGATCACTAGGCAGCGGTAATAGCAGATGTTGAACTTCGCCGTGAGCCGACGGTTCCAGAGATCTGTTCGCTCGCTCTCGGTCATCTTGACCCCCACCGGGCTATGGCGTGGTGGATCGAGCAGGTCGCTGCCTAGGTACAGCAGTGACACTATTCTAGCCGATGCGCCAGGGAGGATTACATCGTCGACGCCGACTCGATCCCCGAGGCGCTACTCCTTCATCCTCGGCATCATCACCGTCCGACACACGGGACACAGCAGATTCGCAGGTCGAGGAGGATCCTCCCCTGGCGCGAGAGGCTTACTCGCGGGAATGAAGGACCCCGGTCGGAACTTCTTGCACCTCTGGCACCACCACTCGAACTTCGCCATGCTGTACCCTTGAACGAATCGAGTGAGCCCATCCGCGATCCTCAGCGGCGAGCTACTCGCTGCTCTCGTATAGCACGCGCTTTCTCTTCGCCTCTAGTTGCCTCACGATCTTCGACATCCGCTCGAACAAGTCCTTGATCATCGGGGGATCCTTGGTCAGCCAGTCGACCATGTCGGACTCGCTCTCGAACACCAGATCGCGCGGATATGGTCTGTCATACTTCATCGGTACCGGATAGCGTCCATACCAATTGATACAGTCTCCGAGACGCTTCAAGAGAGCCTTCTCCGAGTCGCTCACCGTGAATCCGGCCAGGACCGCCAGTTCTTTCAAACCATGGGGCGGCCCCGGCCACTTCTTGATGGCTCCATTCTCGATGAGTGCTGGATTATTTGTGAGGCAAATCCCCTTGAGGAGATTCTCAAGAGAGAGTCCTGCTAGGAGCATGTAAATGGGTTGGAGTGTTACCCCAAGTTGATAAACCCCCGTCTCCTCAGCAGTCTTGTTAGCCTCCAGGGCTTTCTTGAACTCAGCGAGAACCAGGTTAGCAGCGAACCGATGACTTGCCGCGAATTCCACCCAGGTGAAAGGCTGCCGTCCGATAACCTCGAATGCCTTGAGTGCGACGGCTTTGTCACTTTTGCGATGAGATCGGGTTGCAGTCATTACCCTGTACTCCTCATGGACCGGATCGTAGCACACGCCTCGCCGACCGGCGGGGTCGCCAGGTGGCGCAGGCTCCTCGATTCGACCTTGCACGCTGGCCCGGATTGTCGTACAAAGGAGGCAAGCTTCTCTCTCAACTCCAACGGAGGTGCACCATGCGGAGGATCGTCGTCACGGGTCTCATCGTCTTCAGCGCACTGACCCTCTCAATGGTCGGCGGAGCGGCGGATCAGCGAACACGCGGGATCGGGGCGGCCTTGACACGGACGCCGACGCAGGTGGAGGTGACGAATTTTCCGGCGGTGCAGGGGGTCGCCGGGGCGGTGAACGTGGGGAACCTCCCGGCGGTGCAGAACGTCGTGGGGACCGTGGCAGTGAGCAACCTGCCTATCGACGCCGACGGCAACCTGAGAGTTTCCGGACCGGTGACTCCTGCTCCATCGCTTCCACGCCTCATCGGAATCACGCAGTCTGTGTTCGTCGTGGGGATCCCTATCCTGACCCTGAGCCACGCCTGCGACGGGGAGTTCCCCGGCACCCGTCTTTGTGAACAGCGGGAGATCTTGAAGGCAATCCCCGCACCTCCGACGCTTCCAGGACAAGCGGTTCTGGTCATGTTCACGGAGGCTGGCACCCCGATAGAGGGACGTCTCCGATCCAGCTGCGTGAGTTCAGCCGGTGAACTGTTCGATTGCGGCTCTGGCCCGTGGCCAGTCGCCTGCTGCGGCTTCTGAGGAGGGGAGGGCGCGACCGCAGGAGCATCCGCATCGATGGGGAGGACTATGTCGTCGAAGGGGGGGAAGGCTGGATCTTGAGTTCTGACGGGACCGCGTCAGCCGTCGGCAGCAACTGTTGTTGGGCCGCTGGGTGCGGCATGAGTTATGCCTGCTCGTGACCCAACTCATTCAGCAGCTTCCCAACGGCTTCAGCCGTTGTAGCATAGATTACGTTCCCCACTAAGCTGGTTCGGTAATCGAGATATTCACCCCCACACCATCGCGCAAACTCGGAGCCCACTCGCTGTATCGGCACCTCGCGGCCTTCGAGCACGCGCCTCGTGTACACGGCGCAGCGTTCACGAAGCGCATCAGTGAAGTTAGGAACATGCGTGAACGCCTGTAGGAGACGCGCCTCAAATGCTTGAATCACCAGATCGCGTGTCCCTGGTGACCATGAGCGTACACCCACCACGTATTCGATTGCGGACGCTCGCAAATACAGAAGCTCCATGCGAATGTGTTCTCGTTGATGCGCAGACGCTGATTCGTTGATTCTGATGATGTACTCATTGTCACCGGCGTGCAAGCGACCCAGTGAGAGTGCGAGCATGCTCGCGATCTGCCCAGGCGCAAGGGTTCCGCCACAGTCGCGACTCGACGAGGGCGGATGCTTCCCCAGCAGTCGTCTGAATGCAGCTAGAAGCGATCTCATTGTTGATCGCCCTGCACTGCCCAACGCCCCCGCTCAGCCGCAGCTGCCGAGCGCCGACGCCGGTCCGCGTCGAGCGGGCCGTGCTGCTGCCGACAAGGTTCCCAAGATTATCCAATTCAATAGCGGGGTCGCCCATTTGCAATTTCACGACCGTGGTAATAGACATTCGCGATGTCCCTGGCCATCTCGTCGCCAAACCCGGCTAGTGTGAGTAACCTGCGGACGGCGATCTCATCGCAGTGGACACGACGGAGTGAACAGTGCCAGATGAATGAGTAGAAGCGGCTCCAATCGAAATCGTGAAGTCCGGCACGGTTCGCACGGCTGACGAAGTGCTCGAAGACTGAGCGAGCACCCTTGGGAAGCCTCGGCGCGAGTGACCTCTTGGTCGGGATATGAAGCTGACGACGAGATGAATATGCCTTGTTATATGCCCGCAGGGCCGGGGCGACGAGTTCCCGTACCGCACCAACGTATCGGTCGTAGGAAACCACCCCTGGTGGGCACGCGCCGCGAACCTCGACACGAACCATGATGCCCGTAGGGTTGTCAGCAACCAAGTCGCCCACCAGCTTCGGACGTGAATGTGAATCGGCAGACATGATGGAGAGGATGTCTTCCCCCGCGACGCGGCCATCGTTATGGTTGAGCTTCGCGTTCACCCAGGCGCTCTTGGGGAGTTCCCGTAGGCGAGTGAGGAAGGTGCGCGCCTCTACATCGGTCCGGATGGTAACTCGTGGCAGAACGTCGTCGAACTGTGCTCTCAGCTTGTGTATCGACATAACGCCCCGCTGAGCCGTAGCGCGCTCAATAAACCCACCGTCGTCGTGACTGCCTGCGAGGATCGTTCAGCCGCATCAGGCATCCTCCGGCCCCGCCCTCCTCGGCATCGTAGCACGGGCTGGCCGCGCCCTCAGAATGGTCCGCATCGACACAGACAACTACCTCCTGGGCGAGGGGTCGATCCTCGGCATCATCACCGTCCGACACACGGGACACAGCAGATTCGCGGGTCGAGGAGGGGATCCTCCCCTGGTGCGAGAGGCTTAGTCGCGGAGGTGAAGGACCCTGGGCGGAACTTCTTGCACTTCTGGCAATACCATTCGAACTGGGCCATCTCGTTCCACATGCCCGAGGCAGTTATGACCGGGTCCGGTCCAGCCTTGCGGATCAGTTTCGCAGCGTCGAACGTTACCGACCCACTGAAAGCCTGACGCATGCACGGGGTACTTGCCTCACCGCTCGTTCACAAGTGGCTGGACGGCACCCCGGAGTTGTCGAATGTCTCGACGAATGTTCTCGCCCAGCGATACCAAGGCCGGGCTCTTGATGAGCGCCATATATCTACCTATCGCGTCGGCGTCTAAATCAAGACGCCGCAATATGGCATTGTGCGTGGTGCGGATCATAGGTGAAAGATGCTCGCGGTCGTGAGCACACATTCCATCACGGATGTTGATCATCGTTTCAGCGAGTTCGACGTCGTCTCGAACGGCGCTGGCCATCCATCCTAGCTCCTGCGCGATGTCGAAATCGTGCCCTGGCAGATCTCTGGAGCCTTCCATGAAGCGAACGATGTCTACGTCGTGATTCCGAAAAGCCTCGGCTAGTTGATTTAGGGTATCGAGGCGAACCTGATGGCGATTCAAGGCATCCGCAGCCGAAGCATTCAGTATGGGTGGCACCCCTACCAGGCTTAGGACCAGACTCAAGAGGAACAACTGGCGAAGATTCATGGACCGACTCCTTCCACTTAATTCAGGGTGCGCCCAACGCTTCTGCTCCGCCGCGCCCGGCAACCGCCGACTCCAGTCCGATACGAGTGGAGTGCGAACCAGCGGTCGGCTCGAACGCGTATACGCTAGCTGTGGCGGTGCACTATGAGGCATCGGTCAGATCAAGAAGCTGTTCGAAGCGACGGGCGATGTCGGTGTTCTGAATCGCGGCTGCGACCCTCCTGTCGGTTCGCACTGCCTCAAGGTCCGCTTTCACGTCACCTCCAGCAGCCTTTACCAGTCTCTCAATTCTGTGGGCAGCTGCGTTACTGTAAAATACTGCGCGGTTTCTCCCATACCATCCGTATCCGCCAGGTTCACCCAGGTAGCAGATAGTCAACCACCGCATGATGGCCCGCCGCGGTTCTGGTGGCGCAAGGATCAAGCCGCCGATGTCCTCCAGGTCATCCAAGACGTCACCGTGTTCGGTGTGATTGCGCCAACCATAGCCGATCTGGGATAGTCGCGTGTGGAACTCGCTGAAGAAGGCTTCAACCTGACTCTGTCGTAGATATGGTAGTACACCAGCCGCCGCCGCAACCTTGGCGTGCAGGAGATCCAACGGCTGTCTCTTGAGCCTTTCCTGCAGCGACTTGCCCAACTCGATCTTAACGGCATTGCGCGTCAAGGTGCTCAGGCGTCGGATAGCCTCAATGGCATTTTGACGGATGATGTCCGGCTTCGACGAGTCTAGAGTTGATCTCACGAGAAACTCCATGATCGCATGCTGGCGTGGATCGGGTGCCCTCTCAAAGTCTCGAAGGAAGTCACTCGACGGCGAGACGCGAGTAGGCGCCTCTATGAGTTCCTGGACATCAGCGACGCGCAGAAGCTCGACCGGATCCTGGGAAAGGACAATCCCTACACATGACCGAAAGATGTAGACACAATCCTCAACCCCAGCTTCGTACTCATCATCCTCATGCTCCAGGTCGCCACGGATCTCGTACGCTCGCCGCAAACGTCGCCACTCCGGCCGCGACAAAAGGCCCATGCGATAGGCCAGGTCAAGGATGTTCGACGGACTGTATCCCTCCAGAATATCTTCGTTCTTTGCAACAGGTGGTAGTTTGTGTGCGACAGCCGCCTCCTTCGCTATGTCCAGACCCGCGATGATGATCTTGTCGCGAAGGTCGTGAATGGTGGCGTTGAAAAGTCGCTGGCAAGCGCTACTGGGGTCGACTGGTAACAGGCGCTTGACTCGCTCGATCAGAGACTTCGCCTGCCACGCGGGCCTGATCTGGATGAGAAGGTCATCCACACCGGAAGCAACGACGAGCGCGCCTTTTGTCGTCTGCACGAGAGCTTTGTCTTGGTCTACCAAGCCGGAGCCCGCTCGTTCATTTGGTCAGTTCTCGCCGCATTAGGTGCGACGGCCATACGCAGGCTGATTTTAGCCCATCCCCCTGGAGCCGCTCCACCCTCCTGCCAAGCATTCCCGAGGCCCAAAGAGTGACCCCCCATACCCTCTCGGGTGGGGGTGCCTTCGTGCGCCAGGGGGTGAGCTAGGCTGAGGATCGCGCTCCCCCTCCCGCGCCTGCCCTGCAGCAGAAGCGGGCCCTTCTCGCCTGCGGCGCCCGGCACCTGTGGAGAGACATCGATCTCGACCGGGGGCTGATCGATTTCGACCGGACGAACACGAAGAACAGCAAGCGCCGGGTCGTGCCCATTCACCCCACGCTCGACGCGACCCTGCGAGCGCTGCGCTCTCAGCAGAAGGTTCGTTCCATCACCGGGGACGAGCTTGTCTTCACCTGGGGCGGGAGGCAGATCAAGTGCATCCGGACCGCCTTCGAGCGTGCCCGTCACGCTGCGGGGATCGGGAAGGACCTGGTCTTCCATTCCCTGCGACGCTGCTATGCGACCTGGGCGCGCACGAATGGCTGCGACCTGGGAAGGCTGCAGGAGTACCTGGGTCACTGCGATGGGAAACTCACGCGCCGCTACAGCCACGCGTCGGAGCAGTACCTGCTGGACGGCGCGAGGTTCTTCGGACCCCCGGCCGCGCCGAAGCCGGAGGCTGCTGGCGACGGAGGCTCCGATCCCGGTAATCCCCCGGTTATCCCCAGCGGGAGGACCGAGTAGGACCCCGATGCGCTAAACTCATGAGAACACGGCGCGCGCCCGTAGCTCAGCTGGATAGAGCACCGGACTTCGAATCCGGTGGTCGGGGGTTCGAGCCCCTCCGGGCGCGCCACACATGTAGCGGACACCTCGCGACTTAGCGCATCGTCCTCCGCAACGTCGATTCAGCACGACCCGCATTTGGGGGCTTTTCTGGGGGCTCGCCGTCCCCGGCTCCGCCAAGACAGGTCTTTGTCGCCGAAACCTACTGGACTCTTCGCGGCACATTGGCCATTACTTGTCGCGACCCCGCAAGCCCACAATGGGCGGAGCCCTGCACGGGCATGGGGAAGGAGGACGGCGATGAGCAGCAAGAAGAAGGGGAACGGAAAGGCAGCGCGGAAGCCAGCGGAGCGTCCCGGTGTGCAAGTCGTTCTGCGCGTCCCGGTGGAGACGAAGGCGTTGCTGGCCAAGACCGCGAAGGACCTCGGCGTCTCGATGAACGCCGCGGCGTGTGAACGCCTGGCTAGCGGCAGATGGCCCGCGAAGGCGAAGGAGGGGCGGTCGTGAAGAGCAGTCGCGTCGACGCGATCTGGATCGTCACGCGCCCGACCCAGGTCAGCACACTTGCGGACATCGTGTTCCAGACGTCGGTGCCGCTCCTGGCGAACCAGTTCCTGGGCGGGCTGAGTCCGGATGACATCATGGGCGTGTATCTGGACGAGCAGGAGGCCCGCACGGTCGGGGCATCGCTGCTGGCGGGCAGGGGAGGGAGATGAAACCGTGAGCCTCTCCAAGCGCGGCAAGATCTGGTACGCCGAGATCCGCTACGCGGGGCAGCGCCGTCGCGAGGCGGTCGGACCCAGGAAGGAAGAGGCCGCGGCGGTCCTGGCGAAGTGGAAGGAGGAGATCCGGCACGGGCGGTTCCCCACGCTGCGTCGGGTGCAGCCGATCCTCTTCAAGGACCACGCGGCTGAGGTGCTGGAGAAGCACTACTCGCAGAAACGTTCCTACGAGTGGGCGAAAATGATCATCGAGGTCCACCTCGTCCCGTTCTTCGGTGACATCTTCCTCGGCTCGATCACCCCGGCGAAGATCGAGGAGTACCGCGCCATGCGCCTGGCGGCGGTCTCGCACCTGAATCGCCGCATCAGCCGCGGGACCGTCAACAACGAACGCTCCCTCCTGTCCAAGATCATGAGCCTCGCGGTCAAGTGGGAACGCGTTGGGATGAACCCGGTCCGGGCGGTCGAGAAGTACGAGACCCCGCAGGGCCGGCTTCGCTTCCTCTCGCACGAGGAGGCCGACAGGCTCATCGCGAAGGCGGGGGATCATCTGAAGCCGATCCTCGTCACCGCCCTGGAGACGGGTGGCCGGCTATCCGAGGTGCTGGGGCTCCGCTGGGCCGATGTCGACTTCGACCGCGGGATCCTGCATTTCGATCAGACGAACACGAAGAACGCCCGACGCAGGGAGATCCCGATGACGCCGCTGCTGGTCGCAACCCTGCGGGAGCATTCGAGGGTTCGTGGCATCCGCGGGGACGCCCGGGAGTTCGTCTTCACCTGGGTGCGGAAACGAATGCAGGACGTTGGAACCTCCTTCGAGCGCGCCCGCATCGCAGCCGGTCTCGGACCCGACGTGACCTTCCACACCCTCCGGCACACCTTCGCCTCGTGGTTCGCCATGCAGCCCGGGAACGACCTGAACCTCCTGCGCGATCTTCTCGGCCACCAGGACCTGAAGATGACGATGCGTTACGCCCACTTGAGCCCGACGTACCGCCGAAGCGCGGTGCCGCTCATGGGCAGGCAGGGGGGCCAGGCGCCGGCCGCAGCGGGCGAGAAGGGCGGGTCGAGGCGGCGCCAGCGGCGCGGGTGAGACGAGGGCGCGGGGACCGGCCGCCGCGTCCGAGGATCGCGCGACGTGGGGGCAACGGTGCCGGGACCCGATGGCTAGCGGTGTGCTACCGCCGCCCGAGCATACCCACGACCCCGAAGCGTCCGAACTCTTCTATGAAGTCGTCGGGCTCGGGTCCGCCGTTAGCCTCGTCGTCGAGGAAGATAAACACGCTCCCCCACGGGCCGGCACCTGCTTGCGCGTCTGGCCCCCACCACGTTATCGGCACGGAGACCAGGCAGACGCAGTGTGCCTGGGCGAGATCCTGGAACCATGCCGCTCGGGTAGCCTGGTTCGTCACGAGGAATATCGCCGTTGTGGTCCGGTCGGCTTCGTACTCCTGCAGCAACTTCCGCGCGAACTTCCCGGTCAGCCCCTGGTACGGTGGATTGCAGAAGACGCGGCCGTGCCATTCGTTGCGGTCGTCGAGCCCGGAGTTCTCCTCCGTGTAGATCTTCTTCGCGCGGACAACCTCGTTCGCCACCGGATCGCTGGCGGGATCCAAGTCGATCTCCCCCAGGACCTTCCTGGCCGCTTCAATGAACGGGGCTGGAGTGTAGAATTTCACATTCGTACTCGGCTCCAGATCCTCCACGGTGGAGGATTTCTCCCCGGGCTCGTAGGGCAGCAAGCGTGGCGGATCCGCGGCCAGGCAGGTGTCGTAGTGCAGCATCAACCTCCGCGCCGTGGTCTCCGAGCGGCCGAAGTGTTTCTTCAACCACGGGAGCCAATCCCCGTGCTTCTTCCGCAGGCGCTCCCGGTTCCGCTTCAGGATCCCCCCGACGATGAAGGCGCTCTCATCGATCTTCAGCATCAGCGGCGACAGCATGCGGCCGTCTTCGTCGCCGGAGACGAATGGGGGGAGGGCCGGGAGGGGGCGGACCACGTCGGTCTTCACGCCGGCAAGGTAGCACCCCTGGGAGCCGGATGCCACAGTTGAATGCAGAAGCGTGCGCCGATGCGCTGGAAATGTCTGAAGATGAACGGTTTATCGGTTGACTATGCTCCGGAGCGACGGTATAACTAACGCATGCCTCGCGGGGTGCGCGACACCTCGCGGGAGCCAACGGCGGTGAGCCGACAGGTAGATCGGGTAACAGCCTCTCAGGCTGTTCAATGACGCCCGGCACCAGACACACTCCCAGAAGGAACCGATAGCCCCCCGCAAGCGGGTGCGGTGTCGGTGATAGCAAGCCACCATGAGCGCCAAACCCGAACGCTACAACCCTGCCCCGAGTCCGCCCGTCTCGCGGGATCCACTTCTCACCCTCGATCAGATCGCCGCGCATCTGCAGGTTCACCCGACGCAGGTCCTGCGTCACGTCGCGGCGGGAATGCCGGCGATCGATCTCTCCGCGGTCCGCACACCAGGGAAGCGGGCGAAGCGGCTGCTTCGTTTCGACGCCGGCGAGGTCGAGCGCTGGCTGGCGCAGCGAAGCGTGCCCGCCGGAGGGTCGCGGTAGTGCGCGCCGGGAATGGGCGGTGGTCGGCGACTCGAAGAATTTTCCAAGAATCTTGCGCTGCCTCCGTGAACGGCGTGAACGCGGAACCGAGCCGTTCACAGGGGTTTGCCTGACGACGAGCGGATTCGGCGGCGAAATGAGGGTGCTTTACGTACCTGCCCGAGATGGGGTTGTGAGGGGGGTAGAAGCGCGTGCCCAAGAAGAGACCGAAGCAGCCTGACCTAACGCCAGAGGTCCTCAGGCGTCTACGGGATATGAACACGCCGTGGTACCCCGTTGTCGACTCCAGGACCGGCGGCTTTTCCATCTGGTCGAGCGTATGGGAGAACGGTCGGAAGACGCCTCTGTTCCTGTTGAGGCTGCCACCGCGCACCCCGAAGGAAGAGATCGCCCACATCTGCGAAGAGATCGGCTGCCCGCCGCCCTGGATATCCAAAGATCGACGACCACTCTGGCGAGAAGGTTGGCGGGTGCGACACGAGCGAGAGCAGAAGCCGAAGGAAGGTCGCTCCGGCCGGGCTACGACGAACGTCGCGGACATCGAGAACGCCGCGGACGAACAGGCGCTTCGGAACGCAGAAGACGGCTACGACCCTGAAACGGACACGTACTTCGATCTCAGTGCCGCCGTGCCAAGGCCGTCTGTCCCCCGGCAGCCCGTTCCGCCACGCCCGGTGGTATCGCCGGCAGTTCCCGGACGGCCCGCGCTCATCGGTCCACGCCCCACGAAGACAAAGTTCCGAGTGCCGCTTGATGCCCCACGCGTGGGGAAGGCGCTCCAGCGGGAAGGCGACCCGAACCCTGATCCAGCAACCGCTGCGGCGAATGCTGCGGCAGAACAGAAGGAGTGACCGTGAGTGAATCGAAGTCCACTGCTGTAACCACCCTGAAGCCGCCTGCCTGGTGGCGCGACCCGCTCGATCCGAGCCAAGCGGCGAACGTGAAGACCGCCCTCGACCTGCTGAACGGACCGCCCGCCCCGTGGAGGGAAGCGCACGAGGAGTTCCGCGTCGCTGCCTGGCGAGTGATCGCAGCGAGCAGCATGCATCTGGCCGAGGAGCGTGACTACGCCGCACAGATCCTGGAGGAGCGGCGGGAACGCGCGGCTGCGAGACCCTTGGCCTTGTCGCTGAAGAACGATGTCGCCTCGGCAGAATCTCTACTCGCTGTCGCCCAGGCGATGCTCGACGCGTCTCCCGGCGAGGCGGAGCGCCTGCGCCTGCGGGACGAACGCGCCGCGCGGAGGCGGGAATTGGAGGAGGCGCCGAGGGATTCTCTGGCCGCTCTCGTGATCGTCGACGGCCGGCTCCTCATGGAGGCTGTTGCGGAGGATGAGCGTGCCATCGGCGCCGAGCGTGAAGCTGTCCTGGCGCTCCAGGCCGAAGCCGATCTGGCGCGCGAAGCCGCTCTCGACGTGCTGTCGGATGAACTCGATCGCGCACTGATGCACGAAGCCCGCGCCGTCTCGGGGCTGCTGAAGGGTCGGCAATTGATGATCGCCGGCGCGCACCCGACCCTGAGCGATCCGCGAGTCCTCCAGTCGTGGCGCCGAGGGATGGCCTTGGCATCGGCTTCCGCTGCGCTCGACGGCCGTGCCCTCAACGTCGACCGCCAATTCCAGAGAGAACTCGACGCGGATCAACTGCAGGTCTTCAGCCAGATCATCCACGCGGGGTCGGTGCGCTTCATCAGCGAGGCGCGTCGCATGCGGGGGAGGTAGCCGAGAGGACGTGTTCGACCCGCGGGCGGACGCGGTGCCGGCGCTCTCCGCGACACTCAGTCGGGCGCCGGCGAGGAGAATGCAACGGCGAGATCCCCGCGCCGATCGTTGACACCACCCGAGAGCAGACACGCCGGCTGGCCTCACTTGCTGGCCGCTCCATGTCGATGAGCGGACTCGACCGGGCTTCAGAGGCATGCGGGGTAGGCTCCCCGGAGACTGGCTACGCAACGTTTCCGCAGCAGCACGGGGAGCCGCTTCGCCGCGCTTGACCATCATCACGAAGGGAGAACCATGACCGATTCCGAACGCATCACCAGAGCCGCCAGTGTCGATCGCTGTCGCGAGTGCGGCTGCAGCATCTACCGCGGGCAGGGGTGCCCGACGAGCTTCCTGTGCGACGACCACTGTCGTCTCGCAGGGCACGACCATGAGAGGAGACCTAGCACAGTGAAGAAGAGTTCTATCACCGAGAGATTCAACGCCCTGCCCGTTGTCCAGAAGATCCGCGCCTACCTCAACGCGTTCGACTACTTCGGCGCCGGTGACCCGCGGGCTACGAAGGCGCTGGAGGAGATCGCCAGGCTGCGTGCGTCCCAGGAGGCGCCTAGCGTCCCGCCCGTCCGCCTCGGCAACGACCAGATCTACTGCGGCAACGCGTTCGGTGTCCCGGCCGTCGCGACGGAGCGCAGCGAGGAGGAGATCGCCGGCGACGAGGCGTTCGAGGTCTCGAAGGCCGTTACAGCGGAGAAGATCCGCCTCGGTCTTGCGAAGCCGATGAAGAGCGCCGCTGGCGTCACGCGTCCCGAGATGACGAAGTCCGTCACGTTCGGCATCCCCGCTGCGGGCAACGCGGGACCGCAGCCTGCAGAGCCGTCCGGGCTGCTGCGCGATCCCGATTACGTGAAGGCGCGCGATCGTGGAGACACGGAGGCGATGGCGCGGATTGCCGCGGAGTTCGGGCGGAGGAAGTAGCCATGAGCGACCCCCGCACCTTCCTGGAGACGATCGTCTCCGCCCTGCTCCCGCCTGGAGAGCGCTTCCAGGTCCTGGAGACACACTCCACCGATCGCCTACTCGTGCTCACCATCGACGCTGCAACGAACAAGGGGCGTTCGATCCTCATGGGTCGCGATGGGCAGAACATCGCTGCGATCCGCAGACTGATGTACATCGCAGCATTCAACTGGAACCGCCGTCTCAGCATCGAACTCAAAGGAGACATCATCCGTGAACGACACGAAGTCCACGCAGTCAGATAGCCCGCAGCCGCCCACCGTCGCCGAATACCAGGAGCTCCTCGAAGCCGACAAACGTGCCCGCCTACTCCGCAAACTCCCCGACTCGGATCTCACCAACGCGGAGGCGATGGCCGCGCGATACGGGAAGCAGATCATCTTCGTCCCAGGGATGGGCTTCCTCACCTACCTCGATGGCGTCTGGAAGCGGGATCCGTCAGCGCGGCTCGTTCGTCACCTCGCCGGGGAGCACGCGAAGGCGATGCGCGAGACGGTCCTGGACGGGGTCGAGGAGGAGCATCGCGCGGCCGTGAAGAAGGCGGCTCTGAAGTGGCAGAACCGCAAGCAGATCGACGCGACGGTATCGCTCCTCTCCACCGTGCCCGACATCGCCATCCCTGGCCCGCGGCTCAACCACGACGCGATGCTCTTCAACGTCCGGAACGGCACCGTGGATCTCGGCACCGGCACGCTGCGCCCGCACGACCCCGCGGATCTGATCACCATGCAGAGTCCCGTTGAGTTCGACCCCGACGCTCAGTGCCCAATGTGGGAAGACTTCATGGAGCGGATCAGCGCCGAGCGCTTCGGCGGATCTCCGCGCAAAGAGTGGATCGCCTTCATGCAGCGCCTGGCGGGGTATCTCCTCACCGGGGAGACTAAGGAGCAGAAGTTGTTCTTCTTCCTCGGGGAAGGCGCGAACGGGAAGGGGACCTGGGTCGAGGTGGTGCGCGCTCTGCTCGGGACCTATGCGGCGGTCACGAACTCCTCGACGTTCATGCGGACGCGAACGGATCAGCACCCTACGGCGGTCGCGGACATCGCCGAGGCGCGCTTCGTCTACTGCGAAGAACTCGCTGAAGACGCGAAGATCAACGAGGAACGCATGAAATCCATGACCGGCGAGGGGAGGCAGAAGGCCCGGTTCATGCACCAGAACTTCTTCGAGTTCGACACCCACTGGAAGATCATCTTCAACACGAACCACCTCCCCACCGTCCCGACCGGCGGGCGCGCGACGTGGCGCAGGCTGATCCCGGTCCCGTTCGACATCACCATCCCGGAGAAGAAGCGCGACGTGGATATCGTCGCTCGGCTTCGCACCGAACTCCCCGGGATCCTCAATTGGGCGATCGCGGGTTGCATCGACTGGCGCCTGCAGGGGCTCAACCCCAACACCGTCGCGTGTATCGAAGCCCGGCGCGTGGAATATCACGAGGAGGAGGATCACGTCGGCGCGGTGCTGAGATCCATCTGCACCTTCGGCGAAGGTCTGTGGGTGCGGCAGACGGATCTCTACATGGCGTACCGCCGGGCCTGCATCGCCCAGGGGATCGTCCCGCTGGACGGGAACGTCTTCGGCCGGCGGCTCCACGACCGGAAGATCGCGGACGGTCGGAGCGGGAAGAACCGCGACCGTCTGCGCCTCGGCTTGCAACTGAAGGCCGGCCTGGAGATCGAAACCGTGGAGGAAGACGACGCTCCCGGGGAGTAGGCGGACAGCACGGACGGCAGGCGGACGGCACGAATAGCGCATCTGTCCGCCCGCAATCTGCTACTGAACACGCTACTTGTTCTTCTTGGCGAACAGATGGACAGCAAAATGAAGAGTTGTCCCAGGACGTTCGCAGTACACATCAACCCGAATGGGTATCTGTCCGCCGTCCGCCGTGGGCGTAGGCACGGTGAAACACTGGTGGGCATCGGCGCCGGAC
>Ga0070697_100002215_pt1 | contig 14918 bp, 12 predicted proteins | sample KBSK1501metaG_FD_65475 | JGI IMG/M metagenome (GOLD analysis project Ga0070697, IMG submission 65475) | Corn, switchgrass and miscanthus rhizosphere microbial communities from Kellogg Biological Station, Michigan, USA - KBS K1-50-1 metaG | ecosystem: Host-associated > Plants > Roots >...
AGCCTCCATTTGCCCGACAGTTCGGTTGATAAGGTTCTTTGCATGAGCGTGCTGCAATACCTAACCGCTGCGGAAGTGCGAAAGTCATTTGCGGAGTTTGTCCGAATTCTGAAGGATCGAGGCATCGTTATCCTGCACGTAAAAAATATTTCTTCTCTTTACTTATCAACGTTGTGGGCAGCCAAGAAGGCAAAATTGCTTCTAGGAATGAAAACAAAACTGGAGCACCTCCGTTCCTATCGCTGGTATGTAAAGGAGCTGGAGTCTTTCGGTTTCGAGGTGCTGGCGTACAATTCTTTTAACCTGTTCATGGTCGAATCGATGCCGAAGCGTTTACTTCAGTTCTTCCAGAAACTGGAACTGAAGTACTACGATAAGTTTCCTTTGCGGCTCGGGTTCATGCGCCGCCGCGGTTCGGAGCTTAAGATCAAGGCAAGAATTACGAAGACTCTTTGATTCTCCCTGGGGAGCTAGCGGCACCTGGCTCAATTTACTGGATCGATCGGCTCACCCCATTACCGCGTGGCAGCCCGGTTATCAGAATCAAACTATGCCCGGAATTGCAGGAATAATTCGAAAATCTCCCTACGAGGGAATAGAGCGGGATTTGTGTGTCATGGTCGAGGCCATGCGACATGAAACGTTTTATAGCGGCAATCAGTATGTAAACAAAGGCCTGGGCCTTTATGCCGGTTGGATGTGCCATCAGGGAGGTTTTTCGGACTGCATGCCATTGGTCAGCCGGGAGAAGCACATCGTATTGATCTTTCAGGGTGAAAATTATCTGGACGGAGAGACGCTTGGTAAAATTGGAGGTTCTAGCAACAACGACAATCATTCCAACGCACGCTACCTAATTGACCTTTATACGGAATTGGGAGACGATTTTTTTTGCTCTCTGAACGGATGGTTTTGTGGACTCATCGTAGATCTTCGCACGAGGAAAATTACCCTGCTCAACGACCGGTACGGGATGGGACGAATCTACGTTCACGAGGGGAAGGACGAGTTCCTTTTTGCTTCAGAGGCCAAATCTCTTTTGAAAGTGCGGCCCGCTCTTCGAAAGATTGGACCGGTTTCCTTGGCACAGTACCTACGGTCGAACTGTGTCATGGGGAATAAGACACTCTTCGAAGAAGTTACTTTACTCCCACAGGCAGCATTATGGACGTTCGACAACGGTGTTCTGTCGGAAAAACAACGTTATTTTCATTTTAGCGAATGGGAGAAGCAACCTGCGCTCGAGCCTGATGAGTTTTACTCGAGATTCGCTGAAACCGTTTCAAGAGTATTTCCCAGCTACGCTGAAGGCTCCCGAAACGTTGCCATGTCCTTGACTGCTGGGCTGGATACGCGGGTGATTATGGCAGCTTTGCATCCAGATAATCATTTGCTTCCCTGTTATACATTCGGAGGGACTTGGGGAGAAACCTTTGACATTCGAACTGCGCGAGAGGTCGCACACATTTTCGGCCAACCGCATGAAGTCATCAGAATTAACGAGGCCTTCCTTAGGGAGTTCGGCAACTATGCGCAGAGGACCATTTATATCTCTGACGGCACACACGACGCCTTTGGGGCGCATGATCTTTATTTCAATCAGATCGCCCGCGAGATTGCACCCATTCGCCTGACCGGCAAATTTGGCAGCGAAGTCGTTCGGGTCAGAAGGATGATTCCATGGGGAAACTTCCCACGCAATCTACTGGATCCGGACTTGAGTGCGTTTCTCGACGAGGCGCCCTCGTTATCTCAGGTGTCTGAGACAAAAAACCCTCTTTCCAGAGCGATTTCAGAGGAGATTCCTTGGTACGAATACGGAAGGGTCGCGATCGAACAGTCTCAGGTCACTTTGCGAACTCCCTACATGGACAACGAATTGATCAATTTGATGTTTCAAGCGCCGTTTGAACTTCGGGCCGCAGGGAGCCTGCAGGCGCAATATGTCAGAGAGAAGAGCCCGCCACTCAGTGCCATCCTGACTAATTTAAGCAGAAGCGGAAAGCACAATCGCCTAGTAAGGGAGCTCCTCTACATTGCGTTTTGGTCGTTGTTCAAACTGGAATACATTTACCTGTTTGCGACCCCTCATTGGCTCACTAGGATTGATCGAAAACTAGAGAAACTCAGACCAGAGCGAATTCTTTCGGGACGGCAGAAATTCGAGGGCTACCGGATTTGGATTAAGACTGATTTTGCGGATTTCATTCAACAAACCTTGTTGAATCCTAAAGCGCAATTTGCTCAGTTTTTTAATAGTAAACCTGTTGAAAAGATGGTTAGGCGTCACATAGCAGGAACTCATAACTACCTAAAAGAAATCAATAAAGTGCTCACGGTCGAACTGATTTGTTCTTCACTCCTCAAGCCCTGAATCGCTGGCTGGAAAAAGATTTTTGACACGCATGAATGTTCTCATTGTAAAACTTGGCGCGACCGGCGACGTGGTGCGGACCACGCCGTTGCTGCGACACCTGAACGGCCAAGTCACATGGCTCACGGCGGCCAAGAATACCGTGCTGCTCGAAGACCTGGCAGACAATCTGCGCTGTGTTTCCTGGGCACGGCGTCAATTGGTTCCGGATATTCGTTACGACCTCATCATCAATCTTGAGGATACTCTGGAGGTCGGCTCTTATCTGCAAACACTTCAGACCACGCAACGCTTTGGAGCGTATGTCGATTCCGAGAACCGGCTGACTTACACTGGTGATTCCCAAGGCTGGTTTGATCTCAGTCTCATCAGTTGCTACGGCAAAGAGCAGGCAGACAAGCTTAAGCTAAAGAATCGGCGTACCTATCAGGAATTGATCTTCGAGGGGCTTGGTTTTCGATTTGAAAGCGAGCCATATTTGCTGCCCGAACCGGTCGAAACCAGTTTGTCGGGCGATGTCGCGATCGCAGCGGATGCCGGTGAGGTTTGGCCGATGAAAAAGTGGGCATACTACGACACACTTAAGCGCGAGCTTGAGGCAAAAGGCTTGACCGTGAATGTGCTGCCGAAACGGCCATCGCTCCTTGAACACCTGTCGGATGTCGGGAACCACCAGTGTTTGGTTGGTGGCGATAGTTTGCCAATGCACTTCGCGCTGGGAACAGCGACTACGTGCGTCACTCTCTTTACCTGTACCAGCCCGTGGGAGATCTATGACTACGGAGTTGAGAAAAAGATCGTTTCGCCTCTCCTTGAGGAATTCTTTTATAAGCGGGGATACGATAATCGCGCAACAACGGCTATTAGCGTAGATGAAGTGCTAAGTGCCGTGATGACGCGGCTCGACGCGGCGGTCCCGGTGGCCAATCGCATTACTGCCAAATGACGCAGACCGCGAAAAATTCGGTCCTCCGACGCCCGCAGCGCCAAGACTCTGGTGAGCCAAGGAGGACGGAAGACGGAGTTCAGAGAACAGACGTCAGCGTCACTCTATGCACCATCAACGACTTGCCAAGCCGTAGCTCAACGAAGGCAGACCAGCTCTCAACTATCAACAATCAACTCTCAACTGGGCTTCGCATTTCCCTCCTGACTGGCGGCGGAGACAAGCCTTACGCGCTCGGCCTCGCAACTGCCCTCACCTCAGAAGGGGTATTCCTCGATTTTATCGGTAGCGACGATCTGAGCGTGCCGGAGCTGGTTAATGATCCCCAAGTGAATTTTCTCAATTTGCGAGGCGATCAAAGATCGGGAGCAAGTCTCGCGAGGAAAATCGGACGAGTGGCGACTTACTATTGGCGTCTCATCCGCTATGTTTCGACAGCCAAGCCGAAGGTTCTTCACATTTTGTGGAACAACAAATTTGAATTCTTCGATCGCACTTTGTTGATGCTCTACTACAAGTGTCTCGGCAAAAAAATTGTTCTCACGGTGCACAACGTGAACATTGGCAGACGGGACTCGAACGATACGTGGGTAAACCGGCTGTCACTGAGAATTCAGTATCGGTTGAGCGACGACATTTTCGTTCACACCGAAGGCATGAAAAGTGAACTCGTTAGGGACTTTGGCGTTCGAGAGGAAAAGGTTAGCGTCATTCCGTTTGGAATTAACAATACCGTGCCGGTCACCACCCTTTCGATCGCACAGGCAAAACGACAACTGGGCATTAGCGGAAGCGATAAGACCTTGCTGTTTTTCGGGAATATTGCGCCTTACAAAGGACTGGAGTACTTGATCTCTGCTCTTACTGAACTTCTGAACAATGACCAACGTTACCGACTAATTATCGTCGGAAAACCCAAAGGATCGGACGAGTACTGGAAGCAGATCCACCAGGGGATTTCGCGAAGCGGGATCCGTGATCGGGTCAATGAGAGGATTGAGTACATTCCAGACGAAGAGACGGAATTATTCTTCAAAGCAGCCGATGTCCTGGTTCTCCCGTACACACGCATATTTCAGAGCGGTGTGCTTTTTCTGGGCTATGCCTTTGGCCTGCCTACCATTGCCGCGAATGTCGGGCCTCTCAAGGAAGAAATCATCGAAGGCAAAACTGGCTTTGTGTTCAAGCCGCAGGATTCGTCGGATTTGGCGAGGGCAATCCGCCAGTACTTCGACAGCGAATTGTTCCACAACCTTGAAAACCGGCGATCGGAGATCAGACATTACGCGAGTGAACGATATTCGTGGGATAAAGTGGCTGAAATTACTAAAGGGGTGTATCGAGAACTACACGCCCCTGCAGGATGCCGGGTAAAAGCTGACAAATCTTCCTCCTGAGGCGTTTATGGTATTTATGGTGGTACGAAGGATGCTTCTAATACTCCTGTCTGAATTGAAGTGAATTTTATGCAGAACCGTTGGGACAGGAACCGGGAAAACTCTCTGGTGAAATCCCGGAAGAAACTTCATGAATGGAGCAAACAGGACATGCACGGTCAAGCCGCTGATCCAATGGGAAGGGGGATCATGAGAAAGATCACAGGAATTATTTTACTGTCACTTCTCGCGGCTTCCAGTTCCGCGCAGGCTGGCATTATCAACGCGGCCAGCACTTCGCAGGCGGACGTTGCTTCGGCGATCGCCTCCGCGGTTGATGGCGACACCGTGGTTATCCCAGCTGGTACGTCCACATGGACGACTGGTATTGGCGTTTCAAGCAAGGCAATCAGAATCCAGGGTGCGGGCTCTGGCCGCATCATCGGTCGAAGCCTTTCATCTGTAACAGTTGGAACTGGCTCGAAAACGTTCACAACGCAAAGCGGTCTTTCGATCACTGTTGGGCAAACCTTGAGGGTAGTACGTCGCATCATTCAAACCGACGGCGAAAGTGATGTTAGCGGCACTTTCATGGAGGGAATAGTAACGAGTTACTCTGGAACCACCCTGGTTCTCAACGTAGTGATTCAAGGGGGAAGCGGAACATTCTCGGCTTGGTATATTGCGACGCAGCCCCTAACGACGATAAATTATACAACAACCAGCGACGCGGCCTTTTCGATTACGCCGACAACTGGAAATGTGGAACTATCCGGGATTAAGTTCATCGGTCCTCCCGCTGGAGGATACGTATTGCTTCTCAACGACGCATTCCCCTCAGAGATTTTGATCCACGATTGCTGGTTCAAAAGTACAACCGCGCACACCGTTCTAATTCGAGCGGCGACCAACAGCGTTGTCATCTACCAATGCTCCTTTGATTCTCCGTTCAGCGCCGTGGAAGCTATCATGGCGAAGTGGGAGAACTCCACAGGCGACACTTCTTGGACTACCGTGGATACGTTAGGAAACCGGGATGGCAACGGGAACAAGAACTTCTACATCGAGGACTGCGATTTCCATTACTTCCTAAACTGCACAAATTTCGATAGTAACTCGCGTGTCGTGACGCGCCACTGCACATTCGATAATGCTGGGTTAGGATCACACGGTGGAGACACTAGTACGGAAGGAGCACGTCACTGGGAAGTATATGACAATACCTTTATCCTTGAACCTACTACAAACGGAGTGGTGCTAAACGTAAATTATTGGTTCTTCATTCGAGGTGGTTCTGGTGTTATTACCGACAACGTGATGCCGCAGATTATTTCGCAGGATTGGGGGCATAAGAACGCGGTTCACATGATAGTCGAAAATATTCGCCGAAGTGGTGGATGCGGAAATAACTGTGCTCCGGCGTATCCAACCGGCCCATATTCGTGCTGGACTACATATCCTGTTCCGCATTCTCCAGGTCAAGGCAACGACGGGTCAAGCGGAACGATGCTGGCCGGAGATTTCACTGATCCAATCCGCATTTGGAACAACACCGGCCCGGTCGATTCGTCTGATGTTGCGGTTGCTCAGTATGAACCGGACGAGTGTGGAAACGGAACTTTGGCTACGGACTTCACCCAGCTTAATCGAGATTACTTTTTCTCCACCGACTCAACGGCTGCCAGACCTGGCTACGTAAAATATACCTACCCGCATCCATTGCGTGGCGGTGGCGGCCACGGGCCAGGAGCGCCGCAGGATCTGCACGTAATGCCATAAGAATCCACGGCGGGTGGGTGGATTTTTCGGAATAATTTCAAGCGGCCTTAATGCCTCAACGATTTAACGCTGCGACGCAGCCTTGTGAGCTCCGTCGTCCCTCCGTGGCGTAGGCCCCTCTTTCCCGAGCTGTAGGCTTCTGTCTTCGAGCTGGAAGTCGGGCCGGCGGAGACCGTCCTATGCCCTCTGCCCTCTGAATAGATTAGATGAGGATCGCATACGTAGCCCCTTATCAAGGCCCGACTGTGGTAGCGCGCCGGCCGATCATTCGCAACAACAGCCTGGCCGCCAAGGTAAAGATCGAGCTGGTCGCGGAATCATTGAAGAAAAGCGGCCATGACGTGGAGGTGATTTCGCAGGGCGAGGTGATAGAGAACAGTTTAAAGTTCTACCAGGGTTTTCGGGAGGCCGCACCATTCAATCCCGATATTCCGGTGGAGTATTCGTCAACGCTGCCGGCACGGTTTATCAACGGTTTTTGGTCTAGCGTCACAACGCTACAGCGGTTACGTTCGCGTCATCGGGCGCGTCCATTTGACGCGATGCTTTTTTACAATTTCAAGCTCCCGCAAGTGGTTTGCGCGAATTATGCTCTTCGACGCCTCGGAATCCCGGTCATTCTGGAATATGAGGACGACGCGTTCGTCGACGTGAATGGAAAGAGCGAAAGGGGATTCCGCTCCAGGTGCCACCTCTACGCAGCTCGGAAAACGCTAAAAGTCATTTCAGGATGCATCGGCGTTTCGCCTCACCTGCTTGCGCAGGCGCCATCTTCGATTCCCAAGCTGCTCCTTCCAGGCATGGTGAGCAGCGAGATTTTGAAGATCATGAAGGCTGGCGAATTGCCGAGAAAGAATTGGATCGTCTTTTCTGGTACTCTGTATAAGACCAAGGGCCTTGAACAATTGATAGCGGCGTGGAATAGCAATTCGATAAATGACTGGGAGCTTCACATCGCGGGCGATGGCGAGATGAACGAGATGTTGCGGGAAATGGCCCGCGGTAATTCCAGTATTGTCTTTCACGGGTTGCTCGATCGAAAAGAATGCGGCCGCTTGCTTTGTTCGGCCCGGATAGGCGTGAATCCTCACGATGTCAGCGCAACCCTTGGCAATGTTTTTGCCTTCAAGATCATTGAGTATTTGGCGGCAGGTCTGCATGTCATTTCGACGCCGATGGGGCCGCTGGATTCCCAACTGGAAGCAGGCATTACTTATATGCCGGATAACAAGGCCGAGACGATCGCAGCAACACTAAAACACGTGATAGAAAGTCGCTCCTATGAACGCACCGCGGCGCAAGCGGCGCTGCAAACCTACGGTCCAGAAGCAGTATCCAAATCGCTAAATATGCTCGTAAAGCAAGTTCTGACTCGGTCGTGCTAAGGATTCGTTTCTATAATACATCGGTCGAAAACTGCGATTGATTCAAGGTGAGCGCATATGGTCACATAAAAGCCGGCGCGGCCAAATTACTTGGCGAAAAGAATGTTGGTTATTGGGACTATTTCTTAAAGCCTGAGTTGAAAGAGAGCTGGGAGGGGCCATTCAACGGACAACGCTGCCGCCAGCGCATATTCTCGGATCTCATGACTCGCGTGGCTTTCAAAGCAATCGTAGAGACCGGCACGTTCCGAGGCACTACCACAGAGTTCCTTGCAACGTTCGGTTTACAAGTCTACACGGTTGAGGCAAACGCACGCTTCTATGCTTACTCGACGCTTCGACTTTTTCGTCACCGACACAATATTCATCGGTATCAAGGGGACAGCCCGACGTTCTTGAGAGGTCTGGCATACAACGAACACTTTCCTACGTCGAAGGTCTTTTTCTATTTGGATGCACATGGGGGCGAACACTTGCCACTCAGGGAGGAGATCGAGGTCATCTTTACCAATTGGAACGGCATTGTTGTCATGGTGGACGATTTTCAAGTACCTGGAACTGATTACGGCTACGATGACTATGGGCCTGGGGAAGTGCTGAATATGAGTTATTTGGAGCCCATTCAATATTTGCAGTTACATGCCTTTTTCCCTGCCGCAGAGGCGAAGCAAGAAACAGGAGCGAAGCGTGGATGCGTCGTACTTTGTCGAGACGAAGCATTGAAGAATACTCTTAGCGAAATTGATACATTAACTCCGTGGGAAAAGAGATAAAATCTCGGAACACCGTAGGTTTATCTCCCCAGGCATGGCTTGCCTCAACCGGGAAAGAAGTCCTGCGCTGAAATAGAACGGGCGTTCTTGGATATGCGCCCAACGGTAATTGAGCACGAACAAACAATCCCGATGGAAAGCATGTTGCCGCTAGCCATCTCCTCCCATCTCCTCCTTTAGGTCCGGACATATGCAGCAGGTCAATAGACTAAAATGATCACCGACGGTTCCAGAATCGCCGAGAGCGAGGTTCTGACCAATCCCCCAGCTCCAGGGGAAGCCACCGCGCGAGATCATTCCAGGAAAGGAATCGATACCAACGAGAGACACCTTTCTACCGATCATCTGTTAACCGATCTCAAAGGGCGCACGATCTCTGGTGCCTTTATCACGATCGTGGCCCAGGGTGCCCAGTTCGTGCTGAGCCTCGCGTCCATCATGGTTCTGGCGCGACTGCTCACGCCGAAGGATTTTGGCCTGTTCGCCATGGTCACGACCGTTATCGGTTATTTGCGTGTCTTCAAGGATGCGGGCCTTTCCACAGCGACCGTTCAAAGGGAGGGCATCACGCACGCTCAAGTCTCCAATCTTTTCTGGATAAATGTCGCCATAAGTGGCGCGATCAGTTTGATACTCGCCGCTGGTTCCCCGATTATTGCGTGGTTCTACCGAGAGCCACGTCTGATTCCAATTACTTTGGTCCTGTCCGGTACTTTGCTTTTAAGCGGCTTAACGATCCAGCATACTGCTCTCTTGAACCGGCAGATGCGTTTCAAAGCAATTGCACTTATCCAGGTCGGTTCGATGCTGATCGGTGTCGCAGTGGGCATCGGCATGGCGGAGCTAAATTACAGGTACTGGGCCCTGGTTGTTTCGAACCTTGTCACGATCGCTGCTGCAGTTCCGCTGACATGGTTTGCTATTCCCTGGCGGCCGCGGGCGCCTTCTCGCCTGAGTGGAACTGGGCCGCTGCTAAGTTTCGGAGCTAACCTCGCTACCGGTGGCTTTATTTACTCGCTCGCCAGGGGAGCCGATGGGTTGCTGATCGGCCGACTTTATGGAGCAGATTCGATCGGGTTATATTCGAGAGCATCGGCGTTGCTGAACCGCCCGCTGGACCAGTTTCTTGCCCCTATCAGTTCCGTTTTTGTGCCAACGCTGTCCAGAGTGCAAGCTCAGCCGGAGCGTTACCGCCGTACGTTTCTTCAGGCGTACGAAGCGATGGCTCTGGTAAGTTCTCTTGGCGCCGGCTTACTGTTAGCGCTCGCTCGTCCGCTTACTCTCGTTGTCCTCGGTCCAAAGTGGGAACAGGCAGCTATTATCTTTGCCGGCTTGACCATTGCGGCGCTCTACACCCCCCTTGCTAGTGCTTCAACCTGGCTCTTCGCGAGCCAGGGCCGCGGAAAAGATTGGTTGTTTGCAAGTGCGCTGGTTTCGCTCATTACCGTCGCCTCTTTCGTCGCCGGTCTACCCTTTGGCCCGGCTGGTGTCGCGATCGCCTATTCCACTGTCGGCCTCCTGGTTGGGCTGCCGGTTCTTTACTATTTTGCAGGGCGACAAGGGCCTATCACTACAGCCGATTTGTGGATCGGAATTTTCCGCTACCTTCCGCTTTGGGCAGTTGTCTGTGGCGTGACCTGGTTGATGCGCCTCCTCTTTGCGAATTCTCCTCCGTTGGTGCAATTGGTCATTTGTGCTCCCGTTGGTCTCGTCGCCGGACTAATCTTGATCTGGGTGCTAACTCCAATGCGACCGACGGCGCTGGGACTTGTTGATATTCTCAAGGGATTGAAATCCCGCCGAGTTTCCTCTGTTTCCTCTAATACAAGTTAGTGTTGTGCGAACTGCAATGTCATTGGCTCAAGCGCCGAAGTCTCCCCCGATGCGCACACCACAAAAGTTTTGGGGAACCTTCGTGTGGAAGGAACGTTGGGGCTTGTCATGGCGGGGATGGTTGACTGTTTTCGCGGGAGCCATCCTGACTTCCTATGTGTTTTTGTTTTGTATTTATCCGTTTCTGGCCGTGACGAATCGGGTGGATACAAATGTTCTCGTTGTCGAAGGATGGATACATGAATATGCGATCCGCGCGGCCATAAAAGAATTCCGAAGCAAATCCTATGAGCGGGTTTTTGCGACGGGTGGGCCGGTCGACGGAACCGGGGGCTATATTAATGATTATCAAACGTCGGCCGGCGTGGGCGCTGATCTCTTGACAAAATCGGGTCTTCCAAACGAATCGGTGCAGATGGTTCCTTCGCGAATTATGGACCGCGACAGAACATACGGTTCAGCCGTTGCGCTGCGGAACTGGTTTCGCGAACACAATATGCCTATGCGAAGTGTCAACGTTGTGACTGAGGACGTACACGCGCGGCGCACTTACCTTCTCTTTCAGAAGGCTCTTGGTGATAATGTTGCGGTAGGTATCATCGCGGTTCCGAATCCCGATTACGATCCCGAACATTGGTGGCGTTATAGCGAAGGCGTCAAAGATGTCATCAGCGAGACCGCGGCCTATCTATATGCGAAACTGCTCTTCCATCCGTCTGACCCAAAACCTGATTTGCGGCGGTAGAAAAGCCTTGTTTCATCCAGGGACGTCCGCCTACGCTCCGGACATAGCGGCGCCTTGATCTGTCGTTATGAGCCATGATCGCTAGAAAACCCCGCCGGCCAAGATGGGCCATAAAAATCGTGTGTGCCGTCGGTGCTGCCCTGGCGTTCAACCAGCAACTTTGCGCGCAAGTGGTGGAAACTATTCCCGGACCAATCCTGGAGACGAGACCTGAGAATGGCACACCCATCGCGGCTACTGCCGAGACTAATTCCATCTTTCGTCCACCTCGAGGGATGGCTCTATCAACCTCAATCGTTGGCGGGTACGACGACAACGTGAATGCATCGTCCATCGGAGGATCCTCTTCATTATACACAAGCGAAACCGCTGCACTCTCTTACACCTTCGGCACTCCGCGCACGCTCGTGAGCCTGGCTACGGGGGGCGGAATCACGTATTATTTCGATCACCCCGGGGGACACGATCACGATACCAACGCGTATTTGGGACTTTCGCTCACGCATAAAGCGAGCCGGCGCATGATCCTCAGCCTCTCCGTTTTCGCCGCTTACCAGACGCAACCGGACCTGAGTACCAATCTAGGATCGAACCAGCAGCTCGGCAGTTTCGTTCATTCTACGGACACAATTTCGCTCGATTATTCCTGGCTGCCGCGTTTCTCAACCGTCACGAGCTATACCTTCGGCCTGCTTAAGTATAATAGCTCCGCGGGATCATTCCAGAATCGCATGGACCATACCTTCGGAGAGCAATTCCGATATCTTTTGTGGCCGGCAACGACGGGTGCCGCTGAATATCGGTACGGCATCATTGATTATGAGAGCGCTCCGCTTGACTCGACCACCCATTTTCTCCTCGCCGGATTAGATCACTCGTTCACACCGCGCCTGAATGCATCCTTTCGCGGCGGTGTTGAGTTGCGCTCTTCGGAGAGCAATGGGTTTCAACCTGGTCCATATTTCGAGAGTACGCTCACTTACATCCTGCGCCGCAACGGCTCCGTGATTTGGACGAACAGTTACTCCATCGAAGAGTCTGACGTGCCTGGGGCTTCGAGCCGTCCGAGTTTCCGCACGGGATTGACGTTGAACTACGGGTTCACCCGCCGGTTATCCGGCAGTCTTGCGCTGTTCTACATTCATGGCGAGAACCAGAGCGGGGGCAGTTCATCATTTAGTGGTTCATCTACAGAGGACACCCTAGACATAGGACAATCCCTTCATTACTTCATCAATCGCCGGCTGTCGGCCGACGTAGGTTACCACTACACGAACGTAGAGTCCGGTTCGGTGTTTGGGTCCTACTCAAAAAACAATTACTTCGCTGGACTAAACTTCAACTTTTAGAAGCCATTCCGAGGACCTCAGAGGTCGGAGGAATATGTCGAATTTCTCAAACGTCATGGCATTGCCTACAATGAGCGATACGTTTTCAAACCCATTGCATGATTCGTAAATATGTCGCTCCTAGCAGAGCTTTTGGTTGTTGGTCAACACTGCTATAGACATGGTGCTCCTCCGGAGCTTCGCCGCTGTTTTGCCGACCAGACTGTAACCAGGCCGCTGCTCTCTAAACTTGAAACCTGAAGCGTCACTAGAAAGCACGCCACCGTCTGTGCTTCGTGCGCCTACCTTTTGGCGCAACGGCGGTCTCACGCCACGCGCTCACGTGACTGGCTTCGCGCTTTGGAGCGCGGCGCTGATCGCGGTTTTCAGCAAACCGCTGTTTTCCCTAGCAGTTTACGTGGCGGGCGAGGAGCTCCACTCCCACATTCTTTTGATCCCTTTCGTGTCAACCTATCTCATCTGCATCCGCCGGCACGCGCTTCCGAAGGATTACACTTTCTCCGTTCGATGGGCGCTGATTCCTTTGATTGCGGGCGCGATCTCCCTGGCCGGGGCGTGGACTCCGGGTGTATTCGGGCGACCCTTGAGCCAGAACGATTATCTGGCGCTCATGGCGCTATCGTTCGTCTGCTTTGTCGCGGCCGGAGGATTCTTCTTTCTGGGCCGCAAATGGATGGCCGCCGCTGCCTTCCCATTTGCTTTCCTGATTTTCATGGTCCCGATGCCAGACCGCATCGCCGATTTTTTAGAAACTGCCTCGAAACTGGCGTCCGCCGAGGCCGCAAATATGTTCTTCAACATTTCGGGGACACCAGTATTTCGCGATGGCACTTTCTTTCATCTACCCAATATCACCATTGAGGTGGCGCAGGAATGCAGCGGGATCCGGTCGAGCTGGGTGCTTTTTATCACGAGCTTATTGGCGGCGAACTTGTTCTTAAAAACACCGTGGCGAAGAATCGTGCTGGTGGCCGCGGTCATCCCCCTCGGAATCTTACGCAACGGACTGCGCATCGTTTTCATCGGACTCCTGTGCGTCCACTTCGGGCCGGAGATGATCCACAGCATTTTTCACAAGCGCGGTGGCCCGCCGTTTTTTGTCCTTTCCCTCATTCCACTGTTTTTACTGCTGTGGTGGCTGCGTGGGGCCGAAACGGATCCTCCTTCGCCGAGCCTACGGCGGCCAGGCAAAGTGATAGGTGATAAGTGAAGATGAATAGTGATGAGTTTGTCTTGCAATGCAGCAGATAACTAAGCTATAGGAAGAACGCCAAAGATATGAATTGTAAATTGATTGAGAATGGAGGGCGGGGCTCGTGCGACACCGCTGCTCGTCGTGCAGCGGCCGGCTTGTTGCGAATTGGACGACCGGTCACTTGTATCGCCGCTGCACTCGCCCTTCTGCTATGCAGCAGTTGCCAAACCGAGCAAGGTGCATCGTTCCCAGAGCAAAGGACGGCGTCGACACCAGTCCGTTTGAGTCCCGGCGATGTGATCAAGCTCTCATTTACCGCAACACCCGACCTGAATCAGTCGCAAAAAATTCGAGCCGATGGCAAAGTCAGTTTGCCATTGGTCGGAGAGGTGACTGCCGCGGGAAAAACTTTGGGGGAGTTTCAGAGTGAGCTAATACGCTTATACGAGCCTCAACTCAAGAACGCCGAAGTTGTTGTGACCTTGGAGAGTGCTGTGGCGCAGGTGGTCGTTTCCGGCGCTGTGGCCAAGCCGGCGAAACTCTTGTTTGAACGCCCGACCACGGTTTTCCAGGCGATTATGGAGGCGGGTGGACTTAATGAGTACGGAAGCTTCAAGAACGTACATGTGATTCGCCTCATCGGTGGCCGGCAACGTACCCAGATCCTCGATTTAAGGCCCACTCTAAGTGGCCAGGCGACTCCGCCATTCTATGTCAAGGATGGCGACGTGATTTACGTGCCTCCGAGTCCATTCTGAGCCGGTACCGGTTAGAACCGATCTGCCAAATAGGGAACTGCTCTTTTACTCGAGCTAGGGCCGCTGGGCCGCCAGTGCGGACCGGGATCCAAATTTATTGCGGATCGAGATCGTAAACTTCTACGAGCCCAATGCCCGTTGTGTTGTTTGCTCCACGGACGATCGCCGTGTAATTCCCCGGACTCAGCGTCGTCAAGATGGCGGATTCGAGCGAATTGGATGGCGCTAGCCCGCTGGCATTAATGGCGGAAAACTGGGGGCTGTTCACCCAATCATCGTTGCTCGAGAGCAAGTTACCGGACCCATCGTGAAGTTCCAAAACGGGATTGACCAGCGCGCCAGCCAACGGATTCGCCCCGGTTCCCAGGGAAGGCCCAAGCGCGCGCACGATCACTGTTTTCGAGT
>Ga0070697_100002216_pt1 | contig 14913 bp, 15 predicted proteins | sample KBSK1501metaG_FD_65475 | JGI IMG/M metagenome (GOLD analysis project Ga0070697, IMG submission 65475) | Corn, switchgrass and miscanthus rhizosphere microbial communities from Kellogg Biological Station, Michigan, USA - KBS K1-50-1 metaG | ecosystem: Host-associated > Plants > Roots >...
TACCTCTACTGCCGGTACATCAGGCCGGGCGCGCCCTTCTTCAAGAAGCAAACCCTGACCAGGGCCACCCCGACCCTGGTCCCCGACGAATAGCCCGTCCAGACCCGGACGCGCGGAACCCGTTCGCGTTCCCCGAGCTGCGCGAGCGCGAGTCGCTGGCCGCCTGGACCGTGCGCGAGGTCTGGATCGCGGGCGGACCCGACCCGAACCACTACGTGGACGTGACCGGGACCTTCCCGCGCAAGATCGCGGCGCTGCGCGCGCACGAGAGCCAGACCCGGCACATGGAGGACCTGACCGAGCGCCTCAGGACCCGGCTGACCCTGGTTGCTGAACAAGCCGGCCTACCCGGGGGACGGCTGGCCGAGGGCTTCCGGGTACTGGACACGGCCTGAGCCGCCGGGCGGCCGACCCGCCGGGTTGCGGTAGGCGTCTTTGCTGACGCGGACCCATACCAGGCATAATTCACTGATCTAATCCAGCCAGAGAGAGTGACGCACCATGGCCATGGAAATGGACCACTCCTTCACCGTCCCCGTCCCGCCCGAACGGGCCTGGGATGTGCTGCTCGACGTGGAAAGGATCGCGCCGTGCATGCCCGGCGCCACCGTGGACGAGTTCGACGGCGAGGTGGTCACCGGGCGGATAAAGGTCAAGGTCGGCCCGGTGTCGCTGACCTACAAGGGGACTGCGAAGTTCACCGAGCGCGACCCCGACGCCAGGGTGATCGTGCTCGAGGCCTCCGGCAAGGAGACCCGCGGCGCGGGCACCGCCTCCGCGACCGTGCGAGCGACGCTGGAATCCGAGTCGGGTGGCGAGGCGACCAAGGCCACCATGCACACGACGATGAACGTGACCGGCCGGCCGGCCCAGTTCGGCCGCGGCGTGATGGTCGAGGTCGGCGGCAAGCTGGTGGAGCAGTTCGCGCAGAACCTGCGGCAGCTGATCGCCGATGACGCGGGCGGTGGGAGCGCCGCCGCCACCGAGGACGGCGCCGCGGCGGACGGCCGCACCAGCGCGAGCCAGGCCGCGACCACGACCACGACCGCGGCGCAGGACGGGCCGGGCAGCACCCAGCCGTCGGCTACCATTCCCGCCGCGGCAGCCACGCCTACGGAGTCGGCCCGGCCCGCTCCGGCCAGCGCCGACTCCATCAACCTGGTCAAGCTGGTCGGGCCCGCGATCCTCAAGCGGGCCATTCCGGTGGCTATCGTCCTGGCCGGGCTCGCTCTGCTCGGCCGGCGCTTCCGGCACGTGTTCCGCCGGGGCGAGAAGGAATAGCCAGCGGCCGTGCTCGCCGCATCAGCGGACCACCACCTCGGTGACCGGAAGCGAGGAGTCCGCGGGCAGGTCGAGCGGGGACGGCTCCAGGCCGCGGGACACGATCTCCGCGCCCAGGGCCGCGACCATGGCGCCGTTGTCGGTGCACAGGCCCGGCCGCGGCACGCGCAGCTTGATGCCGGCCGCGGCGCAGCGTTCCGCGGCCAGCGAGCGCAGCCGGGAGTTGGCCGCCACGCCGCCGCCGATGATCAGGTCGGTGACGTCGTGCCGCTGGCAGGCCTGCACGGCCTTGCGGGTGAGCACGTCGGCCACTGCCTCCTGGAAGGACGCGGCCACATCCGGGGCGTGCACCGGCTCCCCGGCGATCTGCCGCGCCTCGACCCAGCGGGCCACCGCGGTCTTCAGGCCCGCGAAGGAGAAGTCCAGCGTGCCGTCGTGGTACTTGCCCCGGGGGAAGGCGATCGCGGCGGGGTCACCGTCGCGGGCCGCCTTGTCGATCGGCGGGCCGCCGGGAAACGGCATGCCGAGCACGCGGGCTACCTTGTCGTACGCCTCGCCGGCCGCGTCGTCGATGGTGGCCCCGAGCGGGATGACCTCTTCGGCCACGTCCGGCACAAGCAGCAGCGAGGAATGCCCGCCAGATACCAGCAGCGCCACTGCGGGCGACGGCAGCGTGCCGTGCTCCAGCTGGTCGACGGCAATATGCGCGGCCAGGTGGTTGACCCCGTACAGCGGCCTGCCCAGCGCGAAGGCGAATGCCTTGGCCGCGGCCACCCCGACGAGCAGCGCCCCGGCCAGCCCCGGGCCCGCGGTGACGGCTACGGCGTCGATCTGGCCGGGCCGGACGCCCGCGGTCGCGAGGGCCCGGTCAAAGGTCGGGACCATCGCCTCCAGGTGTGCCCGGCTGGCGACCTCGGGCACCACTCCGCCGAACCGCGCGTGCTCGGCCACGCTCGACGCGACGGCGTCGGCGAGCAGGTCGTGGCCGCGGACCAGCCCGATGCCCGTCTCGTCGCAGGACGTCTCGATGCCCAGCACCAGGGGAGACACCATCACCGGAGCATCTTCCGCATGACCACGGCGTCGACGCCGGACGGCTGGTAGTAGCCGCGCCTTACCCCGATCTCGGCGAACCCGTGGCGCAGGTACAGCCGCCTGGCCCTAGGGTTGTCCTTCCGCACCTCGAGCATGACCTCCTCGTAACCGCGTTTTTCCGCCTCGTCGACCAGCGTCATGAGCAGCGCCGCCCCGGTCCCCTTACCCCACCGGGCGGGCGTCACGGCCAGCGTCACCACGTCGGCCTGCGACCCGCCGGTGAACATCATCCCGGCGTACCCGATCAGCGTGGTTCCCTCCTCGGCCACCAGGTAGAGCCGACGCGAGGGCGGCTGCGCGAACTCCGCCGCGAACATCTCCGGCGTCCACGCGTCCTCGGGGAACAGCTCTTGCTCCAGGGCCATGACCGCGGTCATGTCAGTCCTGGTCATCTCGCGCAGGCGAACCGAATTGCCCTCATCGGGCCAGGCGCTCATGGTGGCGTGACCCGCTTGGGCGGCCCGGGTTCCCTGGCGTCCGGCCGCCGCAGGTAGAGCGGCTCCGCGGCCAGCAGAGGCACGGCGGCTTGCCCGTCGCGCGATCCGGCCACGAGCGCACACAGCGTCCGGGCGTCCGGGTAGACGGGGGTGACGACCTCGCCGAACGCCTCCGGGTAGAGCTGCCCCCCGCTCCCGGCCACGGCCAGCCCGGCGGCGCCGGGGATCGATTCGGCGCGGCCGACCAGGGGACCCTCCAGGCGCGCGCCGTCGGCGTCGTACCTGGCCCAGTAGACTTCCTTGCGGCGCGCGTCGGTCGCCACCAGGAACTCCCGGCCGCGGGGCCCGGCGGCGGCGATCACGTCCAGCGAGCACACCCCGTGCACGGGGATACCGAGCACAGCTCCGAGCACTCGCGCGGTCACCACGCCGACCCGCAGTCCGGTGTACGGGCCGGGGCCGACCCCGACGGCGACCGCGGTGAGATCCGCGCGGGACGCGCCCGCGTCGGCCAGCACCTTCGCGATCATGGGCGCCAGCAGCTCGCCGTGCCGACGGCCATCGGCGGCAGACGCCTCGGAAACGACTCGCTCCCCGTCGTGCACGGCCACGCTCACCGCCGGGGTCGCGGTATCAAAACCCACCACAAGCACGCCGACCAGCCTAGTGGGGCGCGCGGCGTGGCCGGGCCAATCCGCGGCGCCAGCAGTGACGCCAGCCAGCGGTGCCAGCCAGCGGTGCCAGCCAGCGGTGCCAGCCAGCGGTGCCAGCCAGCGGTGCCAGCCAGCGGGGCTAGTGCAGCGAGGCCTCGGCCGCCCGGGCGAACGCCATGGCCGCCGCGGCCAGCTGAGGCTGCGACACCGGCCCGTAGTTCCCCTTGTTGGAGTGGGCCAGCCCGTTCAGCGTCACGGTCACGACCACGTTGTGGTAGCGCACCATGACGGTGGCCACGTCGGTCACGGCGCCGCCGACGTGGAACACCTGCAGGGCGCTGAACGCCTGGTTGCCGAACCCGGACAGGACCTGGACCGTGGCCCGCGGGGACGGAGAGTTCCTGGGCGGAGCCTGCAGGTCCCGCAGCGCCAGGCTGTAGGCGTCGGTGGCGGCCCTGGTGGCGCTGCCGTCGCCGCTGGCCAGGCCGTTCGGCGCGTACGCGTTCAGGTCGGCCTGCATCAGCCGGTACAGCGGCGGCTTGTCCACGGTCCAGTTGCAGGCGGATTCGGCCGATCCATTGACCTGAAGCGGCGAGGCCACCTTAGGCGTGCCGGGCAGGTACTGCTGCACGGTGGCGCCGGGCACCACGTGGCACGCGTTCGGCACCTGGCGCAGCTCGCCCGGCTGGAACGTGGTAATAAGCGCGCCGGGCGTGACCGTCGCCGGTCCCGGCCGGCCGCCGGTCAGCAGGACCACCGCGAGCACCGCCCCGACCACGACGACCACACCGCCGCCCATGTAGTACCACCGCCGCCGCCTGCGCGCCGCGGCCCGCTGGGCCCGCCCTCCGGGTCCGCGTGGTTCGCGGGCCGGGGGCGGGAAGGCGGCCTCCTCGGCATCGTCCTCGGGTTCGTCCCACTGGGACCACTGCGGCACCGGTTCGTCCTGGACCGGATCGGAGACCCGGCGCGGGTGTGGATCAGCGGCCTGCGGGCCAGGCCCGCCGTAGCCGCCGCCAGGCCCCTCCGGATCGCCGGGACGGCCGGGACCGCTGTGACGGCCGATCGCGGCCGCGGAACGCCCGCCAGGACCGCTGGGGCCTACCGGGCGACCAGGACCGGCCGGGCGAGCGGGACCGGCCGGATGACCTGGATCCGCGGGGCGGCCAGAGCGCGCCGGGCGGACCGGAGGCAGGTTGGCCCACGGCGGCGGCTCCTCATCGTCGCGGTCGGGCCGGTACGGCCTGGCCAGCCGACGCGGCGGCGGGAAATCCTGCTCGGGCACGGCGCGCCTCCGGATTCGGGGGAACGGTACGTAACGGCGCGATACGCGGAACTGGGAACAGTACAGCGGAACTATAAACGATCTACGGTGCCGGTGAGCACACCATGCCACCTAGTGCCGTGACCATTTATCCGGACCGTCCGCACATCACCGTCCTGATCGGGCTCGATCGAGATCTCCAGGCGGTCCTCGGCGAGGGGTTCGGCCAGGCCCGTGCCCCACTCCACCACGGTGACGGCGCTGGCCGCGTCGGTGTCCAGATCCAGATCGTCCACCTCGCCGAAGCTGCCGAGCCGGTAGGCGTCCGCGTGCACCAGGGCGGGGCCGCCGTCCGATAGCGGCGGATGTACCCGGGCAATCACGAAGGTTGGCGAGGTGACCGGGCCGCGCACGCCCAGGCCGGCGCCGATGCCCTGCACCAGCGTGGTCTTGCCCGCGCCGAGCGGGCCCGCCAGGATCACCAGGTCCCCGGCGCGGAGCAGCGCCGCCAGGCGCCGGCCGAGGTCGCGCATGTCCCCGTCGGTGGCGATACGCAGTCGGGCGGGCAGGAAACCAGGTCCGTTCGGCTCAGTCAATGGTCACCACCCGGATAGGTACGCGGGACCCTGGGCCCGATGCCGGTCGCGATGTCATAGGAGATGGTGCCGAGCGCCTCGCCCCACTCCTGTGCGGTCGGCTCGCCGGCGTCCCCGGGGCCGAACAGCGTCACCTCGTCGCCGACCGCGGCCGGCTCGTCGCCGAAGTCGACCACGAACTGGTCCATGCAGACCGTGCCCGCGATCGGCCAGCGGCGGCCCCGCGCGCTGACCAGCGGCAGGCCGGCCGCGCCGCGGGGCACGCCGTCGGCGTAGCCGAGGGGCACCAGGCCGAGGGTGGTCTCGCGGGAGGTTACGTAGCGGTGACCGTAGGAGACGCCGGTGCCGGCGGGCACCCGCTTGACCATGACCAGCCGGGCGCGCAGCGTCATCACCGGGCGCAGCCACGACGGCGCGCCGCCCGGCAGGGTGGACAGGCCGTAGACAGCCCCGCCGAAGCGGACCAGGTCGTACCGGGACTCCGGGACGGTCAGCGCGGCGGCGGTGTTGGCGATGTGCCTGACCTCGGGGGTGACGCCGGCCTTCTCGGCCACCGCGACTGCGTCGGCGAAGATGGCCAGCTGGGCGGCGATCGACGGGTGCCCGGGGATGTCGGCGCAGGCGAAGTGCGACCACAGGCCCACTACCCGGACCGAGCCGCGGGCCTGGGCGTCCAGCGCCGCCGCCACCACGCCCGGCCAGTCCGCCGGGGTGGCGCCGCCCCGGCTCAACCCGGTGTCGGCCTTGAGGTGCAGCCGGGCCCGGGCCCGGACGCCGACCCGGACCGCCGCGGCCTCGACCTTCGCGACGGAAGCGACCGATCCGGCCGCGAGGTCGATATCGTGGCGGACCGCCTCGGCCGGGTCGCCGAAGGTCATCATGCACAGCACCGGCGCGGTGATGCCCGCCCGGCGCAGCGCGACCGCCTCGTCCAGGTCGGCGACGCCCAGCCAGGCCGCCCCGCCGGCCAGCGCCGCCCGGGCGGCCGGGACCATGCCGTGGCCGTACCCGCCGGCCTTCACCGCGGCCAGCACCTGGCTGCCGCGGACGAGCTCGCACAGCGCGGCGACGTTGGCGGTTATCGCGCCGAGGTCGACGAAGGCTTCCCTATCCCTGGCGGTACTGTCCACAGCGGTACTGTCCACAGCGGTACTGTCCATGGCGGTCACAGGCTCCGGAACGCGGCCGGGAGCGCCCGGACTACGTCGAAGGCGCCGATCGGGGCCTGGCCGGCTCCGTCGGCACCGTCGGCACCGTCGGCTCTGTCAGGGGACCCGGCCGCCGCGAGCCGGCCGGCCAGGCCGTGCAGGTACGCGCCCGCCAGGCCGGCCTGCGCGGGCGCCAGGCCCTGCGCGAGCAGCGCACCGGCCAGCCCGGACAGCACGTCGCCGCTGCCCGCGGTGGCCAGCCACGGCGTGCCGGTGGGGTTGACCAGGACGGGTTCGCCCCGGGCAGCATCCGGGGAGGCGATGACCGTGGTCGAGCCCTTCAGCAGCACGGTGACGCCCAGCTGGCCGGCCGCCCGGCGGGCGTGCTCGAGCCTTCGGGCCTCCACGCTGGCCGGATCGGTGCCGAGCAGCCGGGCCAGCTCGCCGGCGTGCGGGGTTATCAGCGTCGGCGCCTGGCGCGGCAGCAGGTCCTCGTGCTGGCTCAAGATGGTCAGCCCGTCCGCGTCCACCAGGACCGGGAGGTCGGTGCGCAGGATCGCGGTCAGCCGCGCCACGGCGTCCCTGTCGGTGCCCATGCCGGGGCCGGCCACCCACGCCTGGACCCGGCCGACCGAGCCGAGCAGGTCCCAGTCGCCCTCGTCCGGGTGCACCGTGACCACGACCTCAGGCCACTCCTGCCGTACCAGGACCGCCGCGACCTGTGCGGTCACGACCCGGACCATGCCCGCCCCGCCGTGTACCGCCCCGCCCGCGGACAGCAGCACCGCCCCGGTGAAGCGGTCACTGCCGGCCAGCAGGCCGAGCACGCCGCGGCGGTACTTGTCCGACGTATCCCCGGGGCGGGGCAGCAGCTCGCGGATATCGTCCCGCTGCGGCGCCGCGGCCTGCGGCCCGTCCGTCAGGTACGGCTCCCTCAGGTACGGGCCCAGGCCGATATCGACCAGCTCGACGGTACCCGCGTACCCCGCACCCGGGTCGATCAGCAGCCCGGGCTTGATCACGCCGAAGGTCACGGTGACGTCGGCCCGTACCGCCGGGCCGTCCACCGCCCCGGTGTCGGCGTCGATGCCGCTGGGCAGGTCGACGGCCACCACCGTGGCGCCGGCCTGCCGGGCGCGTTCGGCCTCGGCCGCAAGGCTGGCGAACGGCTCGCGCAGCCCGCCGCGGCCGCCGATGCCGAGCAGGCCGTCGAGGATCAGGTCGGCGCCGGCGATCGGGTGGGCGGCGGGGACCGCATCGGCGTAGCTGACGTCGGCCGGGCTGGACACCCGGCCGCCTGCTTCGCGCAGCGCGACGGCGCCGCCGGGGTGCACCCTGGATCCGGCCGCGATCGCGGTGACGGCCACTCCGCGGCGGGCCAGCAGGGCACCGGCGTAGAGCGCGTCGCCGCCGTTGTCCCCGCTGCCGGCCAGCACAGCGACCCGGGCGCCGTACACGTGGCCGGGCTCCCGGCGCAGCAGGGCGGCGCAGACCGAGGCGAGCCCGGCGGCGGCCCGGCCCATCAGGGTCCCGTCCGGGACGAGTTCCATCAGCGCGCGTTCGGCGGCCCGGACGGCGGTGACCTGGTAGGCGTCTCGCATGGCTCTACCTGCTCCCGGGCCTACTGCCCCGCCAGTGCCCGCCGAACCTCCCTGGCGAGCTGCCCGATGACGCGTTCGGCCAGGGCCGCGTCCCTGGCCTGGATCATCAGCCTGATCTTAGGCTCGGTGCCGCTCGGCCGGACCAGGACCCGCCCGTCGCCGCCCAGCTCGGCCTCGGCCCGGCGGACCGCCGCGTCGGTCTGCGGCCCGAGCCGCGACGCATCGCCCGGCACGTTGACGAGGACCTGCGGGTACTTCGGCATCATCTTGGCGGCCGCGGCGATCGGCACGCCGTGCCGGTTCACCGCGGCCAGCAGCTGCAGGCTAGTCAGTACGCCGTCGCCGGTGGTGGCGTGCTCACCCATGATGATGTGCCCGGACTGCTCGCCGCCGAGCACGTAGCCGCCGTCCCGCATGGCCGCGGACACGTACTTGTCCCCCACCGGGGTCTCGATCACCGCGATGCCGGCATCGCGCATCGCCACGTGGAAACCCTGATTCGACATCACCGTGACCACCACGGCGTCGCCGGCCAGCCGGCCCGCTTCCTTGAGCCCGGTGGCGAGCACGGTCAGGATCTGGTCGCCGTCCAGCGGCTGCCCGTCCGCGTCGACCGCGAGGCACCGGTCGGCATCCCCGTCGTAGGCGATGCCGGCGTCGGCGCCGTGCTCCACCACCGCGGCGGACAGTGCGCCGAGGGCGGTGGAGCCGCAGCCCTCGTTGATGTTCAGGCCGTCCGGCTCGGCCCCGATGGTGATGACCTCCGCGCCCGCCCGGCGCAGCACCTCCGGTGCGATCTGGTACGCGGCGCCGTGCGCGCAGTCGGCCACGACGCGAAGGCCCGCCAGCGGCGGCTGCGGCTGGTCCGGCAGCGTGGCCAGCAGGTGGTCCAGGTACAGCTCGTGCACCGCGCGGGCGTCGCTGACCCGGCCGAACTCGGCCAACGCTGGCTGTGCCTCTTCCTCGCGCAGGCGGGCCTCGATGGCGTCCTCGATGGCGTCGGGCAGCTTGACCCCGCCGCGGCCGAAGAACTTGATCCCGTTGTCGGCGGCCGGGTTGTGGCTCGCCGAGATGACCACGCCGAAGGCGGCGTTCAGCGCCCCGGTCAGGTAGGCGACGCCCGGCGTGGGGATGACGCCGAGCCTGAGCACGTCGGCACCGGCGCTGGCCAGCCCGGCCACCACCGCCGCCTCGAGGAACTCGCCCGAGGCACGCGGATCCCGGCCCACCACGGCCACCGGCCGGGCTTGGCCGCGGGCACCGGACCCAGCCTCGCTGAGGCCGAGCACGGTGGCCGCGGCCACGCTGAGGTCCAGGGCCAGGCGGGCGGTCAGTTCATGACCAGCAACTCCCCGGACACCGTCCGTACCAAACAAACGGCTACGCTGCCCCGCTTCAGCCATTTCGCTCCGCTCGCTGCTCTGCTAATACGCGTCGCTCGTGCGCGCATGCTCGACAGGCCCCGCGCGGGCGGCACTTACCGCTTGGAGTACTGAGGCGCCTTGCGGGCCTTCTTCAGGCCGTACTTCTTGCGCTCCTTGACCCGGGCGTCCCTGGTCAGGAAGCCGGCCTTCTTGAGCGCCGGGCGGTTCTCCGGGTCCACCAGGGTCAGCGCCCTGGTCACGCCGAGGCGCAGCGCGCCCGCCTGCCCGGTGACGCCGCCGCCGGTTATCCGGGCCACCACGTCGAACTGGTTCTCCGCGCCCAGGGTGACGAACGGCTCGTTGACGAGCTGCTGGTGCACCTTGTTCGGGAAGTACACGTCGAGCGACCGGCCGTTGATCGTCCACGTGCCCGAGCCGGGGAGGATGCGGACCCTGGCGATGGCCTCCTTGCGGCGTCCGGTGCCAGCGGCGTGACCGGTTACCACCGGGCGCCGCGCTGCGGCCCGCGCCGGGGCGTCCTGTGCGCTCTCTGTGGTGTACTCCGACGGGGCTTCCGCGCCGAACTCATCCTCGGCGGCGTACTCGCCGAAGTCGGCGTCGTCCTCGACGACGGTGGTGCTGCCAGTGGGCTCAGCCACGGTCTGGACCTCGTGCTTCCTCTGCTCTGTCAACTGCTCGCTACTGCGCGATCTGGGTGATCTCGTACGGCTTCGGCTGCTGCGCCTCGTGCGGGTGGTCGGGGCCTGCGTACACCTTGAGCTTGCGCAGCGTCTTGCGGCCGAGGGAGTTCTTCGGCAGCATCCCGCGTACCGCCTTCTCCACCGCGCGCTCGGGGTTGCTGGCCATCAGGCTGGCGTACGAGACCGCCCGGAGGCCGCCCGGGTAGCCGGAATGCCGGTAGGCGTGCTTCTGCTCGAGCTTGCTGCCGCTGAGCGCAACCTTTGCCGCGTTGACCACGATCACGAAGTCGCCGGTGTCCACGTGCGGTGCGAAGATCGGCTTGTGCTTGCCCCTGAGCAGCACCGCCACGTGGCTGGCCAGGCGGCCGAGCACCACGTCGGAAGCATCGATGACATGCCAATGCCGGGTAATGTCGGTGTCCTTCGGGCTGAATGTGCGCACAGTCCTAAGCCTTCGTGTATGTATCGTGATGTTCGTCCGGCCTGCACCTGCTGGTGAGGGCCGCCCTGGGCGCCCTGCTGGTAAACCGCTGCTGGAACACCGCGGTCGCACCGCGCCGCGCGAACCGCGCACACGAAGGCATACCGCGTGCATGCCCGTCGCGCATGACGCCAATGCAGCATACTCCCCTCACGCAGAGATTCCCAAAACGGAGCCGCCAGCAACCCCGGCCGAGCGCGGGCATCACCGTTCGTCGCCAGCCAGCTACGCGGGATAGCGCAGGCCGGGAAAGTTCCGCGTCCACCCTACCGGAACTGAACAGGACGCTACGCTCGACGTTATGGACCATCAGGGCGCGGGACGCACCCGTCCGGCCGCGGACACGCGCCGCCAGCCGCCCTGGCCGTCGGCGGACCGCCCCGGGTATCCGGAGAGGTCCGCGTTCCCCGAGGATTCCGCAATTCCTGGTGAGTCCGGGTTTCCTGGTGATTCTGGGTTTGGCGAGCGTACCGGTTCGCTGCCCGCGCGGGCGCCCGGATCCAGCCCGGCAGCCAGCGGGCCGCAGCGGGTCCTGGGCACCGGGACCGGGCCGCAGCGCCTGATCGGTCCCGGCGGCACCCAGCCGGTCCTCGCGGCCGGCAGCGGCGCCCACCGGGTCCTCGGCCCGGGCACGGGCCCCAATCGCCTGATCGTCCCGGGCAGCGGCGCTCAGCCCACGCTCGGCCGCGGCAGCGGTGCCCAGCCGACCGTGAGCCCGGCCGGTTCCCCGGGTGCCCCGGGACGGACGCCGACCCGCGGATTCCCGCCGGCCCGGGAGCCGGCCGAACCGCCCACGGGCTCGTTCGGCCCCTGGCACACGCCGACCGGCCCGCTCCCCGCACAGAGCGGCGCGGACGCCTACCCGCCGGACGACACCGGGTTCCCCGACCCGGTGGCCCCGGGCAGCCAGGCTGCCCCGCAGGGACATCGCGGCGGCCGGACCAGGAACCGCTCGCGGTCTCGCGTCGCGTGGCTCGTCATGGCCGCGGTGATCGCGGCCGGGGCCGGATTCGCCGGGTACAAGTACCTGTACGAGCCGCGGGTAAACGCGCCGGTGCCGCCGACCCTTCGGCTGCCCACGAACGCGCCCGGTTCCCCCGGCTTCGACAAGACGCTGGGCAAGTGGCAGCACATCGGGACCCGGGCCAAGGATCCCCAGCCGCTGACCATCGCCGGGCTCTACCCGCCGCAGTTCTCGCTCAACGGCAAGTCGTACGTCAGGACGGCGGCGAGCGCCACCAAGACCTGCTCGCTGGCGGTGTACGGCGCGGACCTGCAGGCCGCGCTGCAGTCGGGTCACTGCAGCCAGGTGGTGCGGGCGAGCTACGTCTCGGGTGACGGGACGATGATGGGCACAGTCGGCGTGGTCAACCTGGTCAGCTCGGACGCCGCCCAGAAGGCCGGCCAGGTCACCGGTCCGCAGGAGATCATCGCGCCGCTGACCGGCAAGAAGGGCCCGACCAAGAAGCTGGGCACCGGGACCGGTGTCGTCCAGGCCGAGATCAAGGGCCATTACCTGATCCTGATGTGGTCCGAGTACGCGAACCTGAAGCCTCCGTCGGGTCAGGCCCAGCGGCAGGCCCTGGAGCAGTTCGCCGCGAACCTCGTCACCGGCAGCGCCAACATCAATCTCAGCACCAGGCTGCTGACCGGCAAGCAGTGAGCGATCCTCACAGGGGTATGGTGCGGACGGCGCGGGTGGCGGCGGCCCGGGCGGCCAGCTCTCCGGCCGGCGGGTAGCCGACCTCTTCCAGGCACAGGCCGTGCGGCGGGACCACGCGGACGGCCGGATCGCGGACCGCGGCCGCCAGCACCGCGGCGGGCCAGTCGGCCGGCCGCCGCCCCTCGCCGACGGCGAGCAGCGCGCCGACCAGGGCGCGGACCATGTTGTGGCAGAACGCGTCGGCCACCACGGTGGCGACCGCGGCGCCGTGATCGTCCCGGTGCCAGGCCAGGATACGCAGCGCCCGGACGGTGGTCGCGCCCTCCCGGCGGCGGCAGAAGGCGGCGAAATCGTGCTCGCCCAGGCACTGCCGCCCGGCTTGGTTCATCGCCGCCAGGTCGAGCCGCCGGAAGTACCACAGCGTCTCGTGCCTGCGCAGCGGGTCGGCGGCGGTCTCGTCGTCGCAGACGCGGTAGGCGTAGCGCCGCCAGAGCGCGGAGAACCGCGCGTCGAATCCGTCGGGGGCCGGGCCCGCGGCGTGCACCCGGACGTCGGCCGGTAGCAGGCCGGCCAGCCGGGCGACGGCCCGGCCTGCGGCATCGGACCAGGCCGCGACGGGGACATCGGTGTGGACGACCTGGCCGCGGGCGTGCACCCCCGCGTCGGTGCGGCCCGCCACCGTCAGTTTCGGGGGAGACGGCAGCCGCAGCACTCGTCCGAGCGCTGCGGCCAGCACGTCCTCTACGGTCCGCCTGCCGGGCTGGGCGGCCCACCCGGAAAAGGCTGACCCGTCGTAGGAAAGATCAACCCGGAGTCGAAGGGTCCGAACGGTCCGAGGTTCTCCTTCCGAGTCCACCTCGGGGCGGTCCTGGGTTAGTCGTCCCCGGCCGGCTTACCGGCCTTGTCGTCGGCTGCGGCGTCGTCCTCGTCGTCCGCAGCCGCCTCGTCCGAGACGTCGTCCACGTCCTCGGCCACGTCGGCCTCGTCCGTCTCGTCCGTCTCGTCCGTCTCGGTCGCGTGGGCAGCGGATGCCTCAGCCGTCTCGTCGGCCTCGGCGTCCACAGCGGTGGCGGTCGCCGCCGCTGCCGCGGGGGCCGCGGCGGCCGGAGCCTCGGCGGCGGCCCGGCGTGCCCGGCGGCGGGGCCTGGCCGCGACCGGCTCGCCGCGGACCAGCTCGATGACGGCCATCGCCGCGTTGTCGCCCTTGCGCGGCCCGATCTTGGTGATGCGGGTATAACCGCCGTCCCGTTCGGAGAATTCGGGCGCGATCTCGGTGAACAGCTGGTGCACCACGCCCTTGTCGGTGACCACGGTCAGCACGTGGCGCCGGGCGTGCAGGTCGCCGCGCTTGGCGAAGGTGATCAGCCGCTCGGCAACCGGGCGCAGCCTGCGGGCCTTGGCCTCGGTGGTGGTGATCCGGCCGTGCTGGAACAGCGCAGTGGCCAGGTTCGCCAGGATGTGCCGCTCGTGGGCCGGGCTGCCGCCCAGGCGGTGGCCCTTGGTGGGCGTGGGCATACGGACCTCTCCTTGTTATCCGTGGCGTTCTGCCACGTCAGTACTGCTCGGTCTCCACGTAGCTCTCGTCGTCGTCGCCATAGGCGCCGACCGCGCTGCTCGGGTCGAACCCGGGCGGCGAGTCCTTGAGCGACAGGCCCATGTCAACGAGCTTCTGCTTGACTTCCTCGATCGACTTGGCGCCGAAGTTCCTGATGTCGAGCAGGTCCTGCTCGCTGCGGCCGACGAGCTCGCCCACCGTGTGGATGCCCTCGCGCTTGAGGCAGTTGTAGGAACGGACGGTGAGGTTGAGGTCCTCGATCGGCAGCGCCAGGTCGGCCGCGAGCGCGGCGTCGGTCGGCGACGGGCCGATGTCGATGCCCTCGGCGTCGACGTTGAGCTCGCGGGCCAGCCCGAACAGCTCGACCAGGGTCTTGCCCGCGCTCGCCACCGCGTCCCGCGGCCGCATGCACGGCTTGGTCTCGACGTCGAGGATGAGCCGGTCGAAGTCGGTGCGCTGCTCGACCCGGGTGGCCTCGACCTTGTACGTGACCCGGAGGACGGGCGAGTAGATGGAGTCGATCGGGACCCGGCCGATCTCCTGGCCCGGCTGCTTGTTCTGGGTGGCCGAGACGTAGCCGCGGCCGCGCTCGACGGTGAGCTCCATCTCGAGCTTGCCCTTGGCGTTCAGGGTGGCGATGTGCAGCTCGGGGTTGTGCACCTCGACGCCGGCCGGCGGCGCGATGTCGGCCGCGGTCACCTCGCCGGGACCCTGCTTGCGCAGGTACATGACGACCGGCTCGTCGTGCTCGGAGGACACCACCAGTTCCTTCAGGTTCAGGATGATGTCGGTGACATCCTCCTTCACGCCGGGGACCGTGGAGAACTCGTGCAGGACGCCCTCGATCCTGATGCTGGTGACGGCCGCCCCCGGGATCGAGGACAGCAGCGTGCGCCGGAGCGAGTTGCCGATCGTGTAACCGAAACCCGGCTCGAGCGGCTCGATCACGAACCTGGACCGGTATTCGTCTACCTGCTCCTCGGCGAGCGAGGGGCGCTGAGCGATGAGCATTGATTTTTCCTTTCCACGACGCCCGCTATATGACGTAGTGTCTTCCCCCGGGGGCGACCCCCC
>Ga0070697_100002221_pt1 | contig 14900 bp, 15 predicted proteins | sample KBSK1501metaG_FD_65475 | JGI IMG/M metagenome (GOLD analysis project Ga0070697, IMG submission 65475) | Corn, switchgrass and miscanthus rhizosphere microbial communities from Kellogg Biological Station, Michigan, USA - KBS K1-50-1 metaG | ecosystem: Host-associated > Plants > Roots >...
ACGCTCATCCCGCCCGCATACAGCGAGTCGCCGCCCGGGTTAACCAAGCGGGCACTGTCAAACTCGGCGTTGCCGACAATCTGTGCGTAAGGCAATCCGATCTCGCCGTGCGATACGAAGGAGTTGCGGCAAAACAGATCCCCACCCACGTTCATCCCGCCTGCATACAGCGAGTTCCCGCCTGGGTTGAGCAGCTGTGCACCGTCGAAATCCGCAGTTCCGCCGATATGGGCACCAGCCAACCGGATTGAGCCACGCGCTGCGAAGCCGTCAGAGCATATGAAAGACCTGGTGACGACGATTCGATCAGCGGACAAGGCTACTCTGCCGGGGCTGATCAGTCGGGCCGCCTGGAAGTCGGCAGTGCCGACGACGGATTCCGTCAACTGGACTTGCCCATGGATCACAGCTTTCCTGCAGCTTAGACGCCAACCAAGTGTAAGGCGTGAAGCATTGAGTGCCACTCCAGAAGGATTGAGCAGCTGAGCGCCATCGAAATCGGCATCCGCACCGATATTACCGCCCAGCATGCGAACCTGGCCGTGAGCCATGAAGCCATATCGGCAGAATATACCGCCAATCACCTTGAAACGGTCGGCGTTGAGTGCATTGCCGTGCGGATTAATAAGATGAGCTGCTACGAACTCAACGTCTCCGGCGACGCGGGCGCCCAGCAGGCGTACCTCACCGCTGAAGTGCGCTCTATTGCCGAAGAGGGTCCCAGCGACTGACATGCCGAAGCCGTCAAGAGCAATAGTCTCTGGTCCGGAGTCTATCTGGCACTGGTTGAGGTTCAATACTCCGATCTCGGCAAAGCTGAGGAGCACTCGCCCAAATGACTGGAATCCATAACCAAGGTTTACGACGTGCGCGACAGTCAGGCGCCGTCCGGATAGACCCTTCGCCAGAACGCTGCCGCGAAAGGAGACAGCAGGCAGGACTGCACGGGCAAGGCTAACTCGGCCGCCGATGTAACAATCACGCAGTTCCAATGTGCGGGCGGACACGCAGCCACCAAGATTGAGGTCGCCCGCGAGCTCGGCCCCGCGAAGGCGAACTGCATGAAACTCACCGGCGCCGAGCGGTGTGGTCAACATCCGCTTGAGTGCTTCGGCCCGCACACGAGGCATCCCGCCCGACGACGGACTGGCCCGCCAATCAGTAGCATGCCTGTCACGTGACCGCAGATCGGCGACCTGGCCAGCCCGAACCTTGTTCCAGACCGCCTGCTCAACTTCTGTGTAAGACGCCTCTGTGACCGACATCACAATGAGAGTACAAAGAGAGCCGGCCCAAAGCTAGCAAGTAACTTATGCGCGTCTCACTTCGTTTGGCGCAGCCTACTTGAGCTTGCAAGCCGCGAGCCAGCCGCCGACGCACAGCGATCGTTGCTACTCAGCGGCTGCATCGTCAACTGGGATGAGACCGACTCGGGCACGAGAAGCACGTGTCCTAAGTTCACGCCGTGGGTCAGCGGCATCCTGTACGTCAACAACCTCGCCTGGCAGTCAACCCGGGTCGAGGTCGACTACCACGACTTCAAGCACGATGAGCCGTACACGTGGGACTCGGCCACCTTCACGCCGGCGGACAACAAGAAACCCGAGTACGTCATCAGCGATGCCGTCTACGGCAGCGTAGACGTGGACCACATCATCATCAAGATTGACGCCTTCGAGAACGGATCGTGGAAGACGAAGGGCACGGCCGTCGAGTACCGGCCGCAGGACTGCACGAGCGACTTCCCGCCGATCTGACCGGGAGCTCGGGCGTCACAGCCCCAGGCCGGGCGGCACCGGCTCGCCGCGCTCCGCTATCTGCGCGGCGAGCCGGGACGGGCCGGTGATCACCAGGGCGCGGGCCAGGCCGGCGGCGCTGACCGTGAAGCGATGCGGCTGGCCGCGCGGCACGAAGGCGAAACTGCCCGCGCCGATACTCCATCGCTCCTCCCCGCAGAACACCTCGATCTCGCCCTCGAGCAGGTAGAACATCTCGTCCTCGCCGTCGTGCACGTGCTCGTGCACCGACAGCCCGGCCGGGTACACCGACTCGATCACGCCGAGCTGGCCGAGCGTGTCCTCCCCGGATGCCTTGATCACCGCGACCGAGCCGTGGAAGCCGAAGGCCGAACCCTCTCCCGGGCCTAGCACGAACCCCGATGTCATGAAACCTCCAGTTCAGAGCGGTGCGCGGCTACCCACTCGAAGGCGGCCCGTGGCCCGAGCCCGAGGTATTGCCAGCACACGTGCGCGACGTCGTGGATGCGCCGGCCGGGACCGGCCAGGTCCCAGTCAATGAACGCCACCGGCCGCAGGCCCGCGCCGCCATCGCCCGGGCCAGCACCGTTACGGGAGTAGACGGTGTTGTTCGGGGCCAGGTCGCTGTGGCACACGCCCGGCAGCGGGTACTCGCTCACCCTCCCATTCTCATCCGGGCTGAACCTGGCCCTGCTCTGGCAGCGTCGGGCATAGCGCCGGGCCTGCGGATAACGAGCCTGCGAGCCTGCCGCCGCGACCCGCTGGAGGATAATCCAGCGAGTGGGCGAGGAAATGCATGAGCCTGGTCATGCGGCCCGGCAGGCGGCGCTCGCCGCGGGCTGGTCGCACCGGCACCGTGACGTGTCCGGCGGCTGGCTGCGGCCGACAGTGTTCGGGGCGGTCGACGGGCTGGTGACCAACACCTCGCTGATCGCCGGGCTGGGCGGCGGCGGGGTCTCGGCGCACACCGTCATCCTCACCGGCGTGGCCGCGCTCGTGGCCGGGGCGTTCTCCATGGGCACCGGGGAGTACGTGTCGGTGACCAACCAGAACGAGCTGGTGCACGCCGAGGTGGCGACCGAACGGATCATGCACGCCCGCTTCCCCGCCGCCGAGCAGGCCGAGCTGGCCGAAACCTTCGTCGGCTATGGCGCCGACGCACAGACCGCGGCCCGGATGGCCGCCGCGGTATCCAGGGACCCCGACACCGCGCTGCGCTTGCACACCCGCGAGGAACTCGGCGTCGACCCGTTCGAGCTGCCGTCGGCCGTGGTCGCGGGCGTCTCGTCGCTGATCGCCTTCTCCGCGGGAGCGCTCATCCCGCTGCTGCCTTACCTGGCGGGCCTATCCGTGCTGGCCGCCGCGCTCGGCGTCGCCGCGGTGGCGCTGCTGACCGGCGGCATGGTGGTGGGCCGGCTCACCGGCCGCCCGCTGCTGGCCTCGGGCCTGCGCCAGCTCGCCCTGGGCGCGGTGGCCGTCGCGGTGACGTTCGCGGTGGGCAGTCTCATCGGCGGCGGTCACATGGCCTGACCAGGGCTTCCCAGGAATTATCGTTAACCGACTGAACCATCTCCTGATCTTGGACGTGTCCAAGTCGGGAGGCAGAGTGACGGACATGCAGGGGCGCACCGCCGCGGCCAGCCTGGCCACGGCCGGTACCGCGCTGCTCGGCACCGTCCTGCTCACCGCGGGCTGCGCCAGCAGCGGAGCCCCAGCCCAGACCCCAGCGCCGCACAGCACAGCGGCCACCGCGGCCACGACGGCTGAGCTCCGCGCGATGGCGGCGAAGTACCTGGCCATCGCGCAGCCGGCCAACCGCGAGCTGGACCACGAGCTCGACGGGTTCAAGGACCACGCGAAGGACGACCTCTCCGCGGCGCAGGCCGACCTGCGCGCCGCCGCCGCCACCGAACGCCAGTTCGACCGCCAGCTGATCGTGCTCTCGTTCCCGCCGCGGACCGAACCCTTTGTCCGCCTGCTCTACCGCGTCAACCAGGCGCGGGCCACGCTGACCAGCAACGCGGCGGCCGCCATGTCGCTGCCTGAGCTGCGCGGCTATCAGCGACGCCTGGACGCCGCCAACGAGCCGGTGGAGGACGCGGTCCGGGTTATCCGCGGCCAGCTCGGCCTGCCGCCGCCCGATATCAGCTGACCGCGGTAAACCCGCGGTGAACTGAAACGATCAACCGCACGTGATCCCTAAAGGGAGATCACATGCACTGTGAAGGGGAGACAATTCCAATGCGAAAGATATGGGGTGCGGCTGGCCTGGCCGCCTTTGCCCTAACCGTGTCCGCCTGCGCCAGTTCGGGCAGCAGCAGTTCGGCCACCACGGCTAACACACCCGCGGCGGGCGGCGGGAGCACCGTGACCGAGAAGACCATCGGCAGCGAGCAGGTGCTCGTCGATTCCCAGGGCATGACCCTGTACTGGTTCGCCCCGGACACCTCGAGCAAGTCGAATTGCTCGGGTCAGTGCGCTACCTACTGGCCGCCGGTCACGGGCCCGGTCACGGCAGGGTCCGGCGTGACCGGCACGCTGGGCACCATCACCCGGTCCGACGGCACCAAGCAGGCGACCTACGACGGGCACCCGCTCTACACCTACGTCGGCGACAAGAGCTCAGGGCAGAACACGGGCAACGGCAAGAACCTCTCCGGCGGCCTGTGGTGGGAGATGACGGTCTCCGGTTCGACGCCCGCCCCGAATGCGGGCTCCACGGCCACGTCCACCGGCGGTGGCGGCGGAGGTTACGGCTACTGAGCGGTGTCCACTTAAGCTGGCGCTCACCGTCCGGGCGCGCAGTGTCCAAGGCGGGCGCGGCCTCAGGCCGCGCCCGCCGCGGGCACCGGAGCGGTGGCCCGGAATCCGCGGATAGCTGTCCGCGATAAGATCGGCTGCGCTTATCCTCAGCACAATGCGAGATGGGCCAGAGCCGGAATCGTGCCCCGCTGTCCGCGTTTTCTTGTGCCGGGAATAAAATGCAAAACGGCGCTGCCGGGGCTTGAATGTGAGCGCATGGCGGTAGCGACTGCGGGGAAAGCCGGAGCCTCTTGACGGGAGCGAGGGAGAGGCATGACGCTCACATCCGAGGGATCGACCGATAACGCGCAGGCCACCCCGGCGGCGCACGCCGTGGACCTGCGCAAGACCTACGGGACCGGGCAGGCGGCCGTGTACGCCCTGGCTGGCGTAGACGTGACCTTCGAACGAGGCCGGTTCACCGCCGTGATGGGCCCGTCAGGCTCGGGCAAGTCGACGCTGATGCACTGCATGGCGGGTCTTGACCGGCCGACTTCGGGGCAGACGTTCGTGAGTGGCCAGGATGTCGGAGCGCTCGACGACGCCGGGCTCACCCGGCTGCGCCGTGACAAGATCGGCTTCGTCTTCCAGTCCTACAACCTCATCCCGACGCTCAGCGCGGCCGAGAACATCACCCTGCCCGCCGACCTGGCGGGCACCAAGGTCGACCGGGACTGGCTTGGCTACCTGGTAAAACAGCTCGGCATCGGAGACCGTCTCACGCATCGTCCCAGTGAGCTTTCCGGCGGTCAGCAGCAGCGCGTCGCGTGCGCCCGGGCGCTGATCAACAAGCCGGACCTCGTCTTCGCCGACGAGCCCACGGGCAACCTCGACTCCAACGCCTCGGCCGACGTGCTGACCTTCCTCAGGCAGTCGGTCTCCGAACTCGGCCAGTCGATCGTGATGGTGACGCACGACCCCAGGGGCGCCGCCTACGCCGACCGGGTCATCTTCCTGGCCGACGGGACGGTGGTGGGCGAGCTCGACCAGCCGACCGCCGACTCGATCCTGGAGCGGATGCGAACGCTGGGGGCCTGACGTGCGGAAGGTGACTATCAAGGGCCTGCTGGCCCACAAGCTCAGGCTGGCGCTGACCGCGCTGGCGATCGTGCTCGGCGTCACGTTCATCTCGGGCACGTTCGTCCTCACCGACACCCTGCAGAACACGTTCACGACGTTGTTCGGCAATATCTACGCCAATATCGACTTCCAGGTCCGCGGGGTGGCCCAGCTCGGCAGCGGCGCGGGCGCGACGCGCAACGAGCTGCCCGAGTCGCTGCTGAACACGGTCCGCCGCGTGCCCGGCGTCGCAGCGGCCGATGGGCAGGTCTCGGGCTACGCCCAGTTCGTGGCCCGTGACGGCAAGGCCATCGCGAACAGCGGCGGCGCGCCGACCCTGGGCGTAGCCTTCGACCCGGACCGGCAGATGTCCCCGCTGCACCTGATCGCCGGCGGCCCGCCGGTAGCCCCGGACGACGTGGTGATGGACGCCGCGACGGCGCAGAAGTACGGCTTCACCACGGGGCAGCGCGTCCGCATCCTGTCGGCCGGCCCCACCCGGACCTTCACCATCACCGGCATCGTCCAGTTCGGGACGGCGAACAACCTGGCGGGAGCGACGCTGGCCGCGTTCACGCTGCCGACCGCGCAGGCCATCGCCCAGGAGGCGGGCAAGGTCGACGACATCAACGTGGTCACCACCCCCGGCGCCAGCAAGACCGCGGTGCAGCGGGCCATCGCCGCGGTCCTGCCGCCCGGGGTCCAGGTCGTCACCGGGCAGACCGTGGTCAACGAGAGCACGAGCTCGGTCAGCCAGGCGCTTTCGTTCTTCTCCACCGCGCTGCTGGTCTTCGCGTTCATCTCGTTGTTCGTCGGCGCGTTCACCATCTACAACACGTTCTCGATCATCGTCGGCCAGCGGACCAGGGAGCTGGCCTTGCTCCGGATCGTCGGGGCCAGCCGCCGCCAGGTATTCGGCTCCGTGCTGGCCGAGGCGGCCATCACCGGGCTCGTCTCCTCGGTGATCGGGCTGGGCCTGGGGGTGCTGGCCGCGCTCGGGCTCCAGGCGCTGCTGAGCGGGTTCGGGGTCACCCTGCCCCCGGGATCGCTGGTGTTCGAGCCGCGGACCGTGCTGGTCGGGCTGGCCGTCGGGGTCGGCGTGACCGTGGTGTCCGCGATCGGCCCGGCCCGCGGGGCAGTGCGCATTCCCCCCGTCGTCGCGCTCGACGACCGGCAGTCTGTGGCCGGCGCCTCGCTGCGCCGCCGGTTCACCTGGGGTACGGTCCTGGCCCTGGCCGGCGCGGTCCTGCTGGGTATCGGACTGGCCCAGCCGGCCATCCAGCTCGTGGGCATCGGCGCGGCCGGCCTGTTCGTCGGGGTCGCCACGCTGTCCCCGGCGGTCGCGCGCCCGCTATCGAGCGTGATCGGGCGTCCGCTGCCCCGGCTGCTCGGCGTGGCGGGCAAGCTCGGCCGGGAGAATTCCATGCGCAGCCCGAGGCGGACCGCTCAGACGGCCGCGGCCCTCATGGTCGGCCTGGCCCTGGTCTCCGCGATGGCGGTCTTCGGCGCCTCGCTGTCCAAGTCGGCCACGAGCAGCGCGGACCAGGCGATCAGCGCCGATGTCATCGTGACCGCTACAGGCTCTGCCGAGCTCAGCAACGCGGTGCCGGCCACCGCGTCAGCCGTGCCCGGCGTGACCGCCACCACCGCCTTCTACAGCGGGCGGTTCGAGTTCCAGAACTCGCTGACCAGGCTCGTCGCGGTCTCCACGACCCATCTGGCCGACACGGTGATCCTGCGGATGACGGCGGGCACGCCGGCCGCCCTGAGCCGCGGTGAGCTGCTCATCGACTCCACCACCGCCCGGTCCAAGCACCTGTCGGTCGGCGGCACGGCCCGGGCCAGGTTCGCCCTGACCGGCCCGGCCGTGCTGCGCATCGGCGGGATCTATCAGGCCAACGCCCTGATCGGCAGCTATCTGGTCAGCGCCGGGTTCTTCCTGGCTCACTTCCCGCCGCAGCCCCCGGGCGGGCTCCTGCTGCGCACCGGTGGCAGCAGCGCCGTGAACAGCGCCGTCACCCAGGCGCTAGCCCGCTATCCGAACCTGCAGGTCCAGACCAGGGCCCAGTTCGAGCAGGCCCAGGTGTCCAGCGTCAACCAGCTGCTCGGGCTGGTCTACGCCCTGCTCGGCCTGGCGGTAATCATCGCGCTGATCGGGATCGTGAATACCCTCATGCTGTCGGTGTTCGAGCGCACCCGCGAGATCGGCCTGCTGCGGGCGGTTGGCATGCAGCGGCGCCAGGTCCGCGCGATGGTCAGGTCCGAGGCGGTGATCCTCGCCATCTTCGGCGCCATCGTCGGGATCGTGATCGGCACCGCGCTGGGCCTCGCGCTGGTCGCCTCGCTCCGGCAGCAGGGCATCACGGACACCGCCGTGCCGGTGTCCAGCCTCGTGATCTTCCTGCTGCTCTCCGCCCTGCTCGGGCTGGTGGCCGCCAGCTGGCCTGCCCGCCGGGCGGCCCGGCTGGACGTGCTGGCCGCCATCGCGGCCGAGTGACGGCCGGGTGACGGCCGGGTGACGGCCGCCAGCGAGAAGTCCTTACCGGCCGATTACGTGACCCGCGGCTCTCCGGTCGCGTGCCTGGAATTTGCGTATCACAGACAACAGGCAGCATCCGGTTCCACGGATCCAGCGACCGGGCGAAGGAGAACCCTGATGCGTAACCCAGGATGGGCGGGGGCCGCGGTGATCGCCGTGGCCCTGGCGGTCACCGCGTGCGGGGCCGGCTCGGCCGGCGGAGCCTACGGCTACGGCAACCAGACCAACCAGACCACCCAGGCCACCAGCCCGGCCGCGCCGGCGTCCCCCTCCTCCGTCTCGACCACCGCCCTGAAGACCGAGACCACCAGGGCCGGCATGGTCCTGGCCAGCAGCCGCGGCCTGACCTTGTACTACTACACCGAGGACAAGCGGGGCAGCGGCAAGTCGATGTGCACGGGCAGTTGCGCCACCGCCTGGCCGCCGCTGGCCGCGCCGGTCAAGGCCCCGGCGGGTGTCCGCCTGCCCGGCCCGCTCGGGATGATCACCCGGCCCGGCGGCGTCCGGCAGGTCACCCTCAACGGCTTCCCGGTCTACCTGTACGCCGGGGACAAGGCGCCCGGCCAGGACGCGGGCAACGGCATCGAGGGCTCCTGGCACATCATCAAGATCCCCGCCACCGCCGCGGCCACCGGCCGGGCCGCGGCCCTCAAGGTCATCCGCACCCGGGCCGGGACGGTGCTGGCCAGCAAGCGCGGCCTAACGCTGTACTACTACAGCGAGGACAAGCCGGGCAGCGGCAAGTCGGCGTGCACCGGCGGCTGCGCCACCGCCTGGCCGCCGCTGGCCGCGCCGGTCAAGGCCCCGGCGGGCGTCCGCCTGCCCGGCCGGCTCCGGACGATCACCCGGCCGAACGGCCTCAAGCAGGTCACCCTCAACGGGTATCCCCTCTACCTCTACATCGGCGACAAGGCCCCCGGCCAGGCCACCGGCAACGGCATCGGGGGCGCCTGGCACGTGATTAAGATCAAGGCCGGCTGACCGCCCACATCGTCATCGTGTGTATGTGCCCCCCGCATTCGGGGGGCACATACACACGATCATGATCCGCGCTGGTTGTCCTGGGCGCGCAACTCGGTCTCGAGCAGGTCCATGGCCTTGAGGAAGGCGGCCTGCTCGCTGGGCGCCAGCTTGTCCAGCACCCGGGCCAGCGGCCCGGCCGCGCCGTCCAGCCACTCCAGTACCAGCACGCGCTGCGCCGGGACGATCTCGACGATCGTCCGCCGCCGGTCCGCCGGGTCGGCGCGCCGCTCCACCAGGCCGGCCCGGTCCAGGTCGGCGAGGACCCCGCTGACCGTGGGCAGGGTCAGGTCCAGCCGGGCCGCGAGCTCGCTGACCGTGACGGGGCCGTCGCGCAGCTGCTCGAGCGCGGCGACGTGCCGCGGCCCCAGCGGCGCGGGCGTCTGCGGGGCCGCACGGTCCTGCGAGCGCCGCATCCCCCGGGACACGCGCGGGAACAGCTGCATCAGCCGCAGGCACAGCGCGGAGTGCCCCGAACCTCCCGCTTCCTCCGTCATGGCCCCTCCCTTAACGCCCGAGCTGCGCGTTCCCGGCCCGCCCCTCGCGTGCCGGGCCGGTCTTCCCGGCGGTGGCCCGCCTTGACGCGCCTAGCGGCAGTATATATTGTTCCGATATCCAAACTATTTGGGTATCCAAACTAATGTGACATCGGGAGGACGCCATGGCACCGGCAGGACAGGTGACCGCATCCGATCTGCGGGCGATGCTGACGGACGCGGCGCTGGCCGGATCCTGGACCCTGGACCCGTCCAGGTCCTCGATCAGCCTGCGGAGCAAGAGCATGTGGGGCCTGGCCCCGGTCAAGGGCAGTTTCCGCGAGATCGCCGGGACCGGTACCGTCTCCCCGGACGGCCAGGTGAGCGGCACCATCACGGCGGCCGCCGCCTCCGTCGACACCAAGATCGCCAAGCGCGACGCGCACCTGCGCTCGGCCGACTTCTTCGACGCGGACGCCCATCCGCACATCACCGTCCGCGTCGAGGGGATTACCCCCGCCAGCCAGGGCGTGACCGTCACCGGCACCCTCACCGTCCGGGACCGCACCCGCCCCCTCACCTTCGGCGCCACGGTGTCCGCCCTCGACACCGGCGAGGTCTGGCTTGACGCCGAGATCCAGGTCAACCGGGCGGACTACGGAATGACCTGGAGCCCGATGCGCATGGCCTCCATGCACAACACGATCACCATCCACGCCGTCTTCACCCGCGGCTGACCAGCTCCGCCAGCGCCTTCCGTCCGCCCGCGCCCCCGCGTCAGCGCACGGACAGGAACCGGCCCAGGCCCCCCCGGGTGGCCAGGACGATGAGGCGGTCGCCGGCCGCGAGCTGGTAGCCGCGCTGCGGTGACCAGTCGAGCACGGCCGTCCCGCTCGCCTGCATCGCCAGCACCCGGGCCTGCCCGTCCTGCTCGGTGCCGGAGATGGAGCTGCCGACCAGCCCGGCCTGGTCCGCGACCCTGATCTCGGCGATCAGCAGCACGTGCCGGCCGACGTCGATGGTGCGCAGCACCTGATGCTCGAGCATCGCGGTGGCGAAGGCCGGGGCGGCCAGATACGGCACGCTCCGCGAGATCATGTTGCCGGTCATCTTTTCCAGCCGTTCGGCCAGGTCGTCGTCGGTGAGCCTGAGCACGATGCGCAGGTCGTCGCGGAGCGCCCGCGCGGTCAGCGCGGTTTCCAGGTTCACGATGTCCAGGCTGGTCACCGAGACCAGCGCCAGGCAGGTGTCGAGGTGGGCGGCGCGCAGCGTCTCCTCGCGGAACGCGTCGCCGATCACCACCGGCAGGCCCAGCTGGCGGGCCAGCGGGATGCCGGGGGCGTTCGGCTTGTTGTCCACGCACACCACGTCGAACCCGAGGTCGTGCAGCTGGCCGGTCACGGCGGAGCCGACGTTGCCGAGCCCGACCACGATGACGTGCCCGCTGGCCGGCTGCGGCGCCCGGCGCACCGAACCCGTCAGCCGGGCACCCACCACGATGGCGGTGATCACCGGGATGAAGGCCATGCCGTCCACGGTCAGGATCACCTGCGCGACCTTCTCCGCCGTGCTGTCCTGCGATCTGGTGAGGGCGGACCCGGTCAGGTCCATCAGGGTGAGGTACAGCGCGTCGTTGAGCGAGTAGACCGTGGCCAGCAACCCCAGGCCGACTCCGATCACCGCCAGCAGCGCCGCGAATACCAGCCCGAACTTGTGCCGCACCAGCCGCCGGAGCTGCCCGGCGAACGCCCGGGCCGGGTTGGGCCGGCGGGCCAGCGGGTTGCGCGGCGTTCCGTCCGCGACGGCCAGCACCAGGTCGGCCCGGTCCCGCAGGTCGCTGCCGGGCGGGAGCAGCCGCGGATCGTCGTGGTCGTCGGTCAGGCCGCAGACCACGGCGCCGGCCGCCACGTCGTCCGGCCGGGCCACGTACAGGGTGCGCCGCTGCACCCGGACGTGGCTGGGGGCCGGCTCGCCCAGCGCCGCGGCCACGAACGACGGTGCCGCCATCGCCGTGCCGGACAGCACCATGCAGTCGGGGAACAGCATCCTGATGTGCTCGCCGAGCCGCCGGTTGAAGATGGCCAGCACCAGCCGGAGCCCGGGGTTGAGCTCCTGCGCCCGCAGCCCGGCGTGCAGGTTGCCCACGTCGTCCTGCCAGACGACGGCCAGCGCCCGGGCCGACTGCACGTCCGCGTCGGTGAAGGCCTGGCTGGACAGCTCCGGGTACTCGAGCACCCGGACCCGCGGCAGCGCGCTGATCTGCGGCCCGTGGTTGTGCCGCCGGTCCGGCAGGATAACCGTCACATGCTCGCCGTACCGGGAGGTGAGCTCCTCCGTGATGCGGTACGACAGCGGCCCGTCACCGCAGACGATGAGGTGGTCGCCGCGACGATCCGCGCGCCGGGGGAGCGCAGGCATGCGGAAGATCATAACGGGCGTTGACACGATCACGGCCCCTTGAGAGGCTCGGCGCAGCCGTCGGAAAGGGGATCACTGTGGCAGTCGTCGAGACCATGCGGGGCCCGGTCGACCTGGGCAACCTGGGGCAGACCCTGATGCACGAGCACGTCTTCGTGCTCTCCACCGAGCACGTGCAGAACTACGGCAGCGACTGGTGGGACGAGGAGGCCATGGTCGCCCGGGCCATCGACAAGCTCAACGCCGTGTACGCCAAGGGCATCCGCACGATCGTCGATCCCACCGTCTGGGGCCTGGGCCGCGACATCCCGCGGATGCAGCGGATCGCGGCGGAAACGCCGGTGAACATCATCGTCGCCACCGGCCTGTACGTCTACGAGGAACTCCCGCAGCAGTACGCCTACCGCGGCGCCGGCCTGCTCCTCGACATGCCCGAGCCGATGGTCACCGACTTCTCCCGCGACATCACCGAGGGCATCAGCGGCACCGGGGTCAAGGCCGCCTTCCTCAAGTTCGCCCTGGAGACCCCCGAGCCCGGCCCCGGCATCGAGCGCATCGCCCGCGCCATCGCCCGGACGCACGTCGAGACCGGCGCGCCCATCACCGTGCACACCTCCGGCCCGCACCAGACCGGCCGGATCGCGGTGCGGATCTTCCGCGAGGAGGGCGTGGACCTGTCCAAGGTGATGATCGGGCACGCGGGCGACAGCAACGACCTGGACTACCTCACCGAGCTAGCCGACGCCGGGGTCCTGCTCGGCATGGACCGTTTCGGGCTGGATCTGTTCAATCCGGGTGCCGAACGGGTGAAGACGATCGTCGCCCTGACCTCCAGGGGCTACGCCGGGAGCATGGTGCTGGCGCACGACGCGAACTGCTTCATCGACTACTTCGGCGCCGCGCACGACATGGCCCGCGCCGCCGCCGCGCCGAACTGGCACTACGAGCACATCACCGACGACGTGCTGCCCGCCCTGCTGGCGTCGGGCGTCACCCAGGAACAGATCGACACGATGATGGTGGAGAACCCGGTGCGCTACTTCACGCCGGCCAAGGACGGTGCCTCATGAAGGACCACAGTGACCTGGGCGGCATGTTCGACATGACCGGCGTCGTCCGCGGCCCGGACGGCATCAAGCGCTACGAGGGGCTGCCCCGCAACCTGGTGCAGATGTTCCGCGCCGCGGTCGATAGCGACGGCGCGGCGAAGGCCGTGGTGGAGACCGGGGGCGGCCCGCGGCTGAGCTACGCCTCGCTCTGGGACCGCGCGGCCCGGGTGGCGGGCGGCCTGCGCGGCCTCGGTGTCCAGCGCGGCGACCGGGTGGCGATCCGGCTGGGCAACGGCGTGGACTGGGTGCTGGCCTTCCTCGGCGCCGTGCTGGCCGACGCGATCGTGGTGCCGGTCAACACCCGCTTCACCGAGGAGGAGGCGAACTACGTGGTGACCGACTCCGGCGCGACGTATGTCTTCATGCCCGGAGCGCCACTTCCTGACGGCGGCCCGCTGTTCGTCGACGATCAGGAGCCGGGCAGCCCGGCCGCGATCTTCTACACCAGCGGCACCACGGGTTTTCCGAAGGGCGCGGTGACCAGCCACGAGAACTTCCTGTCCAACGCCGAGACCTGCCGGCGCGCGCTGTCCGTGGACCCGGCGGGCCTGCGCACCCTGATCTCGGTGCCGCTGTTCCACGTGACCGGCTGCAACAGCCAGCTGCTGGTGGCGCTGTACGTGGGCGGCACGGCGGTGATCATGCCGGTCTTCGAGGTCGCCGCGTTCCTGCACGCCATCGAGGCCGAGCGGATCGACACCATGGTCACGGTGCCGGCCATCTACTGGCTGGCGATCAATCAGCCGGCCTTCGCCGAGGTGGACATCTCGCACGTGCGCTCGGTCTCCTACGGCGGCGCGCCGATCGCGCCCGACCTGGTGGCCCGGCTGGGCAAGGCGTTCCCGCAGGCGCGGCTGGGCAACGGGTTCGGCCTGACCGAGACCTCCAGCGTGTCCACCTTCCTGCCGCACGAGTTCGTGGCCCACGCCGACTCGGTCGGGTTCCCCGCCCCGGTGTGCGACGTCCGCCTGGACGCGGTGGGCCCGGACGGCACCGGTGAGCTGCTGATCCGCGGGCCGAACATCGTCTCCGGCTACTGGAACAAGCCGGAGGCCACCGCCGAGACGTTCGTGGATGGCTGGCTGCACAGCGGCGACCTGGCCCGGATCGACGACGAGGGCCTGGTCTACCTGGTGGACCGGATGAAGGACATGATCAACCGCGGCGGCGAGAACGTGTACTGCGTCGAGGTGGAGAATGCCCTGGCCGGCGCGCCGGGCGTCTACGAGGCGGCGGTCCTCGGCGTGCCCGACGAGATGATGGGGGAGAAGGTGGGCACGGTGATCGTGCCGATGCCCGGGACCTCCCTGGACATCCCGGCGGTCATCGGCTACCTGGGCGAGCACATCGCGGACTTCAAGATCCCGCAGTACGTCGCGGTCAGCGGCACGCCGCTGCCGCGCAACCCCGGCGGCAAGCTGCTGAAGCGGCGGCTGCGCGAAGACGTCGATTGGGCCGCCGCCTTCCGCCGCTGACCGCTAGGCTGTCATCCGTAAGCGTTCGGTCACAATCCGTGACAAAGCGCCGGGAGGCAGCGTGCCAGGTCTTCGGCGGGCCCGTGCGGCCGGGGCCCTCGCAGCCCTGGCCGCTGCCGTCCTGACCGCAGGATCAGCCTGGGCCTCCGGATCCGCCCGGGCCTCCGGATCCGCCCGGGCCTCCGGATCCGCCCGGGCCTCCGGATCCGCCCGGGCCTCCGGATCCGCCCGGGCCTCCGGATCCG
>Ga0070697_100002224_pt1 | contig 14878 bp, 11 predicted proteins | sample KBSK1501metaG_FD_65475 | JGI IMG/M metagenome (GOLD analysis project Ga0070697, IMG submission 65475) | Corn, switchgrass and miscanthus rhizosphere microbial communities from Kellogg Biological Station, Michigan, USA - KBS K1-50-1 metaG | ecosystem: Host-associated > Plants > Roots >...
GAAGCTGCTCGATCACAGCCTCCCAGCCTGGAAACGACACCTTCGAGGCCGCCCCGCCAGCTACGCAGACGTTTTCTATCCACAAGATAAACCAACTCATCAACTGGACGGCGCCGGAAGGATTCGCCTACGGTACCTCTCTCACACTGAGCGCGACCGCGACCAGCGGCTTGCCAGTTAGCTACAGTGCGGCGGGCAACTGTACAGTTTCCGGCAACACGCTCGCGGCAACCGCACCGGGAAGCTGCGCCGTCACTGCATCCCAGGCCGGCGATAATCGCTACGAGCCAGCTCCGGTACAAACACGAAGCATTTCTATCAGCAAGGGGCAGCAAGTAATCACCTGGCCCGCTCCCGCGGCGATCATCTACGGAGTGCCGCTAGGGTCAGGGCAACTGAACGCAACCGTGGCCGTGCAAGGCTCCGCTCCGGCGGGAGCAATCAGTTACACGCCGGCGGCTGCCACCGTGCTTGCGCCTGGGACGGGTCAAGTGCTCACGGCCACGGCCGCCGAGACCGACTTTTATCTCTCCGCAGTCGCTACTGCTCACATCGATGTCCAATACCGGAGCACTGGCATGTGCAATGGCGAGCCCGGGCATATGATCCTCGGCAAAGTCGACGCTAACGGGGGCAGCGTATTCCAGGCAGGGAGCACGGTGCCGGTGAAGTTCCGCGTGTGCGACGTAAACGGAAACTCGATTGGCACGGCGGGAACGGTGCGCGATTTTCGCCTGATTCAAATTGCGCAGGGCACCGTGTCGAACCAAATCAATGAACCGGTGGAGTCCAACAATACTCACCCGCAATTCCGTTGGAGCTCCGACGACCAGCAATGGGTGTTCCAGATCACCACAGACAGTCTGGCATCTAACGCAACCTACTACTACCAGATCTTGCTGCAGGACGGCAGCTCGATTTACTTCCGGTTCGGGTTGCAGGACTAGGCGAGAGCGTTTGAACAGAATCCGGCGGCTCAGGGTAGCGAGCCGCCGGAGTTCTGGTGTGGAACGCAGCCTCCGCAGTAAACTCTTGGGTCTCGCGGCGTTGAGAGATACTCAAACGCGCAGACTGAATGCCAGCCTTCAACCCAGAACTGTTCATTTCCACGCTCGCCCTGATTGGGGCAGTGATTGTCATCGCTTCGTTGCTCTCCGGATTGGTGGACCGCAGCGGGCTTCCGCAGGTTGCGGTGTTCCTGGCCTTGGGAGCGCTCATCGGTCCGTACGGCCTGGGGATTGTGGACGTCACCGTGGATTCACCCATTCTCCGGGTGGTCGCGACCCTGAGCCTCGCCCTTGTTCTATTCACCGATGCGGTTTCGCTGAATGTGGCGGAGCTCAGCTCGCACAAGCTGCTGGCGTTTCTGGTGTTGGGCCCGGGGACCATCTTCTCAGCGCTGCTAGTTTCCGTTGCTAGCGTCTGGCTGCTGCATATTCCGGTGGCGCTCGCGGCCATGCTGGGAGCCGCGCTGGCTTCAACCGATCCGGTGCTGCTGCGCAGCATCCTGCGACGGCCGGAACTCAGCCCGACAGTACGCCAAGCGCTGCGCATCGAGTCTGGTCTGAACGACGCCCTGCTACTGCCCATTATTTTGGTGGGCATTGCTGCCGCCCAACACATGGCAGCGGCGCCGGCTGACTGGGCAAGGCTCGCACTGCGCATGGTGGTTCTCAGTCCGGCGGCTGGGATTGTTGTGGCCTTGGGCGCTATCGGGGCGCTCGAGTTGGTGCGTCGCAAGGTGGGAGTGCGTCGCGACTACGAATCAATTTATTCGCTCGGTATCGCATTTGCCGCGTTTGCAGCGGCTGAGAGCGTGCACGGCAGCGGCTTTATCGCCGCCTTTGCCGCGGGACTGACCGTAGCCGCTCTCGACGTAGAACTTTGCGATTGCTTCCTGGAGTACGGCGAAACCACGGCCGAGATGGCCCTGCTGTTTACCTTTGTCCTGTTCGGGGTATCTCTGATTTGGACTGGATTAGCAACCGCAACGCCGGTGGCGCTGCTCTTTACAGTCGTGGTTTTCATGAGCCGCCCACTCGCGTTTTTCCCGGCGCTCGCTTTTGCCCAGCTACCGTGGCGCGACCGCATACTGCTGGGGTGGTTTGGACCCCGCGGCCTCAGCTCGTTGCTGCTGATCTTACTGCCAGTGTTTGCCGGCATCTCTGGAAGTAACTTCCTGCTTTCGGTGTGTTGCCTGGTGGTGTTGTTCTCGGTAGTGCTGCACGGATTGTCGCCACTGGTTCTCTTTCGCTCGCGCGGCAAACGCGGAAGCCAGGAAGCTGTAGCCCCTCCCCAGATGGCACCCGCTCCGGCAAAGCAGGCACCATTGCCGATTTTGGACGAGACGCAGACCCCCTCCGAATTCATTGACATTGCCGAGCTCCGCTCGCTCATGCAGCGTGACCCCAGGTCAGTGGTGCTGGTGGACGCGAGATCGCAACGCAGCTACGACGAGAGCGAGTACCTGCTTGAGGGCGCAGTGCGCATTGATCCGGAGCGGGCGGTTGCTGAAGCGCGCAGGCTGAATCTGCCGCGGGAGGCGGTGCTCGCAGTCTTCTGTGCTTGACCAAACGAAGCGACCAGCGCCCGGGTGGCGCGAGAGCTCAGAAAAGCCGGCTGGCCCAAAGCCCGTGCGCTTCGCGGCGGCTGGGTGGCGTTGCAGGAGGCGGGGTGGAAGTTGCTGCCTAAGTCAGAAACCGTCCGTGGTTCCTAAGCCTTACCCAGAATCTATGAAGTAAAACGTTAGTGCCTGATGCCCTAATTGGACGGAAATCGTCCCACTATCGCTCACGTATACTTGGGAGTCACCTTGCCAATACGGAAGCGACACGCTTTTAAGCAGAGCCGCGACCCCGACAGTGCGCAGACTAGTTCTTCCGGACATCCGAGCTGGTTCCATCTGGTGGCGTCGACGCTTGGCCTGCGCGTTACTACTGTTCCTCTCCAGGCAGGCATTCGCGCAGCAAGCTCTAGATTTGAGCACTGCCTTGCGGATGGCCGAAATCGACAATCTCGAGCTCCGCTCCGCGCGTCTACAACGTGGCTTGGCGATGGCCGGCGTGATGACTGCCCGGCAGATGCCGAATCCCACGGTCACGTTCTCGGCATCCCGAGATGCGCCGCACGAAAGTGCCCTGCTCGATCTGCCGGTCGAACTGGGTGGAAAACGCGGCAAGCGAATTTCTGTCGCGCAGGAGGAGAGCCGGCTCACCGAGGTCGAGATCAACGCCCTGGCTCGGCAGATTCGGCGGCGCACCCGAGAAGCTTTCTTTCGCGCAATTGCAGCCCAGGATCAGACTGCCCAAGCCAAGGCGACTCTAGACATCGCGAGCAGAATCAAGAACATTGTGCACCAGCGTTATGAGGCCGGCGACGTCGCCCAACTCGACGTCATCCAGGCCGACGTGGAGGTTGCCCGCGCCGATGCCGATTACCAGACCGCGGCCTTGGCCCAGCGCTCGGCGGAAGTGCAGATTGCAGCCTTGCTCAATCGAAAGCCTGAGGCCCCGCTGCCGTTGAGCGGAAAATTGGAAACCATCCCTTCTGCACCCGCTCTCGAGGATTTGACGGCCTTGGCTTCCAACTCAAATCCCGACATCCAACGAACAATTCAGCAGATGAAGACCGAGGAGCGCCGCCTGTCATTGGCGAAGGCGCAGCGCATACCTGACCTGACGCTGCAGGCGGGAACTGATTTGAATTCTCCGCCGGACTTTCAGGTGGGGCCGCGCGGCCAGATCGGTATCACACTGCCCATCTTCTATCACGGGCAGGGGGAGGTTGCTCTATCAACAGCAAAACTGGAACTGGGGCGGCTTACGCTTCAGTCACAGCAGACAAATGTTTCTGCGCAAGTGGCGGCAGCATACTTTGACTACACTGCGAAGTCCCATCTGGCACAGCAGTACCGGGGGCGCATCCTTCCCGAGACGGTGCGTTTGGAGGGGATGGCGGAAGAGAGCTACCAATCGGGCAAGAGCAATCTGCTCACACTGATCGACGCGCAGCGAAAGCTGAACGACGTGCGCAAAGCTTATCTTGATAGCTTGTTTGCCGGGCAGAGTGCCTTTGCGATCTTAGAAGAGGCCGTGGGAGCGCCGCTTGATTAAACCAGCGACAGTCGCAGCGCTCGGATTATCGGCCATCTTATTTACGGCTGGATGCGCGAGCCACAGCGCGAGTAGCACGGACGATACCACCCCGGTTCCCGACGTGACGGTCACTAGAGTCCAGCGAGCACCTATCGCACAGGAATTATTTGTCAGTGGCAATGTCGCGAGCCCACCCAATCGCGACGCCAAGGTGGCAGCGCTGGTGCCGGGCCGCATATCACGCGTGTTGGTGACCGAGGGCGACCCAGTCACTGCCGGCCAGATTTTGGCTGAGCTTGACAACGCTGCACTGGTAAATCAAGAACGGCAGTCGGAAGCCGCTGTGGCTCAGGCAAAAGCCAGTGTCGATAATGCTCGCATCTCTGCCAGGCGCAACGAGGGCCTGCTGCAGCGGGGCATTGCAGCGCAAAAGGAAGTGGAAGACGCTCGCACCCAACTTGCGGTGGCGGAAGCTGCACTCAAGCAGGCCGAAGCCGCGCTTGCAGCTGCCAGAACGCAGGTTGCGCGCTCTGAAATCCGGGCACCGTTTTCAGGAACTGTGGTTCACCGTTTTCTGGGTGTCGGGGAACAGGTAGACGGAACCGCTGCGCAACCCATCGTGGAAGTGGCGACGCTCGATCCCATGGAATTAATGGGACTGGTGCCTGCTTCCCGAATCAACGAAATCAGAGTGGGGGAAGCGTTCAATTTCGAAACAAATGCCGTGCCCGGCACGGCGTTCAAAGCCGTGGTGGCAGCGGTGTTGCCGGCAATCGATCCGGCCACCAACAACGGCACCGTGCGGATACGCATTGAGAATCCCAAACATCAGCTAAAACTTGGCGAGTATCTCTCGATCGAATTGCCGTTGAAGCAGCGCGGGCTCAGGTTGGTGTTGCCGCGACAAGCCATTTATCCCGATGAGTCGGGTTCTCCACACGTTTACAAGGTCCAAGGCGACGAGGCCTTGTCGGTCCCGGTTCAACTGGGGATTCAGACGAAAGACAAGGTCGAAATCCTTTCTGGCGTTCAGGAGGGTGACACCGTTATTGTGGATGGCGGATACGGCCTGCCGGAGAAGGCCAAGGTGCACGTCAAGTCATGAACCTGGTGCGCTTGTGCCGCCAGAACAGCCGGGCTGTCTTCCTGATAACCGCAGCCCTGACCGTAGCCGGAATCGTCGCGCTGTTTCAGTTACCCAGCAACATTTATCCCGAGCTGAATTTTCCACGAATCATCGTCCTCGTGCATACGGGAGACCTGTCGCCCGACACCATGTTGCTCACCGTTACTCGCCCAATCGAGGAAGAGGTGAGTACGGTAGTAGGTGTGCGCCGCGTGCGCTCCAAAACCATTCGCGGTGGCGCCGAGCTCTCAGTATTTTTTAGCGACAACATGGATATGCAGCAGGCGCTGCAACTGGTGCAGGCGCGGGTAAACGAAGCGCGCGTCAACCTGCCCGCACAGACCGAAATCCAGGTCGAGCGCCTGAGCCCCACGGTTTGGCCTATTCTCAGCCTCGTTCTGAACGGCAACGTTCCCGACGCAGATTTGCGGGACTATGCGGTTTACAACTTGCGGCCGGCTTTCAGCCGGGTGCCGGGTGTGGCGCGCGTGGAAGTCGACGCCACTGACACTCGTGAGATCTCGGTGATTATCGATCCCCAGAAGGCGGTGGCGCATCGCTTGAGCCTGCCTGAAATCTCAGACCGCCTGCGCGCCACCAACAATGTTTCGAGCGTCGGACGCCTGGACCAGAACTACCAGCAATATCTCGTCCTCACTAATTCGCAGTTCAAGGGCGCGGATGAAATCGGCGACACTGTGGTGGGCAGCGATGCCGCTAATCCTGTGCGGTTGCGGGACGTCGCCGTTGTCCGCGAGGGAACTGCCGACCGGCGCACTCTGGTTACCGGAAACGGCAAGCCAGCCGCGCTCATCAACGTAACCAGGCAGATCGGCGGCAATATCGTCAGCGTTTCCGATCAAGTGAAGCAGATTGCTTTTCACACCTCCAACCTGATTCCGTCCACGCTCCACCTTTCAACCGTCTATGACCTTGCGGAGTTCGTGCGTGAATCAATGGCCAGCGTACGCGATGCCATTGTCATAGGCGCGTTGCTGGCGGTGGCGATTTTGTTTGTGTTCCTGCGCAACCTGCGGCTCACGGTTGTTGCCGCGGTCAGCCTGCCCCTCACCGTGCTGGGCAGTTTCTTTTTTGTGAAGATGCTGGGCGGAACCTTGAACCTGATGTCCCTTGGAGGGCTGGCCATCGCCATCGGCCTGGTGATTGATGACGCGGTGGTGGTGGTGGAAAACATCTATCGGCACATGGGTGCAGGCGAGACGGCGGAGGTGGCGGCGGAAAAGGGAACGCAGGAGCTCATCGGCCCGGTGGTCGGCTCAACCCTGACGACGGTGGTGGTCTTCCTGCCGCTGGGTTTGTTGAAAGGCGCCGTTGGTGAGTTCTTTGTGGCTTTGTCCATGACGCTGGCGGCATCGGTGCTGCTCTCGCTCCTGTTCTCGCTGACCTTTGTGCCGTTGTTGGCCGAGTTCTTGCTCAAGAACGCGCACCTGAGCGACTCATCGCAGCGCTTCATTGAGCCGGTGAACCGCCTGTATGAGCGCGGAATCCGCTGGGCGCTTTCCCGACGGGCTCTAGTAGGTGTAACCGCTGGCGCGTTGATCGTGGTTGCATTGCTTGCTTATTGGAACGTCCGTACGGGATTTCTGCCAGAGATGGATGAAGGCGGGTTCGTCCTGGATTACCTGACCCGCCCCGGTACTTCGCTTAGCCAGACGGATAAGTTGGTGCGTGAAATGGAAGCGAAAGTGGCCGCGCTGCCTGAAACCGCCGCTTTCTCGCGACGCACCGGGGCCGAACTGGGACTCTTTGCTACCGAGCAAAACAAAGGCGACATCCTGGTCAAGCTGAAACCGCGCTCCGAGCGAAGCCGGAGCGCGCAAGATGTAATCAGCGATTTGCGACATCAGATCACCACCAGCGTTGCGGGCGTGGATATCGAATTTGTCCAGCTTCTCCAGGACATGCTGGGCGACTTGGAAGGCTCGGCTGAGCCGCTGGAAGTGAAGATCTTTGGCAGCGACTCCGATGAACTCAACCGCATCGCCGACGAACTCGCGCCAAAAATCCAAAAGATTGCGGGAGTCGTGGATTACAAAGGGCCGCAGCGCGGCAATCCGGAGCTGCTCATAAAAATTGATCCGGCTCTGGCAGCCCGCGCCGGTCTAACCGTGGACCAGGTTTCTCAGGAGGTTCGCGACGGCCTTTTTGGCGATTCGCCTACCGATCTGAGAAAGAGTGACCGGCTGATTCCCATTCGCCTGCGCTATTCGGATGATTTTCGGTTTCAGGAAAATAATGTGCGGCAGTTTCCCATTGTCACCAGCACGCGGCAGATCGTACCGCTGCAATCGCTGGCCAGCATTACTCACGACCGCGGGCAAAACGAGCTTCTGCGCGAAAATCAACGCCTGATGGCCGTGCTCACAGCGCGCCTGGAGAACCGCGATTTGGGCAGTGTTGTCTCCGATCTCAAGCAAGTGCTCAGTTCCCAGAAGCTGCCTGTTGGCTACACCTACGAAATTGGCGGACAGTATGAGACGCAGCAGAGTTCTTTTCGCGATCTACTATTCGTTCTGGCGTTGGCGCTCGCCGCCGTATTTACCGTGCTGGTGATCCAGTTTCGTGCTTTTCTTCCGGCGCTAGTGATCGTCTCTGCGGCGCCGCTATCGCTGATCGGGGTTTTCTTTCTTCTGATGCTTACCGGTACGCCGCTGAATGTGTCCTCTTTTATGGGAATCATTTTGATGGTGGGGCTGGTAGTCAAAAATGGAATCATTCTCTTTGAATACTACGAGCGCCTGCATGGTTCCATGCCGGTCGGCGATGCACTCATTCAGGCGGGTCGAATCCGGCTGCGGCCGATCCTAATGACTACGCTCTGCACCCTCTTCGGCTTGCTGCCGCTGGCCCTCGGCATCGGCTCCGGCGCGGAGCTTCAGAGACCGCTGGCCGTCGCCGTGATCGGCGGCCTTTCAGTTTCGACGCTGATCACGCTGGTCGCAATCCCCGTGTTCTACAGCTCGGTGCGGCAGGCTGCGCGCGCAGACTAACGGCGGTACCTTACTGGAAGAAATCCGTCATGTCGGGAGCGCTTTGCGCGGCGCCAAGCAGCGGATTCAGACCGAGACTAGTCTCCATTAGTTTCAGCACGCTCTGATGCTGCAAAAACGTTGCAGACTGGTAGCCCGGCTTGGCCTCGGAGCTGATCAGTACCATGGCAATCTTGCCTCCGCCGTGCACGCTGTCGCTCTGCTTGCTCTCATCGAAAACAATCACCAGCAACCCGTCCTGCTGGAAGCCGGCATTCGTAATCAGCGGAGAAATATTCGCCTGGAGCCAGTCATCAGCCGCCCGCAACTTTTGGGCAGTGGGGCAATTCGATCCGCCGGCCGGACAGTCGTGCGCGTTGTGGCGATTGTTCGGGATGATGAACGAGTAATTCGGCCTTTGATTGTTGGCCAGATCGACGGTGAATTGGCTGAATGGCACGATATTCAGCTTCTGCACAGAGCTATTGCGCACATCAGAGATGTAAGCAAACGGATTGTGGTGCTTAATATAGGGAGACCTGTCACCACCGACATATCCAGCGGAGGGCAGGCTCTCTGCGTATGCCTTCCACGTCAGACCCGCGCTCAATAAACGGCGCACGATGTTGTCGGCAGAAACCGTGCCAGTGAAAGCGTCATTGTTGGTGATGATCTGTCCGGTGGTCAACATGAAGTAGTTGCCGATAGAAGGATGAGTGTTGGCGTAGTAGTTCGTCGCCAACGCGTATTGCGCTGCCAGAGCGTTGAGATAGGGCATGGCCGAACTGCCAATTACATCGCTGTAGGCAGTGTTCTCCTCGAGAACGATCGCGACATGCGAAAACTGATTGTCGAGTGGATCTGCTGTTGGCGGAGAACTTGGGCTGCCTGGTGCTTGAGGCTGATTTGAAGCAACTTTAGGCGCGCCTCCTCCTCCGCAAGCTAGCAGCACCGAAAATGTTGCAGCCAACAATACGAAACGGTAGCTGGTTCGGTGGAAGCCCATGGAAAATCCCTTTCTTCCGAAGTGGCGCCAACGAAAAAATTTGAGTGACTGTTATAGAGTGGGATGTGAGTTGTTTGATTCGCGGTTGCTCAGCTGCTCGGAAGCCGAGAAATTGTATCGGCGCCGCATTCGCCGCAAGAGCACTGGGATTTTGAAATCGCGGCCTGATCGAACCTCAGGCGCACACTACTCTGGCGCGTAGACCAACACCATGAATGTGCCGGGCTTGATTGCCGGACGCCGCTCTCCCTGAGCCGGAGGCCCCAATTCCGCCGTCGGCAAAAAGATTTTGTGGGACTTGGGATCAAGAGCTATCGTCCGTGCACCAGGAAGCGTCGCGATGCTCTCGGCGCGTTCGTATTTGCCGTCTGGGCGGCGCCCGACGGCAGTCAGCGTGCCTTCGCCATTTGAAGCAAATGCCAGGTGCATTTCCGGATCAAATGCTGCCCCATCGGTGCCGGCGCCGGTTGGCACGGTCCCAATCACGTGTCCGTCGCGTGCGTCCACCACCGCCATCTCTCGGTTGTCGCACACAGCGAAAAGAGTTTGTGCTTTCCGGTCCATGGCCAGCCCTGAGGGTTCATCGCATCCCGTGAGCTTCCAGCGATGGGCCACCTTCCAGGATCGCGAATCGATGTCAGCGATCTCGCTGCGATCCTCGACATTCACGTAAATGTGGCCGGCATCAGACACGGCAAATTCCAGCTTGCCTCCAACCGGAACTGTACTCGTGACTTTCATGGAGGCGGGATCGATGGCCATCACCTCTCCGCTGCGCCCGTTCATCACGATCACGTGGTGCGAGGAGGAATCGTAAATGATGGCATCCGGATTCTCGCCCACTTTTATGTCTTGCAGCGGCTTGAGAGTTTTCAGGTCGAATGCAGTCACGGTTCCGGCACGGCCGTTGCTGCTGAAGGCGCGATTGGCCTCTGGAACCAAAGCAATACCGTGAGCACCGTTGGCAGGCACCTCGCCCAATTGCTTACCGGTCGCAGCATCGACTACCAGAATGGCCTTGTTGTGCGCGATAAAGAGGCGGTTGGAAGCCGGATCGAGCGTCAGGTAGTCCCATCCGCCCTCGCCGCCGATTACGTACTTGGCTACCTGCTTGTAGTGCGGGGTAGGAGCCGCGTGCAGGGACGCACTTAGGAGTAGGAGCGCTAGCGGAACAATCGCGTAGATCTTCTTCATATGGGTATCTATGTTATCCGAGCCAGTAATCGAGTTCGAAAGTTGCGCCCTTCTGGTCGGCAAGATAGGTGGCGTTACCTCTGATTGCTTTCAATTCGCCGGTCCCTGAACCTTCAATGATCTTCAAAGTAGATTTGGCGGCGCCAGCCTCGTAGCTGCCTTGATCTTGCATGGCGAAGCTACCTGATTTGCCGGAGACCTTGCCGTCGAATCGCATCAAGCTCACATATGAAGCCGAGGACTTGTGCTGGTCGTTGGGATCGAAGCTCTTATAGAACATCACGTATTCGACGGCAGCGATGCCGGCAAGGTCGCCGTGCAGGGCAAACTCAACCGATGCCCGAGTCATCTTCATGCTGGAGGAAATCTGCTGGTAGGTTTCTTCCTTCCACTTTTTTACTTCGTAGGAAGCTTTGGCTTTCATGCCCTTCGTGCTTGCCTTAGCCGGCAACTTTCTTCCTCGCGGTTGCTTTGGAGAGGCGACTGGGCTCACGTTTCTTCTTGCCGGTTGCCGCTGATTTTTCTTCAGCGATGTAGGCCTGAATCGCCTCTTTGAGTTCTATGTCCACGGTATCGTCCATCCGGCGAAGATCGGAAATCAAACGGCTCAGGTCGAGCGAGAGCAAATTATCCTGGATTACCTCATAGATAGCATCATGGAGAAGGCGGGCATCTTCGATCATCAACGGAATCGAGTAGCCCTGGCGATAGCGCGTTCTCCCATGCTCAGCGGCAGCTCCAGTGACGATTGCGGCATCGTGGTCCGGGGGCGACTCCAGTTTGTCAGCAATTCCTCGCAAGTATGCCGGCAGGTGGTTTACCCGCTCCTTCTCTGAGAGTTTCAGTTCCGCAAGTTCCGGGTGCGAGGCCATTCTCTGCAGCGCTTTGCTCGTAATCTGGTCCGCGTTCTCATGCAAGATCGCACCCACGCGCTTTATTGGCAAGGGATGATAGGGCTCTCGATTCTGTAATTTCGACTCAATGGAGCTGATCAGGCTTTGAATGTCGGCGGGCTTAACCAGGTAGTCGTCTACCTGGCTGCGGATGGCTTGCAACGCAGTTTCAAAAGCCGGATATCCCGTCAGAATAAAGTTGACGCAGCTCGGCTGGGTGCGCCGCATGGCGCTCACCACGGTGAAGCCGTCGCCCACCTGGCCGATATTCAGGTCAGCAATGAGCAGATCGAAAGTTCGTGAGTTGATCTCAGCAAGCGCCTCGGCCACGGTTGCCGCGGCCCTCACGTCGTAGCCGTGGCGGGTGAGAATTTGCGGTAGGGTAAGCCTAATATTGGGCTCGTCGTCAACGAACAAGATACGGGTAGCGGGCATGGTGGCTCTCCCAGGCCAGAGCATCCACTAAAGGTTTGGATTGTACACGCGAGGGAACTGGATGTACCGCATGATTAGTTCTCTTGCAAAAGGCGAGGTCAGGCAGATTGCGAAACTTGGGGTCTGTGTGCAGATTCCTTTTGCAGTAGATCAAGCGTAAACGTGGTGCCCGTGGGAGGCTCGCTGGAGCTAACTACTTTCAGCGTGCCGCCGTTCTTTGCAACCAGGTCGCGTGTAATCCACAGCCCGAGCCCGCTGCCGTTGGATTTGGTAGTAAAAAACGGTTCGAAGATTCGGGCAAGCACACCTGTAGGAATTCCGGAGCCATGATCAATCACATGAATGAGCGTGCGATCAAGCGCTAGATCGGCCGCGACGGTCACTACGTTACCGGGAGCGCTGGCTTCTACGGCGTTGACGATTAGATTCGAGAGCACCTGCCTGACCTCGCCGAGGTTTGCGTAAAAAGTTGCCTCTTCTGCAATGTTGCACTCCACGAGGACTCCACGTGCGCGCCACTTGGGCTCCAGCAACGCGATGGTTTCCTGAACAAATGGAGCAGTCATCACGGTTTTAGGTTTGGCTGCGTCACGGTAGAAACCAAGACTTTGTTTGGTGATGTGCGCCACCCGCGCCAGTTCCTGCTCTGCCAGCGCCAGGTAGTGTGCCTGCTTGCCGTCGGAGGAATTTCTGGCGAGATAAAGCAAATTAGTCACCGACGCCAGGGGATTATTGATCTCATGCGAGATTTGCGCGGCGAACCTGCCGGCGGCAGCCAGCTTCTCAGCCTGCAGGAGTGCGGCTGCTGTGGTTTCGCGCTTTTCTTCGCTGCGATCGAGGCGGAAAGCGGTGCTGAAGATCAGCGGCACCAGCACCACAATGATGGTGACGATGAGCAATGCCGTTCCAAATTCGTAATTGCCCAGATCGTACTTGAAGAGAAAGAGCCGCAACCATCCCAGCGCAGGAATCACCGCGAAGGTCACAAACAGGAAACGGCGCGCCAACATTCCACCCGGCCCCTGAGAAGAAACGGCTTTAGTAAAAGGACCACGCGCGGGGCCGGCGATCACTCCCATGCCGAACAACAAGAACAGAGCGGTGGTGAGAGGGGCCATCCAGCGGCCGTAAAAGGCTTCCGCAGCATAAAACCTTCCCAGCAGCGACATGAACGCGGTCAGGATGCTCATGCCGGCGAATATTTCCGCCAGTTGCGTCAGGGGCCGATTCAGGTTCTGCAGCACGAGCGCGGCTGATACCAACAAGAAGCTGATGCCAGTGGTCCAGGCAAAGCGTCCTTGCGGCCCATGGATGGTCCATTCATCAAGACGGTGGGGCATCAGGAGACGGTCGATGCCGAAATCTCCGCCGGTCAGGAATTGAATCAGAGTCAATCCCGCGAAGCTGAAGACAATGCCAGCGAGAACGCGCGAGAGCATCTGAACTTTCGGTGATGCACTAGACAGCAGCAGGGCCACGCCACAAAGAATGAAGCAGGCGGCGGTGTTGGGAGCGACGAAGGTTCCGAAGCCCTGGCCTTTCAATACCGGCATGCGGAACTGCCAGCCGGCGAGAATTGTAAGGCCCGCAAGAATCACCAGAGCTGCGATTAGCCGCGGTAAGTGGCGCGAATTTCCAGGGAACATAATCGAAAGTGTTTCCGCCCGGGTGTAGGGCGATCAAGCTACGGAGAAACTCTGGCAACAGCGATCGCGGCACTCTAACTTACGGCGGCACAACTCAATCCGGCAAGCTGCGCCTCCTGAAGTATACAGCGCCAGATAGCTGCAACTCGCAGCGCAAATGCGGGGCGCAACTTGGCGTTTGTGGCGCCTTATTAGCGGTGTCCCCGCGAATGGTAGCTCGCAGAGTTGTTACCATAATTGACAGCAAATTTGTGACATCCTGGAAACCATTCGGGCATCCTGATGTTTGAGGACTTTAAGTAATGTGCAGGAACATCAAAACGCTTTTTAACTTCGATCCGCCGGTAACCGAAGACGAGGTGCGAGCGGCGTCGCTTCAGTTCGTGAGGAAAATCAGCGGTTTCAACAAGCCGTCAAAGGCCAACGAGCTCCCATTCCTGGCCGCCATCGATGAAGTGGCCGCGATCTCGATGCGCCTTCTGCGGTCGCTGGAGACCACCGCCCCGCCCAAGAACCGCGAAGAAGAAGCCGCAAGGGCTAAGGCTCGCGCCGCAGAACGATTCGGCACCTAATCAGGGAAGCGGCGCAGGCACGTCTCAATTTCTCAGCGCGCAACCAGCCATTGATACAGGAACCACGCCGCTGCAACCAGCAGTACGGCAATGATCACCGGAACGAATCGCCCGGATTTGCGCGGAGCCTGAACGCTGGCCTGCCGGCGAGCCGCGGGGGCAACATCCACGTTCACGGCGAAAGCGGAAATGTCAGTGGACCTGCCGCACTTGACGCAGGTCCTCACACCTTCGGGCAGAGCGGCCCCGCAATTTTCGCATTGCATATAGAGACCTCGGTAGCCGTACGGATTATGCAGCAAAGCCGCAGGTATGCGGCAGATATCGTTAGGTGGTGTGCTTAGAGCGTCGGCAATCCAAGCGAGCGTGCTGTGCGCGTGCTGATTTTCAAAAAAGGGCGGAGTAGAATTCCTCGTCAAGCCAATTAAAAGGAGGAAGCACGGATGAAGAACATCGTTTTAGTACACGGTGGTTTTGTGGATGGCTCTGGCTGGGAGGGCGTTTACAAGATCCTGAAAGATCGCGGCTACAACGTGAGCGTCGTCCAGAATCCTACGACATCGTTAGCCGATGATGTGGCGGCAACCAAGCGCATTCTTGCAGCGCAGGACGGACCAGCAATTCTTGTCGGCCACTCCTATGGAGGAGCGGTAATCACCGAAGCGGGAAACCATCCCAAGGTGGCGGGACTCGTGTATATCACTGCTTTTGCTCCCGACAAGGGCGAGTCCGTGGCCACGCTCATTAAAGATCCGCCGCCCGGCGCGCCGGTGCCGCCGATACTGCCGCCGCAGGAAGGCTTTTTGTTTCTCGACAAGGCGAAGTTTCCCGCGTCTTTCGCCGGTGACGTGGACCCAGAAAAAGCGGCGTTCATGGCCGACTCCCAAGTCCCATGGGGCGTGGAGGCGCTTAGCGGCAAGAT
>Ga0070697_100002225_pt1 | contig 14876 bp, 11 predicted proteins | sample KBSK1501metaG_FD_65475 | JGI IMG/M metagenome (GOLD analysis project Ga0070697, IMG submission 65475) | Corn, switchgrass and miscanthus rhizosphere microbial communities from Kellogg Biological Station, Michigan, USA - KBS K1-50-1 metaG | ecosystem: Host-associated > Plants > Roots >...
GTCGTTTGGCTTGGCATCTTTGCTGGTGATCTCCTGAGCGGTTACGACGCTAATTGCGGTGCCTTCGGCGAGGACGATTTCGTCGCTTTGGTTGGCACGCGCATGGCGTAAACCCGGGAAACAAAAACAAAGTGCGAGCAGGATTATGGACGCAGTGATGCGTTTACGGGTGTAGCTCATCAGAAACTCCCTGATTGGTTCAAGACTGCGTGATCTTAATACGAAAGAGGAAATTCGGGAAAGCTGAGAAATAAGAGGGTAAGGCCACCTTGTGTGCAAAGTGCCTCAGTGGTGATTGTCGGCAGAAACTCACCACTAGAGGCACAGAGGTCACGGAGGACGCACAGAGGCTTTTCGGCTTACGCCGCGGCGTTAGGTTCTACGCGTTGCCGGAGTCGGACTTGGTGACGGCGCAGGCTTCGCTGGCGGCTTCGTTGCCGGCGTCACAGTCGGCTTCGCCGGCGTCGCAGTCGGCTTCGCTGGGGTCGCTGTCGGCGTCACCGCCGGGGTCGCTGCCGGGGTCGCTTCCGGCGTCGCTGTCGGAGGAGGCAACGTTAACGGCGTCGGATAATCCGGTACCGGCTTCGAAAGAATGCCCGCCAATAATGCGTCTAGCCCGGTCGTAGATTTGTTTCGGTCCGTGTAGAGACCGGTAAGCAAATCATTGAGTGCTTTCTTATTGGCCGGGTTGGTACTGAGAGCAGTAGCGCGCGCGAGGGCGTCGATCTGCCGGTCGATAAGTTGGTTCAGGTTATCAACCGCCAACTTGCTCTCCGGAGACTCAGTTGTGAATTTAGATTTGTATTCCTCAGACTGCTTGGCGATCGGTCCATCGCCGTAGGCGCTCGCAAGGTCATTGTAAAGGAGTGGATTCTTTTTCAGGTCACTCTCGAGGCGGGCCGCTTTCAAAAAGTAGGGGATAGCATCTGCCGGAGCGCTCTTCAACAATGATTTTCCGACTTCGTTGTTCAAATAGGCGAGCGCCTGGTCCTTCGTTGCAAACGGAGCAAATGGTTTGCCTACCTCGATCATCTCGATCGCTTTTTTCGCATATTGTGCCGAATCGCCAAGCAGGTTGGGATCGCTCAACCCGGCCACGCCCATGATTATGTAGGCTGCTGAGTTGTCTGGTTCAGACGCAATGATTAGCTTTCCAAGCCGCATCTGCTCTGGATAATTCTTTTTGCCAACTGCATCATCAAACGCCTTCTTGGTGGTGTTGGTTTCATTCGCCGCTTTGTAGGCCGCGTGAAATTTCTTGATGGCGCCTGCGTACGGACCGTCATCGGTAGGACAAACCGAAATGTATTCTTCTGCTGCCTGAAACGCGATGTCCTGTTTATCTTTCCGATTGTCATACCACTTTTTGTAGGTGGCCGCCTTAAACTCGTCATTGCATTCTTTGGTTTGGGCCAACGCCGGTGCAGCGAGTAAGGCGAACACTGCGGCGAGCGCCAATAAGTTGATGGTTCGTTTCATTTGTTTTGCCAAAAGCCTCCGATCGATTCCTGGTTGCAACATCTGGATACCCCTCAAAACATTCAATCATCTCGATCCTGTTAGAAAAGGGGACTGGGAAACGGGGAAATAGGGACAAGAGGGTAATAGGGACAAGGGCGGGCGGTCAAGCACCCAAAAGGGAAAAACACATCCAGCCCCGGGATGCCGCAGCTGGTATTCAGTTGCTTCACCCGTCACCGGGCCCAGCAGCCCCATACTTATGATTTACTGCCCTTGGTTTACCGACTATTATCTGCTCCTACTTTCAACTTCGTTCATCGGAGACTCCCACTATGAAAGTTTCACACTCGTTGATGTCCATTACCGCTGTCTTAACCATTAAGAGTCATGCCCAACGATGTTGTCGCAGCAGGGTTTCCTGCTGCCTTGTCTTTCTCGCGGGCTTGATTTTTTTTGCGCCGGCCGTGGGGGCCCAGGAATCCGCGGCCGTCGCTGAAAAAGAGTTCTATAACCAGGTAAGGGCATTCTCGCTTAATGGCGGCTCGGCCAAGGTTAGTGGCCTGGCGCTCAAACGCGATCGTGTGCAAATGACTTTCACCGGGACCTTTTATTTCGCCGCTCCGATTGATGGTCACGTTACCGGAGCTGTCTTTATCGGTGACGGTACCTTTAGCGCTCAGGTCCCGCCCAGTGATTTTGAGAAAGAGAACGTGCGGCGGTTGCTGGGCGCTGACCGTGTTGACTCAGACTTCGACACCGCAGTGATGAGATTCAGCGACGACACGTTTGAGCAATTGGGCCAGAAGCCGGTTCCAGCGGCGGCCGACGCAAATGCGCAGAAGCTTGCCAACGAGACAGAAGCGCGCGTGATGAAGGAAACCGGTGCAAACCTCTCGGCGCGTATCGCGGTCTCGATTCTCAATCAAGAGAAGCCAGGCTTTTTTTTCGCGACTTTCAATGGCGGCAAACGCGGGCGCTTCGGTCTGGTTATTGATTACCAAACTCGCATCCCCGTCGCTAATTTTGATCTCAATGGAGGAGAGAAGGGTCTGATTTATAACTACCAACCAGATCTTTACAACGCCGAGATCTGGATGGCTTTCTATGGGCCGGACGACTACGAACGCCGCATCGTCAGCTACTCAGACTTGAACAATCAGTTGGACATCAATCACTACGATATGGATCTCGATCTCCGCGACAACAAGAAATATTTGGGTTTGCTCGCGCGTATTCAGGCGCAGACACTGGTTGGAAACCTGCGCGCGATCAGCTTCAACATCGGCGAGAGTCTGGGAGAGTTTGAGAGCAGGCGTCTCAAGAAACAGCTGCGTCTTCAGAAAGCCCGCCTCGGCGGCAGTGAAATATCTTTCGCTCAGGAGGATTGGGAAGGCGGCTTTACCGTGTTTCTGCCAGCCGACCCGGGGGTGGGAACGAAACTCGAGTTTGATTTTCTGCTGCAGGGCGATTTTATGTTTGACCCGGACTTTGATTGCGACTGCCATTATCCGCGTTCAAATGAAACCTGGTTTCCTCGTCAAGGCTATCTTGATCGCGCCACCTTCGACATCACTTTCAGACATAAGAAGCGACTAAAAATCGCCAGTGTTGGAAAACGCATAAGCGAAGAACCTGATCCCGAAGACAAAAACATGATGGTGACAAAGTATGAGATGCACCACCCTGTTGCACTCATTACTTTTGCGCTGGCGCCGTTTGAGCGGCACATGCAAATGGTTAAATTCGAAAAGGGCGGGGTCGGCGATCCTATTCCGCTGGAGTTTAATTCGCTCTCCGGAGGCATCGTAGCCATCAAGGAAGACTTCATGATGGCTGAGCTTGATAACTCGCTCAGATATTTCACCTCCATTTTTGGCAAGTATCCGTATCCAACTTTTGGTGCGGCCTTTCACCCATTCAACTTCGGCCAGGGCTTCCCCACCCTCGTGATGATTCCCGGCGCCGACCGATCCAGCAAGTACACTTACTCCTTCATCGCCCACGAGACTTCTCATCAGTGGTGGGGCGACATCGTTTCGTGGCGGTCTTATCGGGATCAGTGGTTGAGCGAAGGATTTGCGGAGTATTCAGGAATGCTCTACACAGGTCTTAGAGCCGGGCCCAACTCGCGCGACGACCTTATCGATCGAGCCCGGAACTCGCTTAAGGAACCACCGATGACGCGCACCGGGCCCGGCAAAGGGAGGCTGGTTGACGTCGGCCCAATCATCCTTGGTCACAGGTTAGATACGGTCAAGACGTTTGGCGCCTATGAAACTCTTATCTACAACAAAGGGGCCCTGGTACTTCGCATGCTGCACTTCCTTTTTACGAATCCCGATAACGGCGAAGGGGGTGCATTTTTTGACATGATGACAGACTTTGTTAACCGCTATCGTGATGGCTATGCTTCGACCGACGACTTTCGTCAGGTGGCGAATGAACACTTTGCGAAGACTCCGATTGCGCGCACTTATGGGATAACAAACCTCAACTGGTTCTTCAGCCAGTGGGTGTATCAGACAGATCTGCCCTCCTATCAGCTTGAATATCACTTTGAGGATCAGCCGGACGGCAAAGTGCTTATGAAGGGAAACGTAACGCAGGGTAACGCTCCGGCCAATTGGTTCATGGTTTTGCCCCTGGCGCTTAGCTTCGGCAAGCAAACTGGCTATACCACAGTACAAGCCTACGGTCCGAGCTTCCCCTTCGCCATCCGCTTACCTTCCAGACCGAGCAAGGTTGAACTGGATCCGCGACGCTGGGTTCTGTCAGAAAAGACCTCGACCAAGGGTGGCTAAAGTCGGTTACTTCAAAACACTCCATTACTATTCCGCAGCGTCGGCTGCTACTATGTTGAGCTTCAATGAGGAACTCAAAGACCATAACCAGTCAGCGTTGCCGCAGTTTAGTAATCAATCTGCTGCTGGTTGGATTGCTCTTTTCCTCAGGCACTTCACGCAACGCGAAGGCTCAAGCCAGACAAACAGAGGAAAAGCCGGGCCCGACCTCTATTCGCTCCGCAAAGACAGTTCTGCGGAATCACGCGCTGACATCCTCTCCCGAACAGCGCGTCGCCGGCGACCTCTCCAAACAGAACCGCGTCAAACATTCGGCCACTTACATTGGACTGGCGCCCGCAGCAGCAGGCGCGCCGGCAGCAACAGTAATACAGCGTCTCGTAACCACTGACCGGTCGGTTTTATATCTCTCATTCCGCTTGTCGAGACCTGGTGGCCGAGCGCCGCCCGCGTCCGCTTAACTCCAAACGCAAGGAATAACTTTGGGCACGCGCCGGCTTTGGTGTCCTGATTGTAATTACGTCTCTCTGATCAACGGAGAAGCGAAGCTCCAGCCACGCTGGTTGAGAGCAAGGAGATTCATAATGAGTTCAGAAGTTATAGTTGTTTTAGTAATCATCGCGTTTGCTGTTGTGGGACTGTTTTACCTGGAGAGGAATTCGCGGAAGAATAGGAGCGGTAGTGATGAGTAATGAGTGGGGGATCGGCTCCGCCGTCTGATGTTGCGGAAGGTCCCTGACCTTCCGCACATCTGAGAATCTTTTAGTCCTCTGTGAACTCTGAAGTACGTTCGCGACCGAATGTTTATAGAACTATGGATCTATAAAATTCTTCGCTCCAACGGAGCGACATGTATGCCTTCGACCTACTAATCTACAAGCACGTTGCGCTCCGCTGGAGCGCCGAACAATGGTTAGTGGCGAAGTCTATAAACATTTGGCTCCTCCGGAGCCCAGAACATCGTTTGATTGTCCAGCGGAGCAATCTCCATGAAAAAATTTATTCACGCAATGCTCGACTTCGTTTTCATAGTGTTAGGGATACTTTCAGCCGGCCTGGGGTTGAAAGGGTTTTTGTTGTCCAGTCACTTCATCGACGGCGGTGTCACTGGTGTTTCGATGTTGCTCGCCAATGTGTTGGGCTGGAAGCTTTCAATTCTCATCCTGGTTATCAATCTTCCCTTCATTGCGCTTGGTTACCGGCAGATCGGCAGGGCTTTCGCCGTCAGGAGCACGCTCGCGATTGCCGGGTTGGCGCTGGTGCTTGCCTTCGTCAAATATCCTGATGTCACGCCTGACAAACTTCTAACGGCAGTCTTCGGCGGCTTCTTCATCGGCGCCGGAATTGGACTCGCGATTCGCGGCGGGGCTGTGCTGGACGGGACTGAAATCGCGGCCCTGCTAATCAGTAAGAGTAGTCACATCCTGAAGGTCGGCGATGTGATCCTTCTCCTAAACATTCTCATCTTCTCAGCTGCGACCTTCTTTCTGGGAATTGAGTCGGCGCTCTATTCGATGTTGACCTACTTTGCAGCCTCGAAAACAATCGACTTCCTGATCCACGGCGTCGAGGAATACACCGCCGTCATCATCATGTCTGAACGCAGCGAGGAAATTCGGCAGTTGATCCTTCGCGAGCTTGAGCGCGGCGTTACGGTTTACAAAGGGCGCGGCGGCATGACTGACGACGAGCAGGACATTCTGTTTTGTGTCGTAACTCGTTTGGAGATTGGCAGAATAAAGACTGCAGCTCACGGAGTTGATGCGGGCGCGTTCATTGTGGTTCACCCCTTAGCCGATGCCGAGGGAGGCGTGATCAGGAAGCTGGCGTTGCACTCCTAGTTCGACCAGTTCGGCAAATGCCAATCGACGCTTCCTGGGCGGGGTGGATCCTCATTTTCTGAAGAACCACCCCAGGGAGGGTTGCGGGGTGAGAAGAGAAGCGGATTAGTCTTTCAAAGGTATATGCGAGTGACGACGGAAACATTTCATCCGCGCGTTTCGAGCGCGATCCTTTGGCTGGTCGCTACACACCCAGTTTCGAATTTGCATGGCCACGTTGAATCTTTGTCTGGCCCGAAATTAAGTCAAATTTCTTTTCTCGCAGGTGGGTCGAATCCCGAACACCTGTTTGCATGAAATGGGTACTTTCCCGGACTAGAAGCAAAGAATCCCAAGGCAGAAACAGCGGCATAAGGGTTGCACTTTTCCACCTCAAACGGAGGGGAGAATAATGAAAAAGAGATTTGGTGGCGCTTTGATAGCGCTGGCTTTTGTTTTCGGAATAATCGCTACCGCCAGCATTACGGTCGACGCTCAGTGGAGTAATCGCAGCTACGGTGGCTACAACAACCAGCAGGTTCAGCAGGGTTTTCAGTACGGAGTGAACACTGGAGCTAGCGATGCGCAACGTCGCCAGACCTATAGCCCGCAACGTTCACGCTATTACCGAGACGCTCCCACTCAGGCTTTTCGCGACGGTTTCGTGAGAGGCTATGATCAGGGCTATCGGCAGTACGCTGGAAACTATGGCAACGGCGGCTACCGAAACGATGGGTACTATGGTTATGGTAACTACGGCGGTTATCGAAACGGTAACTACGAGCAACAGGAACTGAACGGTGGCTACCAGCAGGGTCTGAATACCGGTGCCGATGATGGACGTCGCAACAAGAGCTATAGTCCGGAGCGTTCACGCTATTACCAGCGGGCTTCGAGCCAGGCTTTTCGTGAAGGGTTCATACGTGGATATGACGCCGGGTATCGTCAGACTGCACGAAACCGCAGTTACCGTCGGAGCAGCACGGCCGCTTCTATCCTGGGTCAAATCTTTGGCGTTAACTAAGAACTGAGTCACTTCAATCTGTGGGCATCAATTAAACAACAATGCCGCGGCGAGGGTCGCGGCATTTTGTTTTTCGCGTCTACAATTCCTCGGCGTTTGTGATGTATGCTCTCCGCCATGAAAGCCATTCAGGTTGCCAGGGTTGGCGCACCGGAAGCCCTGACGCTCGTGGAGATTCCCGTTTCCGATCCGAAACCAAACGAAGCGTTGGTTCAGATCAAGTCGGCGGGCGTTAACTTCATCGACGTCTATTTTCGTGAAGGACGCTATCCCGCGCCGCTGCCGTTTATCAACGGACAGGAAGCCGCAGGTATTGTTGTCGCCGTTGGCCCGGATGTCACCACCCTCCGGCTTGGTGATCGAGTGGCCTATACCGGCGTGCTGGGAAGTTATGCGGAGTATGCCGCGGTGCCGGCGGATCGTCTCGTGAAGATTCCCGATGAACTCGACTTCGAGCAGGCGGCGGCCGCAATGCTGCAGGGCATGACAGCCCACTATCTCAGCCACAGCACCTATCCAATAAAGACTGGCGACACGGCGTTGATTCATGCTGCGGCCGGCGGCGTCGGGTTGTTGTTGGTGCAGATGGCGAAGGGTCTCGGCGCGCGCGTGATCGCAACCGCGGGCTCTGAAGCAAAAGCAGAACTCGCTCGTGGCGCCGGCGCCGATGAGGTGATCATCTACACCGAACAGGATTTTGAGACTGAGACGCAACGGCTGACCGGCAATCAGGGCGTGAACGTAGTTTACGACGGCGTGGGCAAAGACACTTTCGAGCGCGACCTGAATGTCCTTAGTTCGCGCGGTTATCTGGTTCTCTTTGGCGGTGCTAGCGGGGCGGTACCGCCTTTCGACCTTCTCGGACTCACCAAACATGGATCGCTCTTCGTCACGCGTCCCAGCCTGCAACACTACGTCGCGAGCCGCAAGGAACTCGAGCAACGCTCAAACGATGTCCTGCAAATGGTTGTTCGCGGGGACCTGAAACTGCGGATACATAAAAAGTATCCGCTCGAAGATGTGCGACAGGCGCATCTCGACCTCGAAGGCCGGAAGACTACCGGGAAGTTGTTGCTGATCCCCTGAGGCAGGACGACGGCATCAATAAATGAGCGATCTTATGATTTTCACTCTTACCCGTTCCCCTCTTACCCTATTCTTTTAGTTCCGGCGGTTCCCCGTAAACCTCAACAAGAAGAAAAACAGGTTGATGAAATCGAGATAGAGTGAGAGTGCCCCGACTACCGCGTACGAACCCGCTCGACCGTCCGGGAGTGCCACCGCCATTTGCTTCAGGCGTTGCGCGTCCCAAGCCGTGAGGCCGGTAAACACCAAAACGCCGACGACCGAAATTACAAATTGCAGCAGCTCACTATGCCAGAAGATACCAACGATTGAAGCAATGATGAGCCCAATCAATCCCATGAAGAAGAATTGCCCCACGCCGGCAAGACTTCTCTTTGTTACCGTTCCGAAAAACGCGGTTGCGCCGAACATGCCGGCGGTAATGATGAAAGTGGAAGTGATGGACGAACCGGTGTAAATCAGCAAGATCACCGAAGATGTTATCCCTACCAGCGCGGAGTATAAGGCAAAGAGGCCGGCCGCAGCCGCAGGCGCCACCTTGTCAACTCGAGCCGACAAATAGAAGACGAGTCCCAACTGAGCGAAAAGCAAACCCCAAAACAGCAGCCGGTTAAGAATCAGGGTCTCGATTAGTAGCGGCGATGATGCCACGACAAAGGCAGTCACGGCAGTAATAAGCAAGCCCAGAAACATCCAGCCATAGACTTTGCTCAGAAAAGCGCTCACGCGCTCGTCACGCACATCCGCCAACTGCGGCGAGGTATACGACGACTGATTACTCGAAGGTAGATTCCAGCTCATGGTATTGCTCCCTTTCAAACGCCCGGAATTCGGTTGGCTCTATTATCTCTTTTCGCGACGCCTGACGCACCCCACGGGTGAGTGTATGCACTCTGAGATGAGGTCAGTACCACCACGCGGTAGCGGGTGGGTTTCTTGATTGGCGATTGTCAATTGCCGATTTGCGATTGGCGTTTGGCGATCAAGCCATTTGGCAATCGGAAATCGAAAATCAAGAGACCCACCCGCTACCGCGTGGTGGTACTGACCTCATCTCATCCCATAAGGCAATGCTCTGAAAGGAGAACTCAGTACTGATCGCTCAGTACTCATCACTCCGTGTAGTATTATCCCTGCATGCTAAACAAAGAAATTCGCTTTGCCAGCCGCCCGGCGGGCATGCCCACTTTGGACAACTTTAAAATTGTGGACGCAGAGGTGCAGGAGCTGAAGGACGGCGAGGTGTCAGTGCGCACGCTCTACATTTCAGTCGACCCATATCTGCGCGGACGCATGCGCGAAGGCCGGTCGTACGTCCCTCCGTTTGAAGTTGGGCAAGTGATTGTGAGCGGCGTGGTTGGCGAAGTTGTCGAATCGCGCGCGCCTGACTTCGCGCCAGGAGATGTTGTTACCGGCATGCTTGGCTGGCGGCTTTACAACGTCGCGAAGGCGCCGGAGCTGAGAAAGCTTGATCCGCGGGTTGCGCCTATTACAACCGCACTTGGCGTGCTGGGTGTGCCGGGACTCTCTGCTTACTTCGGATTGCTCGACATCGGCAAGCCGAAGGAAGGAGAGACTGTAGTCGTGTCGGGCGCTGCCGGCGCGGTGGGCATGACGGTCTGCCAGATTGCGAAAATCAAGGGCTGTCGCGCGGTTGGAATGGCGGGCAGCGATGAGAAGAACCAGTATCTGACGGCTGAGCTGGGAGTGGACGCTGCGATTAATTACAAAGGCCCTGAGATGCGGCAGGCGCTGAAAGTCGCCTGCCCCAAAGGCGTCGATGTATATTTCGACAACGTGGGCGGCGAAATTTCCGACGCCGTGCTGCCTTTGATCAATCAGGGCGCGCGCATCGTTCTCTGCGGTCAGATCTCGCTCTACAACCTCGACAAGCCTGACGTCGGCCCGCGCCCCCAACCGGCGCTGTTAGTCAACAGAGCGTCGATGCAAGGATTCATCATCACTGACTACGCCGCGCGCTTTGCCGAAGGTGTAATGAACCTGGCCCAGTGGTTCGGTGCAGGGAAACTGAAATACGCAGAAACTTTCGTGGAAGGATTCGAGAACACGCCAAATGCGTTCATCGGCTTGTTCAGCGGTGAGAATCTTGGAAAGCAGATCGTAAAGGTAGCTTGAAGTTTTGGAGTGCGGTGACCTGTCACCGCTTTGGTCTGCGGCGACCTGTCGCCGCTTCTCACGCAGCGCCTTCATGCAAGTTTCCAGGCATTCATTCCTACCCAACCTGTAGAGCAGGTGCCTTGACTCCATCGTCGCTCTGAACTAATTCAATAGAGTTCGCCACACACGTTTTCCAGTTCTATTCATAGGAATTAAAGCCTAAATGTCCCCGAGCAAAGATTGGCCCCACGCCCCAATTCATCGTCTCGACTCGTCCGGGATCCATATGGTAACGGGGGCGACCGTTAACAAGGAGCGCCTCTTCACGACCGCAGAGAAGTTAAGCTTGGTTGAGGACGAATTGCTTACGCTTGCAAAGATTTATGAATGGCAGCTTGAGGCATGGGCGGTTTTTGCGAACCCACTATCATTTCGTCGCCCGAGGTTCTGAAGAGGGATCGCTCAAGAAGTTTCTGCAACATCTACATTCGAGTACCGCCCGGAAAACAAATCGCCTTGACGACACTGCCGGCCGACAAGTCTGGTACAACTTTTGGGATAAGAAGCTGACATATGAGCGCTCATACCTGGCTCGTCTCAACTACTTCCACCAAAACGCTGTGAAGCATGGATTGGTATGGGTTGCTAATCAATATCCTTGGCGTTCCGCAAGCTGGTTTGAACGTACTGCCTCGCCAGCTACTATCAAGACGATTTACGGCTTTAAAGTAGATCAGCTAAAGATTGATGATGATTATTGATTGGTTGCGGGGACCATTCGCTGAACGCGAAAAGAAAAAGCGGCGACAGGTCGCCGCGGACCAAAGCGGTGACAGGTCACCGCACTCCAAAAAGTCGCTTTATGGTCTTAACCCAGCCCGCGTCAGCAAATCCTGAAAGCGTCGATCGGAACGCAATTTCGCAAACACCGGATCGACCTTCAGGTTCATCAACCAGACGTCGCGCTCTTCGTTGGCCTGCTCAAGCCACTTGAACGTTTGGTCCTTATCGCCGAGACCGGCATAAATCGCCGCCACCGTGTAAGGCGAAACGTAACGCCGCGACTCAGCCTCACGCGAATCACTAAGATCGTGCAAATCACTTAACACCTGTCGCGCTTCTTTAGTCTTTCCCGAGGCGGCGTAGGCATGACCCAGGAGCGCGAGCATCAGTGGGCTGCCTGAGATCTTTACGCCCTTTTGAAATTCGTCGATCGCCTGCGCATACATTCCCTTTTGTTCGTAGGCGAGGCCGAGATACCGGCGGGCTGGAAATGAGTTGGGATCGAGATTCAGAATCTTTGTGCACTGCGCAATCGCTTCGTCGTTGTGTCCTGACAAGTAGAGAATCCAGCCGAGGTGTGAACTACCGGTAAACGACAACGGTTCAAGTTCCGCGCTGCGTCTAGCTTCGGCGATCGCTTCGTCAAAACGTTCAAGCGCAACCAGGTATGAGCTGTACCACTGATGGGCCGGAGCGTAGGTGGCCTTATGTTTGATAGCTAATAGAAACTCGCGTTCGGCTTCCACACGGTCGCGGTCCCAGCGAAACTTGATGAACGCCAAAGACGTGTGGGCCTCGGCCAGGGTTTCGTCCATCTCAAGCGCCTTGACCGCCGCCGCTTTGGCTTTTGGAAAACCCTCCAGCGGCGAATTCACACCGTAGATCACCTGCATGTTGTAGCAGTCCGCGAGCCCCGCAAAAGCTGCAGCGTAATTGGGATCGGCATTGATCGCTTGTTGAAAAAAGTCGATGCCTTGTTGCATTCCTTCGCGGGTGCGCTTGTTCCAGGCGTTGCGACCCTTCAGGTAAAGGCGGTAAGCCTCCAACTGTTTTTGCTCTTCGACGTTCAACTTTAGCCGCAGGTTTTCAAAGATGTCGCGCGAGATTTCTTCCTGCACCAGCAGAATCTCCGAAAGCCTCCGCTCATAATGTTGACCCCAGATCTGCGAAACACTGTCGAGGTCAATCAGGTCGGCCTGAATGCTGATGGTGTCGCCGCGACGATGCACGCGGCCGGTGACGACGGCGCGCACATTCAATTCCTGCCCTACCTGGCGCGGATCGACGTTGCGTCCTTTGTAAGTCACCATCACGCTACGCGGCACCACGCGAAGCTTGGGGAGTTTGGTTAGGCTGTTGACCAGGCTTGCGGCAATCTCATCGTCAAGATACTCAGCATCGCCATCGACGCTATCGTCGACAAACGGCAGAACAGCGATTGATTGAATAGCGCTGGGGCTTGCGCCGGCCTTGTTGCGTGCGCTCAGGTAGGCAATGCCGGCGACTGCTACCAACACTATCGCGAGCGTCAAGGCAACTGCCGGAAGACGTCGTGAACGTCGGGTCGTGCTCGGTTGTGTCTGTTGCGCATTCGTTGGCAGTCTCGCTGCGCTTTCAATGAGGCGGTCTTTACCATTTTCACCGCCGCGGTTCACGGGCGCCACGAAGCGATAGCCTCTGCGCGGCACAGTCTCGATAAACTGCGGACCGTTGGCGCTTTCCCCAAGCGCCTTTCTCAGCAGTGAAACGTTTTGCGTGAGATTACCTTCTTCTACGAAGGTATTAGGCCAGACCTTCTTCATCAGATCGTCTTTGTTGACAATCCGTCCGTCGTTTTCCAGCAGCGTCAGGAGTATGTCAAACGCTTTCGGCGTCAGCGGAACGAGATCTTCGCCACGCAGGAGCAAGCGCTCGTCCGACTTCACGCGGAAGCGGCCAAACTCATAAGAATCGCCGGTTTGCTCGGACATAAACGGCTTTGAGAACCATCATTGAGAAAGTATTGAGGCCTTCCCGAGGACTCGCCGAGCGCTTTGTTCTAAGCTCCCGCCACGCTTGGGAACCACCTCACAGGATTTGTTGACGAGTCGGCCGCAATTGTAGTCCAAGCGGCCAGACCCGGCAACGGAAAGAGATCTGATAGCACAAACGGTTTCGAGTTAGTCGTTAGTCAATCATTGATGATGGAGGCTCTCCCTATGATCGCGCCGAAGAATGTTGCCGGAGGCATGGAATTCCTCGTTACAGTCGGTGTCAGCGCCGTTGCCGGTTTGCTGGCGTTTCTTTTTGTCTCATTGGTAGTGAGCGTTCTGGGGCTCTCTGGAGGGTGAGACGTATAGATGACGGCCAGGTGCTTACTGGGGGCAGGTGCGTCGTGTAACCCTGGAGGAAAAACATGCTAAAGAAGGTCACTTCCTTGTTGATCTGCGCCGTCGTGCTGGTAGCGTCCGCGCCAGCGAGAGCCTTCGCTCAGACAGTACCCGCACCAGTAGGTAATGGACGCGCAAGGGACGCGCAAGCAAAAGGGAAGCCTGACTTGAAAACTGCTATCGCCCGACTCCTGGAGAAAAGTCATGCCGACACTGCCGCGTCCTCGGACATGAAGCGGTTTGAGAAGGAGCGGCTGCAGAATAGTGCGAAGGGCGGGATGACCAGGAAAGAAAAGATACTAATCTACTCCATCGTGGCCGGGATGGTGGTGCTGGCGGTGGTTCTTGGCATCAAAACAGGTAAGGGTGGGCACACGTTTTGCGATAGTGATCCCACTGATCCCGACTGCATCGGGCCGTTTCCTTGACGCGACCTGACGCGTCGAAGAGATCACTGCGACCAAGGAGTGGGTTTACGAACCCAGCGATGCTGCTTGAGCTGTTGGAGTAAGTCTGACGGCAATGGGCCGGCATCGCTGGCGGCGATGTTTGCTTCAACGTGTGACAGCTTACGCATTCCCGGAATTATCGTACTGACTGTAGGGTTGGTCAGAATGAAACGCAAAGCTAGTTCTGGTAGCGTGATTTCCGGTTCGCCTGCCCGCTCCTGATTCCACTGGCGCAGCAGTTCCTTCAAAGCGTCGGCGCGCTCAACACTTGGAATCAGGTTTTCGGGAAGAAAGTAAACATTGCGCCAATCGCCTTCGGGCCAGGTGCTTTCTTTCGTGAGCGTGCCGGTGAGGGTTCCCTCATCGAATGGCACCCGCGCAATTATTGCCGTCTTTGTCTCCTCACACGCCGGAAACAATTCATCTTCCGGATTCTGATCGAAGATGTTGTAGACAACTTGCACGGAATCAATCTCGCCAGTCCTGACTGCGCGCACACCATTCCAGGGTTCCCAACGGTTCAGACTAATGCCGATTGCCTTGATGAGCCGTTGACTGCGCAGATCGTCAAGCTTGTAGAGCCAGCGATCATCTCGTAACCAGTTGTCGTCCCAGGTGTGAAACTGAACCAGATCGAAACTCTCGAGGCGCGAGTGCTCCAGACTCCGGTGCACATATTCCTCAACGTGATCCGGTGGATAACTATCCTGGAGAATAGATTCTGCCTGCGCCGGCCACTGCTTGTTCTTTGGCGGAACCTTCGTAGCGGTGTATAGCCGCTTGTCCGGGTTGGCGCGCACGGTTTGGCCCAGCAGTTGTTCACTGTGCCCCTCACCGTAAGCGTGCGCGGTGTCGAAGAAGGTGCAGCCACGGTCCGCCGCTGCCTGCAAAGACTGAAGCGACTCTTGATCATCTGAGCCGGACCAGCCTCCCATGCCCCACATGCCGTAACCGATCTCGCTGAC
>Ga0070697_100002230_pt1 | contig 14857 bp, 13 predicted proteins | sample KBSK1501metaG_FD_65475 | JGI IMG/M metagenome (GOLD analysis project Ga0070697, IMG submission 65475) | Corn, switchgrass and miscanthus rhizosphere microbial communities from Kellogg Biological Station, Michigan, USA - KBS K1-50-1 metaG | ecosystem: Host-associated > Plants > Roots >...
GGGATCACGGCCTGGCTGCCGCTGTTCATGTTCGTGCTGCTGTTCGGGCTGAGCATGGACTACCACGTGTTCATCCTGAGCCGGATCAGGGAACTGCGGCAGGGCGGCGCGTCCGCCCGGCACGCGATCACCGGCGGCATCGCCAGCAGCGCGGGCGTGGTGACCAGCGCCGCGGCGATCATGGTGGCCGTTTTCTCGATCTTCGCCACGCTGTCGCTGATCGAGTTCAAGATGTTCGGCGTGGCCATGGCGGTGGCCGTGCTGATCGACGCCACCATCGTCCGCGGCGTGCTGCTGCCGGCCGGCCTGTCCCTGCTCGGCGAGCGGATCTGGCCCCGCCGCGGCCTCCGGCGAGCCAGCGGGCCTAACGGGGAGACCGCCTCGAGCACCGTCAGCGAGCCGCCGCGGCTGACGAACGGGTGGTCGCGGACCAGGGAAACCGCGGACTCGATGTCGTCCGCCCGCAACACCGAGTAGCCGGCGACCGGGCCGTCGGCGGCACCGGGGTGCACGCCAGCCGCCGAGACGGTCATCGCCGCACCGAGAGGGGCGCCTGGGTCGGCCAGGGCATCACCTACCTTGCCGACCCAGGCGCCGAAGGCCGCCAGCGCCTGCTGACGGCCTTCCTCCGTTTCCGGCATCCCGCCGCCGTGGTACGTAACCAGGTAGCTCGTCATAACGTCCTCCTTGGGCATCGCTGCGGATCCCCCCGCACACGGTCCGAGCCTGGCCCCGCCGGGCGGACGCCGTCTATGTCCGGCAGGACCGATGTCTTGTCCGTGCGTCCAACTGCCCCAGCCGACCCTTGTCCGGCCGCTGAGCTGCAGGTACGTTCGTGCAGAACCCTGAACTGGGGGCACCGTGGAACTGCTCACCTCACCCGGCTCTGATGACCTCAGCGCGCTGCTCGAGCGGATCAACGTCCGTAGCGTGGTGTACTGCCTGTCCGATCTGGGCGCCCCGTGGGGGTTCCGGGTGGACGGCTCGGCGACGGCAAAATTCCACCTGGTCCTGGACGGCCAGGCCACGCTGACCCTCGATGCCGCGGGCGCCACCAGGGTCACGCTGGCGGCGGGAGAACTCGTGCTGCTGGCGCACGGATCCGGACACCTGATGCAGGATCGCGGTGACTCCCCCGCCAGACCGCTAGACCGTATTCTCGCCGAAGAGCCCTCTGACCAGGCAGGACACTTGACGTTCGGCGGCCGCGGGCAGCGTACCTCGCTGCTGTGCGGGGGTTTCGGGCTGGCCTCTGGCCTGCCGGAGGACCTGCTGAGCCTACTGCCGCCGCTGCTCGTTCTCGATGCAGGCGGAAGCGGAGGCAGGCCCTGGACCCGATGGCTGGAGCCGGCCTTCCTGCTGCTGCGATCCGAAGGTGCCCGCGAAGCTCCCGGCGCGACCGCGATCATGGCGAAGATCGCCGACGTGTTCCTGACCGAAATCGTGCGCAGGTACCTGTCCGGCCTGGACACCATCACCGCCGTGCCGCCCGCAGCGGGCCGCGACCCGGCGGTGGGCGCCGCGCTGACGCTGCTGCGGTCCCAGCCGGGCGCGACGTGGACGGTCGCCGACCTCGCCCGCAAGGTGGACATGTCGCGGACGGCCTTCGCCGCGCGCTTCCGCCAGCTAGTCGGTGAGCCGCCGATGAGCTACCTGGCCCGGCTACGCCTCAGCCACGCCGCGGGCTACCTGTCCAAAACGGACATGACGGTGCGCCAGATAGCCCGCCTGGTCGGGTACGAGAACGAAGCCTCGCTATCCAAGGCGTTCCGGCGCACGTTCGGTCATGCTCCGGGCGAGTACCGCCGGCAGCAGCTAGCCGCGGACGGCGTCCGGGCGACCGCCGCTGACTGTGGCGTTCCGTAGACAAGCCCGGTACCGGTCGTGCATAGTGGCCGGCCGTCCGCGACCACCATGCGGCGCTCGGCGTCCCCTGCGGCGACGTGAACCCGGTGAACAAGCTGCTGTTACGTGTTGACCGGGAAGCCGAGGTTGATACCGCCGTGGCTCGGGTCGAGCCAGCGGGACGTGACCGCCTTCCCGCGGGTGTAGAAGTGGACGCCCTCGGTGCCGTGCACGTGCGTGTCGCCGAACAGCGAGGACTTCCAGCCGCCGAACGAGTAGTACGCCATCGGCACCGGGATCGGCACGTTCACGCCGACCATGCCGATCTCGGCCTCGGACACGAACCGGCGCGCCGCTCCCCCGTCGTTGGTGAAGATGGCCACGCCGTTGCCGTACGGGCTGCTGTTGACCAGGTCCACGGCGGCCTCGTACGTCGGGGCGCGCAGCACGCTCAGCACCGGCCCGAAGATCTCGTCGGTGTAGCAGCTCATCGCGGGGGTGACATGATCCAGGACGCTCGGGCCGAGCCAGAAGCCCTCCTGCGCGCCGCCGATGACCGGATGCACCCGGCCGTCCACGGCCAGCGTGGCGCCCTCGCGGACGCCGCTGTCCAGGTAGGACGCGACCTTATCCCGGTGCGGCCCGGTGACCAGCGGCCCCATCTCGGACCGGTCATCGGTGCCGGGTCCGACGCGCAGCCCGGCCACCCGCTCGGAGATCCGCGCGACCAGGTCGTCGCCAATCGGGTCGACCGCGACCAGGGCGGAGACCGCCATGCAGCGCTCCCCCGCCGAGCCGAACCCGGCTGACACCGCGGCGTCCGCGGCCAGGTCGAGGTCGGCGTCGGGCAGCACGACCATGTGGTTCTTCGCGCCGCCGAGGGCCTGCACGCGCTTGCCGTGCGCGGTGCCGTTCTCGTAGACGTACCTGGCGATCGGCGTGGAGCCGACGAAGCTGACCGCCTTGATGCCGGGGTGCGCCAGGATGGCGTCCACCGCCACCTTGTCGCCCTGCACCACGTTGAACACCCCGTCCGGCAGCCCGGCCTCGGCCCACAGCGAGGCCAGCAGCAGGGAGGCGGACGGGTCCTTCTCCGACGGCTTGAGGATGAACGTGTTGCCGCACGCGATGGCGAGCGGGAACATCCACATCGGCACCATGGCCGGGAAGTTGAACGGCGTGATGCCCGCGACCACGCCGACCGGCTGCCGGATCGAGTACGAGTCCACGCCGGTGGACACGTTCTCCGAGAACCCGCCCTTGAGCAGGTGCGGGATGCCGCAGGCGAACTCGACCACCTCCAGGCCGCGGGCCACCTCGCCGGCCGCGTCCGAGGCCACCTTGCCGTGCTCCTCGGTGATGAGCTGGGCCAGGTTCTTCGCGTTCGCCTTGACGAGCTCGCGGAACTCGAACATGACCGAGGCGCGCTTGGCCAGCGAGATGCGCCGCCAGTGGAGGAGCGCGTCCGTAGCGGCGGCCACCGCGGCATCGACCTCAGCCGGGGCGGCGAAGTCGACCTGGCCGCTGACCTGGCCGGTCGCCGGATCGTAGATGTCGCCATGGCGTTCGGCCTCGCCGTCCCAGGGCTTGCCGCCAATCCAGTGGGTGACGTGCTTAGTCACTGTGCGTTTGCCTCCTCGTTGACGGCGGTGAGGGCGTCGGTGAGGATGTTCAGCCCTTCCTTCGCCTCGGCCTCGGTCAGCGTCAGCGGCGGCGCCATCCGCAGCGTGTGGCCGTAGAGGCCGCCCTTGCCGATCAGCAGGCCGCGCTGTTTCGTAGCCTCGAGCATCTTGGCGGCCAGCGGCGGGCTGGGCTGCTTCGTGGCCGGGTCGACCAGGTCGACGGCGAACATCAGGCCCTTGCCGCGGACCGCGCCGACGACGCCGAGGTTCTGCGCGGCCTCCCGGAGCCCGCCGATGATCAGGCTTCCGGTGACCGCGGCGTTGTGCTGCAGATCGTGCGAGAGCACGTAGTCCAGGGTGGCGTTACCCGCCGCGGTCGCGACCGGGTTGCCGCCGAAGGTGGAGATGCCGTTGCCGCGGATCCCGTCGAGCAAGTCGCCGCGGGCCACCACGCCACCTATGGCGAAGCCGTTGCCCAGGCCCTTGGCGAACGTCATCGCGTCCGGGGTGATCCCGTGCGCGCCGATGCCCCAGAAGTGCTCGCCGGTCCGGCCCCAGCCGGTCTGCACCTCGTCCGAGATGAGCAGGATGCCGTGCTCGTCGAGGACCTCCTTGTACGCCGCGAACAGCCCGTCGGGCGCCATGGTGAAGCCGCCCACGCCCTGCACCGGCTCGGCGAGCAGGCAGCCGACATCGGCGGGGTGGATACCGCCGGACAGCAGCGCCCGCAGGTCGTCCACGCAGGCTTTGATGTAGTCGGCGTCGTTGAGGCTGGCGTAGGGGGCGAGCTGCCGGTCCGCGCCGTGCAGGTAATGGGTGCCGAACGGGCTGAGGCCCGACATCTTCCAGGCGGCGTTACCCGTCACCCCCACAGCGCCGAACGACCGGCCGTGATAGCTCCCGCGCATGGCGAGAACCTCGGTGGCCTTGCGGGCCGTGAGCGCGGCGAGCAGCGCGGTCTCGTTGGCTTCGGTGCCCGAGTTGGTGAAGAACACCTTGGCATCTTTTATGCCAGACAGCCTGGCGATCTTCTCCGCGAGCTCGACCTGGCCGCGGATCAGGTACAGCGTCGAGGTGTGCACGACGCCGCTGGCGATCTGCCGCTCGACCGCGTCCCGCACCTCGGGCACGTCGTAGCCGAGCATGTTGGTGAGGATGCCGGCGAAGAAGTCGAGATAGCCGCGGCCCTGGGCGTCGGTGACCCGGCAGCCCTGGCCGCTGACGATCTCGATCGGCTCGTCGTAGTAGATACCGACCCAGTTCGGGATGACCGCGCGATGGCGGGCGAGAAGCTCAGACATGGTTCCCAGTCTTCCCGGTCGCGGGGACTGGTGTGAACCGACATCATGTAAGTCTATAGCGGCCTTGCTTTACGCTTTGTTCATGCTGCCCACCGTCGCCGACCTGCTCTCCCTCGACGTGATCCGCCGCGGCAGCCCGCAGGTGGTCGCGGGCTCCGACGGCCTGGGCGCGCGGGTCCGCTGGGTCCACGTGCTCGAGCTGGCCGACGCGGCGCACCTGCTACAGGGCGGGGAGCTGGTGCTCACCACGGGGGTCGCGCTGCCCGCCGAACCCGCGCTGCTGGCTCGCTACGCCGCTGACCTGGCTTCTGCCGGCAGCGCGGGTGTGAGCGCGCTGGCGGTGGAGCTCGGCCGCCGGTACGTCGGCGCGCTGCCCGGCGTGCTGGTGCGGGCGGCGGCGGACAGCGGGCTGACGCTGATCGCCTTGGAGCGCGAGGTCTCGTTCGTGGAGATCACCGAGGCGGTGCACGCCCGGATCATCGACGCGCAGCTCGAGGAACTGCGCGCCTCGGAGCGGCTGCACGAGGTGTTCACCGAACTGTCCGTGGCCGGCGCGTCTTTGGATGAGGTCGTCCGGCAGGCCGCGGCCCTGGCCGGGCGGCCGGTGATCCTGGCCGATCTGTCGCATCGCGTGCTGGCCTGCGAGCCGGGCGGCGCCGATCCGGCGCGGCTGCTGGCCGGGTTCGCCCGGCGGAGCCGGGCGCTTGTCTCGCCGTCGGGGCGGACGGCGTACGACGAGGCGTCGGGATGGCTGTTCACGCCGGTCGGCGCGCGCGGCGAGGACTGGGGCCGGGTCATCCTGGTCTGCGACGGGCCGCCGGGCGGCACGGACACCGTGCTTATCGAGCGGGCGGCGACCACGCTGGCCCTCGGCCGCCTGCTCACCAGGCACGCCGAGAGCCTGGACCGGCAGGCACACCGGACGCTGATCACCGGCATCATCAGCCAGGCGCACGCCGACCCGGCCGAGGCGGCGGTGCGGTCCAGGGCGCTGGGGGTCCCGGTGGACGGACGGCAGCTCGTGGCCATGGTGCTCAGGCTGCGCGATCCGGCCGGCACCCCGGGGCCGCTCGGCGTCTCGGCCCACGCGCGGGTGCTGGACATCGCCGACGCGGCCGCCGCCGCCTGCCGGGCCGAGCGGGTCCCGTCCCTGGTCGGGACGCTGGACGACGCCCGAGCCGGGGCCATGCTCTCGCTCAGCCCGAGCGCCGACCCCGATCGCGTCCTGACCGGCCTGACGGCGCGGATCGTCGAGCGGGTTAGCGGGTCCGGTTCCGGCTGGGACGATCTGGTGATCGGCGTCGGCGCCGCTGTCGGCTCGATCAGGGACGTGCGCCGCTCGTTTCTCGAGGCCAGCCAGGTAGCCGACGTGGCCGCCGAGCGCCCCGGCGAATGGTTTCCGGCAAGCCCGGACCGCCCCTCGTTCTACCGGCTGGCGGACCTGCGCCTGCGCGGCCTGCTCCACCTGCTGCGCGACGACCCGCGGGTGCAGACGTTCGTCGAGCGGGAACTTGGCCCACTGCTCGCCGCCGAGCCGGATACGTCGCTGCTCGACGTGCTCGCCGCCTACCTCGCGGCCGGCGGCAACAAGGCGGAGGCGGCCAAGCACGCCCACCTGGCCAGGCCGACGTTTTACCAGCGGCTCCGGCGGATCGAGCGCATCCTCGGCACCGACCTCGACTCGGCCGAATCACGCACCTCGCTGCACGTGGCGCTGCTGGCGGTGGAGGCCGCCCGGCACGGTCCGCGTCAGACCGGTTGACCTACATTTCTCGCTAACGTATTTGAATTTGCTAATATTCACAAGCGTCTCCATGAATACCAACTGTCACATTTCGATTGCGGTAGCGCGCTTTAGATGCTATTATTCGAATATAAAGTCGATCATCGCCCTGCTGACGGGAGGTTTCATGACAGCACCGTCGGCCCATGAGCCTCCCGGGTGGGATGAGGATCCCGCCTGGCTGGACCGCGACCCGCTGAGCGCGGCGGAGCGGGAGGCGTGGCTGGACCGGCTGTGCGCCCAGGATGACGATCCGTTCGACCAGCCTGAGGAGTGCTGGGACCCGGAGGCGTCCTTGCCGCCGCCAGGCCAGGACGAGCTGACCAAGCCAGCCGGGACGGGCCTCCCGGTGGGTACGGCACCTGGCGGCTGCGCGTCCCGGGCGGCGGCCCGGACCTGATCGTCGCGATCGACACCCTCGACACCCAGGACTGCGAGCACCGGTACCAGGCCCGGGGCCACGACCCCGGAGTGAAGCTGCGGCACCTGTCCCAGATCCGGCATGCGACCTGCACCAGCCCGGTGTGCCGGCGACCCGCCCGGACCTGCGACTTCGAGCACAACACCCCGTACGAAGCAGGCGGGCGGACCTGCTTGTGCAACGGGGGTCCCAAGTGCCGGCACGACCACCGGCTCAAGCAGCAGCCCGGATGGACCGTCGACCAGCTCCCCGACGGGACCTTCCGGTGGACCACCCCGGCCGGGCGCAGCTACGACACCGAACCCACCCGCTACCCCATCTGAGCGTCAGGCGTCGAGGACCTGGTCGGCCCGCTGGACGACGGGGTCCTCGCAGCTCCACGGGAAGTTGATCCAGCGGTCGGTCCGCCGCCAGACGTAGTCGCACTTGATCACCGACTGGGACTTCTCGTAGATCACGGCCGTTCGCACGTCGTCGACATGGTCCTTGATGAAGGTGTGGACGAGCTCGATGGTCCGGCCCGTGTCGGCCACGTCGTCGGCGATGAGCACCTTCTTGGCCGAGAAGTCCACCGCGCTCGGCACGGGCGGCAGCATGACCGGCATGTCGAGCGTGGTGCCGACGCCGTCGTAGAACTCGACGTTCATCACGTACAGGTTCTTGACCGCGAGCGCGTAGCCGAGGGAGCCGGCCAGGAACAGGCCGCCGCGGGCGATCGACAGGATCAGGTCGGGCTCGAACCCGTCGGCGGCGATGATCTGCGCCAGCTCGCGGGACGCCGCACCGAACCGTTGCCAGCTGAGATTCTCACGCTCGTCACTCATGGCCGCCTCACCATCGTCAGTGCCCGTAGCTCATGGTGTCATGGGCGGCGATCACGCCCGAAGGCCGGGCGGCGCGCGACTCCAGACGGCTCGCGCGCGCAACGGTCCGCTGGTCTACGGTTCTCTTAGCAGGTGATGTGGAGCTCGGTGGTGTCCGACCCTCTCGATGAGTTCGCCGTGGACCCTGACGTCATCAGCGGCGGCGGTGAGGACTTCAGCGCCTTCGTGGTGTCGCGGTGGCCCGGGCTGGTCCGGCTGGCCTTCGGCCTGACCGGAGACCGGTGGGCCGCCGAGGATATCGCCCAGGCCACCCTGGCCCGGGCGTACGTTGCGTGGCGGCGGGTTCGCCGGGCCGAGGACCCGGACGCGTACCTGCGCCGCATCCTGGTCAACACGAGCGACCGCCGGTTCCGCAGACGCCGGGTGGCCGAACAGCCCGGTGACCCGCCGGAGACCGCCGTCGAGGGCCCCGCCGACCTGGTGGGCGAGCGAGCCGCCCTGCTCGCCGCGCTGCGCCAGCTGCCGCCCAGGCAGCGCGCGGTCGTGGTGCTGCGGTACTGGGAGGACCTGACCGACACACAGATCGGCGCCACCCTCGGCTGCTCGCCGGGCACGGTGCGCAGCCAGCTTTCCCGGGCCCTGGCCAAGCTACGGGAAGACCCAGCCCTGGGAGAAGGTGAGGAGCGTTGAGCGGACTAGGCGACACGGGACTGCGACCGCGCGTCCGCGGGCTGATCCAGGCGGTCGAGCCGCCGATGGCTCCGGTCGACGCCATCATCCGGCGAGGCCGCGGCATCCGGTTGCGGCGCGCCGCGATGGTGACGGGCGGCCTGGGCGCCGTCGCCATTATCGCCGCGGCTACCCTGCTGCCCTCGCCGTCAGCGCCGGCCCCGCAGCCGCCGCCGCTTCCGGTCACGGTTCCCGCCAGCGGCGTCGCGGACCCCGACGGGGTGTTCGCCAGCGGCACCGCCGACGGGCACACCTGGCGGCTCGCCGTGCAGGACATCGCCGGTCCCGGCTACCGGTGCATCCCCGCGATTACCGTCAACGGGACCGACGCCGGCCTCCTATCCCCCGATCCCGGGAACGGCGCCGACGTCGCCATCGGCGCCGCGGCGCCGGGCATCGGCTTCGCGTTCGTGCAGGTGCCGGACGGCATCGACGGGCTCCTCGTCAACGGCCGGGAAAGCGTCCCGGCGATCGCGGTCACGGTCTGCGGGGAGCGCTACCGCCTGGTCGGCCTGGCCTACCGGCTGAAGTACCCGCCGCGGCTTACCGCGCAGTACGCGGGCCCGGGCTGGCCGAAGACGAAACGCAGCACCGAAGGCGGCCCCCCGGACTGGCCGACCGTCTACCCGCTACCGCTGATCACCATCCAGTCGCCGGGGGTGGCCGGCCCGCAGACCGACGGCCTGTGGAACCATGTACGCACGGTCAGCACCAAGCCGATGCGGGCGCTGCTCGCCTCCGGGAGAGCCTGGTCGATAGAGCTGATATTCGGAGTGGCCGGCGACTGCTACGAGTTCACCGCGCCGGGCTCGCCCGGCGACCCGGAGATGAGCGTGTGCGGCCCCATCAGCACGCCGGAGGGTCCGGAGACCATCATGGCCATGCCCCTGTCCTATCCCCCGGCGGGGCTCAAGGACCCGACCGGGTACGCGGTCCAGGTGAGCCCGGGCACCGCCCGCCTCATGGCGACCGCCTCCGACGGGTCCACCCAGCTGGTGACGCCGCGGGTGGTCGCCGGCCGGAGGTACGCGGCATTCGTCATCGGCACCTCGCTCCGGCTCGAGCGTCTGACCTGGCTCGACGCCGCAGGTAAGGCCTTTGCGAGCACTACCTCCCTGCCCATGTCCGGCTACACGCAGTTCCAGCCCTGAGGCCCGGCCGCCCGCTAGAGTGCCACGGGTGACCGAACTGCTGCTGCTCTCGAACTCGCGGGCTCCCGGGATGGCGTTCCTCGAGCACGCCACCGACGCCATCGGGTCCGTCCTGGGCGACCGCGCCAGGATCGGCTGAACCTCCTCGACGGCGGGCAGTATCCACCAGGGCGAGACCCGTCAGCAGCGGATCGAGGAGTTCCTCGAGGAGAACGACGTGCCGGTCCTGGGGCTGCGCGAGGGCACCTGGCTCCGGGTTAGCGGCCCGCAGGCGGTCCTGGGCGGCGTCAGCACGGGACGCCTGTTCCGCCGGGGCGTCCCGCCGGCCAATGTCCCGGCCGGCACGACCTGTCGTTCCTGCTTGGCACCACGCCGCGCTTCGACGGCGGGCCGCCGGGCTGACCGGCCGGCGGGGCTAGCCGGCCTCGCGCTGGCTAGCCGGCCTCGCGGGCCGGGCCGTGGCCGGCCTCGCGCGGGCCGGCCTCGCGGGCTGCGCGCTCGAGCCGGCTCCGGTAACCCTCCCACCACTTCTGGTCGCCGGGCGCCATGTTGTCGTTGCCCTCACGCAGGCCGGCCGCGCCGTCGATGAGCTCGCGGACGATGTCGGCCTGCCCGGCGTGCCGGTCGGTCTCGGCGATCATGTGGACCAGGATCTTGTGCAGGGTTACCTCACTGCGGTCCTCCGGCCACCACGGCACATGACCGATGTCGTCCAGCGCGAGCGCGCCGATGGTGGCGTCGGAATGCGCCCAGGCCCGCCGGTACAGGCCCGTGACCTGCTCTCGGGACTCGTCGGCAGCGGCCCACATGTCCGCGTTGGGTTCGGCGTCGTCCTCCAGCCACGGCAGCCGCTCGCCGAACGGGCGCCCGAAGGTATCACCGAAATACCCGAGCTCCACGCTGGCTACATGCTTGATCAATCCGAGCAGGTTGGTGCCGGTGGGCACCATCGGGCGCCGGATGTTGTACTCCGAGAGCCCGTCGATCTTCCACAACAGTGCTTCGCGAGCGTCCTGCAGGTAGCGGTGAAGGTCTGTTTTCGGATCCGATCCGGTCATGCCGCCAGTCTGCCATCGCCAGCCCGGCACCTGAAGTTTCAACCGACGGCAGGTGCCCCTCAGGCCAGCCGGGGATCACGATGGCGTGGTGCCGTGGCCGGATGAAGTCGAGCAGTTCTCCTCGCGTGACTGCGGTGTTGACCGCGATCTGGGGACTCACGGCACCACGGTAGCAACGGGGGCCACCTTGACCGGCGGTACCAGCCCATATAACGATGGGCGGTATGTCCGAGCTGCCAACGTGGGCACGCGACGCGCTTGCCGGGGTCTACGATCCCTGCTGCCGGGAGAAGGGCATTTCCGTCCTGGACATGGGCCTGGTGCGATCGGTCCAGGTGGAAGAGGGGGTGGCCAAGGTCGAGTTGCTGCTGACCTCGGGCTGGTGCCCGTTCGCGGCCGGCGTACTCACCGAGGTGAAGGAGCAGATCCTCAGGGCACCGGGGATCACCGACGCCGACGTGTCGATCGTCTGGGACGAGGCCTGGACGACGGACCGCCTGTCCCCCAGGGCGCGGGACATCCTGCGCTTCCTTCCCCCGCCCTCGGCCGTGGCCGACCGGGACGAGTACGTCCGCGCCCACCTGCCCGCCAAGGAGTAGCGATGATCGACGATGCCTTCGTGTTCGACTGCGTGGCGCACCCCTTCAACTTCGACCCGAAGAACGCGTTCGGCAATGCCGGCCTGATGTTCAACAACCACCTGTACGCGTTCCACAACGCGCTGACCCCCGACGACCAGCCCAGGCTGCCGTCCGAGGAGTTCCTGCGCGAGTGGACTCCGTCGGACATCCGCAAGATGGTGTACGAGGAGTCGGACACCGACATGCTGGTGGCGATGCCGCTGCCGCTCACCGACCTGTTCCGCGACGGGCTGTCGCCGTGGGAGTCCTGCGCCGACCTGGCCAGCCGCGACCCGGACCGGACGGTCTTCTGGGGATCGGTCAACCCGCTGGAGGGACGCAAGGCGCTGGACCTGATGGAGCGCCAGGTCGGCGAGTTCAACGCGCGCGCGTTCAAGTTCTACAACGTCCGCTACGACTACGGGAAGCCGTATCCGTGGCGGATGGACGACCCGAACATCGCCTTCCCCATCTTCGAGAAGGCCCAGGAACTCGGCGTCAACCTGATCGGCGTGCACAAGGGCGTGCCGCTCGGCCCGCAGCCGATCGAGCACACCCAGACCTGGGACATGGATGGGGCGGCGGCCAACTTCCCCGACATCAACTTCGTCATCTTCCACGTCGGGCTGCCGTTCATCGACGAGACCTGCTGGCAGCTGATCAGGTACCCGAACCTGTACGCGTCGATCGCGGCCACCGTCAACTTCGTGGTCCGGGCGCCTCGCATGTTCGCGGAAATCCTCGGCAAGCTGCTGTTCTGGTGCGGTGAGGACAAGATCATCTACGGCTCCGAGGCGCCGCTGTGGCATCCGCAGTGGGCGCTGCGCGCGTTCATGGACTTCCAGATCCCCGAGGACCTGTGCGCCGGCTACGGCTACCCGCAGCTCACCGACCAGGCCAAGCGCAAGATCCTCGGCGAGAACCTGCTCCGCCTGCACGGCCTGGACCTCGCCGAGGCAAGGGCCAAGGCGTCAGCGAAGCCCTAGGGGCAGTAGCTCGGGCGGGAAGTCCTGGTACGCCACGGGGACGAGCCAGCGGCGGATCGCGGCCGTGCCGACCGAGGTGTAGGCCGGCGTCGTGGTGGCCGGCCACGGGCCGCCGTGGTGCTGCGCGGTGACCACCGCGACGCCGGTCGGCCAGCCGTTGCACACGATCCGGCCCGCGACGTGCTCGAGCACCGCGACCACCTGGCGGGCTAGGTCCACGTCCTCCGCGGATCCGGTGTCGACGTGCACGGTCCCGACGAGGTTGCCGGCCAGCGCGCCGAGGACCGGCAGCAGGTCCTCCACCGACGGGTAGGTGATGACCAGCCCGGCCGGGCCGAACCTCTCCCGGGACAGCACCGCGATGTCGTCGGCGAACTCCTTCAGCGTCAGCTGGAACACCCTCGGCGTGGCGCCCCACGGGCCGGGGCCTGGCTGCCCGGCGGCCAGTTCGGTGACGCCGGGGTGCTCCTCGGCCTCGGCCACGGCGTCCTGGTAGCCGGCGAAGATCCGGCCGGTCAGCATCGCCCCTCCGGCCGACGCGCCGACGGCTTCGCCGATCGCCGACAGCAGGCCCACGTCCTCGGGGACGAACAGCAGGCCGGGGTTGGTGCAGAACTGGCCGGTGCCGAGCGTCAGCGAGCCGGTGTACCCGATGGCGACGGCGGCCGGGCGGGAGAACGCCGCGCCCGGCAGCACCACCGACGGGTTGACCGAGCCGAGCTCGCCATAGAACGGGATGGGGACCGGGCGCTCGGCCGCGATCCTGGCCAGCGCCAGCCCGCCGCCGGTGGACCCGGTGAACCCGGCCGCGGCAATGGCCGGGTGCCGGAGCAGCCTCAGCCCGGCCTGCACGCCGTGGATCAGGCCGAACGTCCCCGGAGGGGCCCCGGCGGACGCCAGCGCCCCGGCCACGATCTCGGCCGTCACATCGGAGGTGACCGGGTGGCCCTCGTGTGCCTTGACCACCACCGGGCAGCCAGCGGCCAGCGCCGAGGCGGTGTCGCCGCCGGCCACGGAGAACGCGAACGGGAAGTTCGACGCCGCGAACACCGCCACCGGGCCGACCGGCCGGTCAATCCGGCGCAGGTCCGGCACGACGCCCTGAGCCGGGGTCACGGCGACGTCGGCGTACCGGCCGTCCCGTAGCACCGCCGCGAACAGGCGCAGCTGGCTGGTGGTGCGGGCGACCTCGCCTGTGAGCCGCTCGCCGCCGAGCGCGGTCTCGGTGTCGGCGATCGCGGCGAGCTCGCCTACGCGGGCGCCGAGCGCGTCGGCCACCGCCTCCAGCGCCTCGGCCCGCCGCGGGAACGCGGCCCACGCCGGGGCCGCAGCCACCGCCGCCGCGACGGCCGCGTCCACCTCCGCGTCGGTCGTCTCGGCCACCGGCTCGCCCACCGGCTCACCGGTGCGAGGGTCAAACCCCTGAATCATGGTGTCCTCCAGGGTGACAGGCTACTGCGCGTTGGGTTCGGGGTTGCGGCCGCGCCTGGCCAGGAAGCCGAAGTCGCAGCCCTCGTTGGCCTGGGTGATGTGCTCGGTGTACAGAGCGCCGTAACCCCGCTCGAACTTCGGCTCGGGGGGCCGCCACTGTTCCTGGCGAGTCACCAAGTCCCGTTCGGAAATATTGAGGGACAGTTCGCGGGCCGCCACGTCCAGGGTGATGAGGTCCCCCGTCCGGACCAGGGCCAGCGGGCCGCCGACGAATGCCTCGGGCGCCACGTGCAGGACGCAGGCGCCGTAGCTGGTGCCGCTCATCCGGGCGTCGGAGATCCGCACCATGTCGCGGATGCCCTGGGCCAGCAGGTAGTCGGGGATGGGCAGCATGCCGTACTCGGGCATGCCGGGGCCGCCCTTCGGCCCGGCGTTGCGCAGCACCAGGACCGAGTCGGGGGTGATGTTCAGCGCCGGGTCATTGATCCGTTCCTGCAGCTCGGCGTAGGAGTCGAAGACGACGGCGGGGCCGGTGTGCTTGATCAGCCGCGGTTCGGCCGCGATGTGCTTGATGACCGCGCCGTCCGGGGCCAGGTTGCCGCGCAGCACCGCCACCCCGCCCTCGGCGGCCAGCGCGGTATCGGGCCCGCGGATGACGTCGGGGTTGTGGACGGGTACCTCGGCGATATTTTCCCCGAACGGGCGGCCTGTTACGGTCATCCGGTCCGGGTGCAGCGCGCCCGGGACCTTGGCCAGCTGGCCGAGCAGGGCGGGCAGGCCGCCGGCGAAGTAGAAGTCCTCCATCAGGTACGTCCCGCTCGGCCGGACGTTGGCCAGCCACGGCACGCGGCGCGAGATCGCGTCGAAGTCGTCCAGGGTCAGGCCCACGTCAGCGCGGCCGGCCATCGCGATCAGGTGGATGAACGCGTTGGTGGAGCCGCCCAGCGCGAACACGGTAGCCACCGCGTCCTCGAACGCCTCCCGGGTGAGGATCTTGTCCGGGGTGAGGTCCTCCCAGGCCATGGCCACGATGCGGCGGCCGCTGGCCGCGGCCATCCGGTAGTGGGCCGAGTCGACCGCGGGGAT
>Ga0070697_100002231_pt1 | contig 14856 bp, 10 predicted proteins | sample KBSK1501metaG_FD_65475 | JGI IMG/M metagenome (GOLD analysis project Ga0070697, IMG submission 65475) | Corn, switchgrass and miscanthus rhizosphere microbial communities from Kellogg Biological Station, Michigan, USA - KBS K1-50-1 metaG | ecosystem: Host-associated > Plants > Roots >...
ACGGCAACGCTGCAATCGCTGCGGCGCAGAGGGCATCTCGGTTCGAACGCGCATCCCGGCGGCAGCGCCGTCAATTGCGGCACAGTTCCTGGAATGGGCGTGAGCTTGCCACGCTCCAGCCGCGGCGAAGCTGCCAGCAAACCTTGCGTGTAAGGATGCTTGGGCCTCACAAGCACGTCAGCAACTGGCCCTTCTTCCACAATGCGGCCGGCATACATCACCGCCACGCGGTCGGCAACCTGCGCTACCACTCCCAAATCGTGCGTGATAAAAAGAAGTCCTAGACCGAGCTCGCGGCGCAATTTTTGCAGCAGTTGCAGAATCTCTTTCTGCACCGTGACGTCCAGAGCGGTTGTTGGTTCATCCGCAATCAGCAGACGTGGCCCGTTCAACGCTTCGCCCGGCTGGCGCTTCTCGATCGTGCTCATCTCCAATCCGGGATCGGCAAGTCCGGCAGCGATTGCCATCGCGATCATCACCCGCTGCCGCAGGCCGCCGGAAAGTTGGTGCGGATACTTCTGAGCTCTCGCCCTTGGTTCCGATAGCGCGGCCAGCCGCAGGGATTCCATGGCCGAATTTTCAACCTGTTTCGCAGGCATCTTTGGGTAATGAGCTTGGATCGCCTCTTCAATCTGCTTCCCGACGCGCATTACGGGATTCAGCGAGGTCATGGGTTCCTGAAATATCATGGCCGCTTCGCGTCCGCGCACTGTGCGAAATTCCTGATCGCTTAAGGTCACCAGATTTTTCCGCCCGTTCTTCGCGGTCTGCTGTTTTGTGGCGGATTCATTCCATAAAGCCGGGGGAACGCCCTGCAGCCACGCCTCGCCGCTGATTCGCGCACCAACCGGCAGCAATCCCATCAACGCCAACGACAACATAGTCTTGCCGCTACCCGATTCACCCACCAATCCCAAACATTGGCCTGCGCCAATCCGCAGCGACACATCATTCACCGGACGCACCCATCCCTGCGCCGTCGGGAGTTCCACGGTTAATCCACGGATTTCCAGCAATTCTTTCACTCGATCATCTTAGGAGTGTGCAGCCAGAGTTGGAATCAGTTTGGCGAAGTAACAATCCAAAAGAACACGGGCGCTAACGCTCCTCGACCGGAATCACAAATTTCAACGCGGTGTGAGTGGACGAAAACCCGACCACTTTCACGTCCTTGAGTCCCGCTTTACGTCCCGCGCCAATCACTTCAATTTCAGTCAGTTCTTTCTTTCCTTTGGGATACACAATCCACAGCGCCTCGGCGCCTTTCATCTTCTTGGCGTATTTTCCGAACGCAGCCAGCGCGCTCTTGCAGCCCAGTGCGAAAAAAGTGTTGGCAACGTCTGCTGAATTGGCGGTCTGAATGAGCTGCGCCTTAGCGGCTCGCACCTCCTTGACAAAATCCGCTTCGAACTCTCCCAGCAGTCGCACCCTGGTTCCCGCTTTCAAGCCAAGCTTTTCCGCGCGTGATTTGGGATGCAAGATCTTGTCGCGCCACTTTTCTGCATGCGCCCCGACCTCGAAAGCGTTTACGCCGTCTTTCGTTTCGACAACCAATTCTCCGTTCTCGGCTTTCACATCCCGCATTTCGCCAAAAGCAATCTTAAAGCGGTAATCCGTCCCGCGGAAAATCAGCTCGCTTGTTTCCAGCAGGATTTTCCCTTCGTGGCGTTCTTTTCCCGCGCGCACCGCGCCTTTTAATTCATTTCCCATAAATCACCTCGGTAGCAGCAGCCTGCCCGGAACAATTCTGCAAACTCGCAACTGAAAACTGATTCGCGAAAATTGTAAACTATAACGTCCCCATGTCCATGCCTTCCGCCACAGCTCCCGCTCGCACTGATTGGTCGTTGATCTGGGCGGCGCCCGGGTTCCGTTATTTTTTCTTCGCGATGTTCATTTCCCTTTTTGGCAGCGGAATGAACTTCGCCGGCGTCAGCTGGCACATCCTCGCGCTGACACATTCCACCGTCAAGGTCAGCTATCAGGTAGTCGTTGCGACCGCTCCTGGGCTTCTGATTCCCTTTATCGGCGGCGTACTGATTGACCGCTACGATCGCCGCTATTTAGGAATCGTTCTTGATTTCGCGCGCGGAGTCGCCGTTCTCGCTACAGCTTACGTCGCCTGGCGCGGACATCTCGAATTGTGGCATCTCTATCTCATTACGTTCATCACCGGCGCCGGCTCCGCCATGTATTGGGCCAACGTCAACGCGCTGGTGCAGGAAGTGATGCCCGCAAGCCAGTTTACCGGAGCAAACGCGGCCGTGCTGATTGGCGTGCAGACCGGAATGCTCTTCGCGGGAGCGCTGGTCGGTTTCATCTACGACAGCGCAGGCATCGCCGGAATACTTGGCATAGACGGCTTGACGTATTTTGTGTCCGCGTGGTGCCTCTACAAATTACGGCGCGGCTACGTGTCTCCCCGCGATCACCTGACAAAATATCCGCGCGAATTTTCCACCACGACCGAAGCTACTGCGGAGGCTCTGGAAACAGCCGGAATGCCCGAGGTAGCGGAAGCTGGACTCTCGTTGGCCGTTTATTCCGATCTGAAAGAAGGCTTCGCATATCTGCGCGACCAGCCCACGGTCCGCGCACTCGGTACCACACATTCCATTCTGATGGCGGGAGTCGTCAGCGCCAATGTGCTGGTGGTGGCGCTAGCTGCGGCTATTCTTCATGCCGGCGCGCGCGGATTTGGCTTCCTGGAAGCCGGCTGGGGACTTGGCGCGATCATCGGTGGGCTGTTGGCTTCGCAACTGCCTCACAGCCTCCGTCTGACGCTTTACGCGTTTTCCATCGCCGGTCTGGCGTTAGGTCATCTGACGATGCCGTTCATCACATTTGTAGTCGCAGCTGTATTTTTCCAGGTGCTGTTCGGCTTTTTCCGCGCGCTGTCGGGTGTAGTAGCGCAAGCCGCGCTCATGCAGATTGTTCCCCGCCATTTCATGGGCCGCACACAATCCGCCATGGCCATTCTCACCACCATCCTCCAATTGGTGATGAGCTTCGCGCTCGGCTGGATCTCCCAGCAGCTGAGCATTTTTGCTGGATTTGCCCTGCTGGCGTTGATCTACGCGCTTGGTACACTCTCAGCATTCCACGCCCGTAACCTGCTTCGCGGACAAAACCCTTGAACTATGCTTCGAACTGCCGGGCGTAAAAAAGCTGCATCGGTTTGCCGCGTCCGCGAATCCAACTTTCAATGAAAAACGTCATTTGCCCGGAAAACTTGCGCTTTACCGCTTCGGAGGCACGCGGCGCGTTGAATCCCATTGCATCCAGCCGCAAACTCTGGCAAAACATGGGCCTCATGCCACAACGACCACCCTTAAAGATTTCCGCTCGCCAAGTGGGCGATGCCGTCATTCTCGATCTCACCGGCGACATCACACTGTTCAACTCGCCGGAGATACGCAAAGCGCTCATCGACCAGTTGAGGGAACAGCGCGTCTCGCACCTCATTGTGAACATGCTGGATGTTCCTTATGTTGACAGCTCCGGAGTGGCCTCGCTGGTGGAAGGTCTAAAGATTTCTCGCGATCTCAAGTCACGTTTTGCGCTCTACGGTCTTTCCAAATCAGCGAGAACGGTTCTCGAGTTGACACACTTGCTCCGCATTTTCGAAGTTCACCAGACGGAGCAGGAGGCTCTGGACGCACCGTCGCCTCCGCCGTTTAACGCAACTAACCACGGCGAAGGCAAATAACGTAGCCAGCTCCTGATTTGCGGTTCTGAAAGACGGTTTTCAGCAAAGCTCAAAATGCTGTCCACTCAAACGATCGGCTCAGCCACCATCGACGCACTCTCGTACATCGGCGGCCTCGCGCGTCTTGCCGCCTACGCCACGCGCGCCTTGTTCATGGACATGTTTTCTCCCCGCCGCCTGGCCTATGGCCGCGCGGTCCATCAGTCCATGGCCGTCGGGATCGGCGCTTTGCCGATCCTTTCGCTGATTTCATTTTTTATCGGCACCATTCTGGCTCTGCAAGCGGCGTATGAGTTGCGAAAATTCGGCGCATTGCAATTTGTTGCCAGCGCCGTTGCGATTTCTGTCTCGCGCGAGCTGGGCCCGCTCATGACTGCAATTCTCGTCATCGGACGCTCCGGCTCGTCCTTCGCCGCCGAGCTCGGTACGATGAAGGTCAATGAAGAAATCGACGCCATGGAGACCATGGCCCTCGATCCCATCCGCTTTCTGGTCGCTCCAAAACTTTTCGCGATGCTCTTGATGATGCCGTGTCTCGCAATTTGGGCCGACTTTATGGGCTTTCTGGGGGGTTCGGTTTTCGGCATTATTGCCGCAGGATTTACTCTGAAGACCTACTTCATTGCGACCATGGATGCGCTGGTTCTCCGCGATGTGGTCACCGGACTCGTTAAGAGCGTCATGTTCGGACTCGTGATCACTACTGTCGGCTGCCAGGAGGGTCTGCGCACCGGACTGGGCGCAGAGGAAGTCGGCCGCTCCACAACTTCGGCCGTGGTGAAATCGATTTTTCTGGTCGTTATGGTGGATCTGGTGTTTACTGCGCTCTTCTATATCAACGCAAAACCGTAATGGCGATGCCCAACGATCCCAAACTCAAAGCGACTCCACCCAACGTTACGCAGGGCCCCGCCATTTCCATTCGCAATCTCCACGTTGCCTATGGAGAACGCGAAATTCTTCACGGTGTTACGTTTGACGTTCCCGCGGGAGAAACCGTCGTGATCCTCGGCGGCTCCGGTTCCGGCAAAAGCACTTTGTTGCGCACTCTAGTCGGCCTTGAAGCGCCAACCAGCGGCGAAATTATCGTTCGCGGAATGAATCTACAGAATCTCTCTCCCGCTGAGTGGCGCGAACTTCGCCAGCACATCGGCATTTCGTTCCAGAGCGGTGCGCTCTTCGGCTCCATGACCGTCGGCGAAAATGTCGCTCTGCCACTCAACGAACACACTGATCTCGACCCCGCCACCATCGAAATCATGGTTCGCTTGAAATTGAACGAAGTCGGCCTCGATGGCTACGAAAACTATATGCCGGCGCAGCTCAGCGGCGGAATGAAAAAACGGGCTGCCGTCGCTCGCGCCATGGCCATGGATCCGGAAATTCTTTTTTTCGACGAACCCTCCGCTGGCCTCGATCCCATCATCGCCGCGGGAATCGACCAGCTCTTGCTCAAATTGAAAGAAGCTTTCGGCATCACCATCATCGTCGTGACGCATGAACTCGCTAGCGCTTTCCTTATCGCCGATCGCATGGTTCTACTGGACAAAGGCCGCATCGTCGCCAACGGCACTCCCGCCGAACTTCAGGCCAGCACGCAACCGCGCGTCCGCCAATTCCTCGATCGCGTCGCGGAGCCCGAGATCAGCCAGGAAATCGATTATCTGCAAATGCTGACTGGCGAAGTTCCCCGGGAGCGCCAGTGAAACCTGCCAACGCTTCCACCATTCATGACATTGTCCGCCCAGCTCAATTTTCGCTTTGCCGTCGTGCTATACTCCCCAAACTTTCCGCGCGATTCGCAAGTCGAATTGTGTGCCGGGCCTCAGGGTTTGTACTTGCAAACCCCTGACGTGGGAAAGGTCTCAGGGTTTGTACTTACGAACCCTGAAATGGGAAAATTCCAGTACTTGAAAGCGTTGAATTAAACAGGTCCGAACGTCCATGAACTCCTCCTCGACTCGCCGCCAGGAAGCCATCGTCGGACTATTTGTCTTGATCGCTGCCGCACTCTTGATTATTACGGTTTTCTCGCTCACCGGGTTTTTCAATCGCGGTGACGTTTTGTATCGCGCGTTTTTTAAGAACGCCGGCGGTCTGCGTCCAGGCTCGGAAGTACGTTATGCTGGCGGCCCTCCTATAGGCCGCATCGAGGATGTCCGTTACGACCAGCACGACACCACGCGCATGGAAATCGTTTTTCGCGTCAAGCCGGACATTCCGGTAAAAACGGACAGCGTCATCGTCATCAGCAGCAACAGCCCGCTCAGTGACAATTTTCTGGGCATTGTTCCAGGCAGCAAGGCCGCGCAACGCGCGCCCGCGGGTTCCACCTTAAGTTCCAATCAGTATGTGGGCTTCGGCGATCTGGAAGCGGAACTCGCCGATCTGGCACCGCAAGCGCGCGTGCTGCTGGACAACCTTAACCAACGCGTCGTTGAATTGCAGGCGACAGTCGCGCGCGTTAACGATGTTCTTAACGATAAGAACCGCGCTAATCTGAGCGCCAGCCTCGGAACCGTTCGCGGCGTGCTTGACGAAAATCGCCAGCCGCTTCACTCAACCATCACGCATTTCGATGATGCCAGCGCGCGCATCGCACCTCTGCTGGATGATTTGAAGAAAACCAACGCCGACGCGCAGAAAACGATCAACACTCTGGAAGGCACCATCGCGGAAAATCGTTCCGACCTTCGCCAGTCCATCGAAGAACTCCGCCACATGTTGGATACCGCAAACAACGTGACCGACCAACTGGACCGCACCCTGAACGCCAATGGCGAAAATATCGACGACATCCTGAGCAACTTCCGGCAAGCGTCGCAGAATTTGCGCCAGTTTACGGAAACGCTCAAGCAGCGGCCGTACACGCTGCTGCGATCCGCTTTGCCGCCGCCGCATGTACCTGGAAAAGCTTCGAAACCGGATTGAGGGGAACGGGAATGAGACGTCTCGCTTCGTGCACAATTTTTCTCGCTTGCCTTGCCGCAGGCTGCGTATCCGCAAGGTCACCGCGCTACTACCGTCTGAACCTCGCTCCTGTCGCAACGCAATCCAGCACTGCACCGTTCCAGGTTTCGATTCTCGTCGGCCGTTTGACTGCTCCCCGCATTCTGCGTGACGACAGGGTCGTTTACGGCATGAGCGATGTGGAAATAGGCGTGGACGAATACCATCGCTGGACCGAGCCCCCTACCGAAATGATCGAAGACCTTCTCGTTCAGCAGCTTCGCCACTCCGGTCAATACAAATCGGTGCAGCGCATTTCCAGTACCGCCCGTGGCGACTATCTTTTGCGCGGTCACCTTTCTTCGCTGAACGAAGTTGACGATCCCGCCGGAATCAAGGCGCGCTTCAACGTCCAGCTGGAACTGTTTGAGCAGAAGTCCGGCAGCGTGGTCTGGACCGGCAGCTATTCGCACGACGACCCGGTCGAAAAGAAATCCGTCACCGCCGTGGTTGAATCGTTACAGAAAAGTGTAAACGCGGGGCTAGAGCAACTCACCGCCAGCCTTGCGCAGTACTTCGCTTCCCATCCAACGCAGTAACATCGAACTTCCTCAACCAGCGTTTTGCGCATCGTCCGTTTTATGGGTCGTCTAAAACTGGCAATACCTTGTCATCCTTCGGCGATCCGACAAGGATCGCCGAAGGATCTCAGCGTTAGACTCTTGCAACAACGTTCAATCGCGGGTTGAACCGCACACTTCTCAAGGCGCCGTAGTCGGCGCTGTTTCAGGCGTCGCAGCGCTCCTCACATTCCGTTTCCCCAGCAAATCCACGGCGGCCTGGTTCAGCTTAGTTCGCAATTGCGAACGCTGATTGGCTTGTGTGATATACCGAACGGACAATTCTATTCCACCCAGCACCGGCCGTAGATTGATGGACGGCTCCGCGCTGAACGATCCGATGTCGCGGTTTCCGGCTGCGCTCTTCAACTCCTTCGCGGCTTCTTTTGCGCTGGCTTCGGTTGCCTCCACCACGCGTTTCTGAATCGCGTCGATGATCGGATACGGATCTTCGCCCGTCGGCAGCACCACTTGCAATTCATCCCATAACCACTGCCCGGAAGTGGAGAAGTTAAAATAATGTCCTTCGATCGCGTAGCCGTTCGTAAATGTCACGCGACGGCCTGTCGGATGTCCTGAGTCGGTCCAGTTCCCCGTTTCCAGCAGCACCGTGTGGAACAATCCGATTTCGATCACTTCTCCGGTGACGCCATTGATCTCCACCCAGTCTCCCAGCCGAATTCCATTCTTGCGCATCAGCACAAACCAACCCAGGAAACCCACGATGAAATCCTTCAGCGCCACGGTCAGGCCTGCTCCGGCCAGCCCCAGGAACGTGCCCAACTGATTGGGCGGACCAAAAATCACCAGCAGAATCAGCAGCACCGCAGCAATCTGCACGGTCACCCGCGCAGTGGCTTTAAGTGTTTGCACTTGCCGCTGCTCCAGGTGCGTCTTGCCCAGCAATTTCTCCAGCCATGTATTGAAGAAGAGTCCAATCAGAGCGATGCCCAGAACAATTGTCACTCCGACGAGAATGCGGCGCACCACTCCACGCTGCCGCTCCGAAACCATGTCCATCCACTGCCCGTACGTTTCCGAAAGTTCTTTTTCGTCGTCTACTCGCTTATCCAGGCTGGACAGATTGCGCTGGTCGGCCGTGATGGCCCTGGTTGTGGCAAGGGCAGCTTTGGCATCAGCCGAGCTGCGTTCCTTGCGCACGCTCTGCGTCGCCGAATTTGCGGCGGCCTCCACAGGAGCTGGGCCATTCGTTGTATCAGACAGTTTCGAGTGGGCCGCCAAATCCGGTGAGTTGAATTTCTCCGCGTCGATTTGCGCCGATAAGGCGTTGTGCTGTTCGGTCAACGCCGCGACTAAATTGTCTGCATCCGCTTTTCCCTGCTGCAGCAGTTTTTTCTTTTCGTTCAGTGCCATCCACCGTTGCACGCGATGTACAAGGCCAAGTTGTTCCGGCGCTTCGGCCGGGAACTTTTGTTCAACCGCGGCACGTGCCTTATCCGCTGCTTCGTGCTGCTGTTTCATCTTCTCAATGCGGTCGTGGGGATTTCCGCCCGCGTCTGCCAAATCGCGCTTCGCGTCCTCCACGTCGTTGGTAGCGACGTCCAAGCTGGTCTTCGCCAGGTCCAGCTGGTCCTGCAGCGCATCCTTCTTGTCTCCGCTGGCTTTGGCGGTTTCGGCCGTGAGTTGATCTACTTGCGTCTGCAGCGCCTGCTGCAGCTTTTGTGCTTTCTGAACCCGCCCCTGAATCTCTTTGGCTTCGGCGGAAAGGTCGGGCGGATGTGCTTCCGCGTCCTGAAGCGCAATGTTGAAAGATAAATCCAGCTCGTAATCGCTCAGCCGCAACACGTCCTTTGCGAACGCTTGCTCGTCCGGCGTATCAGCCAGTTGTACCAGTTGTTGTGCGGTCTTCAACGGCGTCTCGTCCACCAGCGCCGCCTGCGCCGCCGCGGCTTTCTTCTTCGCGGACACCGTTGACGGCCGCCCCAGCTCAAAAATTTCGAAAGTCGCCGCCGCCAAAGCCACGACTAGTCCGCCCGCCGCAATTTTCTGTGCCGTCCGCATAACCCTCACTCGCTGGTGGCACTATTCTAATACGCAGCCCGTACTCTTGAACTCACTAAAGATTGACCCAGTTTTTCGCCCATTCGTCTTGTACTGCCACTTGAAAAATGAAAACGCCTCCAAGGGCGGAGGCGTTTCGATGTTCCAATTTCGATTTTCGATCTTCTCGTTCTTATAGATAATCGCGCGAAGGCCCTTCCAGAAACGCACGCAACTTTCGCGAACGCGAAGGATGCCGCAGCTTGCGCAGCGCTTTGGCTTCAATCTGGCGTATACGTTCGCGCGTCACCGCAAACGACTGTCCGACTTCTTCAAGCGTATGCTCGCTGCCATCGTCCAACCCAAACCGCATCTTGATGACTTTTTCCTCGCGCGGCGTCAACGTCTTCAACACCGAAGAAGTCTGTTCCTTCAAGTTGAGGTTGATGACCGCATCGGACGGCGAAACTACCGCTTTATCCTCGATGAAGTCGCCCAGGTGTGAATCCTCTTCCTCGCCGATCGGCGTCTCAAGAGAAATCGGCTCCTGCGCAATCTTCAAAATCTTGCGCACCTTGGACACAGGAATGTCCATTCGTTTGGCGATTTCTTCGCTGGTCGGCTCGCGGCCAAGTTCCTGCACCAGTTGCCGGCTCGTCCGCACCAGTTTGTTGATCGTCTCGATCATGTGCACCGGAATGCGGATGGTGCGTGCCTGATCCGCAATGGCGCGCGTGATGGCCTGACGAATCCACCATGTCGCATAGGTAGAAAACTTATATCCACGGCGCCATTCGAACTTATCCACCGCTTTCATCAAGCCGATGTTGCCTTCCTGAATCAAATCCAGGAACTGCAATCCGCGGTTGGTATATTTTTTCGCAATCGAAACCACCAGTCGCAGGTTAGCCTCGATCAATTCTTTCTTCGCTTGTTCCGCTTCCGCTTCGCCGCGGTGAATAAACGTCAGCGTGCGCTTCAGCTCCGTCAATCCGACTTCGCTGGCGTCCTCGATGTCCTTCAGTTCGGAGCGCCGGGTGCGCAATTCCTTGCGCGCTTCCGCCGCCACATCGCCTTTGGCCACATCCGCGCGCCGTTCCAGCCGTCCCGCTTCGCGTTCCAGCGACTGCAGCCGCTCCACGGTCCCGCGCATCTTGTCGATCAGCCGCTTCTTTTCGAACGGATTGAAATCGATTCCGCGAATTTCCAGCGAAATTCCCACGCGCGTCCGCGCCACATCCCACTTCGCGCGGATGTACGAGCGCTTTTTCGCTTTTGGCGTTTTATCAAGTTTCACGGCCTGCTTCAGCGCTGTGTCATAAAGCTTTGCGATCTTTTCAATGTACTTCAGCGTCTGCTTGGTTTTGTTGGCGATTTTTTCTTCGGTCAATTCCTCATCGTCGAACTGCACGATTTCTTTGATCGACCGCGCGCCCTTGCGCAAATCCTCGCCAACCGCGATCAGCTCTTTAATCACGATCGGCGACCGCGTGATCGACTTCATCACCACCAGTTGCCCGCGCTCGATGCGCTTGGCAATCGTGACTTCGCCTTCGCGCGTCAACAGCGGCACCGTTCCCATTTCACGCAAATACATGCGCACGGGATCGTTCGTCTTTTCCATCGAACCCGGAGTCAAATCCAGGTCGCTGCCGCCTTCGTCCGCGTGGCCGTCGTCCTTAGCCGCCCCGTCGCGATCGGCTTGTTCGACAGACAACTCCACCGCGCGCGCCGCTTTCGCCGCCGCTTGATCCTCGTAAATCTCGATACCATTCCGCTCGAACGTCGTCAGCAGATCATCAATCTCTTCCGAGGAATGTACTTCGGCGGGCAGCGAATCGTTTACTTCGTCATAAAGCAAATAGCCGCGCTCTTTGCCGACCGCAATCAGCGCGCGTACTGCTTCGTATTTTTCTTCAAGACCCTGCGCCACAAACTCCTCCAAAAATCTTTGTGCATCGTCCCGAAGGCTTCGTATCCGCTCTTCAGGCTCTCCGCCGGGCGTCGGGGAGAATTTCCATCGTGACCGCAAAAACGCTCAAAGCAACTGTCGCCGCAAACCGGCTTGCAATCTCGTAGTAAGACACCTTAGGCGGGACGCGCAACCGCACGTTCGGGGACTCCGCCCCTGTTCACCAATTTAACCCTTGCGATATAAATTGTTGTGAAGCTCGCTGCGCCGTCGTCGCTTTTCGCTCGCCCTCTTGATCCAACGCGCTGCCCGTTTCGCGCCCTGGGGGGGCCGATCCCCGCCGCTAACTGCATTAGTATAGATGCAGTTAGGCCGAAAATCGTTACCCGAAAAGCCCTCCTACCCTACATAGTTAAGTCTCAGTACGTCAATATTTTACTTGTGAGTTTCTGTGGAAGTTGTCAACACCTCGCGGAACGTTGTCCACGGGCATCTCCAGAACCTCATGTGGGAGTGCAGCATGCTCCACCCCAGCTTGCCCGGACGCAGGACTCAAGACGCCTTTTCCTCGCCTTAACCCGAAGCCGCCAGCCGCCTCATCAGTTCCTGCTTCCGCGTCAGCAACTCCGTCATTGCCGTCCCCTGGGGATTCGCTTCAATTCCGCGTTGCACATCAGTCAGCTCCCGCTCAATTTGCTTCCGTGCCAGCGTATCCAAACAACTCTGTGCCTCTTCCCACGCCGGATCCTGCGCCTCTTCAAACAAAATCTCAAAAAACAGCCGCCGCTCGCGATCCGCAAGCTGCGCTCCAACTTCCGACGCGTGAAATGGCTCTCCGGAAAGGCTTGCGCTAACCAACACCGCAAAAATTTTTTCCGTCTCCAGGCCCACATATTGCTGCGAAGCCTGCAAATGCTGCGCCAACTCCTTCCGAAATCCCTCCGCCTCCGCCAGCATTCGAATCAATCGCCGCTCCGCCGGCAGCGCCGATTGCCGCACCAGCTCCGGTTGCACTTTCACTTCGCTGCGTCGCTCCGCTGCCGCTTTGCTCAGCGCCGCCCGCAATACCGGCTCCTCCAGCCTTAACTGCTGCGCAATTCGCGTCGCCCACTCTGACCGCAAAATATTGTTGGGGATTTTTTGCACATACGGCAAAAGAAAATTCACCGCCCGCCTCTTCCCTTCCCCCGTAGTCAGATCCATCTGGCTCGCCCTTCGAATCAAATAATCCACGTACGGCGGCGCTTCCTTCACCTGCTTCAAATAAGCTTCCGCACCCTTTTCGCGAATATATAAATCCGGATCGGCTTTCTTGTCGCCCACCGGTGGCAGCGCCAGCACGCGTACCTCAAAATCCTGCTCCAGCAGCGCCACCAGCGATCGTTCCGTCGCCGCTTGCCCCGCGGTGTCCGGGTCGTAATTCACAATCACACGCCTGGTAAACCGGCCCAGCAACTTAATCTGCGATTCCGCCAGCGCCGTTCCGCAACTCGCCACCACGTTGCTGATTCCCGCTCGCGCCACTGCAATCGCGTCCATATATCCTTCCACCAGAATCGCAAAGTCCGAGCGCCGCAGCGCGTCCTTCGCGCGATCCAGGTGATACAACACGTTGCTCTTCGAATAAATCGGCGTCTCCGGCGAATTCAAATATTTCGGCTGTTCGTCGCCCAGCGCACGCGCACCAAACGCCACTATCTTCGCGCTCTCATTCGCAATGGGAAACGTAATCCGCCGCCGAAACCGGTCAAAGTGCCGTCCGCTTTGATCCCGCGAAATCAGTCCCGACTCCGCCAAAGTTTTCTCCGGATACTTCCCGCGAAAATGCCGCAGCAATAAATCTCCGCCGCTCGGCGCATAGCCAATCCCAAATCGCGCAATCGTGTCCTTGTCTAATCCGCGATCCTCCAGGTACGCCCGCGCCGCCCTTCCCTCCAACGTCCCTTCCAGTTGCTTCACAAAAAATGTCTGCGCCTCGCGATGCATCTCCACCAGTACCGCGCGTAATTGATTTTCCTTCCGCTCTTCCGGCGAACGCTCTTTCGGTCGCGGTACCGCGATCCCGCATTTCTCCGCGACGATGCGAATCGCCTCCGGAAACGCGCATTTCTCCATCTCCATCACAAACTTGAAGACGTCTCCGCCCTGTCCGCACCCAAAACAGTGGTAAATCTGCTTCGTCGGATGCACATTGAACGACGGCGTTTTCTCCGCATGGAACGGGCACAACCCGCGAAAATTCTGGCCCGCCTTTTTCAGCGGCACGTATTCCCCGATGACCCGGACGATGTCCGCCTGCTGCTTCACTTTCTCCGCAAATGATCCCGCTTCCGCCATATTTTTGGTGCTGCGTCCTCTATGGAGTGCGGCGGCTCGACGCCGCTTTCTTCCCTTCAGCTTCTCAATTGCACGAGGGTTACGGCCTTCCCGCCCCGCTCTTCCGATTCACTTCCATGATTCGCAACGAGTGGATGCGTGCGAAGGAACTCAGAGAGACCACGACGCAAAGCTCCTGTCCCGTGCCCATGAATGACCCGCACACTCGGCAAATGGGCCATCGCGGCATCATCCAAAAATTTATCCACCTGCTCCGTAGCCTGCTCCACCGTCTGTCCAATCACATTAATTTCGTTCGCCACGCCAAACCGCGATGGCGAACTCACTGACCCACTCGCAATCCCGGCACTCGAACTCTGCACTTTGCCGCCGGGCGCGGGCTCCACGCCAACAATTTCCTCCACCGCGATCTTCATCCGCAGCGGCCCCGCCTCAATCTCGACATTCCGACCGTCCAGCCGCCGCAGAATCACCGGCTTCGAAAATCCGCGTACCCGAATTTTCGCCCCCGGCTGCAATTCCGCACTCACAGGTCCGGCAGCATTCGAAGCCGCTCCCAAGTCCGCCTGCGACTCGGAAATCGTCTGTACCACAGCGGCATTCAATTCTTCCCGCGCACCGCTTCGCACCTCGCCCAATTTTCGCCGCGAAGTCTTCTCGATCTGCCCACGCAGTTCGCGCTCTTTCACCGTCTCCACTACACGCGCAACATTTTCCTCAAATCGCTTTTGCATCTCCGCAAACTGCGCTTCCAATTCCTGAATTCGCTTCTGCTGACGCCCCACCCACTCGGTCCGCAACTTAGTGCGCTCTTCTTCCAACGCATGTCGCTCTTCCGCCATCTGCTTTTGCATGCGATCCAACTCTTCGCGGCTGCGGTGCAAATACGCAATCAAGTCCGCCGCCTCGCGCGATTCCGGAGAGAGCAGCGCCCTTGCGCGCTCGATGATTTCCTCTGACAATCCCAGCCGCCGCGCAATCGCAATTCCGCTCGACCCGCCCGGCACTCCCACCATCAACCGGTACGTCGGCCGCAAATTTACGTCGTCAAATTCCACGGCGCCGTTCAACACCCCCTGCGCTGTCGAAGCATACGCTTTCAGCCGGTCGTGGTGCGTCGTCGCTAACACGAAACATCCTTTCGCACGAAACTCTTCCAGCAACGCCACCGCCAGCGCTGCTCCTTCCTCGGGCGCCGTTCCCGTTCCCATTTCATCCACCAGCACCAGCGATTCGGGCGTTGCCGTAGCCAGAATCGATTTCAAGTTCAGCATGTGCGCCGAAAATGTGGATAAATCCGCAGCGATCGACTGCTCATCCCCAATATC
>Ga0070697_100002239_pt1 | contig 14844 bp, 28 predicted proteins | sample KBSK1501metaG_FD_65475 | JGI IMG/M metagenome (GOLD analysis project Ga0070697, IMG submission 65475) | Corn, switchgrass and miscanthus rhizosphere microbial communities from Kellogg Biological Station, Michigan, USA - KBS K1-50-1 metaG | ecosystem: Host-associated > Plants > Roots >...
CATCCGCTCACTTGTTCGGGAGACCGCAAAAAACCCTCGGAAAAACTTGATGATTTCCTATGGCCGTTAACCCGCTCGAGCGCGTCCCGGCGGTCGCCGTGTGTCCGCAGATCCGTTGCTACGCGCGCCAAGGGTCCGCGCTCGGTTCGCTTTGTGGAGCTCCCGCTCGTTGGCGACGACCTGGTCGGCTGTGGTTCGAGGATGCGTTTTTCTGCGATGCGCATCGAAGTGAGAGCGACCTGGCGATCGCCGGCGACGTCGTCGTGCGACGCGTGCGGCTCAGCGTCGACGTGCTGATGACCGGCGCGAGCATGACGGCACCGGAGGCGCAGATCGAAGCCGGGCGACAGCTCGAGCGCGCCGTCGAGAGTATCGGTGGGCGCCTGGAAGTGACCGGGGTGCATTCCCAGCCGGTGCGGTATCCGGCCGCGTTTCGCGCCCAGGAGGAGAACGGACGTGGGGCCGGCGGGTAACCCTTGATAGTGAGGCAAAGTCCCGTCCTAGAGGCGCCTGACGCGTTCAACGAGACGCCGGGCCGTGGCCATTCCGCGGATCGGCTCCCACGGGCGGGTGGGGAGGAGCTCGAGGCGCCGCCTTTCCCTCGAGCTCGTTTATGCGCCTGGTGTCATCTGCCGGGCGTCAAGCCGAACGCGAAGACGCACAGTGGGAGTTGTGCGCGCCAACGGAAGTCCGCGCGTCAGCGCGATCGGCGTCGTGGCCGTCGTGGATGACCGTCGCCGACGTGGCGTGTGTCGTGTTCGCGGTGCTGCTGTCGGTGTGCGTGTGGCTCGATCTGATGACCCTGCGCGCGTGTGAGCGGCGGCTCGAGGAGCTCGAGCGCGAGTTACGAGAGTTCCGTCGCATGAGCCGCGCGCTGCGATCGCAGATCCTGACGCCGCCGCGTCCGTCCGGAAAGGAGCCGTGATGTCCATGCTGCACATCTTCCTGCTGGTGTTCGCGCTGGTGTGTTTTCTCGTGGCGGCGGGCAACGTGGCGTCGCGGATCAACCTCGTCGCGTTAGGTCTGGCCGCCTGGGTCGCGACCCTGCTCTTTTGACGGCTCGGCCAGATCGATCCCGCGATCCATGGCCGCATCGGCGAGCGCGAGCGCGATCGCCCACCAGCCGACGCGGTTGCATTCGTTCATGAGCGCGACGACGACGTCGCGCGCCGGCGGCTCGACGTCACTGCGCAGCCGGCGCAGGAGCTGATTGACGTCTTCCGCCAGTTGGTCGGGTGTCACGTGCCCGCCCCGTCGTCGCCGGGCCGATCGCGGGCGTGGCCCATACCGTCGATCAGCATGCGATCGGTCTTCCGCCGGCCGAGTCCTTCGCGGGCCGCGCCGATGAACCAGGACCACATCTCCTCGGTCTTCAGCTCGATGCGGCTCATCGTCCGCACCAAGTGCGCAAACATCGCGATGATGCTGATCAGGAGCGAGACCAGGGCGACGATGATGCCCGTGCTCGCGTCAGCCACGGAGCCCTGCACTCGCGACTTCGTCACTCAACAGTGACGTGAGGAGCGCCGCGTCGACCGGATCGAGCCCGGCCTGCACGAGTGTCGCGTGATAGTCGATCACCGTCGCATCGCCGGATGTCACCTGCGCCTCGAGGTTCGAGAGGTTGACGTCCTTCGCCGCCAGTTGTGACCCGAGCTGTTCGCGCCGCAGCCGCGCGGCGTTCGTGCCGGCGAGCTCGTCGCCCAGGACGCGCACCAGCGTCCGCACCGAGTCGTCGTCGAGTCCATCGGCGACGGCGAGCGCCTGATACGCGGTGAGCGGCCGTACGCCCGCGCGCACCGCGGCGGCCATCTGCGCGAGGGTCAACACGCCCGGCGCCCGCGGCTGATCGGCCGCGGCCTGCTTCGCGCGCGCGGCCTGCACGTCGGCAATCTCCTGCGTGAGCAGCGCCAGCTCGATCGCGATGTCATCGTCGGTGTAGCCGGCGTCGACGAGCCGCTGCTGGTACTGCGCCGGCGTAATCAGGCCGAGGCGCGCCGCGCGGGCGACGGTCGACAGCGGGACCTTGGAGGCTCCCGCAACCAAGTCCGCTGCTTGCCGTTTCGCCCGCGCCGCGCGCGCCTCGTCCAAGTCAACCCGCACTTCGGCGACGAGCACCTGCTGCGCCTCGGTCGTGAATTTGTTCGTGATGAGCCACGACTGGAACCAGTCGACGGTCTGCAGTTCGAGAATGACCGCGCGCCGCGCCTGCTCGAGCGACAGCCCTTGCTGATCGCGCAGCGCAGCCGCGGCGGCGCGCGTCTCCCGGGCCTTCGTATCGTCCGCAATCTGGAGGGACAACAGCTCGGTCATGTCGGCGATCGCCGCGTCGTCGAAGTCGAGCGAGCGCAAGAGTGCGGCGTACTGGTCCACCGTGCGCACGCCGCGGCGTACGAGCTGCTCGAACTTGCTCAGGTCGATCGCTTTCGTCTTCGCGCGCGCCTCGGCCTCGGCGCGTTTCCGCTGCGCCGCGTCGTAATCGGCTTTCCGGACCCGCAGGTTCGCCGTGAGCAGATCGGCATCGGCCGCGGCGAAGTGATTGTTCAGCATCGCCTGGCGGAACTGATCGAGCGTCAGGATGTCGTTCAGCACGCCCTGCTCGAACGCGGCGACGTCGACGTGTCGGACGAGCGCGCGGTGTTTGAGCTCGTCGGCCTTCTGTTGCTGCTCGACGTAGTCGGCACGCTGCGCCGCGGCGTCGGCCACGAACAACTGCACCGTGTCGGTGTCGTACTGCGCCGTCAGGACTTCCAGCAGCCGCGCCGGCGGGATCAACCCGCGCACGACGCCGCGCATCAGTTCGCTGATCGGGCCGCGGCGCGCGAGCGCGCGCTCCTGTTCGATTTCCGCTTGTCGTTTCTTCGCCACTTCGTCACGCGCGGCTTTCTCCGCGGCGCGTTCGGCGAGGGCCGCCGCGCGCGCCTGGTCAACCTTGAATTCCTTCTCGATTTCCGAGCGGAGGAGCAGTTCTTTGATTAGCTGTTCGTCCTCGGGAATGCCTTCGCGGGTCATCCACTCTCGGTAATAGGCCATCGGGACCACCTCGAGCCGGACCGCGCGAATCACATCACCCTCGGACAAGTGCCGCACGTTCAGATCGCGTTGCAGCCGTGCCTGCGTCTCGAACGTGTCGAGCTCGAGGTTGCTGTACACGTTCGGGGGGAACAGCGTCCGAAACGCCGACTGGTCGATGTCGCGATTCACGTACGCGCGGGTGAGCGCGCCGATCGCGTTGTCGTCGATGCTGGTCTGTCGCTTCGCTTCGGCCGCGATGAGCACGTTCTGCGCGACGCTCTCGTCGTACCCTTCCGCCTTCAGCATCTCGAGCACCAGGCCACGGTCGATGACGCCGTGCCGCTCGAGCACCAGCGCGTCGTCGAGACTGAGATTCTTGAACGCGTTTTTCAGTAGGACGTCCTGCCGCTTGTCGCTGTACCCGAGCCGCGCGAGCTCCTCGGCCGCTTCGTCCTGTGTGTAGTCGCCACGGATGAACGCGCGGACGATGTCGCCCTCCGATAGCAGGTTCGGTCGGTACGTTCTGTTCGCCTGCCACTTCATCGGCGTCGCCGCGGTCGCGTCGACAAGCGGCGCGATCGCGCGACGCACCAGGCGGCCCATCCCGAGCGCGGCCGTGATGTCCTCGGGGAGCTTTGTCATCTCCTTGAACTTCAGCCACTCCCACGGAATCATGTCGCCGAGCATCTCGAGAATCCACGCGTTGAACCATCCCTCGAGCGCAGCATGCACGCCGGCGCCGGCGAGCCGTTTGGCGCCTTCATCGCCCGGTTCGATTTCGCTACCGCTGTCACCCGTGACCGCCGCCATGAACGCATCGACGAGTTCAGCCGATGCGGTACTGCGCCCTTGGACGTTGCTGCGGCTGGCGAACGCTTCCGCGCCGACTTCCGTTCCGAACATGTGGGCGACGATCGGCGAGACGAACGCTGCGAAAAGGGGAAGGATGGGCTCCTCGACTGCCGTCAGGATGGTGCCGGCCTGCAAGGCTAGCGGCTGCAGCGCGGCGAGCGCCGTCTTCGGGATGGCAATGACACCCTTGACCAGGATGTTCACGCCGGCATCTGTCACGCTGTCAAGCGTGAAGTGCTTTGCCAGCCCCGCCGCGAATTGCTCGGCGATTTGCTCCCAATTTTCGGCCTGTTCGGACAGATCGTCGTCGGCCATTTACACTATGCCTGGAGGCTCCCGATGCGACAGGTCCAAATCGTGCTCACGGCGGCGGTGCTGGTGATGCTCTCGGTCATCGCGTGGCAGTTGCACCAGATCGACCGCGAACTACAGTCCACGGCAACACTGTCGCGCGGCATCGTTCAGTTGTTGGAACGACCCGTTGAAACGCGCGCGCAGCGGAACGAACGACTCCAACGAAATCAGCAGGAGCTCGAGGAGGACGTGAAGGCGATCCTGGCGACGCCTGAGAAGTCCGCACGACGCGCGCCTACCCGAACGAATCGAGATATTCAGGAACGCGGTCAACAGCCGCGTCAATGACGGCGCCGGCGTCGTTCGGTGTGCCGCTGAGGTATGCGACCAGGTCGGTCAGTAACTGCGGCTGCGTTTGCACCTCGCCGGCGCGCTGGAGTGCGGCGCCGCCTTCGTTCGACACGCTTCTCGTGCGAGCGTTCGCCGCGATGCGCATCCACGCCGGCGCGTAGCGACTCATCGACTTGATGAGCGTCAACCGCTGGTAGAACCCGTCGAACGTGATGATCAGGTCGAGCAGGTTGAAGACCCGCGTCAGCTGCCGATTCAGCCACAGAATCGGTTCTTCGATCCGCTGCTCGATTTGCTGCAGGACCTTGTCGAGCGACTGCAGCAGCGTGATGTGGAACGTGAGCAGCACCCGATTGATCGCGCGGATGAAGTCAATCGTGTCGAGCACCGGCCGCACGAAGTCCTTGTAGAACTTCAGCAGCCGTTCGCGGACGTCCTTCAGGAAGTCGAACACCGGGCGGAACGTTTTCACGAGCCAGTCGTGCAAGCGTTTCAGGTGATCGTCAATCCACACCAGGGCGGGTTTCAGGACGTCGTTCCAGACGATCTTGCTGGCATCCCACACCTTCGCGAACATCGCGCCGGTCGAGCGGAGAAACACGCCGACCTTCGTCGCCAGAAACGCGAGCGCCTGCGCGAGATAGGTGACGGTCGCCGCCGCCGCGGTGCTGAGAATGCCGGCGAGCGCCTGGATCCCCGCCCAGATCGCCTGAAACACCGACGCGGTGACGAGGTGCGCGTGCGGACGGAGCGCGAGCGCGCAGCCGTCCGAGTCGAGCCACGTGAGGCACGCGAGCGCAGCCCACACGAGGAGCGACAGTGCCCATCGTGGCGCACGGAGGTGCGGTTGACTCGCGCGCCTCACGACGTGCGTACCTCGTTGGCGAACGCGTTCACGAGCTCGTCGCGGGTCTGCTGAGTGAACCCCTCGCGCGGCACGCGCACGACAAACGGGCCGTGCTTGCCGACGACAAACTCGACGCGGATGTGCGACGTGCGCACGCCGTCGAGGTCGTACGCGCTGTCTTCAACCTGCTTGGTGATGCGGATGTCAGGCAGGAGCATGGGAGCCTCTAGACTTGTTTGCCCGGGCCGCGGTCCTCGGGCGGCTCGAGACTCGGCGGCGGCGTCGGCGGCGGCGTGTCCAGAAAATCGCCGACGATCGGCGTCTCGGGCTGCGGTAGGTAGCGCAAGACGGATCCGCGATATGACTCCACGCCGCCGCCGGCGTCGACCAGACGGTCACTCGTTTGGTCATCCGCGGCGCCCGCCTGCCCCGCGGTGACGTCTTCGGCGACGCCGATCGTCGACACGAACGTCGCGTCGAGCCCGGCGTCGGAGTTCCCGGCGATCGCCGTCTGCCGCGGCACCAGGACGTCGTCACTCGCGCCGAGCGCCGCGGCGAGCGGCGCGAGGAGCGACTCGAACAGCCCGTCGCGACTCACGCGCGGGCCGAACGGCATCTCTTCACGCACGGCGAAGGGTCCGGGCTCGAGCTCCACGGCCGTTACTTCGGAACCGACACCGTCGCCGGCGCCGGATCGGCGAGCGTCGTGGTGCCGTCGCCCGCCGCTTTCATCGCTTTGGCGCCGGCGCCGCTCGTCGCCTGCAGGTTCTCATCGCGCAAATTCGCGCGTTCGTAGCTGCGGCGTTGAATCGCGACGTCGGGCGTTTCGGCCACCTTCGTGACCGGGTCGACGGGGAGTTGAATCTTGCCGGCCTGCACCGCGGCGGTGAGCTCGGCGAGCGACAGCGGCGGGCAGCGGTGAAAGTACTGCAGCCCGTCCGGCGTCGTCGGCTGATAGGTGCCGCCGCACGCGTTGCACTTCAGCATCAGGACCCTTCAATCCATTCGCGCACGAGGTACTGCACTCCGCCCCACTGATCGGCGCCCTGGATGGACGTCGTCGACGTGCGTAGACGATGCCCGCCGCCGAGCCGCATCCCGACCGGAGTGCTTCCGTTCTGCAAGTTATTGTTCGTGCCGGAACGAATCGCCACACCGGGCCCCCAGAGGTACCGAATCGCAAGGCTCGCAGTTTGTGTCGTCGTGACGGTGTCCCGATAGTAATCATTCGCGCCATCGTCCACGATCAGGAGAGGCGTGCGATTCGCGACCGCCGCGGACGTGGTGAGCGTCGCCGCAAACGCGAGCAACTCCCAGCGTGCGCCAGTCGGGACCGTCTCAGAAATCTCGGCGCCGGCGGCGGGCGTGGTACCCGTAATCGATCGCAGCGCGCCGCCGCCGTCGAGCGACGACTGCGGCGCGACCTGCGGAAAGAGCAGCGGTTGCTTCGCGGTGACGTAGCCGGCCGCGAGCAGTTGTGTTGCGATCCCGGCGGTCGATTCGCCCCGCACGATCTCGACGACGACGAAGGTCTGGCCGATCAGCGGCGACGCGCTCGAGACAAACACTTCACCGCCGAGGAGCCACCCCTCGGGCGTGCGGATGATCGTCGCTTGCGCGCTCCGGTTCGTCAACGGCGTGTGACTGTCGAACGAGTCGGTGACCGTGCCGTCGGCTTCGTAGACGCGCGCGCGGACGGCGAGCACGACGCTCGCGAGCGCGTTGTAGCTCGTGACGCGGAGATTTTCGTCGGCCCGAAGATACGAGCCACTCGGCGCCCAGGTGCCGCCTTGACTCGGCGCGGCGGGCGGGGAAGCGCCCATCAGTTCACCTCGAGCCACTCGCGCACAAGATAGTTCGGCGCGCTGTACTGATCGCCGACCTGCACGTTGATCGTCGTCGTCCCGAACGTGTGCGCCGCGAGGAGCACCGATTCGCGCGGGCTCGGGAGCGTGAAGAGGAGATTCGTCGTGTCGACCGCGTACCCGACGTTCGGCGCGACCGAGTAATCGCCCAACTGCCCGGCGGCGATCACGTTCGTGTTCGCGGTTTTGTAGATCGTGTTGCCGCTGGCCTTGTGCGTCCAGTTCGGTTTGCGGTTCGCGACCGTGGCACTCGCGGTGAACGTGAACCGCGCTGACAGCAGACTCCAGCGCGCGCCGGTCGGCACGGTTTCGACGATCTCGGCGCCGGCCGCGGGCGTCGTGCCGGTCACCGCGCGGATGGCCGGCTCACCTTCCGTCGACCGGACGATCGGCGAGCCCGGCCACGCGAGATGCTGGACGGCGGTGACGTAGCCGCCCAGGAGCGTGCCGAGCACGATCGCGGCGCCGCCGATCCCGCGCACGAGTTGTACGAGGATGTAGGTTTGGCCGCTCAACGGGGATCCACTGCTGGCAAACGCGGTGAGGTTGAGCAGCGCGCCGAGCCCGAGTTCGTAGTCATTGCTGGCCGTGGTCCGATTCGAGTTCGGCGTGTGCCGCTGTTCGTTCGCGCTCGCTTTGCCGGCCGCATCGATGAAGCGCCAGCGCACGGTCACGACGACGCCACTGACGCTATTGACCGAGATGACCCGGAGCCGATCCTCGCCCGTGACGTAGAACTGAAACGGGCTCGAGATGACCCGCCCGCCCGCCGTGGCGAGCGGCGTCGCGACAAAGGTCTGCGACGGCATCGCGCCGGCGCGCGGTTACTTGCGCGACGCGGTACCGCTCCGCGCAGCCTTGGTCCGCTCCTCGTGCGCGCGATCGCCGGCCTCGTCGGCCGCCGGGTCGCCGTTGCCGTTGCCCGTGTCCGTGAACCGCGTTTGATACTGACAGCGCGGATTCTCGCAGCGGTACAGCGCACCGAGCGCCTTGCGCACGTCGGGCGATGCCGTGTCGCTGCCCGTCTTGAGCGCGACCGGATTCTCCCGGTCAAACGCTTTGCGGTACTCGTCGTCGCTCGGGACCGGCACGGCCTTCAGCTCGCTGCCGCAGTTCGGGCAGGCGTCGCCGAATTCGAGCGTCTTCGTCTCTGGCATGGTGTCCTCGCTCCCTCAGCCGAGCATCCCGAGCCACACGACGACGTTCGCCGTGCCGCCGTTTTCGTCGTTCACCGCATCGACGAGCGTGGCGCCCTTGTTCGCGGAGTTGATGACCGGAATGAGCGGGAGCCCGTAGTGCCACGACAGGAGACGGAACCACCACATGGTGTCTTCCGTCGAATCGGGTTCGCCCGGGACCGACACGCGCAGGTTCCCGGTATCGGGGCCGCGCAAACAGATCGCCGCGGTCTCGGTCTCCGTGGTCATCCCGAGCACGGCGTAGTCCTGGTTCGCCTGCAGCAGATCCGCGTCGGCGTTGATGGCGCGCGCGCCGTTGTAGCCGGCCGTTGACCCGAGCGTGATCGCGAGCCGGACGCCGACGATATGTTTCAGCTTGCCGGCGATCTGATCCCACGTCTGGAACCGGCCGGCCTGCCCCGGCAAATCTTCGTAGTAGATCAGCTGCACGACACTTTCGATATCGCCGGCCACGGCGCTGCCGGCGAGCTCGACGATTTCGGTGTCCTGCGGATAGAGGCGCTGCGGCGCGCCCAGGGGCATGATCGGCTTGAGGACGCCGATTTGCGCGCGCGCGCGAATCGCGTCGACGTTGTCGTGAAACTTCGGCGAGCGGATCCGCACCGAGCCCGCGACCTGGTTGTCGGTCCAGAAATTCAGGAGCAGCGCCTTGCTCGTGAGCGGGGCGTTTTTGATGGTGAACGAATCGCCGGACGCGATCGTCGTCGCCGCGAGGGTGGCGCCGATCGCCGTGCCGGTCGACGTGACGGTATCGAGCGCCGGCGGCATGTGGAGACAGCCGTCGCCGCCGCGAAGTATGTCTGTGATGAAGCGCGTCAGCATGATGATGTCAGCTCCTCAGCAGCCGCGTTACATCGACTCTTTTTTCTTGCCGAGTTCCTGCGCGACCATGCTGGCGCGCGCCTGGTTCTGCGGCGAGCGACGCGGCCCGGGCGGCGGGAGCGCGAGCCCTTTGAGCAGATCGAGGTACGGCTGCGTACCGGTCGCCCAGGCGTCCTTCGCGTTGCCGACGCCTTGCTGATAGCGCTGCGGGCCGAGCTTCGTGGCGTTGTCGAGGTATTTTTGCTGCGACCCGGAGACGCCTTTGACGAAGCGATCTTTCGCGACGGCGTCGCTCACGCCTTGCTTCCACGCGTCGTTGCTGGTGCGCGTGTTGTTTTCCCAGTCGGGGCCGCCGGCCTGGATGCCGGCCGTGTAATCGCCGGTCGCGGCGCCGGCGCGCTGGGCGTATTTCGTGGCGAGGGCACCCGTGTCGCGGATGCGAATCGCACCGAACACCGCGGCGCCGTAGACAACCACCTTCGCGAGCGTGCCGAGCGGGCTTGCGGACGACTCCACGGGCGCCGTCAGGCGGGCGCCAGCCGAGCTCGAGAGCGGCGCCGCGGCGAGCGGCCCGACCGTCAGCATCACAACCGTTAAAATCAGTAGAAGTCGTGACAGCTTAGGCATATACGGAGTTTTCCACAGGGGGCTGTTGAAAACCTGTTGAAAAGCTGTGCAAAACGCCCCGTGGCTTCGCACACCGCCTCTAAATACCAGAGAACACTGAGGCAAAGTCTGAGGCATTGTGGAAAACCTGTGGAAAACTTCGACTGACACTTACCGCTGACCGATGGATGGGCTTGACAGCGGGTTTACCCTGTTTCCCGTGGGACTTAGGGAGAGTCTGATAAGGAGTGGCCTTTCGTTAACCGATCCGGGCCACCCACTTTTCCACAGTTTCCACAGACCGTATTAGTACTTGTACTTCTCTGATCGGTACTGAATTCAGAAGAAGAACAAGGACCTGCGGCGCGCACCCATTACGTAAAACACCGTAACGCCGAAACAGCGTTACGTTGTTTGGCGTACTGAGTTGCGGTACGTACTAGGCGTACCGTATCGACCGTATATATCCGGTGTGAGGGTGCAGTCGAGTGAGAGCGATTCAGAAAATCGTCCGCAACGGCAACTCAGCCCAGATCACCATCCCGCGGCCGTTGCTGTTCGAGATGGGGCTGCGGCCTGGCGATCTGATCGAGCTCACGCATGACGGGAGCGGGTGCGCCACGATCCGGCCGTGGATCAACCGCGAGTACGCCAACACGCATAGTCCCGGTGTCATCAACGAACCACCGCCCCCGATGAAACCGTGAACACGGAGACGCCGACTCCGACGACGCACGCGATCGCGATCGGGCTGCTCGACGCGCCGAGCCTGGACCTGCGCGCCGATCGCGACCCCGAGAAACTTGAACAGATCACCGCCAGCATTCAACGCCACGGCATCCTGCAGCCGCTCATCGTGCTGCGGACCGGCGATCGCTACGAAGTGATCGACGGGTTTACGCGGCTGATCTGCGCCCAGCGCGCCGGCCTTGAGGTTGTGCCGTGCTGGATTCGAGAGACGCGCGACGCATCGATCGAAGGGCAGAAGTACGACACGGCGGTGATGCGCTTAAACCTGTCGCCGGCCGAGGAAGCGGCGTACTTTCACGAACTGTTTCTCGGCGAGTGCGGACAGGATATCGACGTCGTCGCCGCGCGCGTCGGGCGATCGCGCGCGTACGTCGACGATCGGTTGCAACTCCTCCTCGGCGACCCGGAGATTCTCGAGGCGGTGCGCCTCGAGCACATCAAGCTCGGCGTCGCACGGCTCCTCAACTCGATTGCCGATGAGAGCTGGCGCCGGTACTACCTGCGCCATGCCATCAAGAGCGGCTCGACGGTCACTGCGGTAGCCCTCTGGGTGCAGGAGTGGAAGACGACGCACGGCGATCAGGTCGCGCGCCCGGCGCAGCAACCGGCCGCCGCCGCGCCCGTCGTGACGACCGACTATCACCCGCACCGCTGTTACTGCTGTCGGCAGGTCGACCCGCGCGAAATTCCGGAGTCGGTGAGCATTCACCGCTCGTGCGTGATGCGCATTCTCGATCCGTTGCTCGCCGCGTACCGTGGCGAGACGACGAGCTAACGACCGGAGGCTCCCGATGCGTACCCCGACGAAACGAAAACGGCCCGCTCGTCGACAACCAACCTTCGAGGAGCAGCGCTCGCTCGACGAGCGACACCAACTGGCTCGTCTGGTGCGCCACCAACGCGCGGTCAGCGCGCTGAGTCGACAATTGCAACGCGCGACGGAACGAGCCGATCGCCAATTACTCACGCTCGCCCGCTGGATCGCGACGCGGGTCGACGATCGGGAATTGTCGCGCAAGCTCCAGGAGGGCGACGCCGTCGCGTCGAGCGGCCGGTGAGTAACCAACGACGCGGCACGCGGCGACGGATGGCCACACACAGCCCCGGCATCGTGAGCGATGCGCGGTGTCCGAAATGCGACGCCGCACACGTCGTGCAGTACGTCATTCGTGGCTTCACGCGTCGGCTCTGTGGCGCATGTGGCTGGATTTGGACGCCGGAGGGCAACGGTGACGCGATTCCCCGTTGACGTGCTCTGGTGCGGCAACGCGAGATCAGGCCGATCGAACGGCTGGTCGTTTCCACCGCGTGTGCATCGGCATCTGCGCGAGCTCACGCGCGGCAAACGCGTCTGTCATCTGTTCGGCGGGTTGTCGTCGTTCGGCACGCGGATCGACATCGACCCGACGACGCGCCCGCATGTGCTCGCCGACGCCTGGTTGCCGCCATTCGTCATGAATGCGTTCGACGTCGTCGTGCTCGATCCGCCGTACTTCAACATCAACCAGCAGATGAAAAACCAGCTGCTCCGAGGTGCGGCGTATATCGCGCGCGAATCGGTGATCTGGTTTCACACGATGTGGATTGCGAGCGATGCCGCGTGTCGGCTCGAGCGCGCGTGGCTCGTCCGTGTCGGCGATTCGTGCGCTGTGCGGTGTCTCCAGGTGTTCACGCCGCCGGCGAACAAGCCGAGGCCTCGGCTGGAATTCACACGCGGGCCGGCGATTCGGTACAACCGATGGCTCGGCGGCAATGTGCCGCTGCCGTTCGATCGCGGCGGGGAGGCGCTCGAGCGTGACGCTTGAACGGGCGATCGACCTGTTGAAGAAATGCGCCGACGACCTGCTCGAGCGGCCCGGCGATCTCGAGGCCTGGGTGCGTTTCGTCGAGGCGTTCGAGTTGGTCACGCGGGTCCGGCGTGCGTAAACGGCGCGTCACGCCGCTCGAGCGCTACCGGGTGGTGTGGACGAACGGCACGCGGTTCGAGATTTACAGTCGCTCCCTGACGGAGGCGCGCGAATTGGCGAAGTCGCTCGAGCGGTACACGAAAGCGCGCGTGCGCGACGTCACCGCCGTGCTGCCGAAAAAACCCGTGACGCGATGAGCGAGACCACATCGATGCTGGCCGAAGGCGGCGCGACTCCGATGCCGGCACCCAAGCCGGCCTGGCAGAGTAAAACCATCCTGACGAATGTGGCTGCCATGATCGGCGCGCTCGCGAACGGCCGGTACGACCTGGCGATCCTCGCCGCGGTCAACATCGCGCTCCGCTTCGTCACCAAGGAACCCGTGACCCTCGATCCGCAGAGCTCAGTGAGGCCCGGAGAAACGGGCATGGCGAGAGACGACGAGCGTGTGTGATGCACGTAGTGCGCGCGAAGGACGGCGTCCGGTTCGACCGGATTCAGCCGGCGGGCTTTGTCATCCTGGCCGCGGTCTACGCCGCGTCGCAGGAGATCGGGATCGACCTGTGGATTACGAGCGGCACCGACTTGCACCGGGCGCCCGATCCGCACGCGGAAGGCGAAGCGTACGACGTCAGCTGCGTCGCCTATCCGCCCGAGTTGGTGCTGGAGCTGAAGGGGCACCTCGAGCACACCCTCGGCCCGTGCTTCACGGTGCTGTACGAGTCGCCGTATCTCCCACACGACGAGCGGCTCGTGAACATCGCGTTGATCAACCATCGCGCCACGGCGCCGCATCTGCACGTGCAGCGGAAAAAGGGAACGATCTACCCACCGCCCGAGCTCACCGGGCGCCTGGCGTAGCGACGACCGCGTGACCATGACCGTCAGTGACCGGTTCACGTCGGTGCGCGATCAGCTCGAGCAGAACCGCGTCGCCCGGCAGCGATCGATCCGTCAGGCGCTCGAGCGCGCGACCGATCGCACGACGCACCTGCACGGGACCCTCCGAGCCGGCGCGCGCGTGTTCGACACCATCAGCGGAGAGGAGGGTGAAGTCGTTGGCGGCACCACAGCAACCGTCGTCGTTCCCACTGAACAACGGTGAACGCGTCGAGGTGATTTTTGTCCGGTTGCCCAACGGCAAACTCGTGCCGCGGCATCCCGACGAGGTGATCGTGCGCCCGACGCCGCCGGCGGCGAGCACGAACAGTGGCACGCGGTGATGACGGCGATCGCAGACCCTTGCGAACTACGGCGTGATCGCACCGGTTCGCAGGCTAGCGGGCAGATTTAGCGATCCGATCTGCCCGCGTTTTTGAGCGCCTGAAACGGCGCGCGTCCGCAAACAGGTGCGGCAGGTGGTCGAGGATGCGATGAGCTGATGGCATCACCCGATTACGAGTACAGCGGCGACGCGGTCGCCCAGCTCTTGATTCAAAAGCACTTTCCCGAACGCACGGACGGGGAGAGTGCGGTCATTCTGGCGTACCTGAAGGAGCACGCCGGCGAGATCGATCGCATCACGTTCGGCAAACGGGTCGGACGCGGCGCGCCGATTGACCCGAGCACCATTCCGTCCGTGCAGCGCGCGTTTACCTTCAGCACGCGCAAGCGCATCGACATCTTGGTGTGGAGAGCGACGCAACCCGTGATCGTGGAAGTGAAGCAGCGCATTACCCCGGCCGCACTGGGGCAGATCCTCACGTATCGACACCATTTCCTCGAGGAACACCCCGATGCGCCCGAGCCCGAACTGGTGGTCGTGGGTCGCGAAAGCGACCAGGACACGATCGACGCGCTCACCGCACACGGCGTCACCGTCCACCTCTACCCCGAAGCGGTCGCTCGCACGAATGCAGCGGGAAGCGGTGTATGACCTCACGACGTGCAAACCACATGAACCCGACGACGCCCGGTACACCGCGATCGAGTACCAGGCGTACGTCGACGGCTACACCTTGGCGCTGGTGATGGCGCTGAAGGTGATGGAGTTCGCGGAGGAGCGCTGGCACATGCACCTGCGCACGAAGCGGCTCGCGACGAAGCAGAAACGGGAGCAGGAACCGTGACGCTGTTGTACATCGACGTCGGAGACTCGTTTGAACCCGTGGCAGAAATCGACGTAGATCGGCTGCCCGTCGTGCGCGCGCTCGCCGCGGCGCCGCTCCGCTCCTGGATCTACGCGTGTATGCACCTACGGAGCCTCGAGATGTTCGCGGGGCTGACCCCGGCCGCGGAATGCGAAGCGCTCAAGCGAATCGCCAGCGCGGCGAGGGATTTCGTCACGCTGGACGAGTTAGAACATCTTGGTCAAACGGACACGGAGGAGCGGTGAC
>Ga0070697_100002240_pt1 | contig 14841 bp, 12 predicted proteins | sample KBSK1501metaG_FD_65475 | JGI IMG/M metagenome (GOLD analysis project Ga0070697, IMG submission 65475) | Corn, switchgrass and miscanthus rhizosphere microbial communities from Kellogg Biological Station, Michigan, USA - KBS K1-50-1 metaG | ecosystem: Host-associated > Plants > Roots >...
CCAGGGGGTTCCACTTTGCCACTACTTGCCTTCCTCCATTTCGACCGCTGTTGATTCGTATTTGGTGAGCGGGCGGCCGTTCAGGTGCAACTTATAGACGGAGTGCACGCAATTAGCAACCACTTTTCACGCAAAAACTTGCGTACCCCTCAGCCAGACGGCCCGAGGCTTCAACCCGTAGGCCCAGGCAAAGGCGCCTTCGTGCTCGGCTTCCCAGAGGACCAGGTCGGCGAGCTTGTGCGCCGCGACGACGCCGCGGTCGGAGCGGGAGATCGAATACGCACCCCCGAGCGTGGCGGCGAGCAGGGCACGCTCGACGGACAGCTTGAAAACGGCCACCGCGAGCGAAACGACGACGCTCATGCTCGTGATCCCGCTCGTCCCTGGGTTGTGATCGGTGCCGAGCGCGATCACGGCGCCGGCCTCGACGAGCTCTTTGACAGGGGGCAGCTTGCCGATTGACAGCGCGGTGCCCGGAGCCAGCGTGGCGACCACACCCGCGCGAGCGAGAGCGACCGCGTCCGCGCGGTTGGCGCGGAGCAGGTGATCCGCCGAGACCGCGTGAAGCTCTGCCGCCAGCCGAGCGCCACCGGTGTGGGCCAGCTCGTCCGCGTGGACGCGCGGGATCAGCTTCGCCCTGATTGCTGACTTGAGGATGCTCCGCGACTGCGGCACGCTGAAATAACCGCGGTCGCAGAACACGTCGCAGAAGCGAGCACCGGCGAGGTACGCGTCATCGCACCACGTGGCGACCTCCCTGGCGTAGGAGCTCATCCTCGTCCAGCGATCGGGTGGCAACGCATGGGCGGCGAGAAACGTGATCTCGATCCGAGGCAGATCCGTGCGCTGCGCCAGGCGAGCGAGCAGGCGCGTCGCATCGAGCTCGCCATCACGCTGCAGGTGATAGCCGGTCTTCGCCTCGACGGTCGTCGCGCCACCCTCGAGCCAGTTCCAGAGCCTGCGCGCTGTCGCCTGCTCGAGCTCGCTGAGCGGCGTCTCACGCGTCGCCTTCACTGTCGCGCGGATTCCGCCACCCGCCTTGGCCACCGCCTCGTAGGAAGCACCTGCCGTGCGCATCGCGACCTCGGCCATCCGGTCCCCCGAGTAGACGGGATGCGTGTGAGAGTCGATCAGACCCGCGGTCACCAACCCGCCCTCGCAGTCGTGCTCGTCGAGCACCGATTCGATCAGATCACGCGGCTCATCCCCGGATTTCCCGCACCAGGCGATCTCCTCGCCATCGCATATCACCGAGGCATCCTCGATCACGCCGGCGGGCATACCTGTAAAGAGGCGGCCTATGTTGCGCAGGCGCCTCATTGCTGAACCACGGTCTCCCCGCCGACGACCACATTGGTGACATCGCGTCCGGAGAAGCCGAAGACGACGTACGCCGGGCTGAGCTCGCGCCAGAGCACGTGGGGTTGATCGAGGGTGATGAAATCCGCCAGGAGCCCGGGCTTCAGCTCGCCGCCGTCGCTCCAGCCGAGGGCGTGCATGCCGTTCACCGTGGCGGCCAGGAGGAGGTCACCCGGCTGGTGCAGGACGCGACGGCCGAGCGCGCGCCGTTGGTCGAGCTCGAGACCGCGCGCCTCCTCGATCATGTCGACCACCGCGTTGGAATCGCTGCCCACGTTGAGTGTGCAGCCGGCGTCTGTGAGCTCGCGCAGCGGGCCGACCTTGTCCCCGAGGTCTCGCTCGGTGGTCGGACACGCACAGATCGAAACCCGGTTCTGGCCGAGCAGTGCGATGTCGTGTTGACTGAGGTGAATCCCATGCACCGCCGTGAGGTCGGGTCCGAGGATGCCCTCGCGGTCCAGAAGCTCGGCCGGGGTGCAACCCTCGACGGCGATGCACTGCTCCACCTCGGCCGCTTGCTCGGCCAGGTGGATGTGCAGCGGCACCCTGCGCTCGCGTGCGTAGGTGGCAACGATCCGCATGGATTCCGCGTCGACCGCACGTACGCTGTGGATCGCGGCCGCGATTCGCACTCCATCGGCGTCCACCAGGTCGTCGACACGCCGGGCCCAGCTGTCCGCATCGCCGTCGCTGAATGACATCTGCTCCGGGTCCAGCGGCGTGCCGTCGAGACCGCCGCGCAGGTAGCACGCATCGATCAGCGTGATCCGGATCCCCTCCTCGCGGGCCGCGTCGATCAGCGCTTCGCCGAGCTCGTTGCCATGGCCGTGGAGGTAATGAAACTCGCCGACCGCGGTGATGCCAGCCTCGAGCATCTCTCTGAACACGAGCCGCGCGTGATTGAAGTAGTCCGCCGGCTCCCACTGGGTGAAACGGTACATTCGTTCCCGCCACTCCCAGAAGTCGCCGCCGCCGGATTCGATCTCTCCGCGAAGCAGGCGCTGAAACGCGTGGCTGTGGACGTTCGCGAGTCCAGGCATCGTCCAGCCTTTGAGCGAGATCGCGTCGGAGGGCGCAAATGTGTCTTCCTCGATCGTCTTGATCCGTCCGCCCTCGACCTCGATGAGCACGTTCTCGGCGCGGTGACCGAGCCAGGCTTGCTCGGCGTGCCACTTGCCTGATCCGTTCAAGTCAGTCGCTAAGCATCGGGATGCGGACGCCGCGCTCACGCGCCACGTCGATGGCGCGCTCGTAACCCGCATCGGCGTGCCGCATCACGCCCGTCCCGGGGTCGTTGGTCAGCACCCGCTCGAGCTTCTTCGCCGCGAGCTCGGTTCCGTCGGCGACGACGACCATGCCGGCATGGATCGAGCGGCCGATGCCAACCCCGCCGCCGTGGTGCACGCTGACCCATGACGCGCCGCTCGAGGTGTTGAGCAGCGCATTCAGGATGGGCCAATCCGCAATCGCGTCCGATCCGTCAAGCATCGATTCGGTCTCGCGATATGGCGACGCGACGGAACCCGAATCGAGGTGATCCCTGCCGATCACGATCGGCCCTTTGACCTGCCCGGACCGCACGAGCTCGTTGAAGCGGTGGCCCGCGCGGGCCCTCTCGCCGTAGCCGAGCCAGCAGATACGAGCGGGCAGCCCCTGAAACTGGACGCGTTCGGCTGCGGCCTGCATCCAGCGCACCAGCGCGGGATCGCCGGCGAACTCCTCCACGATCGCGCGGTCGGTGGCGGCGATGTCGGCTGGGTCGCCCGAGAGAGCGACCCATCGGAACGGGCCCTTGCCCTCGCAGAAGAGCGGCCGGATGTATGCCGGAACAAAACCCGGATAGTCGAAAGCCCTGGTATTGCCGCCCAGGCGCGCCTCGGCGCGCAGGCTGTTGCCGTAGTCGAAGACCTCGGCGCCGCGGTCGAGAAACGCCAGCATGGCGTCAACATGGCGCGCCATGCTCTCGCGCGCCCGTCTGACATATGCATCCGGGTCATCCAGGCGGAGCTCCGCCGCGTCGTCCGGCGAAAGGCCCGCGGGCACATAGCTGAGGGGGTCGTGCGCGGGGGTCTGGTCGGTGACGATGTCGACCTCGAAGCCGCGCGCCGCGAGGAACGGCACAACCTCCGCCGCGTTGCCGAGCAAGCCGATCGAGAGCGCCCGTTTTGCCTGCTTCGCGTCGAGCGCGAGGCGGAGCGCGTGCTCGACGTCGTCGGCCCGTACATCGAGATAGCGATGGTCGAGCCTCCGCTGGATACGCTCGGGGTCGACCTCGATGCAGATCGCCACCCCGCCGTTCAACGTCACCGCCAACGGCTGCGCGCCGCCCATCCCTCCCAGGCCGGCAGTCAGGGTGATCGTGCCGGCCAGCGATTCGTGAAACCGCTTCCGCGCGATAGCGGCAAACGTTTCGTACGTGCCTTGCAGGATCCCCTGCGTGCCGATGTAGATCCAGGAGCCGGCGGTCATCTGGCCGTACATCGTCAAGCCCATTGCTTCGAGGCGCCGGAACTCTTCCCATGTCGCCCATTCGGGGACGAGCATCGAGTTCGAGATGAGCACGCGAGGGGCCCACTCGTGCGTGTCGAACACCCCGACCGGCTTGCCCGACTGGACGAGCAGCGTCTGGTCGCCGCCCAGGCGTTTCAGCTCCCGCACGATCGCGTCGAACGCCTCCCAGGAACGGGCGGCACGCCCGGTTCCCCCGTACACCACAAGGTCCTCTGGGCGCTCCGCGACCTCCGGGTCCAGGTTGTTCATCAGCATGCGCATGGCCGCTTCCTGGGCCCAGCCCTGGCACGAGATCGTCGAGCCGCGCGGTGCGCGGATGGTGTGACTCACCGCAGCGGCCCGGCCACGGACTGCGCAGCGTCGAGGATCTCCGCGCTGCGGATCAGCGCCACCGCCGCGGCCAGCTCGGGTGCGATCACGCGGTCCGGCCCGACCCCCCCGACCTTCTTGCGGAGGGCGTCACGAACGGCGCCTGTCGCGGGTGACGGCTCGAGCGGCCGGCGCAGCTCCTGCGCCCGGGCCGCGGCGCAAAGCTCGACGGCCAGGATGTGCGAGAGGTTGTCCAGCACCGTCCGCAGCTTCATGGCGGCGCCCCAACCCATCGAGACATGGTCTTCCTGCATGCCGGAGGTCGGGATGGAGTCCACGCTCGCCGGCGCTGCGAGACGGCGGTTCTCGGCGACCAGCGCCGCCGCCGTGTACTGGGCGACCATCAGCCCCGAGTTCACGCCCGGCTCCTCGGCGAGAAACGGCGGCAGCCCCTGCGAGCGGTGCGGATCGAGCAGGCGGTCGACGCGACGCTCGGCGATCGATCCAACCTCGGCGGCCGCGATGGCCAGGAAATCCGCCGCGAAGGCGAGCGGTTCGCCATGGAAGTTGCCGTTGGATTCGACCTCTCCGCTTTCGAGAACGATTGGGTTGTCGATCGCGGATGACAGCTCGACCTCGGCGATGCGACGAGCGAAATCGAGCGTGTCGCGCGCGGCACCCGCAACCTGCGGGCTGCAGCGCACCGAGTAGGAGTCCTGCACCGCGTGCAGCGAATGTCGATGCGACGACACGATCTGCGAGCCACGCATCAGCCGCTCGAGATTGGCCGCGCTGGCAACCTGACCGGCGTGAGGACGCAGCTCGTGGAGGCGCGACTGAAACGCGCGGTCCGTGCCGAGCAAGGCCTCGGCGGACATCGCCGCGGTGATATCGGCGGTCCGGAACAGCAGCTCCGCGTCGGCGCACGCGAGCACGAGCATCCCGAGCATGCCGTCGGTGCCGTTGATCAGCGCGAGGCCCTCTTTGGTCTCGAGCTTGACCGGCTTGAGCTTGGCGGCCTTCAACGCTTGCGCCGCGGGCTTGCGGACACCGTCTGCATCGACGACGTCGCCTTCGCCCACCAGCGCCAGACCGATGTGGGCCAGCGGCGCGAGGTCTCCGCTGCAGCCGACTGATCCGTAACGGGGCACCACGGGCGTGATGCCCGCGTTGAGCATGCCGATGAGCGCCTCCGCAAGCACCGGCCTGACGCCGGACATCCCCATCGCCAGCGTCCGGGCGCGCATCAAGATCGTGGCGCGCACCACCTCGCCGTCGACGGGTGGACCGACGCCCGCGGCATGGGAACGGATCAGGGCGAGCTGCAACTCCGGCTGGCGCAGCGGTGCGACGCGCGTCCCGGCGAGCGCCCCGAATCCTGTCGACACGCCGTAGACCGGGTCGCGCGAGCGCGCGGCGTTCTCGACACGCGCTCGGCTGTGCTCCATCTTCTGGCGCGCCGCGGCGGCCAGGGCGACCTTCTCGCCGGCACGGGCAACGGCCACGACCTGGTCTTCGGTCAGGCCGGGGCCGCGCAGCGTGACCGTCATCGGGGCATAACGCTAACCCACGGCAAGAGCAGGGTTACGCCCCTGTCCCCGATGGTGAGAGGACGACGTTCTTCAAGGCTTCGCGGCGGCTCAGGCCGCTCAACTGCGCCTCGTGCTCCCGTACGTAACGGGCAACTTCCTGCGGGTCGGTCCAGGCGTACTGGCGAAGCGCCCAGCCGATCGCCTTGCGGATGAAGAAGTCACGGTCCGCCAGGTTCGGCTCGATGTTGGAGTACAGGAGGTCGAGGTCCGTCCCGCGCTTGAACTTCAGCTGGCAGATGATCGAGACCCGGCGCTTCCACAGGTTGGGGTCGATGCTCCACTTGCGCATCAAGGGGCGCATCCGCCTCGGGTGGTCGCGCAACAGGTCGCCGATCACCATGGCAAGCTCGTCGACGTGGTCCCACCAGGCGCCGCTTACGACCATCTCCTCGAGCACCTGCATGAGTGCGGGCGTGACGCACGCGCGGTGTCGCTTCATCGTCAGCAGGTACATCGCCGCGTACCTTTCTTCGCGCCGGCGCGCCCCGCGCCAGAGCGCGAGCAGCGTCCTCCGCCACTCGTCGCAGCTCATGTCGACGTCGCCGAAGACGTCGCGTGAGATGGTCCTGACGCCAGGCAGCCTGATGCCGTAGTACGGCATGGTCGATTTCATATAGGCCTGCATGCCGACCGCGCGCCCCGGATCGGCCGCGGCAGCCATCTGGCGCCGGAGCCTGCTGATTACGGCGGAGGGAGGTATCTAGCCTTCACCGGCCCTTCATCGTCGACGCTGAGCACCCAGGTCGACCCCTTGTCGAATCCACCTTCACCCGCCTTGACGATGCCCCGGTGAACGAGGTCCTCGACCAGCTCCCAGACGACGTCGCCATGCGTGCTGAGCACCGCGTGGTCGAGCTCGGCATCCGCCAGGAATTCATCCAGTCCATTGAGGCCATGACCTTCGGCCAGCGACTCGGTCCGCTTGACGGCCAGACGGCGAGCGCGAGCCAGCGGTTCAACGGTCTGCGCGCACCTGATGTATGGGCTCGAGAAGATGGACGCGATCGGATACTGCTCAAAGACCTTCACGAGCTCGGCGGCCTGCTTGAATCCCTTCTTGCTCAGAGGACGCTTGCGATCGTCCCCCGTCCACTCGCTGCGGCTTCCGGCTTTCGCGTGGCGGACCACGTAGTAGCTGCGCAACGCGGCGTCAGGGCATCCAGGCACGCAGCCGCTTGCGGTCGAGCGACTTCCAGACCTTCGGCCACTCCGACCGCGCCTTCACCGCGGCGATGCCCTCCAGCGCGATGAGCTCGCCGGCGACGAATGCCCGGCGACCCGTTACCCTCGCCCCTCGCAGCCAGGCCTGCGCCGTGACGCTGTCTTGGTGCTCGCCAAGTACCGTCTGGAGCTTCGCCGCGGCACGCCCGAACGCTGTCGCGTCCGCACCGACCACGGGCGCGACGGCTTCTGCGGCGTAGCGCGCGCGCTTGGCCAGAATCCGGATGCGATGGAGCTCGGGGTCGGTGGGATTGTCCGGCAGCTGTCGCACGGCCGAACGCAGCCTTCGCCACGGCGTCGTCGCCAGCGCGGGCAGGACACCCGACGCCGGCTGGTCGGCCTCCGCAAGCGTCATCGGGGAGTGGACGGCTTCGACCAGTCGATCGAGCAGATCGATGTAGCGCTGTGAGTCGAGGTCGGCAGAGAGCTTGTCGCGCAAGGCATCGATCTCGACCTCGAGGAGGTGCAGCAGTGACGTCGCTGAGCGCACGTCGTTCTCGGGCAGCGACCTGGCACGTTCGCGAAGTCGCATCAGCAGGACCTCGCGGTCGCGCACCACGCCAAGCCCGGAGGCGATCCAGCCGAGCTCGCCGCGCAGAGCATCGGTCCACTCGACCTCGAGCAAAGGGCCAAAGGTCCGCAGGTTCGACCGCAGCTTGCGCGTTGCGACGCGCGCCTGGTGGACGGCTTCAGGGTCGCGGCCCGTGCGGACGAGCGGGTCGTGGTGGAGCAAGGCGGCGACCGATTCGGCGAGGTCGAACTTGATTACGTCACGCGCAGTCGGGGTTGCGGGCAGCGGCTCGGTGGCGACCTCAGGCGGCTCGATCGCGCGCGGACCGAGGGCGCGGATGTGCTTCGGCGTCGGGTCTGGCGCGCCGGCGCCGGCGCCACGCAGCCGCGCGACGATCGGTGTGATGATTCCGTCGGCGCCGTCGTCACCGGCCACCTCGACTTCGATCTCGCGAAATCTCGCCGCGACCCTTCGCCCGTCGCGCACGGACACCTCGTCGTCCACAACCTCCGCCACGCGCGCCCCGCTCCCATCCACGAGCCGCACGCGTCGCCGCACGGTGGAGAGCCGCGCGACCGGCACGAGCTCCGCCTTTCGCACGTAGGCGCGCACCACCTCGAGCGCCGCCCCCGGCGGCTTCGCGCCACCCTCGAACGTCAGCTCGTTGCGCTCGAGGACCGCGCTGGGTTTGCTCGGAGCCGAGGGCGGCTCAGCCAGCTTGAGCGTCCATCCCTCGCCGGCGCGACGCCGAAGCGAGACCCCCCATCGGGCGAGCCTCAGGTCGGTGGTGTCGAAGTAGACCGTTTCCATGCGGACCGTTTCCGCCGGCGAAACCTGGACTCCTTCGACGACTCCGGCCAGGTCCGGGAGGTGGAACGCGGGGCCCGCCCCGAGCTTCACCTCACGCTCAAGCATTCGCTAAGCCGCTCACTCCGTTACCGTGCGTGCTCTCGAGGGCGAGTTCCTTGAAGCGCTCGTGCGAGTTCAGGCCGCGCAGGGTCGGCACCCGCTGCCATCGCCCATCTGACCCCAGCTCCCAGGCAAGAACGTCGTCGGCCAGCGAGACGTCGAGGATCTGCTGAAGCCGCTGCCGCAGCTTGGGATCGGTGACGGGGACGACCGCCTCCACCCGACGGTCCAGGTTGCGCGGCATGAGGTCGGACGATCCGAGGTAGTACTCCGGCCTGCCGCCGTTGCCGAACGCGAAGACCCGAGAGTGCTCCAGGAACTGGCCGACGATGGACCGCACGCGAATCCGTTCCGACAATCCCGGCACCCCAGGACGCAGCGAGCACATGGAGCGGACAAGGAGGTCGATCTGGGCGCCGTGCTGAGATGCGGAGTAAAGCGCGTCGATGATCTCCTGGTCGATCAGGTTGTTGACCTTGATGATGATCCGGCCGCCAACCACAGCTTCCCGCTCGATGAGCTGCGTGATCGCCGCGCGCAGGTTGGTCGGAGCAACGAGCAGCTTCCGATAGCGGCTCTGGCGGCTGTAGCCCGTGAGCAGGTTGAAGAGCTCGGTCACGTCCGCACCGAGGTCTGAGTCCGCCGACAGCAGGCTCACGTCCTCATAGCCGCGAGCGGTGTTCGGGTTGTAGTTGCCGGTTCCGACGTGAAGGTAGTGCTGGATATGCGCGCCCTCGCGCCTGACGACCAGGGTCACCTTGGCGTGTGTCTTGAGCCCCAGCAGCCCATACACGACGTGGACGTTCGCTTCTTCAAGCGCCCTCGCCCATCCGATGTTCGCCTGCTCGTCGCCGCGTGCCTTGATCTCGACCAGCGCCACGACCTGCTTGCCGCGTTCGGCTGCTCGGATCAGGGCGCGCACGATCGGGCTCGCCGGACCCGACGTGCGGTAAAGAGTCTGCTTGATTGCGAGCACGTCGGGATCGCCGGCGGCGTGGTCGATCAACGCCTCGACCGAGGTGGCGAAGGAATCGTAGGGGTGATGCGCCAGGATGTCGCCCGCGCGCAGGACCGCGAAAAGGTCCGGCACCTCGGCGGCAACGCCGCGCAGCCGTGGCTGCGTGGTCGGCGTCCATACCTCCGCCTTCAGATCAGGTCGATCGAGATGCGTCAGGACGAGCAGGCTGCCCATGTCCAGCAAGCCGTCCAGCTTGTACACGTCGCTCGCCTGCAGCTCGAGCTCGCGCGTCAGAAGCTCGAGCACCTCGCTCGACATCCGCGGATCGACCTCGAGCCGCACCACGCGCGCGTGACGACGCCGCCTCCTCAGCTCGGTTTGAATCGCCGCCAGGAGGTCCTCGGCGTCGCTGTCGACATCGTCGAGGTCGCCATCGCGCGTGACGCGGAACGGGTGGTGGCTCACGATCTCCATGCCCGGAAACAGCGCCTGCAGATGAAGTGCGATCACGTCTTCGAGCGGCATGTAACGCTCGCCTTCGACGAGGGGGATGAACCTCGGCAGCACGGGTGGCACCTTGACGCGCGCGAATCGTTGCTGCCTGCGCTGCGGATCGCGAACCATGACGGCGAGATTGAGCGACAGGTGCGAGATGTAAGGGAACGGGTGCCCTGGATCGACGGCCAGCGGGGTCAGCACCGGAAAGATCTGCTCGCGGAACACCGTGTGCAGCTGCGTGAGCTCCTTGCGACTCACATCCTCGGCGCGCACGATCGAGATCCCGGCCTGGCCGAGCGCCGGCACGATCTCGTGGCGGTAGATGCCGACCTGGCGCTCGACAAGGCCCTCGACACGGGCGCGAATCGCCTTGAGCTGCTCAGGAGGGGACATCCCGTCGGGCGAGGCGACCGCCACCGCGGCGAGCACCTGCTCCTTCAACCCCGCGACTCGGACCTGGAAGAAATCGTCGAGGTTCTGGCTGAAGATGGCGAGGAATCGGACCCGTTCGAGGACGGGCAGCTTTGGATCCTCGGCCATCGCCAGGACGCGCTCATCGAAGTCGAGCCGAGAAAGCTCGCGGTTGATGTAGCGGGGGCTGGCAGGCGAGACGACAGCTAAAGGTTCAGGCTCGGGGTGGGCTCCGACGGCCACGGAACGAACTCTACAGTCTGTTTCCGCCCCTCAGGTTAAGCGGCTGTGAAGGGCTTCGCGGAGTTCGAATCCGAGGGGTGGCCGGCTACTTTGGGTAGCCTGGCGGGGACTCCAGCTCCCGTCATCTCGGAGCGGCTCTGGCCGCTGGAGGCTGCGTGCGGCGGGGACCGGCGGCCCGGCCCCCACCTCACGCTTGCTTCAAGGTCATGCGCCGAGGGCGGCGACGACGTTCGAGAACACGTTCGCGATCTGGTTGCCCATGGTCAAAAGAATCACGATGACGACGATCGAAACGAGCACCAGGATCAAGGCGTACTCGACCATTCCCTGGCCGCTTTGGCGGCGGATCAGGTTTCTCAACTTGACAACTACCTCCTTTCTCGAAATCTGACGGACGGTGCGAACCGTAACCCGTACAACGTTCCACTTCAGCTTTCTTTAAGTCCAATGACCTCAATTGTTTGTAATGCGTTCGATAAGCCGGGCTAATATATCAACGTGCGGCGCCCGGCCTTCACGATCGAGCAGCTCCGCTCGTTCGTCGCGGTCGCCGAGCATGAGCACATCTCGCGGGCGGCGGCCTCGCTTTTTCTGACCCAGGCGGCCGTCACACAGCAGCTGCGCAACTTCGAGCATGCGGTCGGCCTGCAGCTGCTGGAGCGAGACGGGAGGCGGATCCGCCTGACCGACGCCGGGCGTTCGCTGGCGGAGACCTGCCGGGCGGCGCTGCGGGGGCTCGAGGTCGTGTCTGACTCGGCCCTGGCGATGAAGGAGCTCGAGAGCGGCTCCCTCCACCTCGGAGCCAGCCCGACATGTGCGACGTACTACCTGCCGCCTCACCTCGCCGAGTTCACCAGGCGCTATCCGGGGGTCAAGCTCCACGTGACTGTGGATCCGTCGGCCGACCTGAACCGGCAGGTCGTGGCGGGGGCGCTCGACTGCGCCATGATCGAAGGCGCGCCCGACCCCCAGCTCATCAAGTTCGAGCTTGCCCGCGACGAATTGGTGCTGGTCGCGCATCGCGACCATCCCCTGTCGCACATGCGAAAGGTGACTCTCGCGGATCTCGAACAACATCGCTACCTGGGTCGGGGACCCCAGTGGTCCGCCGAGCGCACCGTCCGCGACATGATCGGCGACGCCTACGACCGGGTCGACGTCTTGAATCTCGGTCACCCCGAGTACGTGCGGGCCGCGGCGGTGGCCGGTCTCGGGTTTGCCGCGCTTTCCAGACGAGCCGTGGCGTCGGAGCTCCACACCGGGCTCCTCAAGCGTCTTCCCATCCGGCCGGTCCTGCGCTCCATCACAGCGGTTCGTCGCCGGGGCCGCAGCGGGCCGATGCAGGAGGCTTTCTGGGATTTGCTGACCCGCGGTGAGCTTGCCGCATCCAGCAAAATCTCCGCGGATGGCCACGGAAGCGTCTGAAGCCGTAATCGAGACCCACGGCCTGCGCCGCATCTTCAGGTCGCGCAAGGGCCAGGTCGAGGCGGTGGCGGGGGTCGACCTCAACGTGCGCCGCCGGGAGATATTCGGATTCCTCGGGCCGAACGGCGCGGGCAAGACGACGACGCTGCGCATGCTGGCCACGCTGCTGCCGCCAAGCGGGGGTACGGCTCGTGTGGCGGGATGCGACCTGGCGACCCAGCCGGCGCTGATTCGCGAGCGGATCGGATACGTCGGCCAGGCGGGCGGCGCGGACCGCGAGATCACGGGCCGCACCGAGCTGGTCTTCCAGGGCCGGCTCTACGGCATGTCCAACGCCGCGGCGCACGAGCGCGCCGCCGAGCTGATCGGGATGCTCGAGCTGGAGGGCGCCGCGGACCGTAAGGTCGGCACCTTTTCGGGCGGTCAGAAGCGGCGGCTCGACATCGGGCTCGGCCTGGTACACGGACCTGAGCTGCTGTTTCTCGACGAGCCAACCACCGGGCTCGACCCGCAAAGCCGGGCGCGCGTGTGGGACGAGGTCCGCCGCATGCACGACGGAGGCACCACGGTCTTCCTGACCACGCACTATCTCGACGAGGCGGACGCGCTGTGCGACCGCGTCGCGATCATCGACTACGGAAAGATCGTCGCCGAGGGCACCCCCGAAGAGTTAAAGCGCGCGATTGCCGGCGACGTGGTGACGTTCAGCATCGCCGGAGATCAGCAGCGGGCGCTCGATGCGGTCGGCGGCCAGGACTTCGTCCGCGAGGCGCGGCTGGAGAACGGCTCCGTCCATCTATATGTGGACCGCGGTGAGGTCGCGATGCCGGCCATCCTGCGGTTGCTCGACAGCGCCGGCCTTCAGCTGATGACGGTGGAGCTGCACCGCCCAAGCCTCGATGACGTCTTCCTGCGGCAGACTGGCCGCTCCCTGCGCGAGACGGCGGCATGAAGCTGCTCCGCGACACGTGGCTCGTTTTCGGACGTTACTTCGGGATCTTCATCCACAACCCCGTCTGGGTCGCGCTCGGCGTGCTCCAGCCCCTGCTGTACCTCATCCTGTTCGCACCACTGCTGAAGCCGATCGCCGCGATGCGCGGCTTCCCACCCGGTGGCGCGTACAACGTCTTCGTGCCGGGGCTTTTGGTGCAGCTGGGGATGTTCGGCGCCGCAGGCGTCGGGTTCAGCCTGATCTCTGAGCTCCGCATGGGGGTGATCGAGCGGCTTCGCGTGACGCCGGTCAGCCGAGTCGCGCTTCTGTTCGGTCGCGCGCTGCGCGACATGTTCTCGATCGTCGTGCAGTCGCTGATCCTGATCCTGATCGCGCTTCCGTTTGGCTTGAGCATCCATCCGTTTGGCGTGGTGGTCGTGCTGCTGCTGATCGGGCTGATCGGATTGCTGACGGCTTCGATCGCGTACGCCGTCGCGCTGGCGGTCAAGAGCGAGGACAGCTACGCGCCGATCGTGTTCACGTCGGCTTTGCCGATCCTGCTGCTCTCGGGCGTCCTCCTCCCCATGAGCATCGCTCCTCAGTGGCTGCAGAACATCGCGCACGTGAACCCGCTGCTTTACGCGGTCGACGCGGCGCGCGCAATCTTCAACGACCACCTGGGAGATCCAAGCGTCGCGCAGGGGGTCTTGATCCTGCTGGTGCTGTCGATAGTGGCCGTCGTGATCGGAGCACGGCAGTTCGGCCGCGCGGTCGCCTAGTACCCTCGCGCGTCGAAGGGCGTAAGGCTCTCCCGCTCCGCGACCCACATCTCCTCGAAGAGCTGGTCGATCTCGGCCGGCGAGCACACGGCGGCGGTCAGCGGGTCGAGCATCAGCGCGTACTTCGCCTTTGCGCGGTCGCGCTCCAGCAGCGCTTCGACGACGAGCTCGTGGACGGCCATGTGCGAGCGGTTCAAGGCGGCCAGCTGTTCCGGCAAGGGTCCGAACTGGACGGGATGGATGCCGCGCCGATCGACCATGCACTCGACCTCGACACACCCGTCGGGAAGGTTGTCGATCCACCCGTCGTTGCGGACATTGCCGTGGATCGATGCGACCGGACCACCCTCCCGCGCCTCGATGATGTTCGAGCCGTATTCATGGCTGCGCTCGCGCGGGATTGTCGCTTCGCCCCGGAGCATCGAGGCGATCAGCTCATCGTTGGCGCGACGCCACTGCGGCCAGTTGTTGGCGTAAAAGCCGCTCTCCCCTAGGTAGCCCGGGCGCGTGTACCTGTGGATGAGGTCCGGGCGCTTGCGGAAGTAGGGCACGTACTCGGAGAAGTGACCGCTTGACTCCGTCACGAAGGCGCCGAGGTGCAGCATCACCTCGAAGCGCACCGGATCCTCCTCGTAGATCTCGGAGTCCTTGGCCCGCTCGCGAAGGCGGGGATAGAGATCCTCGCCCGCCCGCTCCAGCTTCGTGAACCACGCGTTGTGATTGAGCCCGGCGCACCGCCACGTCATCTCCTCATAGGGGATGTCGAGGTAGCCGGCGAGCTGCCGCGACGTTCCCTGGACGCTGTGGCAGAGTCCAACCACCTGGAGGTCGGTCGCCCTGAGCGCTGCAAGCGTGAGGATCGACATCGGGTTGGTGTAATTCATGACCACCGCTCGCGGCGCGACGCGCGCGATGTCAGCCACGATGTCGAGCCAGGCCGGCCCCGTGCGCAGCGCCTTGAAGATTCCGCCAGGACCGATGGTGTCGCCGATGCACTGATCGACGCCGTAGCGCAGCGGAATCTCGTAGTCGTGGCGGACGTTCTGCAGGCCGGCGACCTCGATCGAGTTGATGACGTAGTCGGTGCCCGCCAGGACGTCGAGCCTCTGGGTCGAAGCCTCGACTCGCCAGCTCTTCCCCGAAAGCTCGATCAGGCGCTGCGCGATCCGCTTCGCCAGCTCCAG
>Ga0070697_100002241_pt1 | contig 14841 bp, 10 predicted proteins | sample KBSK1501metaG_FD_65475 | JGI IMG/M metagenome (GOLD analysis project Ga0070697, IMG submission 65475) | Corn, switchgrass and miscanthus rhizosphere microbial communities from Kellogg Biological Station, Michigan, USA - KBS K1-50-1 metaG | ecosystem: Host-associated > Plants > Roots >...
CTTCGGACAGTTGTATCTGCAGAAGGGAAAGTGGAAAGGGAAACAACTTGTCCCGTCGGAGTGGATCGAAGAGGCGACCGCAAGGCAGACCTCGAATGGTTCCTCGCCAAACAGTGACTGGGATCAGGGATACGGTTATCAATTCTGGCGTTCCCGGCACAACACTTATCGCGGCGATGGAGCTTTCGGTCAGTATTGCATGATTATCCCGGAGTTCGATGCTGTGGTCGTAATCACCAGCGGTGTTCGCGACATGCAAAGCGTAATGAATCTTGTCTGGGACAAGCTGCTTCCGGCAATGAAGCCGAATCGTCTTCCCGAGAATGCCGTTGCACGACAAAAACTCGAAGCAAGACTTGCCAACTTGTTGGTCAAACTTCCAGCTGGACTGCCGACGATGCCTCTCGCCTCGAGGGTTTCGGGAAAGTGGTTTGAGTTTCCTGAAAACGATCGCGGCATCCAGGCGGTCTCATTCGACTTCAACTCATCATCCCCGGTATTGATCGTTCGCACAGCCAGTGGAGAGGTACGAACAGCTTTGGGAATTGGATCATGGCGCAAAACTCCAAACGCTTTCACCAACGGACTCGATAAGTTTCTGAACGTGCCGGTGCAGCCACTCGTGGCGTCCAGTGGTGCCTGGGCAGCGAAAGATGTATTCAACGTAAAGCTCGTTCTTTACCAAACGCCGTTTTATTCGGCACTGAAGTTCAAGTTTGACGGCGACCGTCTCCTGTTTGATGCGGAGCAGAACGTCTCCTTTGGTTCCAGGGTTTTGCCTCAGTTGGTGGGACAGGCCGCGTCAACGCGCTGATATTTCGTGCCCGGCTGGCACGATTATCCTGTAACAGCTGAACGAATTTTTATAGCTCGGTCAGATTAAGATTCGAAATGGCCGAGTAATTCAGGTAGTGTCCTGTTCTTGTGACACTACCGTAATTCATGCCTGAACTACCCCAGTTAATCAGATTGTGACCCTGGCGGATGAGAGTCCTTGTCTAAGCGTCTGACCCTCCCGAATCCACATTGTTTCGTCCTGAAATGAATTTGATCTTTCGACATATTAGTTAGCAGGCCAAATGAGATGTAGTCAATTTAGCGACAATTGAAGTGTGGACAATTGCTAATTTCCCGGTGGACAATTGTAGACAGTAAAGCACTCTACTTATCAAGGGAGCCCTTAGATTCGCCAGGCCCAGGTCCTTTCTCCTCCGGCCCTTCGATTGCTTCGGCTCTTTTGTAATCTGGTTGCAGTTGACGATCCTTTCAAATCGGGAAGCGATCCTTACCTGGGCAAAGCTTCTCGAATCCCTGCAGTCAACAAACAACTTGTTCTCCTAACCTCAGGTGTCCCTGCCCTTGGGAGAATAACTTTAAAAATTGGAGGAACTATCATGGCAACAAAATCACGTCCTAAAAAGAAACCAAGGGCCAGCGCGGCTGCGGCCTCAGCGTCGTCCTCAGTCGAAGAATTGCTACTCGCCGCACTCGAGCGTGGTGACGACAGCTTTGAGACCGGACGGTACCTGGTCACCTTCAAGGAGGGAGCTGCTGAGGAAGGCATGCAATCCCTTGGAACGCAGGGGATGCGTGTAGCGAGCGCTCGAGATTTCAAAGAGCAGGCCGCCACGCTGGAAGCTGTCGGCGATGCCGACGCAGTTGTTTTCCCTGAGATCGGAGTAGCGCTGGTCGGTAGTGGGCCGGCCGAAGCGCGCGGCCTAAGCGCCTTCGCGGAGGTCGCCGCCGACAGTGCGATCGAATCGATCGACCCCGAATATTTTGTCTTCCTGGCGGGCACGGCTGACGAGTACTTCCGTAGTCTCGGTGAGGAGCCGGAGAGTAATCCTCGAGAGTATCTTCGCGGCTTCATGCGGGCTGCCGAGACAATAGCCAAGGATCTCGGCTTGGGTGCGGGTGGTCCTGCTGAGTTCGACACCGAAGTGGACGCTCAGGTTCTCGGTGCAACCTGGGGCTTGGTTGCCTGCAAAGTTCCCCCCAGCTTACGAAGCGGCGCCGGCATCAAAGTGGCGGTGCTCGACACGGGGTTGGACTTGGGCCATCCGGACTTTGCCGGCCGCCCGATAATCAGTCAAACGTTCTGCGGCCAACCAGTGCAGGACCTCCATGGTCATGGCACACACACTGCGGGCACCGCTACCGGAACCAAGACGCCCGCGGGCACCACTCCTCGATACGGCATCGCCTTTCGATCGCTGATACACATTGGCAAGGTGCTGACCAACTCGGGTAGCGGCAGCATGGCTGGTGTGCTTGCCGGCATGAACTGGGCGATTGCTAACCGTTGCGCGGTGATCAGTATGTCGCTCGGTGGTCCGGGAGGACCACAGCCGGCGTACACTGCTGCGGGTCAATCAGCGCTGAACAATGGCTGCTTGATCATAGCCGCAGCGGGCAATTCCGGGCCCGGTCCAACCGGCTCCCCGGCGAATTCGCCCACCATCATGTCGGTGGCCTCGCTCGATAAAAACCTCACTCCATCGTCATTCTCCTGCCGCGGAAAGATCGAGATTGCCGGTCCAGGTCGAGACGTCTTCTCTTCCTGGCCAAGGCCGACGCGGTATAAGACGATCAGCGGAACTAGCATGGCCACACCGCATGTAGCCGGGTGTGGCGCGTTATGGGCTGAGACCTCTCCCGCTCTGCGAGGGGTAGCCCTTAGAAATAGGCTGTTGGCTACTGCCAGGCCACTGCCGTTCCCGGTCACCCAGGTCGGCCGGGGGCTCGTCCAGGCACCATAAAGCCTGGGAGCATTAAAACAAGAGTACCCAGTGCGTTGACTTAGTACTCACCCGGAGTGAAACTCTCCGGGTGGGTACGCTTTTATTTGGGGGTTACCTGTATGGCCAAGGGAAAAAAATGGATTGTCACTACATCAGGCAAACATTCGCTGAAAGATGTGAAGAAGAAACTGACTGAGTCCGGATTCGCCGTCGATCAAGTCCTCGATGAGATTGGGATCATCACCGGGACGTCCAGCGATGATAATGTCGAGCGGTTGCGAAAAGTTGCCGGCGTCACAGATGTTTCGCCGGACGAGCAGGTAGACATCGGACCGCCGGACTCACCTATCCAGTAGCATTGTAGTTAGGGTTTCTCTTTAGTGACCTGACCATGTTGACTGCGAGCAATCTTCTTGTAGGCGCTACGGTCTTGATCGTGCGACTTGTACCATTCAACTAACTCGGAACGGAGATCGCGAGCGAGTCGAGCATGGGACGGAAGTATCCTCAACGAAGGACGCCGATGCGATCGGGATACGAATATCGCCTGGGCCATGGGTTCACCGGCGACGACGTGAATTGACTCTCCGACCGGCGGTGTACGACACACCATGTTTACTGGGTGGGCATACCAGTCCGTTTCGACCAAGCCAATCAAAACATTGAGACCTCGGTTCGGGCGATTTATTCCAGGTAGAAATAACGTGTCCACATCAGGAGGCGTGCGCCAGATGTAGGGCAAATGGATCTTGAAGACATCTCGTTGATCCTCGCGGTCGAAGAAACTTAAGCCAGGCAGCACTGGAGTTAATATTTGCTTTCCCGCAGGACCCGCAATTTCCATTGGCTCGACCATGAAGGCATTCTTCAGAAAACGGCAACTGGTATCGTCTTTCACGTAAAAGAGTCGATCATCTTCGCGAGCGCTGTCCTTACGCTGCTGGCCCTGTGCAGCAAACGGTGACCTGAAAGTGCGTACTCCTGCCGGCACATCACCCAGGGAACAAAACCCAAAGGAAAACGGTGACTTAATCAGGAATCCCAGCGCCGTCGCTGCTGTGAATGGCAAACATTGTTCCTGTACACCGTAACCAGGCGGAATTTCTGAGCGGGCGACAGCAGGTGCCGCTGTCGGAAGGCCCACGCCAGGAACCAGGGGTAGTATGTTTACGTCCATACGCGAGTAAAATGCCTAAGCTCTACTTTAGCCCAAGCTTTCCGCTTTCACCATAGGTCGTCACTATTACGCATCTCGATTAAACTTCATCCCAGCTGGGTGTTTGTTCATACGAAGTTCACAACTCTTTCAGGCAGTTCAACGTATTACAAGGCATGAATAGAGAACAGTCGCCTGGAATTCTGACTATCAACCGAGGAGGAAACTCTATGCCGAAAGGCAAATTCTTCATCGCTGTGCTGCTTCTAATTGTCATCACTCTCATCGTGGGGGGAGTTGTGACTTACTCGAACATCAAGTTTGCACAGGAAGGAACGGTGCAGGTTGTCACGAAGTGGGGAGCGATTGAGCGCATCTACACACCATCGGACGGATGGTTCACGACGATTGCACCTGGTCGTAAGAGCTACGAAGTTAACATCAAGTCGTTTACGGAGAGCGCGCCGGTTCGTGTGACCAGTAAAGACAACGCCGCATTACAGGTCGATATTTCCCTGACTGCTTACACAGATCCCGCAAAGGTAGCGGAGTATGTTCGCAAGTATGGGTTTTCGGAAGGGGAGAGACACCGCCGGCGCAATGAGATCCTGAAAGGAATCGTACAAACGGAAGCTCGCAACTCCTTCGCTGATTACGGAGCTTACGAGATTTACGCTAATCAGGAGCTGATTCAAAAGCGGATCCTGGAATCATTGCGTCCACAGCTTGGCAGTCAGTTGTTGCTCGTCACGGAGTCGGTACAAATCGGTAATCCTGATTTCCTGGATGACAGGGTCGAAGCAGCTGCTTCTGGCGTCGTTGCTAATGAAAAACAGAAGCAGGCCGAAGAGGCGAGACTTGAAGCCGCGAAGGTCGCAGCGCAGACAAAGCAGATCGAAGCCCTGACTTTTGCTAATCCGGCGTTGCTTGAGATCAAGAAGCTGGAGCTGCAATTAGAGATTGAGCGCGCACGCGCGGACGGCATCAAGAATCATCAAGGCCCTCTGACCATCATGTATGGTCAACCGGGCGTCCAGTTACAAGTACCATCAGGCCGGTAAGGTGAAGAACGTGAGATCCTTTTTAATAATTTGGGGGCTCGTAGAGGTCTTACAGCTCGTTTTGATTGGGATGCTCGTGGTTGGGTATCGCAACTTACAATCGCGAATGGACGATGACTATCGTTTTAGCACTCGTCCGCCTCCATCTGTAACCGACGACTAGCGCTCCAGTCGCTCCTTGCCTCTAACTTAGCCCGGTCTAAAGAGCGACACGCCTGCGCCGCTGCTGAATATCCCGGCCACACAGCCAGTCATCAGCGTCGCCAACGTAGCGGCCAGCAAGGCTCGTAAACCGAGGCTGGCGAGGTCGTCGCGACGCGAGGGCGCAAGTGCCGCAGTGCCCCCGACAAAGATTGCCATCGCTGCCACGTGTGCGAATCCGCAGAGCGCGTAACTCAGGATCACGACGGTCCTGGGATCGGTTATCTGTCCGCTCGAGATTAACTGTGCCAGATGGTTGTAGGAGAAGACCTCAGTAAGGATGACGCGCTCGCCCAACAAGCGCGCCGCCATTGGCACGTCGCTCGTTTGCAATCCAAGCAGAAAGGCGAAGGGATAGAAAACCCAGCTCAAGATTCTCACCAACGAAAGTGGTTCGCTCATTCCCAACCACGCGCCTACGGCGCCTAGTAATTTGTCGACCAACGCTACGATTCCCAGAATCGCGATGAGTAGTGCCGAGACTCCTGCCGCCAGCTTCAGGCCGTCCATCGCTCCTTCGATAATTGCGCTTATCAGGTTTTTCGACCGGGTCGACTCGTCTTCCGGAGGAACGGCCGCGCGCGTCTCCGGGGTTTCCGTTTCGGGAATGAGCAGTTTGGATATGACCACGCAAGCAGGAATCGCGAGGACAGAGGCAGAAATCAGATGGCCTGCTATCTGTGGGAATACTCCGATTAGAAAGGCCACATAGACTCCGAGCGTACTTGATGCCACGGTTGCCAGGCCCGTGGTCAATATCAGCAACAACTCCGAGCGTGTCATCTTTTCCAGATATGGTCGGACTACGAGCGCCGATTCAATTCCCACAAAGATGTTCGCCGCGCTGGAGAGTGATTCTGCGCCGCTGATTTTCATCGTTCGGTGGAAGAGTCTGGCGAAGAGCCGCACAAATATCTGCAGCACTTTCAGGTGATAGAGCATCGAGGTGAACGCTGCAAAGAAAATTACCACTGGAAGAACTTGAAAGACGAGTATAAAGCCAACGGATCCTGTCTCTCCGGGGCTGGCCGCGAGTGGTCCAAACAGGAACACTGAACCGCTCTTTGACGCGTTCAGTAAAACCAGTACTGCGTCGTTCAGCCAGAGTAAGATTCGATGCGAACCAGGTGAGCGGAAAATAATCAGACCGATTAGAAGTTGCAAAGCGGTGCCCCACGCTATCGTTCTCCACGCAATCTTTCGTCGATTACTGGAAAGCAACCAGGCGATACCGGCGAAGATTATGAAGCCCGCGAGTGACACCGCGTGATGAATCATATTCCTTCCATCCTCTTATCGGTTTTTGATACAAGGGCCGTTAAGATACGAGATGAAAGAAGCACAAGGCAAATCGGATGAATCAGATTAGGGCACTCGTCGGCTCGCGACGCTGGTTGCGCATCGAATTCCCACTCTGATTTCCGCGAAAACGGTGAGAGACTAGATGAATGGCGAAAAATAAGCAGCCCGCGAACGGAAAACGTAAAGAGAGCGCGACGAACGGCAAGCTTGAGCATGAGCTTGATGCTTTGTTCAAGCTTCCATTGCCGGAGTTCATCGATGCGCGTAAGACCCTTGCCGCGCAACTGAAAAAGAGCGGACGCCGCGACGAAGCCGATTTCGTTAAAGCGCTGGCCAAACCCTCAATCACGGCGTGGGCCGTGAACCAACTCTACTGGCAACATCGCGAGGAATTCGACCGGCTAATTGCGACAGGTCAGCGCTTTCGCAAGGCTCAAACCTCCGGTCGCGCTGCGAAGGTTGCGGACATGCGCGAAGCACTCGACGCCCGACGCGAAGCGCTGGCGCACCTTTCAGATTTGGCAACTGCATTGCTGAGAGACGCAGGTAGCAGCCCGACCCCGGAGACAATCCACCGCATCACCACCACTCTCGAGGCAATGTCCGCCTATGCATCGTTTCCCGATGCTCAACGTCCCGGGCGTCTGACTCGCGATGTGGATCCTCCGGGTTTCGAATCATTCGCGTCATTGATCCCAGGCGCCGGCATTACGAAGATGAAAGAGGAACCGGTAAGGGTCACGTCCTCGCAGAAGTCAGGTCGTGCTCCAGGCCTTCGACGAAAAGCGGAGTCGGCCGGCGGTACAAGCCATCTTGAACAAACGCGTCAAGCAAAAATAGCTGCTGCGAAAGTTTCACTGCAGGAAGCCAGGACCTTGCTGAGCGAAGAACGCGCCAGGGCACTGAATCTGGAAGCAGCGCAGAAAAAAGCCAACGCAGACGTGAAGGAAACCGAGAAGCACCGGCGGGAAACCGAGGAGCGTTTCGAGAAGGCACGACTTGCGTCGGAAGATGCAGTCCGACGCGCGCGAAGCATCGCGGCCGAGTCAAAAGCCGCGGCGAAGTCAGTGGATGTTGCCCAGCGTGCCGTCGAAAAAGAATCGAAAGAGCTCGAGAAATTATTTGGAGAATCACCAGCAAGGTGACGGGGAAGCAGCAGCCAGTTTCAGGCGCTAATTCTTCAGCAGACTCACTGCAGGCACGCACGGTGCATAGCTTCTATTGAGACGGCTCCATCACCCGCTGTTTCAAGAATAAGGGGCATTTGGCAGAGGCGGATTATTCTGACCGTGCCCTTTTCGCCCCACGCAGGGATTAACTTCCTTGTTCCTGCTGAACAATCCGCGCCGGAATTTCAAAGTCGCCTGCGGTCCAGATTACAAATTATCGAGTTCCGCGACGAGCCTCTTGCTAAATCAAACTCAAGTATCCAGGGTTCACGAAGAGAAAGAATTGTAGATGAAAATCCGTCACAAGTTATTCGCCGGCCTGGTTGGTATTCCAGTGATCTTCGCGGGCGTTGCGGTCTTCTTGATTCTCACCAACAGACAAGTGGAAGGCGATGCCCATGAAGTAGCGACCTATGAATTAAATTTGGAAAGCCGGGCTGTCCAACTACCCGCAGCCTTTATCAGTGGGCAGAAGGCTGCCGAGGAACTATTGGCCGCGCAGCGCCGTATGTTGCTGGAGCCCGAAGAAAAAGATCTCGCCGAAGAGGATGCCAGAAACGCGCGAGCAGCAATCCTGAAGAACAAAGCGAGGGTTAATGAAATCCTCGACTTTCTCACCGTCATGACTCAAAGGAGCTTCAATGAATACCGCCAGGAAGGGCTTGAAACCAAAGCGGCCGAAGATGCCGAAGAACTCGCAGCCATAGAGCGGATTCGCGTGCAAACCCTCCGATATCACCAATTCCTGGATGAGTACCTGGCCGCCACTGAGAGCAGGCCGGATCGTGCCGACGAGGTCCTCAGTAACGATGTCCGCCAGCAATACGAAAAGGGACTCGCTCCACTAGTTCAGAGTTATGCTGCCAATAGATACGAGGAAACTTCACAGAAAGCATCTGGGATCGAGCAGCATGTAAACAAGCTTAGCCGTTTGGTCGCAGGCTCTGCGCTTGGCGCGTTGCTATGTGCAATTCTGATTGCCGTACTTCTGTCGCGCTCGATCTCTCAACCGTTGAAGGACCTCACGGCCGCTGCGAAGGAGATTGGCAAAGGTCACCTCGGATCGAAAATTCCGATCACGTCCCGCGATGAAATCGGTCAGCTGGCTCGAGTCTTTAACAAAATGGCAAACGACCTGAGCCAAACAACAGTCTCTAAAGACTACGTCGATGGAATCATTAAGTCGATGGGTGACGCATTGCTGGTGACGTCATCAGACGGCCTCATAGTGACGGTAAACGCGGCAACCTGCCGCTTGCTTGGCTATACCGAATCCGAACTGATAGGAAAGCCGGAGCATGCCACCTTACAGCACAGCAGACAGGATGGAACTCACTATCTGCGCGACGAATCTCTGATCCACAGTACCCTTGAAGGGGGCACCGATCACCAGGTCACGGATGAGGTGTTTTGGAGAAAGGATGGCACAAGTTTTCCCGTCGAATATACCAGCACGCCGAATCGCGAAAACAACAAACGTATCGGGACAGTTATTACCTTTCGCGATACCACTGAACGCAAGCAGATGGAAGAAGAGTTAAAGCAGGCGCGCGATGCCGCATTGGAATCAGCGCGACTCAAGTCCGAATTTCTCGCCAATATGAGTCACGAGATCCGCACGCCCATGAATGGCGTGATCGGCATGACCGGACTGCTCCTCGATACCGAACTAACTACCGATCAGCGAGATTTTGCGCAGACCATTCAGTCCAGCGCCGACTCGCTTCTGAACATCATCAATGACATTCTGGATTTCTCTAAAATTGAGGCCGGCAAACTCCAGTTCGAGATCCTGGAATTCGACCTGCGCAGCGCTATCGAAGACGCACTTGAGCTTCTGGCTGACCGGGCGTTGGCGAAGAATATCGAACTGGCTTCACTCATCCCGTGCAAATTCCCCACCGCTTTGCTCGGCGATCCCGGCAGACTGCGCCAGGTACTGACAAATCTTGTTGGCAATGCCGTTAAATTTACTGACCAGGGCGAAGTGATCGTGCGAGCGACGAATGAATTCGAAACCGATACTTCCATAATGGTCCGATTTACGGTGAGCGACACCGGAATCGGAATCAGTCCTGCTGTGCAGAAGAATTTGTTCGAACCCTTCGTCCAGGCTGACGGCTCAACCACGCGCAAGTACGGAGGCACAGGTCTGGGTCTGTGCATATCAAGACAGCTCGTTGAGCTAATGAATGGCGAGATTGGTGTCACCAGCACGCCGGGAGAGGGTTCAACCTTCTGGTTCACGGCCCAATTCGACAAACAACCACCCAAGTCCGTCTCGGTCGCGCCTGTTAAGCAGAGTCTTGATCAGTTGCGCGTTCTAATTGTGGATGACAATGCCACCAATCGACGGATTCTTCGTCATCAGTCGAAGTGTTGGGGGATGGTGCCTACAGAGACGGAATCAGGGCAACAGGCCTTGACACTCTTGTCCGCGGCTGCGGCAGACGGTGCCGCTTATGATCTGGCCATACTTGACTTGATGATGCCCGAGATGGACGGCTTTGATCTTGCCCGTGCCATTAAGGCAAAGCCCGAAATTGCTTCGATCCCCCTGGTGCTTTTGACCTCTTTCGGCGAACGGCGCCACAGTGTAGTAGCTCAGGAAGTCGGCATTGCGGCTTATCTTACCAAGCCAGTCCGTCAATCCAGGTTGTTCGAGAGTTTGACCACAGTGATGAGCGACGCGATAAAGCCATGCGTAGCGAGTGAATCGGTATTGCTGTTGCCCAGGCGCGAAAGGAGAGGTGTCAAGCAAGACGAGGCGAAACTATCCAACGAACTGATACTGGTCGCCGAAGACAACATCGTGAATCAGAAAGTTGCCATAAGACAACTAAAGAAGCTTGGCTTTCGCGCGGATGCGGTGGCTAATGGGCGCGAGGCAATCGAGGCCATGCGTCGCATCCCGTACGCTCTGGTGCTCATGGATTGTCAGATGCCTGAGATGGATGGGTACGCTGCAACCGTTGAAATACGCCGACTGGAAGGTATGACCAAGCGAACTCCAATTGTCGCCATGACTGCGCACGCGTTGGAAGGTGATCGCGAGAAGTGCCTCGAGGCAGGGATGGATGATTACATTTCGAAACCGGTCAAGACCGAAGAGTTGGAAAGAGTGATCGCACAACTATTGGGCGTCGCCGCCTGAATCATGCGCGTGTCACTGGTACGAGGTAGCGAGCTCTGATTGAAATGCCAGTTTAGAACTTTACGGCCGCACGATCATTTGTTAACAGCAGAACGAACTCTCGCAATTCGGCCAGATTAAGATCCGAAACGGCCCAGTAATTCATGCCGGCATTGGTCCAGCTGATCAGGTTGTAGCCCTGGCGGACAAGAGCTTTCTCTGACACGTCTGACGCTCCGGTTGATGGCCAGACAAAGACGTTGATGTAATGCTGCTGGTGTTGATACACCAGAGCGGCGACGGGACGGTTGCCGATGTAATCAAGTCGCCCGCCTACCAGGCTGAATCCGGCCGCCGCCAAATCTTTTACTGGTGGTGAAAAATCGAGCCGGCCGTCGAACCATGGCTTTACGGTGTGCCGGTCCGACGATGGCACGTCGGTCAAGTGTTTCTCCATTAGCGAGCGCACATGGCTGGAAACGATCTCCTGCGCCATCAGATCACTTGTTGACGGGCGATTTAGGAGCGCAATCAAACTCAAAGCGACGATTAGCAGCACGGCACCCGATACTGCCGGAATCAGCCAACGCCAGGAAACACGCGACGATCGATTCGCCGTTTCGCTTTCGTTTCGCACAACCGAGCGAATGCGATTTCGCAAAGCCGCAGGCGGCTCAAAACGCAGGGCGGTATCGCTGACCGCGGAATGCAAACCGCGAAGCTCGTTGTAACCCTGCGCGCACGTCTGGCAGTCTTTCAGGTGCGCTTCGACCTCGAGGCTTCTGACGAGATCCAACTCGCCGTCGAGATAGAGGTGAATCAGCCTGTGCGCCTCCTGGCAGATCAATTCAAAGTCTCCTTGCTCATACGACTAACCAACAGCTCTCGCAGCCGCTTGCGGCCGCGAGCCAGACGCGACATGACCGTGCCAACTGGCAAATCAGCGATGGTGGAAATCTGTTTGTAGGAGAGGTCTTCCATCTCGCGCATGATCAGAACCTCGCGAAACTCAATCGGCAGTTCTTCCAGCGCTTGTCTCACTCGCTGTGCGTCGAGGGTTTGCAAAAGCAGCGTTTCAGGATTTTCAGTACTGCTTTCAACTTCATCCAGTTTATCTTCAATCGGATCGGTTAGTTCGCGCGAACGGTTTTGTTGCAACCACGTGTAGCAGGTATTGCGCACGATCGTTAGTAGCCACGACCGGCTATCACCGCCGCGATAGCCGCCAAAGAACCTGAAGGCACGCAGGTAGGCCTCTTGCACTACATCCTCTGCGTCCTGATCGTCTCCTACCAGCCAGCGCGCCAGATTGTAAGCAGCGCCGAAGAGCGGCAGTGCAATTGCCTCGAACTGAGCGGTTTTGTTTTCCTCCTGCAAACAACTTCCTCGCTGAACCACTTGACGGCGTCTCTAATTAAAGACCGACCCTCACTCTCTTTTATTCCCGGAAATTATTTTCCATAACGCGAGGGAATATTCACACACATGGAATGGTCTGTACAGGTGAAGGCAATTAGCCAAAAGGAGACGAAAGAAAATGAAGAATCTAATCGACTGGTTGAATAATCCACCCACTGACGGTCCAACTTCTATCGTCTTGTTAAGACTCATGGCAGGCGGGGTATTTTTGGCAGAAGGCGTTCTTAAATTCGTCTATACGAACCAGAGTGTCGGACGTTTCACCAAATTGGGATTTCCCGCGCCACATTTCACAGCCACTGCGGATGGTTGGTTCGAGATCATCGGCGGCATCCTGTTGCTCTCGGGTTTCTGGACGCGCCTGATCGCTCTGCCATTCATTATCGAGATGCTGGTGGCGATGGCATCGACAAAGATTCCGCTATACCTGGGAACCTCGCCGCTCCCGTTGCCGCCGGTGCCGCCACAGGTGGGTTTCTGGGCCGTGGTACATGAGATACGGTCGGAGTATGCGCAGCTTCTAACCTGTGCTTTTCTGTTGTTGGCCGGGCCGGGACGGTGGTCTATCGACGCCCTGCTCGCGAGAAGACGCAAAGTTACTTCGAACTTTGGAGACCCCGCAACCGCAACTAGTCCATATTCGGGTGGCGGTGAGGCTTACGCGGGTCAGTCACGGACGGTCGTTTGAACGTGACCGGGCGAACGCGTCGCTTTGTGTAGGTCTTCTCCAATTCTTTAATCTCGATGAATTGATTGGCTGCAACGTTCTTGAACACCTGCTGGGTGTGACTAGCAGGCCAGGTCACTTCGAGGGAAGCTATTGTGGCTGCCTTGCCAACCCCTATGTGTTGCATGAGCGGTGACGCGCCGAATGAGCCGCCGCTTGAGACTTCGCGATATCGAATCGCGTTCGCTTTCCCCAAACCCGCAAGCGTCAGCTTTATCTTCGCTCCAATCGCTGCCCGGTTGCTCTTCACACCGACCAGCTTGATGGAGATCGAACGGTTTGAATGACCGGGATTCATGAAAAGCACGCTGTTGTACTTATCGCCCGGAACGGCGCCACCCAGGTTTTCGAATAGATCTTCATTGCCGTCATTGTCAATATCCGCGAAGGACACTCCGTGCCCTTTCTGTAGGTGTCCCGTTCCACTTGAGGAGCTGATGTCGACGAAATATTTTCCGTCGTGATTACGGTACAAAAGGTTCGGGATCAAAGCCGTGTAAGTTGGAGCACCGGTACCGAGATAGAAATCGAGAAAGCCATCGTTGTCCACGTCTCCGAAGTTTGCTCCCATCGCCGCAACACCCCGATCGAGACCGGTTTCCTGGGTGACGTCGGCGAAGGTCCCATTGCCGGCGTTGCGGTACAACTTCATGGAATCTCCTTGCCTCGGCAATCCCAGATAAGACCGCACCCATTCGCCGCTGGCAAAGAAATAGCTGCCGACGAACAGATCGAGACGCCCGTCGTTGTCGTAATCGAAGAACCAGGTGGGGAAGCTCCACTTTGGCTTCTCAACTCCCACCTGGGTCGCCACTTCCTCAAACGAGCCATCGCCCCGGTTATGGTAAAGGAAGTTGTCCTCTCCATAATTTGAGACGTACAGGTCTGGATAGCCGTCGTTATCATAGTCTCCCCAGGTAACACCCTTCGTGAATGCGACGCGGTTAACACCCGCCTTTGCAGACACATCCTCAAATGTGCCGTCCCCTTTGTTGCGGAAAAGCTGACTGGGCGTGTGCTCGTGTCCGACGAAGAGGTCGATCCAGCCGTCATTGTCGTAATCGGCCCAGGCGGCAGAATGAGTGGGATGGTCCACACTCAGTAGGCCGCTCTCGAGGGTCACGTCAGTGAAAGTGCCGTCGCCGTTATTCCGCAAAAGTGAATTACGCATGGGCCACTCCCACCCGCCGCGCATTACGTAGATGTCGAGCCGGCCATCGTTGTTGAAGTCGGTCTGGACGATGTTGATTCCCCCAAGCTGTGCGGCGAGATGCGAGCGTTCTGAAACGTCAAAGAACGTACCGTCCCCGTTGTTGTGAAACGCTCGCATTGGCTGACATGGATCGAAACTAGTCTCGACAATGTCGAGAAATCCATCGTTGTCGAAGTCGTCGACGATTGAGCCTCCGGCGTTGTTAACCTGGTCGAGACCGAGAGCCGGAGCCACATCCACGAAACGGCCGATGTTCTCCTTCGACTCGAAGGCCGCCGGCGGGATGAGGTAAGCCTTCGGGACCTTGTCCGGATATCCGCCGAGCGTCTGATAGGCAACATTAAGGAGCCAACGTACCTCCAGGCTGGAAGGTTCGCGCTCCAGATAGCGCTCGAAATACTCAATAGCTCGCTCCGAGCCTGACCTCAGAGTGTGGCGGCCTGCAAGCGAGAGCGGAAAGATGCACATGTCTGCATTGTGATGAGTTGCGCAATTCTCAACCTCGCCGCGCCGCATGTGGGCGATCCCGAGCGCCGCCAGATCAATGTTTTCCATGGTCGCAAAACTTGGGTTTTCCGTCGAATGCTGATGCGCGATCCGCACGCCCTCTTCCAACTGGGCGATCGCCTGGGTGACGTTGCCTTGGTAGAGGAAGACCACAGCCATTGCGTTGTGTAACCGCGCGGCGGCGGCCGGGTCGATGGATTCATTTGCAGTGA
>Ga0070697_100002242_pt1 | contig 14833 bp, 16 predicted proteins | sample KBSK1501metaG_FD_65475 | JGI IMG/M metagenome (GOLD analysis project Ga0070697, IMG submission 65475) | Corn, switchgrass and miscanthus rhizosphere microbial communities from Kellogg Biological Station, Michigan, USA - KBS K1-50-1 metaG | ecosystem: Host-associated > Plants > Roots >...
GGTCGCCGTTCGGCCCGAAGACGCGCGGAAAGAACGCGGGCTGGATCTTGCCCAGCATGACGTTCGCATCGGTGACGGTCAGCGGCCCGCCCCGCCGATAGCACGCCGGGCCTGGATTGGCGCCGGCGGAGTCGGGACCGACGCGATAGCGCGAGCCGTCGAAGTGCAGGATCGAGCCACCGCCGGCAGCCACCGTATGGATGGACATCATCGGCGCCCGCATGCGTACACCGGCGACCTTGGTCTCGAACTCGCGCTCAAACGTGCCGGCGTAGTGCGACACGTCGGTGGACGTGCCGCCCATGTCGAAGCCGATGATGCGCGCGAAGCCCGCCGCCTGCGCGGTGCGCGCGGCACCGACAATGCCGCCGGCGGGCCCGGAGAGGATCGCGTCCTTGCCCTGGAAGCGGTGCGCATCCGCCAGGCCGCCGTTCGACTGCATGAAGAAAAGGCGCACGCCTTCGAGCTCGGAGGCCACCTGGCGCACATAGCGGCCGAGGATCGGCGAGAGGTACGCATCTACCACGGTGGTATCGCCGCGACCGACGAGCTTCATGAGCGGGCTCACCCGATGCGACACCGAGATCTGCAGGAAGCCGACCTGCGCTGCGAGCTCCGCGACGCGCCGCTCGTGCTCGGTGTAGCGGTAGCCGTGCATGAACGCGATCGCGATCGAGCGGAAGCCTTCGGCGTACGCCGCCTGCAGATCGCGCTTCGCCTGCTCGGCATCGAGCGGCCGCACCAGCTCGCCGCGCGCACCGACGCGCTCGTCGACCTCGACGACCTTGCTGTAGAGCATTTCCGGCAGGACGATGTGGCGGTCGAAAAGGCGCGGCCGATTCTGGTACGCAATGCGCAGCGCATCGCGGAAGCCGCGCGTGATGCAAAGCACCGTCGGTTCGCCCTTGCGCTCGAGGAGCGCATTGGTCGCAACCGTGGTTCCCATCTTCACCGCGTCGATGCGCTCGCCGGGAATTGCCGCGCCCGGTGCGATCCCCAGGAGCTCACGGATGGCCGCGAGCGCCGCATCGCCATAACGCTCCGGATTCTCCGATAGCAGCTTGTGCGTGACGATCGTGCCGTCGGGCTTGCGCGCCACCACGTCGGTGAACGTGCCGCCGCGATCGATCCAGAATTGCCAGCGCGCCGTCATTAGAATGCAATCCTAACTTGGAACGTGTAGATGCCGTGGTGCTCGGCGCAGGCGTCGTAGGCCTCGCCATCGCGCGCGAGCTCGCGCTCGCCGGCCGCGAAGTGATCGTGCTGGAAGCGGAAGACGCTATCGGCACGCATACGAGCTCGCGCAATTCCGAGGTGATCCATGCCGGCATTTACTACCCGAAGGCCTCGCTGAAAGCGCGTACATGCGTGGAGGGGAAACACCTCCTCTACGACTATTGTGCTTCGCATGGCGTGCCGCATCGGCGCTGCGGCAAGCTGATCGTCGCCACCACTGAACACCAGCTCGGCGAGCTCGCCGGCATCCGCGACAAAGCGCACGCGAACGGCGTGACCGACGTCGACTGGATCGCCAAGGAGGACGTCGCGCGCATGGAGCCCGAGCTCTTCTGCATGGGCGCGCTGCACTCGCCCTCTACCGGCATCATCGACAGCCATGCGCTGATGCTCGCCTACCTGGGTGATGCCGAGGCCGCAGGCGCCATGCTCGCGCTGAAGAGCCCGCTCGAGCGCGCCATGGTGCGCCCAGGCCGGTTTGAGCTCTGGGTCGCGGGAAGCGATCCGATTGCGTGCAGCCTCCTGGTGAACTGCGCCGGCCTGCGAGCGCCCTCGGTCGCGAAACGCATCGAAGGCTACCCGGCCGAGCTCGCGCCGCGCGAACTGTACGCGAAGGGCAATTACTACTCATTGACACGGCGCGCGCCGTTCTCGCGCCTCATCTATCCAGTGCCGGAGCCCGGCGGCCTCGGCGTGCACGTGACGCTGGATCTTGCCGGGCAGGCGCGCTTCGGGCCGGACGTCGAATGGGTCGAGCGCATCAACTACGACGTCGATCCGCGCCGCGCCGAGCGCTTCTACGCCGCGATTCGCCGCTATTGGCCCGGCCTGCCGGACGGTTCGCTCTCACCGGGCTACGCCGGCATTCGGCCGAAGACTGCCGGCCCGGGCGAACCGGCCCCCGACTTCGAGATCCAGGGCCCGCGACGCCACGGTGTGCCGGGTCTCGTGCAGCTCTATGGCATCGAATCCCCCGGCCTCACGGCGAGCCTTGCCCTCGCGCACGCTGTGCGCGAGGAACTGAGCTAACATCGCGCGCCAAAGGAGGAGTTCCATGCTGAGCACAAAAATGCTGGCTGGCGCGCTCGCGTTTGCGTTCGGCTGCTGCGCGCAGGCGCAAACCAAGTGGGACATGCCGACACCGTATGCCGACGGCGAGTTCCACACGCGCAACGTGCGCACCTTCGTCGAGGATGTGCAGAAAGCGAGCGGCGGCAAGCTCGCCATCCAGGTGCACTCGAACGGCTCACTCATCAAGCATCCGGACATTTTGCGCGCCGTCTCGACCGGCCAAGTCAACATCGCCGAGTTCCTGCTCTCGCAGTTCGGCAATGAGGATCCGATCTTCGAGGCGGACAACATCCCGTTCGTCGCCGCCGGCTTCGACCCGGCCTGGCGCTTCTATCACGCGCAGAAACCGGTGCTGGAGAAGCACCTCGCCCAGCGCGGGCTCACCCTGCTCTATTCGGTCGCCTGGCCGGGCCAGGGCATCTATACGAAGGAGCCGCTGAAGACGGTGGCCGATCTGAAAGGAACCAAGTTCCGCACCTACAGCCCGATGACGGCGCGGCTCGCCGAGCTGCTGGGAGCGAGCCCCACGGTAGTGCAGGTGCCCGACGTGCCGCAGATGTTCGCAACCGGCGCCATCCAGGCGATGATCACCTCGTCGGCGACCGGCACCTCGACCAAGGCCTGGGAGTTCGTCAAGAATTACTACAACACGAGCGCCTTCCATCCGAAGAACGCGGTGGTGGTGAATACGCGCAGCCTGTCCCGTCTCGCGAAGGACGAGCAGCAGGCGCTGCGCACCGCGGCCGCCGCCGCCGAGAAACGCGGCTGGGACATGGCCAAGGAGCGCGAGAAGGAAGCGAACGACACGCTCGCCAAGAACGGCATGACGATCCACGAGCCCGACGCGGGCATGAAAGCGGCGTACGCCAAGGTCGGCGACCAGATCCTCGCCGAGTGGCTGAAGAAAGCCGGGCCCGAGGGCGAGCAGCTCATCAAGGCGTACCGCTCCGGTAAATAAGGCGTGAGGCGGTTCCTCGACCGCCTTTACGACGCCGCCGGTGTCGCCGCGGCGCTCGCCATGGCCGCGATCTGCGTACTGATGCTGGCGCAGGCCGCGGGCCGCGAGGCCGGCATCCTGGTTCGCGGCGCCGACGACATCGTCGCCTGGCTCTGCGCAGCGTGCGCGTTTCTTGCGCTTGGCCACACCTTCCGCAGCGGCGACCTCGTGCGCGTGGGCGTGTTCCTCGACCGCCTGAGCGAACGCAGCCGCTGGTACGCGGAACTCTTGGCCCTCGCCGTGACCGCTCTCTTCACGGCCTACATGCTCTGGTCAGTCGCGCGCTTCGTTTACGACAGCTGGCAGTTCAAGGAAGTGGCGCAGGGCCTGATCCGCGTGCCGATCTGGATCCCGCAGCTTTCGCTGCCGCTCGGCATTGCCATTTTCTTCGTCGCGGTGCTGGATGAGCTCGCCACGGTACTGCGCAAGCAAAAGCCCGCGTATCAGCGCGCCGAGGAAGCGCGCGCCGCATCGGGCGACTTTTCGGAGAAGCTGTGACTCCGCTTGAGTCAGCGGCCGTTCTGCTGGCGCTGCTACTGGTTCTGCTCATGGGCGGCGTCTGGATCGCGATCTCGCTCGCGGCGGTGGCCTGGTTCGGGCTGCAGTTCTTCACCACGACGCCGCCGGACGTCAATCTGTTCCAGTCTTTTTGGGGCTCGAGCGCCTCGTGGACGCTCGCCGCGCTGCCGCTGTTCGTCTGGATGGGCGAGATCCTCTACCGAACGCGGCTCTCGGAAGAAATGTTCGAAGGACTGTCGCCCTGGCTCGGCTGGCTGCCGGGGCGGCTAATGCACGTCAATATCCTCGGCTGCGCGGTGTTCGGCACCGTGTCGGGCTCGTCCGCCGCGACCTGCGCCACGATCGCCAAGGTCGCGCTGCCTGAACTCAAGAAGCGCGGCTACGACGAGAAGACCTGCCTCGGCTCGCTCGCGGCAGCGGGCACGCTCGGCATTCTCTTGCCGCCCTCGATCATCATGGTGGTGTACGCGGTGGCGGCGGAAGTCTCGATCATCAAGGTGTTCCTCGCCGGTTTCATCCCCGGCATCGTGCTCACTGCGCTTTTCTCCGGCTACATCGTCGTATGGGCGCTGCTCAATCCCGAAAAGACCCCCAAAGAGGACGCGCACTACACGCTGCGCGAGAAGCTCTATCGCAGCCGGCGGCTCGTGCCGTGCATCCTGCTCATCGTGTTCATCGTCTGGGTGATGGTGATCGGCTGGGCGACAGCCACGGAAGCCGCCGCTTACGGCGTGCTCGGCGCGCTCGCCATCGCGGGGTGGTCGGGGGGCCTCAACTGGGCGAGCTTCAACGCGAGCCTGATGGGCGCGACGCGGCTCTCTTGCATGATCCTTTTCATCCTCGCCGGGGCGAGCTTTCTTTCCTCGTGCATGGCCTTCACCGGCATCCCGCGCGTGCTCGCCGAATGGGTGGCCTCGCTCAACCCGAACCCCTACGGGCTGATCGCCATCCTGGCATTCATCTATATCGTGCTCGGCACCGCGCTCGACGGCGTGTCGATGATCGTTCTCACCACCTCGGTGGTGATCCCGATGGTCGAGAAAGCCGGCTTCGATCTCGTGTGGTTCAGTATCTTCATCGTGCTGCTGGTCGAGATCGCCGAGCTGACACCGCCGCTCGGTTTCAACATTTTCGTGCTGCAGACCATGACCGGCCGCGACTCCAACTACGTCGCCTGGGCGTCGCTGCCGTTCTTCTTCATGATGGTGCTTTGCGTGGTGCTGATCACCGTATTCCCGTCGCTCTGTACCTGGCTGCCCGACGTGCTGATGGGCGTGACGCGCAAATAAACCGGGTCAGATCCAAATTTCGCGGCGCGCCGACGCGCCCCGTAGCTTGTCGGAGGGAAATGTTGATCTGACCCCGTTTATTAGCCGAGGAGCATGCGGCGCGCGAGGCGCCGCGAGCGGCGTGCATTGGCGGGGAAGCGCGGCAGCCGATGCGGGTCGGCCCCGGCCTTCACCGCGCCGTGCTCGACCGTGACCGCCGAGTGGTAATAGCGCCGCGCCGACGAGAGCGCGGCGTCGTGCAGATCGCCGTTGGGATAACAGAAGAGCGTCACCGGCCGGTCAAGGCGCGTCTCGAGAAGCTGACGGCTCTCGCGCAGCTCGGCGTCCGTTTCATCGGCCGTAAGCGAGGTGAGGATGGGATGCGACATGCTGTGCGAGCCGATCGTCACCACGCGCGGGTCGAGCCGCACCAGCTCTTCCCAGTCGGCGAGGTCGTGCTGCTCGCACTGCTCACGGGTCGGCTTGAAATTCGGCGTCGCCGCGCGGATCGCCTGCTCCACGCGCCGGCGCGCGCCGATGTCCAGGGTCTTCATCCACTCGACGAAAGGCTCGACGTCGGCGGGACCGCCGATCGAGTCGGTCAGCTCGCGCCGCGCCTCGGGCGCGATGGTGCGCAGGCGCGCGCGCGCCTCGTGATTCCACAGCCAGGCGCCGCGCTCGATCAGGCCCGGACAGACGAAGAAGGTGGCGCTCAGGCCGAGCTTGCGCAGAATCGGATAGGCGACGGCAATGTTGCTGCGCATGCCGTCATCGAACGTCAGTGCGACGCGCCCCCGGCCGTTCTTGCCGCGGCCGCTCACCAAGTCCTCGAGCGGCACGACCGGAAAGACCAAGCTCAGCACGCGCAGCTGGCGCTCGAGCGCAGGCGCGTCGGCCGTCGGCGTACCGTGGTACATGAGAATGCGATCGTGGCTCAACCCGAGCACCCCGCCATTCTTTCACCGGGCTTGCACTTAAAATGGGATCGTGTCTAGTCCGATCTGCCTAACCGACGACATTCGGCGAATCGAGAAGGCTGCGGGCGACGCGAAACCGCCGCTCATGGAGCGTGCCGGTGCGGCGGCAGCCGCGCTCGCGGCGCGGCTCGCATCCGACAAGACTAAGGACATTCTGATTCTCGCCGGGCCGGGGAATAACGGCGGCGATGCGCGCATCGCCGCGTCGCGCCTTGCGGAGGCGTTCCACCGCGTCACCGTGGCGACGCGGCCGGACGAGATCCCGGACAAAAAATGGGGACTGGTGATCGATGGGCTGTTTGGCATCGGCCTCACGCGCAACATTGAGGGGGAATACGCGAGGCTGGTGGAATATGCCAACGCCCAAGCCTGCCCGGTGCTCGCGCTCGATATCCCAAGCGGGCTGCAATCGGACAGCGGCCGTGTCATGGGCGCTGCGGTGCGGGCGAGCCACACGATCACGTTCATCGCGCTGAAGCCGGGATTGCTCACGCTCGACGGGCCCGATCACTGCGGCGAGATCACGGTCGCGGATCTCGGCGTACCGATCGAGAAACCGCTCGCCTGGGTCGCCGGGCGCGAGCTCTTCCAGTCGGTGTTGAAGCGCCGGCCGCACAACTTCCACAAAGGCCTCGCCGGCTCGGTGGCGATCCTCGGCGGCGCCAGCGGCATGAGCGGCGCCGCGCTCCTCGCCGGCCGCGCCGCGCTGAAGCTCGGCGCCGGCCGCGTCTACGTCGGCATGCTGGACACCGGGCTCGCGCTCGATCCGGGCGCGCCGGAGCTGATGCTGCGCCACGCCGACGACGCGCTCGGCCTCGATCTCAACGCGCTGGTCGTCGGCCCGGGACTGGGCGACAGCGAGCGCGCCGAAACCTTGCTTGGTGCCGCGCTGACGAGCGAGGTGCCGTGCGTGCTCGATGCCGATGCGCTCAACCTGATTTCCGAGAGCGCCGACCTGCGGCACGTGTGCGCTCGGCGCAGCGCCGAAACCCTGCTGACGCCGCATCCGGCAGAAGCGGCGCGGCTGCTCGGCACGACCACCGCCGCGGTGCAGGCCGACCGGGTGAAAGCGGCGCGCCTGCTGAGCGAGAATCTGAATGCGCACGTCGTGCTGAAAGGCAATGGCAGCATCCTCGTCGCCCGCGACGGGCACTGGTTCGTCAACCGCACCGGCAATCCCGGCATGGCGAGCGCCGGCATGGGCGATGCGCTTGCCGGCATGCTCGGCGCGCTCCTCGCCCAGGGGCTGAGCGGCGAGAGCGCGCTGGTACTCGGTACGCATCTGCACGGCGCGGCTGCCGACGAGCTCGAGCGCACGGGGGTCGGGCCCGTCGGCCTGACCGCGACAGAAGTGATCGACGCCGCGCGGCGCGTCTGGAACCAATGGCTATGAAGCTCATCACCGAACTCGTCATCGCGAATCGCATTCTGGCCAACGAGGACGTCGTCGACGCCTATGGGCACGTCAGCGTGCGCAACCCCGAGGCGCCCGAGCGCTTCTTCCTCGCCCACTCGAAGAGCCCGGCGCTCATCGAGGCCGCCGACATCGTCGAGCACACGCTCGATGGCGAAGCGCTGCGCCACGAGCCGCGGCCGCTTTATCTCGAGCGCTTCATTCACGCCGCCATCTACGAGGCGCGGCCGGAGGTCATGGCGGTGGTGCATGCCCATGCAGAAGATGTGCTGCCCTTCACCATCACCAAGGCGCGGCTGCGTCCGGTGATCCACTCGGGCGCCTTCATCGGCGCCGAGGTGCCGGTGTGGGACATTGCCGAGCGCTTCGGCGACCGCACCAACCTGCTGGTGACGAACCTCGATCAGGGGCGCGACCTGGCCGGTACGCTCGCCGGCCACAGCGTGGCGCTGATGCGCGGCCACGGTTTCGCCGCGGCGGCCCGCTCGCTCATCGACGTCGTGCGCATGTCGGTCTACCTGCCGCGCAACGCGCGCGTGCAGCACAAGGCGATGCAGCTCGGCGAGCTCAAGCCTCTCAGCGCGGGCGAGATCAATGCACGCGCCGCCGGGACCGGCTACAAGCCGCAGTCGCCCGAGACCCAGCGCGCCTGGCAGTACTGGGCGCAGCGCGCCGGCTGCGCCGACCTGCTAAGACTTCTTTAGTACGCAGCGCACGCCGCCGGCGGGATCCGCTACATCGCCTTTGTAACGCGGGATGAGATGCACGTGAACGTGCATGCGCGACTGACCGGCGGCCGTGCCGACGTTGACGCCGATGTTGAAGCCGTCGGGCGCATGCCTTGCGCGAACCAGGCGGCGCGCGCTGTTCAGCAGCTCGAGCACCGCGGCCTGCTCGGCGGCGGTCATCTCGAAGAAGTCGGCCACATGGCGGCGCGGCACGACGATCACGTGACCCGGCGCGAGCGAGTTGCTGTCGAAGCGCGCGTAGGCAGCGGCGTTCTCAGCCACCACGTCCGCCGGACGACAGAGCTCGCAGTCCAAGCTAGAACGTTGTTCGCTTCATAGCCGCTCCTGCAGGAATTGCAGAACCAGCACCTCGTCGCGCCGCAGGACCGCATGGTGCGCGCGGCGCGTGCGACGCACCGGCGGCGGCTCGGGAATCGTCTCGCCCATGCGGTACGCCTGCAGGAGCACCGGATGCACGTAGTACTTGCGGCACACGGCGCGCGTATTGCCCAGGCGCTCGGCCACGGCGTCGATCGCGGCGATGATGTTGCGGTTCGCCTCGTTCTGGCTGGCGGGCGGGCCGAGCCGACGCAGCTCCACCGCCGCCAGCATGGTGCCGCCCCAGGTGCGGAAATCCTTCGCGCTGACGTCGCGCCCGGAGATGCCGCGCAGGTACTCGTTGACGTCGTCCGACGAGATGAGGTGGCGCTTGCGGGCGCGGTCGACGTACTGGAAAAGCTCCTGCCCCGGGAGCTCGCGGCAGCGCTGGATGATGCGCGCGAGGCGCGGATCGGCGATGGCGATGGTGTGCTCGATGCCGCTCTTGCCGCGGAAGCTGAAGCGCAGCACCGCGCCGTCGATCTCGAGATGCCGGCGGCGCAGCGTGGTGAGGCCGTAGGAGCGGTTCTCGCGCACGTATTCGTCGTTGCCGACGCGGATCAGCGTCTTGTCGAGCAGACTCACCACCGTGGCGAGGATCTGCCGGCGCCCGAGATCCTTCGAGCGCAGGTCGCGCTCCAGGCGCTCGCGCAGCCGCGGCAGCACTTCGCTGAATTCCAGCATGCGGCGGAACTTCGAGCGGTCGCGCGCCTCGCGATAGTCGGGGTGATAGCGGTACTGCTTGCGGCCGCGCACATCGGAGCCGGTCGCCTGGATGTGGCCATTGGGGTCCGGGCAGATCCAGACGTCGGTCCACGCCGGCGGGATGGCGAGGCGGTTGAGGCGCTTGCGGGTTTGCGCGTCCTCGATGCGCTTGCCATCGGGCGCGTAGTAGGCCCAGCCGGTGCCCGCGCGCTTGCGCCGGATGCCGCGCAGGCCGTCGGTGACGTAGCGCAGGCCCGCATGCTGGGCGCTCTCGCGATAGGCGGTGTCGGTGCGCCTCACGCCACCTTCATCTTCGCTTTCGACTCTGGGTACGGATAGAGCATGTTGAGCGCCACCGACTGCCCGCTTGCCTGCACGATGCACACGTGCTCGCGCCTGAGCCCGCGCGCGTGCCGCACGCCGCATGAGTGCGCGCTCATGTCGATCTCCCGGTTCATGTTCATGGCGTAGTTCGCGACGCGCAGATATTTCTCTTCGACGACCCGCGCGCGCTGCAGGCGCTTGCGCAGCACGCTGTGCTTCTTCTGCGTGGTATCGCGGACAAGGAGGAATACGAGCAGGCCGACGAGCGCGAGCGCAACGAGCGTCCCGATCCCGTACCACAGGATGTCTCTCAACATCGCCCCAACCACCCCCCTAGGGCAATGATACTCCGCGCTGCATTTCCTCTTTGGTGGCGGAGCGCACGGTAAGGATTACAACGGAGAAGCGCAGCGCCATGCCGGCGAGCGGATGATTCGCGTCCAGCACCACGCTGCCGCCGGCGACGTCGGTCACCGTGTAGAGGCGGTTATCTTCCTCGATCTGCATGCCGACGGTGAGGCCTTCGCCGTAGCGCCCGAGCGGCTCGACGCGCAGCAGCTGCGGATCGTAATCGCCGAAGGCCTGCTCGGGCTCGAGCTGCAGGCGCACCGCTTCACCCGCGCCCTTGCCTTCGAGCGCCTGCTCGAGCGCGGGCAGCATCTCGCCGTAGCCGCCGTGCAGGTAACTCAGCTCCGAGGGCGGCGAGAGCTCGGCACCTTGCGCATCGGCAAGCGCCATGCGCACGCCAACCACGGTGTCGCGCGCTACGACCGTAGGCGCTTGATGAGATCGAACACTTCGGCGGCGTGGCCGCGCGGATTGACGCCGTAGGCGACGTGGCGCAGCACGCCCTTCTTGTCGACGATGAACGTGGAGCGCACCAGGCACTCGCGCCGCCCGGCACCCTCGACATCTTTCTCCTGCAAAACCCCGTACTTGCGGCACACCTCGCCCTCGGTGTCGGAAAGGAGCGAGATGGTGACGCCGTGACGGTCACGGAAATCGGCGTGCGTCAGGCAGTCGTCGCGCGATACGCCGAGCACCACGCAGTCGTGCTTGCCGAACTGATCCTGGTGATCGGAGAAGTCGGTCGTCACCAGAGTGCAGCCGGGCGTGCCGTCGCGCGGATAAAAGTAGAGCACGACATGCTTCTTGCCCTTGAACGCCGAGAGCGCCACCGTCTGCATGTCGGCGTCGGGAAGCTCGAACATCGGTGCCGGTTGTCCCGCTTGCAACATCGCGACCGATTCTATTCCAAAATTTTTTTGAAATTGCAACAGCCGCGCACGCGCGTCACCGGAAAAGGTGTAGCACGCTCGCTACATATAATCGCGCGCGTGCAACTTCGTTTGCTCGGCGGCTTGACGGCGCGCGAATTCCTGCGACGGCATTGGCAGAAGCGTCCGCTCTATGTGCGCGGCGCGCTGCCGCAGTTCCGGGATCTGCTCGACGCCGCGGATCTGCTGGCGCTCGCGAGCCGCGACGACGTCGAGTCGCGCGTCGTCGTGCGCCGCGGCCGACGCTATGTGACGAGCCACGGCCCGTTCGCGCGCCTGCGGGCGCGCCCGCGCGATTGGACCTTGCTCGTGAGCGGAGTGAATCTTCACCATGAGGGCGCCGACACGCTGCTGCGGCGCTTTTCGTTCCTGCCGCAGGCGCGGCTCGACGATGTCATGGCGAGCTACGCCACGCTGGGCGGCGGCGTCGGCCCGCACGTCGATTCGTACGACGTGTTCCTCATACAGGGAAGCGGGCGGCGCCGCTGGCGCCTCGACGGCCGCACTACCGTGCTCGCCAGTGCCGGCGACCTGATCTATCTGCCCCCGGGCGTGCGCCATGACGGCGTGGCGCTCGAGCCGTGCTTCACGTATTCCATCGGCTTTCGCGCGCCGCGCGGCGCGGAGCTCGGCGCGGCATTCCTCGACTGGCTGCACGAACGCGGCCTTCCCGATGCGCGCTACCGCGATCGGCGCCTGCGTCCGGCGCGCCGCAGCGCCGAGATACCGGCCGGGATGGTCGATTTTGCCGCGCGTGCGCTCGGGCGCATTCGCTGGAGCCGCAGCGACGTCGCCTCGTTCCTTGGCGAGTACCTGACCATGCCGAAGCCGCAGGTGGTGTTCCAGGCCGGCCGCGCGCGCCGCGCCGGCATCATCTGCCTGGACAGGAAGAGCCAGCTCCTCTACCGCGGCGCGCACTTTTTCATGAATGGCGAGCGCTTCACGGTGCCACGCCGCAGCGCAGCGACGCTGCGCCGTCTTGCTGACGAGCGCCGGATGAGCAATGCCGCGCTTGCCCGCGCCGGGCTCGGGCGACTAATCTCCGAATGGCAGCGACGCGGCTATGTCCGCGCGGAGGCCTCCTAGATGGATGAAGCGACCTACGAGCGATTCGACAGTGCCGAGGGCTTCCAGGCCGCGGTCGAGCGGCTGCTCGGCCAGCCCGGGCGCGAGCTGCGCGTGTTCGATCCGGACGGCGCGGCGCTGCGGCTGAACGATTCGGCGCGCATCGGCGCTCTCGAGCGCTTCCTCGCGGCGAGCCGCACGCGACGCCTGTACCTCGTGCTGCACGACACCGATCATCTCACGCGCTACTGCCCGCGCCTGCTCGGGCTGCTGGCGCGCTACTCGCACGCGATCCAGATCCACCGCAGCGCCGAGCACATCCGCGAGATCCAGGATGCGTTTCTGGTGCTCGATTCGCAGCATTATGTGCGCCGGCCGGTGGCGAGCTTTTACCGCGGCGCGATGGGGCTTGGCGACGAGACCGAAGCACTCGCCATGCGCCAGCGTTTTCAGGAAATCTGGGAAGCGTCCTACCCGGGAGTCTCGGCGAGCACCGCAGGGCTCTAGACAGTCAGGCTTCGCGCCAGTCGAAGCCCTCGTCCTGCGTCGCGAGACCGATCCATTCCGGCGAGCAATTGAGCGCTGCGGCTAAGGCCGCCTGCACCAGCGCCGGCGTGTTGTTCTGCTGCGAGAGGTGCGCGCCGATGATGTGCTTCAGGCGCGAGCGGTCAAGTGCCGCGAGCAGCCGCGCCGCGTCGCGGTTGTCGAGGTGGCCGAAGGGCCCGCCGATGCGCTCCTTGAGCCAGCGCGGATAGCCGCCGCTCCACAGCATGTCGCGGTCGTAGTTGCATTCGAGCACCAGCGCATCGAGGCCCGAGAGCATGGCTTCGACGTGGCGCGTGCCGATGCCGATGTCGGTGACCACGCCGAGCTTGACCGCGCCGTCCGAGAGCACGAACTGCACCGGCTCCGCCGCGTCGTGCGGCACGGTGAACGGCAGGACCTCCATGCCGCCGATGGCGGCGCGCTCGCCGGCACGCACGAAGAGCGTGCGCACGCCGTCGTGCATCTTGCCCGCGGCGCGCAACGCCCGCAGCGTGCCATGCGTCAGCACCACCAGCACGTTATGCGCGGCGGCGAAGTCGAAGGCGCAGCCGGCGTGATCGTCGTGCTCGTGGGTGATGAGGATGGCGTCGATGTCGGCGGGCAGCAGACCGAGCCGCGCGAGCCGCCGCTCGGTGTCGCGCAGGTTGAGGCCGCAGTCGATCAGCACCCGGGTGAGGTCGGCCTGCGCCACGAGGCAGTTGCCGCCGCTGCCGCTCGCGAGCGAGGCGAAGCGCAGCAACTTACTTCAGCTGCTCGTGCAGCAGCGTGAGGATGCGCTGCGCGGTCTTGGAACTGTCCGCCGCGCCGTCCTTGTTCAGCACGTTCACCTGGCTCGCGGTCCCCGCCTGCGTGATCTGCACACGATACTGCTGCGCCTTGACCTTGGAATCGCTCGAGAACCAGCGCGTCAGGAGCCCGCGCGTGTCCTTCTCGACCTCGGGATCGGCGTAGCGCACGAAATAGATGCCCTTCTGCCGGTCGCGGTCCTCGACGGTGAAGCCGCCGCGATCGAGCGCGAGGCCGACGCGGCGCCACACGCGATCGAACGGTTCCGCCACTTCCAAGGCTTCGAGTCCGTCAACGCCTTTGCGGATCTGCGCGCGCTCGGACGGCCGCGCCTGCGGGCCCTGCGGGTTCTGCTGCGCCGGCACGCCGGCGTTCGCCATCAGCGTGCGCGCCTTCTCTTCCTGGGCGCCGAGCCGCACCATCAGGCGGCGCAGGTACTCGGCCTCGAGCTCCGGATCCGGTTCACGCGGCTGCCACGCGGTGGCGCCGGGCGAGCCGGGATTTTGCGTCTCGCGCGTCGTGTAGACCTCGACCATGCCGCGATGGCTGATGTAGATCTCGGTGCCATTGCCGTCGGCCGTGCGGTCAAGGCGCGTGCGGTACTTGTCGCGCTCGGAGGTCGAATAGAGCGTGTCGAAGGCCTTGGAGAGCAGTCCGCGCACGCCACCCTGCGGGATGCGCGCCCGGCTCTCGGCCCACTCGGTCTCCATCACGCCCACCTCGGGCTGCTCGAGCTTGATGAGGAAGCCGTTCTCCTGCCAGAAATCGCGCACCAGCGGCCAGAGCTTCTCGGGCTTCTCGTCGACCACCAGCCAGCGCTGCGTGCCGGCGCGCTCGATGCGCATGTGCTCGGGCTGCGGCAGCACCGCCGGCCCGGCCGCGCCGGGTTTCGCCTCCCGGCGCTCGGCCTGATAGCCGGAGAGCGTCGCGGTGGAAGTGCCGGTCTCGGGGACGACGTAGCGGTTGTCGCGCGTCGGGGAAGTGAGGTCCGGCGGAATCTCGAGCGGCGGCACGGTGCTCGCCTGCTTGTACTCGACCTTGCCTTCGATCCACTCATTGATGCCCGCGCAGCTACCGAGCAGTAGCACGCTCGCGAGAACTGCGAACCGCCGGAGCATCAACTGCGGCCTTGCTTTGTGCGGGGCTTCAACCGCGGCCCTCCACGACTCTCAGACCGGGCAGCGCGATCCCCGCCTCGTGCAGCGCTTCGCGCACCGTCTCGTGGAACTTGTCGGCGAGCGGCGCGAGCGGCAGCCGCAGGCCGTACTCGATCATCCCCATCTGCGCGAGCGCCCATTTCACCGGGATCGGATTCGCCTCGACGAAGAGGCGCTGGTGCAGCGGCAGCAGCCGCAGGTTGAGCTCGCGCGCCTTCTTCACGTCGCCGACCAGCGCCGCCGCGCACAGCTGGTGCATCAGCTTGGGCGCAACGTTGGCGGTCACCGAAATGACGCCGTGGCCGCCGAGCAAAATCAGCGCCAGCGCCGTGGCATCGTCGCCGCTGTAGATCGCGAAGTTGCGTGGCAGGCGGCGGATCAGATC
>Ga0070697_100002243_pt1 | contig 14828 bp, 12 predicted proteins | sample KBSK1501metaG_FD_65475 | JGI IMG/M metagenome (GOLD analysis project Ga0070697, IMG submission 65475) | Corn, switchgrass and miscanthus rhizosphere microbial communities from Kellogg Biological Station, Michigan, USA - KBS K1-50-1 metaG | ecosystem: Host-associated > Plants > Roots >...
TAAAGAAGCTTAAGGAGAATGAACATGAAATCTCTTCGTCTTGTGCTCTGATGTCGCTCTACCGTGGCTTTCGCCCAGTCCGACGCGCAAAAGTCCTTCGACAAACTGAAAACCCTGACCGGTACTTTCGGGTCAGGGTCTTCGCTCGCTCACCTTTGATCAACCCATGGTGATATAGTTAACTATAACAGCATCTCACATGCAAGTCTTTTTTCGATTTTTCTTGCTCGGCCGTTTCCCTTGCCGCCATCCGCATAGGACAACCGGGTCTCCGTGGCCCGTTGGCGCAATCACGTAAGTAATTTAATTTAGTGCAGATTTCGGGTGTACCGGCCGGCGAACGGCCAAATCCTGATTAGTCGGAAAACCGCTGGTTTGGTCGCGGTTGAAAAGCGACCGTGGACGGTTGACGTTAGATAGCAGCAACCGGCAATCCAGGTCCGTCACAGTTGGTGACGGACCTTGCCTTTAAATCGAACCCCAACTTGCACCGGGCACAGCGCCCCACGAAGAGTGCGGATAGAAGCATGGTAGGGAGTGGTGGTGCCAAGCAAGACTTCGAGAAATGCTCTGGTCAGAAACGAATCAAGCCGGTGACAGGCAAATGGAGGATCAGGGTTTGATTGCCCAGGTGGCAGGATTCAAGCGCGGGAGCTTCAGCTTGTCCCGAGCTATTCGGGTGCGGTAAGTGTCGCTGGTTCGCGCTGAAACCGGCGGGATGCCTCAAGGCCCAGGAAGGTCAAATTCCCGGCCACATTTGAAGCAGACCCGATACGTTCGTTTCTTGATCGTGAACACGCGGCTCATTTGCCTGTGACCACACCCAAAGACAAACCGAAAAATCCGCAACAAAGAGTTCATACGTCCTGCGCTCGTCGGCGTTCGCAACTTCCATTGGAGTCCAACCACTCCAGCATTGAGCGCACGCTGGCGCGAGCCAGGGCAATTGAGCAGTCAGCAGCTCCGTAGTAGACATTGATGGTGTCGCCATCTGGATCACTTGTGTACCCACACGGGAACACCACGTCGTTGACGTCGCCGTTACGTTCGCAGTCCGCCTCCGGCCCAAAGATCCACGAATCCCCTCGCAGCAGGCACTTTTCCGGATTCTCAAGGTCGAACAGGGCCAACCCCAATCGATACAGACAGCCCGAAGGCGTGTGCCGCACTCCGTGGTAGAGCACGAGCCAGCCTCTGGAAGTCTCGATCGGCGGCGGGGAGAGACCAATTTTGTTCGCGTCCCACCAAGCCCCGCGGCGTGCTTCCAACATAAGCCTATGTCTGCCCCAGTGGCGCAGGTCGGGAGAATAGGAAATGCTCGTTGAGGAACGCTTGCCGGGCACTATCACATCGCCAATGAACTTTATTCTGGTGAAGAGGACAACGTGCAGGAACGGGAGAGCGTCCTTGATTGAAAATCATGTGCCAACGAAACTGCAACAATGAAGCGGAAGTCCTTGGTAATGGCGGCCGTCATCGGATTCTTGGATCCGGACGGACATGGAGTCCGCCAACAGCTGGGAGGTGACGACGCTGAAGAGAATGGCCAGGAGACGAATCTGTTGCGCAGATCGCATATGTCGACCGCCATGGATCAGATTTACGCGAATAGTAGCACGGCTGAGGAGTGCGCTTCGGTGAGCGGAGCACTGTCAGAAGCCGGTATGGTCAACGTGTGAGCAAGCTAAAGGACCGCTCTTACATATCTCTAGACCTGGACCACCAGGTGCCGACCAAAAACATGAATCCTTGCTTATTAAGCTTATTAAGACATAGTGCCATATCCTTTAATAGCGCAAGGACTTATTAAGGGAACCCTTCACAACGCTAGTGGCCACTGAAAACAAGTCGAGGCTGGGTACCTACATCACGACGAGTGTGACTGGCGAACCGGTGCAGGCCTTCAATCCGCCTGCGCTGCCGCCCAATCCCCCTTTGGAGTTGGGAGCCCTGTATCAACATCTTGACCGAGCCAATCAGGCGTTAGGCCCACTCGATGGCCTCACAACCTTGCTTCCGGATACCAAGTTCTTTCTTTATCTGTATATCGAAAAGAGGCACTGTTGTCGTCGCAGATAGAGGGGACGCAATCGTCGTTTTCCGATCTTTTGCTTTTTGAGAGTGACGCAGAGCCAGGTGTTCCGATTGATGATGTCGAAGAGGTCTCAAATTACGTTGCCGCGATGCAACATGGGTTACGACGGTTCGCAGGTGGGTTCCCTCTCTCGCTCCGCCTGATTCAAGAGATTCACGCCATCCTGTTGCGCGGGGGCCAACAGAACTCCGGGCGAGTTCCGACGCTCACAGAACCGGGGCGGGGGGACTCTGGCGGCTTTTTTCGTTGCTTTCTAAGCAATGATTTATGCGGTCGCGAGACCGCTGTTTCTTAGGGCAGCGGCGCCTCTACTTCCTCGAGCACCCACTTGTCGGGCGCTTCCAAATGACAGTCATATCCATAGAACCGCCCATTAAAAATGTGCTGAGACAGGCAGGCCCTCTGCCCGCGCATGACCGGATTTCCTTCGACTTCCTGAAAATCGCTATCCGGAGAACTTGCGGCAAAGACCTTGACCTGCCATTCGCCTTCGGGGTCCGTGGTATAGCGGTGCGGATAGATTTCGGTCGCCAGAAAATACATTCCAGTCTTCTTGCCGGCGGCGTCCCTGGCGTGCCTCACGTAGAGCAGCGTGGGAGCGGCGATGGTGTCGGCGGTCGTGGTCAAGATCTTTTCCGCAGCGCCGTCCAATTCCTGCACCGTCTTCGCACTCTTGCTGATGAGTTCAAAATGATCGTGATCATTGCCACGATAGAAGGTCAGATAGAAACGTCCGGAGCGCGGATCACGGAACAGATTCGGATTCTGATTGCGCTGGTTGGGCACGCCCGGGACGAGAACCTTCTCTTCCTTTATGTGAACTCCGTCCTCCGAAGAGCCCAGCACAATGTGGCTGCTGGTTGTGTCATAATCGCGAGTGACGGCGAAATAGAGCGTGTTCTTGTGTTTCGGGTCTGCCTTCGCCACTACCGAAGGCCAGCGCGCGTTCGTCCACAAAGGATTGCCTTCGTACTTTGTCCAGTTCACCAGATCGTGGCTGCGTGCCAAGCCCATACCGCGCCCTTCATTCAGCCCGTACCAGCCCCAGTATCGGAACCCGCCGCGCTTCATCTCCAGCACGCTCATGGTGTGGGGAAACTCGTTGCCTTCCCAGGCTTGGGCGTCGGGCAACACCCGGCGCGGCGTGGTGAGCTTGAGATACGGCACCTTCACGGCTCTGTGCTCTGCCGCGGTTTGAGCGGAAACACACACGGAGACAAACGCTAAAGTCGCCAGAAGGAAGTTGCGACGATAACTTTGTACTGACATGGTTGCTTCTCGCTTGTCGTTATTAAGTGGTAGCTTCAACAACAACCTTCTTTTTCAAATTGACGGTGGCGTTGGTAATGATGGGCCTGGCCCAGAAACCGACTGTGAGCACACATCCGAAGGTGAAGTAGAGAAAACAGAGTCCGGTACGCAGGCCAAAGTGATCGCCGATACGTCCAATGATAACCGGAACGACGGCGCCGCCCATGATTCCCGTGCTCAGAATCCCCGCAAAAGGACCGTGATGCTCGGAAACAGAATTCAGCGCGAGAGAAACCAGAACCGGCCACATGATGGAAGCAAAGAGACCGACTCCGGGAAATGCATACAGAGCCACCGCGGCCGATCCAAACAGGGCAGCGCTAAGGCAGAGCAGCGCGAGGCCTGCAAAACCGATCAATACTTTGCGGCTATCAAAAATCTTGAGCAGCCCCATGCCGATAAAGCACCCGGCGGTCAGCAATCCCCAAAACCAGGAGACCGCCGTGGCGCCAGTGGTGTGCGGGTCGTAGCCGTGATACTTCGCCAGAAATTCCGAGATCCAGTTTGCCGTTCCCTGCTCCGAGCCAACATAGGCAAACACGCTGAGGAAAAAGAACCACACAATCCGTTTGCGGAGCAATTCGCCGTACAACTGCCACGAACCCGCTCGTTCATCTTCCTTGCGCTCCACCCGCGGAAATCGCATAAAAATCAGGACCACGATCATGACCAGGGTGGAGGCCGCAAAGATCCAATACATCGAAGCCCACGGAAGGTCTCGGGGAGTAAGACGGGCGAGCACGTGGAGTGGAAAACTATTCGCCTTGGAAGAGTCTTCGAGGTTTTCCACCAAATACGAATAGATCCTGGGGCTGATGAATGACGCCACCCCAAAAATCAGCTGCGCGAAGGCCGAGTTGAAGGCGAAGTGTTCTTCCCCGCCCGACACTCGCAGCAGCGGATTGACGGCGACTTGCAAGGTCGCCATCCCCGCTCCCATCACAAAAAGTGAGCCTAGCGCTACGGAATATGATGGAAAGAGCGCAAAGCTGAGCGAACCCATGGACGCCGCTAGAAAGGCGGTAATCATTACCGGCTTTTCGGAATACTTCTCCACCCAGAAGCCCGCGGGAATAGACATCACGCCGTAGGCAATAAAGAAGAAGAAACCCAGGAACGCAGCCGCCGCGAGGCTCACATGAAAATCGCGGATGATATCCGGGATGATCGGCCCCAGGATGTTGGTGACCAGGGACATCACGAAAAACACCAGGAATACCAGACCGACCATGTAGCGGCTGCGCGTCATGAGAGTGTTTTGGATCCGTTACTCCGTAGTTGTGACCTTGGCAACGAGTTCAAATTTTCCCGGTTCTCGGCCCGCCAGCGCCGCCAGTGCCAACGTGATCATTTGCACGGGCAGTATTTCTTGGATGGAACGAACGCTGTCGCCGTGATCTGCAAGACGGAAGCACTCCAGCGCCGCTTCTTCACCAAACAGTTCAGCCCGGCCACCCTGTTCCTGCATGTCGGCCAACAGCCGGCGATTCAAGTCGCGCGTCTTTCCGTCTCCGGAAAAGACAGCCACAAATGTTTCATCGCTGAGCATCTCAAAAGGACCGTGACGGAACGCGGCGCTACTCATACCCTCCGCGTGGAACAGGTCGGCTTCTTTTACAATGAGTGCGCCCGTGCCCACTGCGGCCAGAGAAGCTCCTCTTCCGACAAAAAAGAGATGGCGAATATGGTTGAGTTTCACCGTCATGCACTCCACGTAAGCCTTCCAGTCGGCCAGATATGCCCCCACAGCGGGAGCCGCATGCCTCAGGTCCCGGCGCGTCAGCCTGGGATCGCGGTCGCATAAAACATCTCCCAGCCATTTCAGCGCCATCAAGGCCGTGACATAGGTCTTGCACGAAACCGAGAACTCGGACCCAGCCTGAGTCAGCAACGCGGCGCTGGCGTGTTTGGCCAGAACGCTGCCCGGGGTGTTGGTCACTGCAATAACGGCGGCGCGCTTCCGATTCACGGTTGCCAGCCGTAACATTTCCGCGCTTTGCCCAGACTGCGACACAGCAACGATCAGCGTCTTGGGGTCAAAAAATCGATTCTGGTAGTGGACGAGTTCGGACGTCTCCACCATGATCGCCGTGTGTCCTTGGCTGATGAGCTGCAGGTTCAACTGGTGAAGCGCATGAAAAGACGATCCCATGCCGGTCAGAACGACTCGCTGAAACTTGCCCTTGCTTAGCCGCACTGCCAGACTATCGAGTTCCTTGGAACGACCGAGATTCGCCAGGGTATCTTCCAGGGCCCGGGGCTGGTTCAGAATGTCGCCGAGATAGGCGCCTTCGATAACTTTGAAGTCAGTGATCACTCTGGCCTCCTGAAGCGAACCGGTGGTGCCACACTCTAGCCGCACCAATCAGATTGGCATCCTCACCCAGCGAAGCTAAGGCGAGTTCCGTCTTTTCAAAGGGAACGTATCTGCAACTCCCGGCGATCACCTTGCGAATCCCTTCCAAAAAGAGATGGGCGCCCTTCATGACGCTGCCACCTAAGACAATTGCGTCCGGCGTGAACAAAACGACCAGGTTGGCCAACCCGAGGCCAAGGTAGTACGCTTCGCGTTCCACGGCCCGCCGTGCCAGCGGGTCCCCAGACTGCGCAAGTTCGCAAACTTTTTTGGCGGATAGATTCTCGCGGTGGGGATAGTTCGGAGGGGACTCAGCCTTCATCCACCCAGCCATAGCCGGCCCGGAAGCGAGAGATTCCCAGCAGCCGTGAAATCCGCACGGGCAGGCTGGGCCGGAAACATCAATGACGTGGTGCCCGATTTCCGGATGGGCGTGCTCGACACCGCGATAAAGCTCTCCATCCAGAATGATGCCGCCACCGATCCCGGTTCCGACGGTGATGTAAATCAAACGAGTCTTGTTCTTGCCTGCACCCCATCCCGCTTCTCCGAGAGCCGCAGCGTCAGCGTCGTTTTCCATGGCGACTTTGACCCGGAACAGCCGACTCAGATCCGCAATGATCGGGCTGCCTTGCCAACCAGGAAGAAAATTCACGTCGCCAATTTCTCCGCTAAATGGATCTACGGGCCCCGTGCTTCCGATGCCGATCCCCGTGATCTCCGTGCCGGTGTTATGCGCAACCTGGCGCAACAAATCCGCCGTGCGATCGAGCGCCTTCGCATAACCAAGATCGGCGGCAGTGGGAGTTTCCAGGCGCTTCAGGAGCCGACCGTCGTCATCGACCATGCCAACCGCGATTTTTGTACCGCCAATATCGACAGCCGCAATCACTCGGTCACCTTTATCTCGCTCTCGTTTCGTACATTCATTCCGCTACTTCCATTCCAGGATCACTGCATCGTGGGCTTCCATTTCCATCTTCCAACTGGATCCTTCGAGCCGAACCGGCTTCGTTCCCTCCTCGGCAATGCGGCTGAGAGACCGGACCGGCAGCCTCGTCTTTACCGTCGCTTGCTGCGAATCAGCGCTGTGGTTCACCACGATAACGTAGCCACGATGGTCCGCGTTCAGAGATCCGGCTTCTACGGAGGGCTGATCGGTGGAAACCTGCAGCTCATGTCCAGTCCACTCGCGGAATGCCTGGTAAATCCGGTAAGTGTTTTCCTGCTTCTCGAAGGCGGAGGGTACCGCGGCAAGGTAGGCCTCAATCGGATACGCCGACAGCAACGTCTTCCCCGCGCCCAGCGTATTGGCCACCAATGCGGGCCGGCCATCTTGATCCACGGCTATGACCTTGCCACCCTTCACCTCCAACAGGGCTCCCCAGTAGCGCGGATTTGCCACGGGTACGGAGTAGTGGAATGTATCGCCGGGCTTAAGATTGCCGAACGCTTCCACCACTTTCATGGTCACCTCGGAGGCGGTCACGGTATCGGCAACGCGTGCGCCGAAGATCGCTTCCATATCCGGAATGGCGCCATCCGCAGCGATCGAGGCGTACAAGAAGCCTCCGCGCTCGACGTAACCTTTAGCCTTTTCGTAAAAGTCAGTATGCACATGCACGAGGTGGCTGTTGGTGCTGGTGAGTGGAGACGGCATGAACAGCATCGGGCGGTTTTGCCAGTCCCCTGTCACTTCCCGGGGAAAGTCAGCCCGTAAGCCCGCACGCCGCGTCAGAATAAACGTGTTGAGCCAGGCGCCGCGCAACCACTGGTTGTCCTCTGCTGACCGTGAGGGCGGTTGCCCTGCAATGGCATCGCCGTTGAAGGTGGAGACGTAAGGCGTGACCTCCGGCCCGGTCAACCCGAAATGCGAGAAGTCGCCAAGGACGCCAGACCACTCTACCGGCACAGGAATGGCAACGTCGGCGACTGGTGGCTTCACATCTGTGAGGTCCAATTGGCGCACGATGCGGGAAATCTTTTTGAACTCAGCCGCCAACGGGCGGTCCTGGCGATCCCACGTCACCATCCCCCATCTTGTTTCCTGCGGGGTCCGCAGATAGGGTACTTTGTGAAATTGTTCGGGCGCGGCGTCGCTATAGCACCACAGATCCACCCCAATCGCCCCTGCGGCCAACCCAGAATAAATCTGCAACCGGTCGTACGCTGCGATTCGTTCGGGCGAATATTGCGCCGAAGAACCCCCCATTTCGTGAATCATCGCCGGACGACCCGCGCCGGACGAGAAAGCAATCTGGAAGGCAGCTCCGTACGTACCGCGTTCCGACAGCATCGGGTCAGGGAAGAGATCGGCGTTGTAGATCGTAAAAGGGTGCACGCTGAAGAAATCGACGTCGCGAGCGAGATTGTCAGGACGAAACGGACCGTGATCGATGTCTTCCTGGCTCGTGCCCGCCACGATTGGATGCATTGTGTCATGGCGGCGGATCGCGCCTGTGATCAAGCGCGTCCAATTGATTGCCATGGCGTCGGTCGTCTGTCCGGCGACGATCCAAAATGGCGGCTCATCGGTTAAGTCCCACCCAAAGATTCCCGTTTCATTTGCATACCGCCGTCCAAATTCCTCCGCATGATTGGTCTCAAGGCGAAGCATTTCCGGATCGGCATGAGGATGCCGTCCGTGGCGCCACGGCACATCCCAATACGCCTCGCCGACTTCACCCCCAATAAAAAGCGAAGGGTGGAGATAAATTTGATATTTGTGCGCCAGCGAAATCAGGTAGTCGATCTGCTTGAAAGCTTCGGGATTGTAATCGCCGGGCCGCGGCTCTACCCAGGCCCACAGCACATCGAAGCGGACGATGTTGTATCCGAGTTCATGCATCTTCGCGAAATCGGCTTCGATGTCTTTGGGATCCCATTGCACGGGCCACTGCATTCCAGCCTTGGCGGGAACCCAGTGCGCGCCCACAGGAAGGAAGCGATGACCATCGCGGGAGAAATAATTTCCATCGAGGCGAACGCGAGGTAGCTTCGCAACGTTCTGTTGGGGGCGAGCATCGCCGGTCAAAGCGAAGCACACCAGCCAGGACAACATCCCGGCCATGAACGTCTGCCTCCAGCCGCCACTCACCCAGCCCGCGCTCTCAACAATTCTCATCGCCCTCCCTTGTCGGGATCCCACCTGCGAATCGTCGCATCCAGTTAGAAGCTGAACTTAAGCGCGAGCTGAACCTCTCGCGAACTATTCACCGTGCTGGTGATGGTTCCGGACACGCCTGGGCTGTCTACCGTGTTGGCCGGATTTGCGAATTGTGCGTGGTTGAATAGGTTGAAGGCTTCCAGCCGGAACTGGAGGTTGCGGCTTTCGCTGAACTTGAAGTCTTTAAAGAGGGAGAGATCAATGTTGTAAGACCCCGGTCCTCGCAAACTGCCGCGCCGGGCATTGCCAAACAAGTGGGAGAAGGTCTGCCCTGGCGCCAACGCGGGGACGGCAAAAGCGCAAGGGTTATACCACGTTGTGAGGTTGTGAATCTGAGTTGGAGCTACGCATCCCGGGTTTGTAGTGACGGGACCAGCCCGGTTTGGATCGCCCACGATGTCCGGCCGGTACGCGAACGAACCGGTATTCGACAAATCCTGCGAAAGAAGAGGTGTAACGGCTTCCCCCGTATGAGCCCCCAGAATCCCGTTGATCTGCCACCCGCCAGAAATCCACCGAGCCGGTCCGGTGCTGCGAAGCAAGCGCTTCCCGGGCCCGATGGGCAGTTCATAGGACCAGGCGGAAGTAAACTGGTGGCGAAAATCGGGAGCATTGTCGCCGCGCTCCCCGGCTGGATCGTGGGTATTCTGTGGCTCCAGGGTTTCATTCTCGACTACCTGACCCAAAGTATGTTGCCAAGTGTAAGCATTCAGCATACTCCAACCGGCCGAGAATCTCTTTTCCAGTTTCACCTGCATGCTATGAGTCGTGGAGGACGACTGGTGGGTCTCAGTACGGATTCCCGCAACCTCGGGAACAGTGGAGAAGTACGGACGCCCGAAGTTGGACGCAATACAATTGTTCGGATCAGGCCCACAGAAGTTCGTGTCCAACGGCTGGATCGGCTGATTGAGGTTGCTCAGGAACGCCAGTTTCACACCACGCGTACCCACATAGGCGACTTGCAGACCCATATCCTTTAGCAAAGCGCGTTCGACGTTGAGATTCCACTCTTGAATGTAAGGAGTGCGCGTATTAAAAGGAGTCGCACTGGTTCGACCAGACGGGTTGGCGATCGAGGGATAGGTGGGAGGCGTGAAAACGCCCGTTGAGAGCTGCACACCTGGCGCATTGACGGCAAGATTGACACTCTGACTCGAGAACAATCCGGTTGGATTAAAAGCCAGCTCGGTGTCGTTCTGATCGGCCTGCATATCGTAGAAAATCCCGTACCCACCGCGCACGACCGTTTTATTGTCATCCCATGGCGTGTAGGCGAAACCCACCCGTGGAGCGAAGTTGTTTCGATCGGTAATCACATTGCCCGACCGGCTCACGCCCGCTTGATGCGCCGCCACAAACAGTCCGGATGCGAAATCAAAATTCGCCAGGCGGTTACGGTCTTCCACCATCGGCGTGAACACGTCGTAGCGCACCCCCAGATTCAAGGTGAGCTTCGACGTGGCGCGATAGTCATCCATGAGATACCCGCTCACCTCCCACCAGCTCATCCCATACGATTGCTTCTGCAAATCTCGCGCCGCAAAGATGGGGTAGCCCAGCTCGAAGGTCGCCAGCGCATTGCCCGTGCTTCCGTTCTGGTTGGAGAGGTCCGACGTAAAACCCTGATCGAAATTCATTACGCCGGTGGGATTGATCGCCTGAAAGAAACCATGACGCCGGAGCTTGAAGTCGCCGCCCATCTTTATGATGTGGTGCCCTCGAACGTATGTAAAAGCATCGAGGAGTTGATAGTTGTTTTCCTTTAGAAACTCCGGAAAGCAGCAGATATTGCCGAGCGATGACTGACTTCCGATGTTGATGTTCGTCAGGCCACCGGTGGCGACCAGATCGTTGGGATCGTTGATCCCCGGAATGCCCAGGTTTTGGGCTACAGCCTGGCCGGAGAAATTCGATACTGCATTCACTTCGTACCGCATGTAGCCGACCTTGAACTCGTTGATCTTGGAGCCGGAAAATGTATGCACGTCGCTGATGCCAACCGCCTTTGATTTGTTCTTGATGATGCCTGAAAACCCTCCGCCTCCGGCCAACCCCGGCAGCGGGTCGGGATGGACCGCGCTCACGTTGCCAAAACTGAAAAAGCCGAACAGGTTGTCCTTCGCCGTCAACCGGTGATCGATCCGGATATCGAAGGAATTCTGATTGTTCTTGGCCACTGGGTTGAAGAGAAATTGATTCGTCTGACCGGCAACGTTCGGGACAGCAGGAAATAGTCCCAGCACGTTCTGCGCCGCAGGATCGAGGGCGTTCGCCGGAATCTGATTGTTGGGGAATGGATTGCGGGTGCCCGTGTTCGCAACGCAAGGAACTCCGATCATTCCGGTCCCCGGCTGGCACGGATTGTAAATTTGATTGGCAACTGTACCTTGGTTCCGGTCCAGGCAGACTCCGGAAAGATCGAAGCCGCTGGCACACAAGTCTGCAAAATTGCCCGTGCGCTCGGCCTGGGGCGGAATAAACGAGATATCGGTCTGCGACTGCCGAATCCGCGTGCCCTGATAGTCGCCAAAGAAGAATGTCTTGTCCTTGCGAATCGCTCCACCCAATGTCCCGCCAAATTGATTCTGCTTGAAGGGCACGATAGGGGCGGCGGGATCGTCAAAATAATTCTTCGCATCGAGCGCCGAGTTACGCAGGAATTCGTAGAGTCCGCCGTGAAGCGCATTGCTGCCCGACTTCAGAACCACGTTTACGACCGCTCCACCCTTGCCAATATCCGCGCCGAAATTATTGGTCTGAACTTTGAACTCCTCGATGGCATCCACGGCGGGCTGGATCACTTCAAATCCGATTTGTTGCTCGTTGTTATCGAATCCGTTCAGCAGGAAATTGTTGTTGGTTGCCGTCAGGCCGTTGACCTGAATGGCGCCGTTGCCGCGCTCGTTCTCTGGAATGCCTCCCTGTTGCACAATCCCCTGCGGACCTGCATTCACGCCGGGCGCAAGGTAGGCCAGTTGAATGAAGTTGCGGCCGTTCAGCGGCAGGTCGTTGACTCGATTCTGCTCAATCACTTGCCCGAGAGACGAAGTCTCTGACTCGATGAGCGGCTCGGCTGCCGTTACCGCTATGCTTTCCATCACCGATCCCACCGGGAGCTGGATGTCGGCACGCACTACCTGATTCACATCCAGCTTGAATGCCGGTTCCTCCGCTCTCTTGAATCCCTCGTGCTCCACCGTCACTCGGTATGTTCCCGGTTGCAATTCCGTCACGACGTAGTCGCCGTTCGCTCCTGTGGTCAGCCTTCGCTCGAGGTTGGTATTGGTTGCCGTTACGGTAACAACTGCATCAGCAAGCACCGCCCCCGACGCGTCGCGCACTGTGCCAACGATCTTGCCGGACTCCACCTGCGCTTCGACGACCACACTGCCGAAGAGGCTTAGAACAATCATGACACTAAGGGTCAGCCATTGGGCACGGCGTCCACGTGTGACGGTCACAGAAGGCCTCCGGGAAGATAAGCTGGTCACATTGGAACGACATATGTGTATATGATGTCAACTTATTTTTTTAAGACCCCCGGTCCTGGTCAAGCATCGTAGGGCTAACAATTAGGTATAAGTAATTTGCTATTAGTTACTTAGATGGAGTAGGAGAGCTTCGGCTGTGGTCAGTCGGATCACGATTTGGATAGAAACGATATAAACATTGTATACTATGTGTTTATGTATAAGGATTCGCCTTCGTCCGCTCCTAGTCTCAACATCGACCCGGTCACAGCGAACGAGTTGAACTTCGCGCTGGACGGCGGCAGCTTTGTACCCTACTACGCGCAAATCGTGGACCACATCCGTGCGCTGGTGAAAGAAGGAAGGTTGCGTGAGGGACAGGTGTTCTGTTCCGAAGGCGACATCGCGCGCGTGCTTGGCATCAGCAAGATGCCGGTTCGACAGGCGTTTCAAAAGTTGCGCTCCGAGGGCCTGCTGATTATCGCCAAAGGGAAAAAGCCTGTGATCGGCTCTGGCCGTGTGCCTTGGAATTTTCAGCAACTGCGCGGCTTCAGTGAGGAAATGAGGCGGCGGGGCCTGGTACCTTCGGCGCAATTGCTGTCGCTGCATCTGCAAGACCCAGAGTTGGAAGTCGCGCAAGCGCTCAAGCTGACGCCAGGCGAGCAGGTGTATTCCGTCAAACGGCTCCGACTGGTGAACAACGAGCCGGTGGCCTTGGTCACCAGCTCACTTCCGGCCAGAATCTTCGCCCGCATTGACAAGCAGGATCTGGAAAAGCGCTCGCTTTACGAGATTTTCGAGCGCACTTACAACCGAAAGCTGCAGTGGGCAGAAGAGGTGATCGGGGCCATCACAGCCGGTCCAGACGATGCTCGTGCCCTTCACGCTAAGGCCGGCAGCCCCTTGCTCCTGATTAAGGAAACGACCTACGACAGTCAGGATATTCCCATCGAGTTCAGCGTCTCTTTACTGCGCGGGGACCGATACACTGCCTCCGTCATTTCGGTCCGAAAGAAATGAGCCGGCGAATCAATCCCGGGCTATCAGGAGAGCTCGCGAGCTTTAGCAGCTTTTTCCTTTGCCTCTGCGTGCTTTTGCTGCTGATCGAGCACATTTGCCCAGTCACACGATGGTCTCCGCGAAACTATTACTCCCGGACACAGTCGAACTAACCTCCAAACGCAATGGGGAGATAGTTGCGATCAAGCGGATGTTAGTTTTGCCCGGCGGAAAGTCGATCCACGTCGTTTTCAAGGTTCACGGCAACCTTGTAGCCGCGAACATGATTCGATGACCGTCTACGGTGGCCAGACCGAACTCCCTCATACCCCAAGGCTCATCTCGAACCGTCTTGCCGATTTCAGCGCCCGAAGCGAGAACAGAAGCATAGAACGCGTCAATCTCATCGATTTGTAGATATGCGAAGTACGAATGGTCACCGAGCTTGCGTGGTGGAATTGCATCTGGGCACTGCCCGGCCATGATTGTGCAGTCGCCCTGGGTATAAAAAAGCCAACCGGGGTCTGAGATCGTGTGGACGGTGAATCCAAGCACACGATACCTTGGTATGAGTCGGGTCGAGTTGCTGATCCGCACCGCTGGTTGGAAGCTTGAAACACCGCCAGTAACCCTGTCTTTACACTCAGTTCCAGTGAATGAAACGAATGTCATGTTGGATGACGACAAACGCTCCTGGATACCCAAATCGTGAGTAGTGCGGTTGGCTTCACTCTACCGGTCCGCTGAGCATTGTAGGGCGACCGATCGGCTGATCCGGCGCAAAGCGATAATTGCGGCAGCTATTGCCACGCATCCGTATTCCAGCAGCATTACCCAACCAGGAAGCGGCCCCCACGGACGCCCACGTGTGCGCAAGTGCCACATAACGTAAGTGGGGATAATGCTCACAGTCCAGACGATGATCAGCAGCGTCGAGGCCGACGTCAGAAACGGCAGCAGCCAGAGAAGATACCATGGGAATACGACAGGTGCACACAAAAGCGATGCTGCCATTGGCCAGGCAAATAGGTCCGGAGACCACTCAGGCGCTGCGCTTCTTAGCCAGGTTGCAGTCGCTAATCCGACGAGCAGCGCCAGCCCAGCTAGCAACTGCGGACGCGCCACCTGATCGAGTGCCGCAAACACGGGACCATTAAAGCGGAAACTCTGCACATACGTAGCAAGTGAGCCGATCGGAATGCGGCCGTGATTAAGAAATGGCAGGTACAGGAGTCCGACGACGGCTGCCGCCACCGCAGCGTCGCGAATGCGAACCCGCTTCCAGTAGAGGGGCAAGAGTACGATGGGCAGCAATTTCACTGCTATAGCTAGCCCAAGTCCGACGGCCGCAGTCGCCCGCCATCGGCGCCCTAGCGCAGCGGCGGACACCACCAACAATAGCGCGCCAACAATGTCAATGTGACCGCT
>Ga0070697_100002244_pt1 | contig 14821 bp, 13 predicted proteins | sample KBSK1501metaG_FD_65475 | JGI IMG/M metagenome (GOLD analysis project Ga0070697, IMG submission 65475) | Corn, switchgrass and miscanthus rhizosphere microbial communities from Kellogg Biological Station, Michigan, USA - KBS K1-50-1 metaG | ecosystem: Host-associated > Plants > Roots >...
CTGATCTCGCTCACGAGGCGGGTGTTCTCCGCGACCTCCTGCATCAACCGGTCGCGTTGGGACGACGCCTGGGACAGGCTGTCGATGCGCGCCTGTACCTCCGGGGACGGTCCCTGCTTGCACCCTGCGGCGACGAGTAGCGCAATGGGGAGCCATGCGCCGCGCACAAGGCGACGGCAATTGCGGGTCATCTTTCTCAACCTCCTGCGAGGACTGGCGTGACGTACGTCACAGGGATGTCTGACGCGGACCACCGCCGTGTTGGACAAGTGCTACACCGGAAGGCTGGGCACGGTTCGACTCGAGACACGCGCGTCTTTCCAGCATCATTATTACCGTCTTCGCCGCGAGGACACAACGGCTGACATCACTGAGGGTTTGGCCACCCGTGCCGACCCCCCGAACTACGTCCTCTCGCGCTGGCTGTTCCTCCGCCTGCTCGGCGTCGTGTACTGCGTCGCCTTTGTGTCGCTTGCGCTGCAAATCACGGGCCTCGTGGGGGAGCACGGCATCCTGCCGGCGGGCGGGTTCCTCGCGCAGACCCATGCCGCGTACGGGAGCGGAGCCTACCGGCTGTTCCCCACGCTCTGCTGGCTCAGCGCGAGCGACGGGATGCTCTCCTTCCTGGGCTGGGCCGGCGCGGCGCTCGCTCTCCTGCTCGTCGCGGGGGTGGCCCAGGCCCCGGTCCTCCTGCTGCTCTGGATCTGCTACCTGTCGCTCACCGTGGCCGGCCAGAATTTCCTCTGGTTCCAATGGGACGGGCTGCTGCTCGAGACAGGGCTCTTGGCCGTGCTGTACGCGCCCACCCAGCTTCGTCCCAGCCTCGAGTGTGAGCGCGCTCCCTCTACTGTCATGCGATGGCTCGTCTGGGGACTGCTCTTCCGGCTGATGTTCCTGTCCGGTATCACGAAGCTCGCGAGCGGCGATCCCACGTGGCTGCACTTCACCGCTCTCGACTACCATTTCTGGACGCAGCCGCTACCCACGTGGCCGGCGTGGTACGCGCAGTGGCTCCCCGAGTGGATGCACCGGGGGATGACGATCGCGATCGTCGCGATCGAGCTCCTCGTGCCGTGGCTCATCCTGGTCCCCGAGCGGTGGGGCGGGCCTCGCCCGCGGACGGCGCGCCGCACGGCGTGCGGGGTCCTGGTATTCGGCCAGGTCGCCATCGCGCTGACGGGCAACTACGGGTTTTTCAACCTGCTGGCGATCGTCCTGTGCGTCTCGCTGCTCGACGATGCCGCGCTCGAGCGGGTGCTGCCACTTCGGGTCACAGCTGGAGACCCGGAGCCTCGCTGGAAGCAGTATGCCATCCGCGGGCTCGCACCCCTGCTCGGGCTCGTCGCCGCGCTGGCCTTCGCGCGCGAGATCGTGCAGACGCTGCCCGGCGCGCGCGGGACGTGGGCCAACCCGCTCCTCGATGCGGTGGCGCCGCTGCGGTCGGTGAACGGGTACGGCTTGTTCCGCGTGATGACCACGGAGCGCTTCGAGATCGTCATCGAGGGCGGCGCCGACACGCTGCACTGGCGCGAGTACGGGTTCCGCTGGAAGCCGGGCGATCCGGCGCGCCACCCGGCGTTCGTGGCGCCGCACATGCCGCGGCTGGATTGGCAGATGTGGTTCGCGGCGCTCAACCCGGAGAGCGCTCGCGACTGGCTGGTGCCGCTGCTCCGGCACCTGCTCCAGGGGACACCCGAAGTTCTCACACTGCTGGGCGAGAACCCCTTTCCGGGCGCACCGCCCCGCTACGTGCGGCTCGTGTATTATCGGTACCGCTTCAGCACGCCGACCGAGCATGCCACGAGCGGCGCGTGGTGGCAGCGAGAGCGGGTAGGGTACCTGACGGAGCCACTGTCGCTGGGGCAGTCTTCGCCGCCCCGTTGATTCCACCCCCATCCGGCTTATCTTCCCGCCTCTCCAGAGAGCGTTCTGAATGAAGGCAACCGACATTCGCCGCGGCCACGTCCTCATGATCGACGGGCAGCCGTGCCGCGTGATGGACTTCACCCACCGCACGCCCGGCAACCTGCGGGCGTTCGTTCAGGTACGGTTCCGGAACCTGGTCACGGGGAACACCTTCGACACGCGCCTTGCCGCCACCGATTTCGTGGACGAGGCGCCGCTCGAGACGAAGGAGTTTCAGGTCTTGTATCGCGATCAGGGTGGCGTGCACGTGATGGACACGACGACGTACGAGCAGCACACGCTCGACGCCGAAGCCGTGGGAGATCAAGCCGACTGGCTGCAGCCGGAGATGCACATCCAGGTGGAGTGGCTGAACGGCCGACCCGTGGGCATCGAGCTGCCGTCGGTGGTGGAGCTCATCGTCGTACAGACCTCTCCCGTCATGCGCGGGGCCACGAAAACGGCCAGCACCAAGCCCGCCAAGCTCTCGAATGGGGTGACGATTCAGGTGCCCGAGTTCATCTCCGAGGGTGAGAAAGTGCGGGTGGACCCTCGCGAAGGCGCCTATTTGGAGCGCGCCAAGTAGACTTTACGTAAATTGCGGAGCAGTGTCCGACCCCGGGGGGCTCGCCCCGGGGTTTCGTTATCACCGACAGGATCATCTATGCATACGGCGGCACGGCTCGACACACTCGGTACGGAACAGGCATACGTGGTCCTCGCCGCTGCGAGGCGCCTCGAGGCGGCAGGGCACAAGGTCGTACACCTGGAGATCGGCGAGCCGGACATGCCGACGCCGCCGCATGTGGTGGAAGCGGGCGCCCGCGCCCTGCGTGACGGCCTCACCCGCTATGCGCTCGCGGCGGGCGTGCCGGAGCTGCGCGAGGCCATCGCACGCTCGCTGGCGGCGCGTGGGGTGCGCGCCACGGCCGAGAACGTGGTGGTCACGCCCGGGGCGAAGCCGGCGCTCTTTTGTACGGCGCTCTCGCTGATCGGGCCCGGGGACGAGGTGCTCTGTCCCGACCCGGGGTTCCCGATCTACGAGTCCGTCGTCCGCTTCGCCGGTGGCCGGCCGGTCTACTACCCCTTGGACGAGACGCGCGAGTTCGCGCCGCACGTGGACGCGATCGCGGAGCGGGTCACCCCCCGCACCCGCGTGCTCATTCTCAACCTGCCGCACAACCCTACCGGCGGCGTGGCGACGACGCACGACCTCACGGCTCTCGCGGAGCTGGCCCAGCGCCACGATCTGTGGGTGATCTCCGACGAGGTGTACGGGCAGATCCGCTACGACGGGCGCCGGGACTCGATCGCCGCGCTCCCCGGGATGTCGGACCGCACGGTGATCGTGGATGGATTCTCGAAAGGGTACTCGATGACGGGCTGGCGCCTGGGCTACGGCGTGATGCCCGCCTCGCTCACCGACGCGATGACCACGCTCGTCATCAACAATGTCTCCTGCACGGCGACGTTCGTGCAGTATGCGGGGATCGCGGCACTCACGGGTCCGCAGGATGCGGTCACTCGCATGGTGGCTGGACTCCGCGCGAAGCGCGATCTGCTGGTACGCGGCCTGAACGCGATCGAGGGCATCACCTGCGCGTCGCCCGCGGGCGCCTTTTATTGCTTCCCGGACTTGAGCGGTGTGCTCGAGCGCACGGGGCTCACGTGCAAGTCGTTCGCTGAACGGCTGCTCGCCGAGCAGCACGTCGCGGTGCTGGCGGGAACGGCCTTCGGGCCGGGCGGGGAGGGGCACCTGCGGCTGTGCTACGCCACCGAGCCGGCGGAGCTCGAGCGGGCGCTCGGCGCGCTGCGCCGCTTTGTCGGTGCCTTGACGCCCGCGGCGGCTGGGCTAACTTAAGGGCGACAATCGAAATAGTCGTGGTGCTTTGCCGCGTATTGCCGCCACGTTAAACAAGGTGCTAAAAAGCGACCGCCCGCGGCAGTTGTTGCCCGGGTTTTTTTGTTGAGGCTCAAGATGCCGGCTACCATCGCTTCCCCGCCGCTCACCGCCCGGCCGCTCCGCTGCCGCAGCTGCGGTGCCGAGCACGCCGCGGCCCCGATCGCGATCTGCGAGGAATGTCTCGGCCCCCTCGACCCCGTGTATGAGGCGGGGCGGCCGCTCCCGGACCGCGATACCATCGCCGCCCGGGCGCCCTCTCTCTGGCGCTACAAGGAGTGGCTGCCCTTCGACGGCGATCCGGTGTGGTCGCTCGACACCGGGTTCACGCCGCTGGTCGACGCTCCGGCGCTCGCGCGGCGCTTCGGGGTAGCGCGCGTGTGGGTGAAGAACGACACCGTGTCGCATCCGTCGCTGTCCTTCAAGGACCGCGTCGTAGCGGCCGCGATCAACGCGGCCGCCGCCTTCGGGCTCGATACGATCGGCTGCGCGTCCACGGGCAACCTCGCGAACGCGGTAGCGGCGCACGCGGCGCGAGCCGGGCTCAAGGCGTGGATCTTCGTCCCCGACGAGCTCGAGGCCGGGAAGGTGATCGGTACGAGCGTCTACGGCGCCCGCCTCGTGCGCGTGCGGGGGACGTACGACGACGTGAACCGGCTGTGCGCCCAGGTGGCGGACCGCTTCGGCTGGGGGATCGCGAACGTCAATCTGCGGAGCTACTACGGCGAGGGCTCGAAGACCGTGGCCTACGAGATCGCCGAGCAGCTGGGCTGGCGGCTGCCGACGGCCGTCGTCGCGCCCATGGCCGGTGGATCGCTCCTGAGCAAGCTGAAGAAGGGGTTCGGCGAGTTTCTCGATGCAGGGCTGGTTCGCGGCCAGCCGCCACGGTTGTACGGCACGCAGGCGGCGGGGTGCGCCCCGATCGTGCGCCTGGTGGAGCGCGGGGGCGACGCGATCGAGCCCGAGGTCCCGACGACGATCTGCCGCTCGCTCGCAATCGGCAATCCCGCGGACGGCGCGTTCGCCGCGCGGGCCATGCGGGAGACCGGCGGCTGGGCCGCGGCGGTGAGCGATCCGGAGCTGGTCGAGGGGATCCGCTTTCTCGCGGAGGACACGGGTGTGTTCGCCGAGACGGCGGGCGGTGTCACCGCCGCCGGCGCGCTCGCCCTGGCACGTGCGGGGCGGTTGCAACCCCAGGACGAAGTGGTGCTCTGCATCACGGGCCACGGCTTGAAGACAGTCGAGGCGGTGCAGGGAGCGATCCCCGCGGCCCCGGTCATCGCGCCGCGGCTGCGGGAAGTGACGACTCTAGTCGAGGAGGAACGGACATGGCCATCACGCTGAATCTGCCATCGGTGCTCGCCGCCCACACCGGCGGCGCCCGCACGATCGAGGCGTCGGGCCGGACGCTGGGCGAGGCCGTGGCCGACGTGGCCGCGCGCTACCCCGCGCTCGCGCCCCGGCTCCGAGACAAGGAGGGTAAGCCCTATCCCTTCGTCAACTTCTACTTGAACGACGAGGACGTGCGCTTCCGCGGGGGCTTCGCGGCCCCCGTCCAGGACGGCGACGAGGTGACGGTCATCCCGGCGATCGCGGGGGGCTGAGCCCCGCGTCCGCCGCGGGTGTAGGGCGTGATGCCTCCGATCGACCAGCAGACGATCCTCGTCACCGGCGCCACCGACGGGCTCGGGAAGGCGCTGGCGCGCGAGCTCGCCGCCCGCGGCGCGACGGTCCTGCTGCATGGCCGGAGCGCCGAGCGGCTGGCTCAAGCGGTGCGCGAGATTCGGGAGATCACCGGCAGCGACCGGCTGCGTACCTATCGCGCCGACTTCGCGTCGCTAGACGCGGTGCGCGGGCTCGCGGCGGACATCGAGCGCGACCACGACCGGCTCGATGTGCTGGTCAACAACGCCGCCCTCGGCGGTGGTCGGCCCGGGAGCGGGCGCGAGCTGAGCACCGACGGGCACGAGCTCCGCTTCGCCGTAAACTTCCTGGCGCCGTTCCTGCTCACACACCTGCTCCTGTCGCTGCTTCGTCGCTCGGCACCGGCCCGTATCGTGAACGTGGCCTCCGTGGGTCAGGCGCCGGTCGACTTCGATGACGTCATGCTCGAGCGGGACTACGACGGCCTTCGCGCCTACTCGCAGAGCAAGCTCGCCCTCATCACGTTCACGTTCGAGCTCTCCGAACGGCTGCGTGGTACGGACGTGACCGTCAATGCCCTGCACCCGGCATCGCTCATGAACACGAAGATGGTCTACGAGTCCTTCGGCTACACGCTCACCACGATCGAAGACGGCCTCAAGGCAACGCTGCCACTCGTGGTCGGGCCGGCGCTGGAGGGGGTGAGCGGTCGCTACTTCGACGGCTTGCGGGAGGGGCGGGCTCACAAGCAGGCATATGACGCGGAGGCTCGTCGGCGCCTGTGGCGGTTGAGCGAGCAGCTGGTCGGATTGGCCAGCGCGCACACGGTGCCGCGTTAGATGAAAGCCATCCGAGTCCACGCGCCGGGCGGCCCGGAAGCGTTGCGCTACGAGGACGTCGAGCAGCCCGTGCCGGGCCCCGGCCAGGTGCTCGTGAAGATCGAGGCCGCCGGCGTGAACTTCATCGACGTATATCAGCGGACGGGACACTACAAGGTCCCGGTGCCATTCACACTGGGACAGGAAGCGGCCGGGACCGTGGCCGCCGTCGGTCCGGGCGTCACCGAGCCCAAAGTCGAGGACCGCGTCGCCTACACCACGGTCCTCGGGGCGTATGCCGAGTACGCAGTGGTGCCGGCCGACCGGGTCGTGACCCTCCCGGATGGCGTGAGCGCCAAGCAGGGCGCCGCGGCAATGCTCCAAGGCATAACCGCTCATTACCTCGCGACCACGACCTATCCGTTGAAGCCCGGAGACACTTGCCTGGTGCACGCCGCCGCCGGGGGCACGGGCCTGCTCCTTTGTCAGATCGCGAAGCTTCGGGGCGCGCGGGTCCTGGGCACGGTCTCGACGCGCGAGAAAGCCGCGCTGGCACGAGGGGCCGGCGCCGATGAGGTCATCCTGTACACCGAGCAGGACTTCGAGGCGGAAGTGAAGCGTCTGACGACCGGAGCCGGACTGCAGGTGATCTACGACTCCGTCGGCAAGACGACGTTCGAGAAGGGCCTGAATTGCCTTGCCCGCCGCGGGATGATGGTGCTGTTCGGCCAGTCGAGCGGACCGGTGGGGCCGGTCGACCCCCAGGTGCTGAACCAGAAGGGTTCGCTCTTCCTCACCCGGCCCACCATCGTTCACTACATCGCGACACGCGCCGAGCTGCTTGCGCGGGCGGGCGACGTGCTGGGCTGGATCAAGAACGGAAAGCTGAACGTCCGCATCGAGCGCGAGCTCCCGCTCGCGCAGGCGGCACAGGCGCACCGGCTGCTCGAGGCACGGAGGACCACGGGAAAGCTGCTGCTGATCCCTTAAACTGAATCACTGGAGTTGCACGTATGACGTTGCCTACTCGTCCGCTCGGCTCGAGCGGACTCGACATCACCACCGTCGGCTTCGGCGCGTGGGCGATCGGCGGCGGCGGCTGGTCGTTCGGCTGGGGCCCGCAGGACGATACCGACTCGCTCGCCGCGATGCGCCGCGCACTCGAGCTGGGCATCAACTGGATCGATACCGCCGCGGTCTACGGCCTGGGCCATTCCGAAGAGGTGGTCGGCCGTCTGCTGCGGGAGCTGCCGGCCGGCGAGCGGCCGCTCGTGTTCACGAAATGCGGCCTGGTGTGGGACGAGCGGAACCGCATGGCGGAGCCGCGCCGGGTACTGCGGCCGGAGTCCATCCGGAAGGAGTGCGAGGCCTCGCTCCGCCGGCTCGGCGTCCAACAGATCGACCTCTATCAGTTCCATTGGCCCGACGAAGCGGGGACGCCCGTGGAGGATTCCTGGCAGACGATGGTGCGACTCGTCCAGGAAGGCAAAGTGCGGGCGGCGGGGGTGTCGAACTTCGATGTCCCGCTCCTCGAGCGCTGCGGGGCGATCCGGCACGTGGATTCGCTGCAGCCGCCGTTCTCCCTGATCCGGCGCGACGCCGCACAGCGGCAGATTCCCTGGTGCGCGGAGCATGAGACCGGCGTCATCGTCTACAGCCCCATGCAGTCAGGTCTTCTGACGGACAACTTCACAGTCGCGCGCGCCGCAGGGCTCGCCCCGGACGACTGGCGCCGCCGCAGCCCCCAGTTCCAGCAGCCGGCCCTGAGCAGGAACCTCGCGCTGCGCGACGCGCTGAAGCCGATCGCGCGGCGTCACGGCACCACCGTCTCGGCCGTCGTGGTGGCGTGGACGCTCGCATGGCCGGGGGTGACGGGGGCCATCGTCGGCGCCCGCACGGCGGCGCAAGTGGACGGCTGGATCGGCGCCGCGACGCTCGAGCTTACGGCAGCCGATCTTGACGAGATCGCCACGGCGATCACGCGAACCGGTGCGGGCACCGGCCCGACGCGACCAGCGGCGAGCGGCGTGACGGGAGGGAGAGGCCGCTGAACCGGGCGACTCCTGCCGCGGTTATATTTCCAGCGGCGCGGGTCAGCCCCGCGCCTCGCACCGGGAGCGGTCCGGCATCTCCGCCGGGCCTAGGCGTTGCCCAATCGGCCCCCCGGCGGCAGTCCTACAACAATGGGAGCATCCCATGCCTTCGCAGCGTAGCGATCTCCAGCACAGCGCCGTGGTCGTAATCGACATGGCGAACGATTTCGTCTATCCCGGTGGCGTGATCGCCGAGGCCGGCGGTCCCGACTACCAGCAACGCGCCCGGCGCATCATCGCCCCCCTGGGTCGGCTGCTCGTCGCGGCCCGGCGCGCCGGCGTCACGGTTGTCTATGCGACCGACGCCCACACGCCGGGCGACAGCGAGCTCCGGAAGTGGCCGCCGCACGCCATGGCCGGCACGTGGAACGCCGAGATCGTCCCCGGGCTCGCGCCCGAGCCGGGCGACGTCGTGCTCGGGAAGCAGACCTACAGCCCCTTCTTGAATCCGGAGTTCGAGCGCGCGCTCGAGGAGCGAGGGCTGACCCGGCTCTATATCACGGGCTTGCACACCGACTGCTGCGCGCGGCACGCGTCGGGCGACGCCTTCCAGCGCGGGTACGATCTCGTGTGGGTAACCGACGCGCTACAGGCGTTCACCGACGAGGCGCATCAGGCGGGCCTCGAGTACTTCAAGACCTGGTATGCGACCGACCCAACGCGCCAGCTCAGGACTGTTGACGAGCTGGTGGGAGAGTGGGCGCCTGTACGGGAGCCGGCGGTAGCGTAGGGCGCGCCTCTCGCTGGGCGGCGCGCACCCACACTCGCACTTCCGCGAGCGTGGGTCGCGCGCCGCCCCGTACCAGCTTCCACACCGAGTCGGGGTCGGCGCCGGCCAGCGCCTCGACACTCCCCACTCCGCCTCCGATGAGCACAGCAGCGTGCGCGGTGCCGATGCCGCGCAGCGTCACCAGGCGCGCCGCCTCGTGCGCCCGGCGCGCGTCCTCCGGGCTCAGGTTGGCGCGGTAGGCGAGCTCCGCCACGGGGCTCCGCGCGACCCCGAACACGCTCTCCCACCCGGCCGTCCGCAATCGCGAGATCACTCCGTTCGTCACACCCGGCAGATCGCGCAGTGCCGGCGTCGTGGAGCTCACCGTCCAATGATCGATTCCGGTGAGCACGAGGAGCACGAACGCCGCGGAGACGAGGAGGGTGCGGCGTGTCGCATGTGGCGCGACCAGGTGATAGAGCGACCACACCTCGAGCGCGAAGAACGGGAAGCCGAGGAACCCCACCAGCGGCATCTCGAAGATCTTCCAGTGCTCGAGGAAGGGCACGGTGTAGATCCAGCGGCCTCGCGCCAGCGCATTGAACGATTCCCACAGTGCCCCGGCGAAGAGCCCCGCGGCCATGAGCCGCGCGATGCGTCCCCAGCTACCCCGTGCGATGTCCGCGAACAGCGAGTGCTCGGGGTCGCGCCGATATAGCAGCGGCTCGGCGATGAGCCATACCGCCCCCCACGTGAGCGGGTAGAGATAGCGCGGCAAAGCCAGCACCGCTGCGAGCAGTCCCCAGCCGACCCAGCCGGCGATCTCCAGGTGCCTCGCATCGAGGGCGAAGGAGCGGGAGGCGAGCTCGCGCCACACGCCCAGCCGGTCCAGCACGCGTTCGGGAAGCAGCACGGCGGGCACCACGGTCGCGAGCGACACCATGATTCCGAGCCAGCGGTCGAGCCGGCCCGCTGGAAGGAAGACGTAGTACCAGTCCCGCAGCCGAAAGTTGATGGCTTCGAAGAACAACCAGATCACGGCCGACCACCACAGCATCAGCGCGAGCTCGCGTGGCCGGGCGAGTAGAGATTCCCCGCCAAGTAGCACGACCACCTCGTCGAGAATAATGAGGGTCGGGTACCAGGCCAGGACGTAGAACCAGGTGGGGACGGGGGGGATCTCGTAGCCGCGCAGGACGGCGGCAGCGATCAGCACGACCGCCGCCGCCGCGAGCCGCCCCCGGCTCAATGCGGCAGTCGCGGCCGCAGGTAGCCGTAGGTCCATGTTCCAGCCACGGCGGCGAGACACACGACCACCATCACACCCACCCCCGCGCCGACGAGCGCGAAGAGGGGCCCGGGGCAGGCACCCACGATTCCCCAGCCGAGTCCGAACAGCGCGCCACCCGCCACGTAGCGCACGCCGCGCCCCATCACCTTGGGTGGAATCGCGATCGGCTCGCCGGCGAGGGAGCGCACCCCGCGACGTTGGAGCAGCGCGAACCCGGGCGCCGCGACCGCGAGCGCCGAGCCGAACACCAGGTAGAGGTATGGCCCCTTGAAACGGAGCGCCTCCTCGATGCGAAACCAGGAGACCAGCTCGCCCTTGGTCAGCACGATGCCGAAGAACACGCCCATGCCGAAATAGGCCCCGAGCAAGGGCTCCCGATGTTGCGACGTCATCGCGGAACGAGGAGCGGGAGCAGGAAGACGCTCGCCGCGGCTCCGGCCGCGAAGAACGAGATCACGGCGATGAGCGACGGGAGCTGCAGGTCGGCGAGCCCCGTGATGCCATGGCCCGACGTGCAGCCGCCCCCGTAGGCGGTCCCGAACCCGATGAGGAACCCGCCACCCACGATCATGACGAAGCCCCGCAGCGTCAGCAGCACGTGCCAGTTGAACAGCTCCCCTGGCACGAGCCCTGAGAAATCCCGGATGCCGAGCGTCGCGAGCGACGCCTGAGCGGCGGGGGTGATGGCCACGGGTTGGGCGTTCGCGAGCAGGACACCGCCGACGAACCCGCCAGCCACGACGCCGCCGATGAACACGAGGCTCCAGAGACCCGAGCGCCGCCAGTCGTACTGGAAGTACGCGATCCTTCCGGGAGCGAACGCGGCACAGAGATGTCGCAGGTTGCTCGAGACGCCGAACTCTCGGTTGCCGATCGCGAGGAGACCCACGGCGACGAGCCCCACCAGTGGGCCGGTCACGTACCACGGCCAGGGTTGGTGCACCAGTTGTTCGATCACCCGCCCTCCTTGCGCGACACGAATCTTAACGCGACGTGGCGACCGGCCGGAACAGGAGGTCCTGGTAATCGAAGCTGAAGTCGGCCAGGGGAGACACGGCCGCCATCTGGAACCGATCGATGGAGCCGTCGGCGGTGAGCGCGAAGGTCACATACGCGTCCTCGAGATGCTTCGTGCGCCAGCGCGCGATGAACGTGTCGTACTGCCAGTGCTCGAGGTCGCCGACGAACGCGGGAGAGCGGCCGAACCGCAGGACGAGCCGACCGTTCTCGAGCGCCACGCTGGCCTCGCCGTACAGCTCGTCGCGGTACGAGCCCGCGTACCTGGCGAGCGGCAGGGAAGGCTGCGACGTCGAGTCCCGCCCGGCGCGCGCCACCTTCAGGGTCGAGTCGGCGGTGGCCCGGGCGATCTGTGCGGCCTGAGCGAACGCCGCTACCCAGTCCGCCCTTGGCCGCGGTGCGCCGAGCAGGTCGTCGAGCAGGCGGTAGGTGAGCGCCGCCATCAGATCGGACTCCGAGTTGGTGAGGATCACCAGGCCGAGCTTCTCGGCCGGGACGAGCGTGATCTGTGACGACATGCCGGCGAGCCCGCCGGTGTGTGACACAATCTTCCGTCCCTGATAATCCCGCAGCCGCCAGCCCAGCGCGTACTCGGCAAAGTTGGCCCGCAGTGCGGCGAGGGGTGGTGGGGGGTCCGGAATCGGCAGGATGGTCTGGCCCGACCACATCTCGCGAGCCTGGCGCTCGCTGAACAAACGCCCGCCCGCGTAGCGACCCGAATCGAGCCGGCAGACGAGCCACCGCGCGAGATCGGTCACGTTGGATGCGATGCCGCCGGCGGGGGAGATGTTGTCGACCGAATCGAGCGGGACGGGCTGCAGCTTGCCGTCGTCGACGGCGTGTGGCGTGGCGGCGTTGCGACTCGCCGTGAAGAACGCCGTGGTCGTCCCGGACTCGGACATGGCGAGCGGCGTGAAGATGCGGTTCTTCACGAAATCGTCCCAGCTCTGCGCGGCAACGGCGGGGAAGATCTCCCCCGCCACGATGTACAGGACGTTGTCGTACGCGTACGCGCTGCGGAAGCTCGACGCGGGCCTCGCGAAGCGGATCCGATGGGCGATCTCGCCGCGGTTGTAGTTCGAGTGGAACCACAGGAGGTCGCCGGCGCCCAGCCCTAGGCCGCTCCGGTGCGTCACGAGATCACGCACCGTGAGCTCACGCGTCACGTACGGGTCGGACAGCTGGAAGCCCGGCAGGAACTTCGTTACCGGGTCGTCCCAGGCGAGCTTCCCCTCGTCCGCCAGGAGCGCGAGCGCGGCGGTAGTGAACGCCTTGGTGTTCGACGCGATCTGGAACAACGTGTGAGCGTCCACGCGCGCGGTGTCACCCATGGTGCGCACGCCGTAGCCCTTGGCGAACAGCACCCGGCCGTCCTTGACCACCGCGATACCCGCCCCCGGGGTCCGCAGCACCTGGAGTGCGCGGGCGACGTACGCGTCGAAGTCCTTCTGGCGGAAGCTCTGGGCCGGGGCCCCGCGGGGAGTGAAGAGCGCCAGCCCCACGGTGACGAGAGCGATCCTCACGGTGATCCTCGAGGTCGGTCTACAATCCGGTGGAGAGGCGCACCACCACGTTTCGGCCCTCCCCGAACGCGAAGACCTTGTAGCGGCTGAGAAAGTCGGTGTACCGTGTGTTCGTGGCGTTGCGGACTCGGACGTCGAGGTAGATGAGACGTCCGCCGACGGTCTGTTCGAGCCCCGCCCCCAGGTTGAGGAGCTCGTACGCCGGGGTCTGCTCGTCGAACGGGCCGAGTCGCGTCTGACGCGTGACGGCCTCGAGCCCGGCCCGCAGGTAAACGCGCTCTGCCCACCGCAGCCCGGTCGTGTGCCATTCCGCCTCGACGTCCGCGCGCGGTGCGGGGATGAGCGGTAACGGCTCGTTGGTCTCGTGGTTGGTGCCCCGGACCGCGTCCGCCCGGGCGCGCAGCGTGAGCATCGGGGCAGCGACGATTTCCGCCCCGACCTCCGCACCCACCAGCACGGCGCGCGCTTGCTGGTACCGATAGATCGCCAGCCCGGACCCCGGGTCGGTCGAGCCGGTCGGCGCAATATAGAGGTAGCTGTCGATCTGATTGCGATACGCGGCGACCTCGCCGCGCACGCGTCTGCTCTGCCACCGCACGCTCAGGTCGGCGTTGAAGCTCACTTCCGGGCGCGCGTTCGGCAGCCCGATTTCGTAGCGGTCTTCCCCCAGGTGGGGCCCGTTGGTGAAGAGCTCGAACAGCGTCGGCGCGCGGAAGGCGCGGCCGGCGTTCGCCGCGACCGCGAGCCCCGGCTCGGCGCGATACACCACCCCCATGTTCGCCGTTAGGGCAGAGGCGTTCCGTGCTTGCGCCGACACCTGGAGCGCGGCGTTGGAATCGACGCTCAGGTGGCGGGCGTCGCCTCGGGCACCGAACAGCAGGGTCCACCGGCCCAGGGTGGCCGTCTCGAGCGCGAACACCGCGCCGGCGACGGTGCGGGCCCCAGGGACGAGGGGCTCGAGGCCGCGCGTTCGATTGTCCTGATACAAGCCCGAAGCTCCCACTGTGCCGGTGAGCCCGCCGGCCGAAGCGTGGTGCAGCAGGATGTCAGTCGAATACGTGTTCAGCAGGAGATCGAAGTTCGGAGTCGAATCCCCGTTGCGGCTCTGGTCGGACACTTCCTGGAGCGAGTGGCGCTGCCACTGGGACTTCGTCTCGAGGCGCACGCTCCCGATCACATTGTTGCTCGCGAGCTGCAGCCTATTGTCGGAGAGCCGGCGCAGCGGACCGTTGGCGTTGTCGGCGGGCACCGGAGGGCCATCGAGCAATCCGAACGCGCCTGCATACCGTGTGTAGCGGAGGGTCACGGAACCGCGGTCGCCATGCAGGCCCGCCTCCGCTTCCCCGTTGATGGCGTGGTACGCGGTGTTGTAGATATCGCCCGTAGGCGTGGAATCGTTGCCGGGCGGTGTGTGGAAGTTGTCCGCGCGACGCCCGATGCCGGTCACGCTCCAGCCGAACCGGCCGCTCGCCCCCTCGCCGCGGAGCACCGATCCGACTTCGTTGTTGTTCGTCGCGCCGTACACCTCGGCGGCAGCCCGCATGAATGGCGGACGACCGCGGCCGTCGGGCAGCTCCCGGGGGATTACGTTGATCACACCGCCGATTGCGTCCGAGCCGTAGAGCACGCTTGCCGGACCACGGATGACTTCCACACGCTCGGCCAACCGAGGGTCCACGGAGGGTCCGTCCTCGTCGCTCCACGAGTAGTCCTCGAGACGCTGTCCGTTGTCGAGCACCAACACTCGAGGTCCGGTCAGGCCGCGAATGATCGGTTTACCGACCTGCTCGCCGGTGCTCAAGGTGCGGACACCCGGGAGCTCGTCCAACGCATGGGCGAGCGATACCTCATGGGCGCGCCGCAGCTGTTCGCCCGCGAGCTCGGCGCTCGGCAACGGCGAGGCGAGCGGGGTGATCGCGGA
>Ga0070697_100002245_pt1 | contig 14819 bp, 17 predicted proteins | sample KBSK1501metaG_FD_65475 | JGI IMG/M metagenome (GOLD analysis project Ga0070697, IMG submission 65475) | Corn, switchgrass and miscanthus rhizosphere microbial communities from Kellogg Biological Station, Michigan, USA - KBS K1-50-1 metaG | ecosystem: Host-associated > Plants > Roots >...
AGGAGTGCCCATCTTCCTGGTCGGCCACGTGACCAAGGAGGGAGCGATAGCCGGACCGAGGGTCCTGGAGCATATCGTTGACACGGTGCTGTACCTCGAAGGCGACCGCCGGCAGGAGCTCAGGCTCTTGCGCGCGATGAAGAACCGGTTTGGATCGGCCGAGGAGATCGGCGTCTTCGCCATGGGCGAGCGGGGATTGGAGGAGGTGCCCGACCCGTCGGCGGCCATGCTCAGCCAGGCGGGCACAGCGTCCGCAGGCACGGCCGTGGTGGTGGTGATGGAGGGCACGCGACCGCTTCTGATCGAGATCCAGAGCCTGGTCAACAAGGCCAACACCAACTACCCGCCGCGCCGCGTGGCCAACGGGTTCGACCTCAACCGCGTTCACATGCTTCTGGCGGTGCTCGACCGGCGGGGCAAGACGCCCCTCGGCCAGCACGACGTCTTCGTCAACGTGGCGGGCGGCATCCGGATCACGGAGCCGGCCGCAGACCTGGGCCTCGCCCTGTCGATCGCAGGCAACCAGAGGAGCCAGCCTTTGCCGGAAGGCCTGGTCGTCCTCGGGGAGCTTGGGTTGGCGGGTGAGGTGCGCCGCGTCGGCCAGACCGAGCGCCGCCTGCAGGAGGCGGCTCGGCACGGCTTCACGCGCGCTTTGATTCCGTCCGGTTCACGGACCGGGCGGCCGGCCGGCCTCGAGATCACCGAGGTCCGGACCCTGGCGGAGGCCATCTCCGCCCTCTTTCCTAATCACATCCATTCCGGCGCATTCATAGAGGAGGCCGGGGTAACGGTCTCCTGAGGAGGTCCCCTTGAAGCGTTCCGATGCCCTCGCCCTGCGACTGGGGTTGGGGATCGGAGTCATCGGCGGTTTCGTCCTGGGCTACATCCTGGTCCGCCTGGCGCCGATCACCCATCAGGGCTGGGTCCTGATCACGTTGACGACCCTCGAAGGTCTGATCTTCGCGTACCTCGGCACGCCTTACGTCCTCGGCGGATGGCGCGGTTTCAACCGCCGCCTGCTCAACACGCCGCTGCCCGACCTGCTCAGCGGACTGCTGGGCATGGTGGTCGGACTCGTCATCGCCGTCCTCATCGGGGTTTTCGTGCGCGACGTGCCGCTCGGCTACTGGCTGTCGTCGATCCTCGCTCTGCTTCTCGGCGCCCTCGGCGCATCGGTCGGCGTCAGCCGCCGCTCCGAGCTCGCGGCACTCTTCTTCGGCGGCCCGGCGCAGCAGCCCACGCATCGCATTCAAGCGGTGCTGCTCGACACCTCGGTCATCATCGACGGGCGCATCCTGGACATCGGCAAGACCGGCTTCGTCGACATGCCGCTCGTCGTCCTCAGCTCGGTGCTGCGCGAGCTGCAGCTCGTCGCAGACTCGGCCGACGCGATGCGGCGGCGGCGCGGGCGGCGCGGGCTCGACGTGCTCACCGAGATGCAGAAGATCTCGACCATCTCGCTCGAGGTGGTGGACGACGATGCGATGCCGAGCACCGAGATCGACTCGCACCTCGTGCGCACGGCCAAGCGGCGCGGGTGGGGCATCATGACCAATGACTTCAACCTGAACCGCATCGCACGCCTCGAAGGCGTGACGGTGCTCAACCTGAACGAGCTCGCGCAGGCGATGCGTCCGGTGGCGATTCCAGGCGAGGAGATCATGGTCACCGTGGCGCGTGAGGGCAAGGAGCCCGGTCAGGGAGTGGGCAGCCTCGACGACGGCACCATGGTCGTCATTCAGAACGGACGCCGTCTCATCAACCAGACGATCACCGCCGTCGTCACTTCGGTGATCCAGACCTCGGCCGGCCGCATGATCTTTGCCGAGCCGCTCGGCCAGGACGGGCGCCGCGGTTCGAGAAATCGCGGCCACGAAGAGGCGAGCAAGTGAAGCCGTCGGTTGGCGTGATCGTCGCCGCCGCGGGATCGGGCTCTCGACTCGGCCGCGGCAGCAAGGCGCTCGTGCGCCTGCACGGCCGAACGACCCTGGCGCGCGTGGTGGAGATCTTCCTCGGCATGGACGAGATCGATCGGATAGTGGTCGTCGGGCCGCCGAGCCGCCTCGAGAACGCGGAGCACGAGGTGGCATCGCTCCACCCGACCAAGGCGGTGACGGTACGTCCCGGCGGTGAGAGCCGGCAGGCGTCGGTGCGCGCGGGCATCGCGGCGCTGGGTGAGTGCGACTACGTGCTGGTCCACGATGCCGCTCGGCCACTCGCATCCCCATCGCTGGTGCGGCGCGTGCTGGCGGCGGCGATGGAATCGGGCGCGGCTTTCCCGGCGATCGCGCCCCGCGACGCGGTCAAACGGATCGAAGGCAACCTGCTGGTGGAGAGCCTCGATCGTTCGCGGATCGTGCTGGCGCAAACACCGCAGGGCTTCTCCTACAGCCTGCTTGCGCGCGCTCATCGCGAGGCTGCGGACGCGGGTCTCGTCGGGGACGACGACGCGCAGCTCGTGGCCGCGACCGGCCACGCGGTGACGGTGGTCGAGGGCGAGCCCTCGAATGTCAAGCTCACGACGCCCGAGGACTTCGGCGTAGTCGAAGCGCTGATCAAAGAGCAGGAATCGATAGCTCCGTGAGGGTCGGCGTGGGCTATGACGTGCACCCGCTCCGCGAGGGCCGGGCGCTGATCATCGGCGGCGTGCGTGTCGAGCACCCGACCGGCCTCGACGGCCACTCGGACGCCGACGTGCTCACGCATGCGGTAATCGATTCGGTGCTGGGGGCCGCCGGGCTGGGCGACATCGGCGCGCACTTCCCGCCAGACGACGCGCGCTACCGCGGCGCCTCGAGCCTCGAGCTGCTGGCGGAGGCGGCAAGGGTCGTGGCCACGGCGGGTTACCGCGTGGTGAACATCGACAGCACGGTCGTGGCGGAGGCGCCGAGGCTTGGTCCGCACCTGGGCGAGATGGCGCGCAACCTCGCGCGTGGCCTCGGGCTCGACATCGCTGCGGTCAGCGTCAAGGCCACGTCGCCGGAAGGCATCGGCGCCCTGGGCGCCGGTGAAGGCATCGCCGCGCACGCGGTCGCGCTCCTCGAAGAAAAGTGACGCTGCGGCTGCACAACACGCTTACCGGGACGAAGGACGTCTTCGAACCCCTCGACGACTCCCACGTGCGCATGTACACGTGCGGCCCGACCGTGTGGAACTTCGCGCACATCGGCAATTGGCGCGCGTTCCTGTTCTACGACCTGCTGCGCCGGCACCTCCAGGTCGCGGGCTTTCGCGTCACGCACGTCATGAACATCACCGACATCGATGACCGGATCCTCGACCAGGCCATGCATGCGGGCACCACCATCGCCGAGTACACGACGCCTTACGCCCAAGCCTTCTTCGAAGACATGAAGACGCTGCGCATGCAGCCGTCCGAGCAATACCCCCGCGCCACCGAGCACATCGCGGAGATGATCCGGATGATCTCGACGCTGCTGGAGCGGGGAAACGCATACGTCGCTGACGGCGATGTGTACTTCCGCATCGCCAGCTTTCCGCACTACGGCGAGCTGTCGCACCTCGACCGCGAAGGGCTGCGCGCGGGGGCGCGGGTATCAGCCGACAAGTACGACAAGGAGTCGGTCAGCGACTTCGCGTTGTGGAAGAAGGCGCAGCCGAGTGACGAGAAGATCGGCGCCGCCTGGGACGCGCCGTTTGGAAAGGGAAGGCCGGGTTGGCACATCGAGTGCTCGGCGATGAGCAAGCGCTACCTCGGCGACACGCTCGACATCCACGCTGGCGGCGTCGACCTGATGTTCCCTCATCACGAGAACGAGATCGCACAATCGGAGGCCGCGAACCAGCACCGGTTCTCGCGGTTCTGGCTCCACTCTGAGCACCTGTCCGACGCGACGGGGGAGAAGATGTCGAAGAGCGCTGGAGGCTTCACGACGCTGCGCGATTTGATCGCGGCGGGTCACGATCCGCTGGCGATTCGCTTCTTCCTCATCGCCAACGCGCACTACCGCTCGCGCCTGAAGCTCAGCGACGACGCGCTGCATGCGGCCGGGGAGCAGGTCCGTCGACTGCAGGACTTCGCGCGACGCCTGCAGCAGCCGGTGGCGCCGAAAGACGGAGGCCGGCTGGCCGAGCGTGCGGCCGAGGTGCGTCACGCGTATCGCGAGGCGCTCGATGACGACCTGAACCTGCCGCAGGGAATAGGTCACGTGTTCGAGCTCCTGCGCGAGGCGAACGCAGCGCTGGACTCGGGCGAGGCCGGCGCAGCGGACGCGCGCGAGCTCCAGCTGCTGATGGCCGACGTCGATGCTCATCTCGACGTGTTGGCAGCCGACGGTACGGAACTGGCGGTCGAGGTCGAGCAGCTCATCGCGCGGCGCGAAGCTGCTCGCAGGGCGCGCGACTTCGCCACTGCCGACCGGATCCGCGAAGAGCTGCGCGAGCGGGGGATCGCCCTCGAGGACTCGAAGGACGGCGTCCGCTGGAAGCGGCTTTCTGCGCCCGCTACTGGGGCAGAGCGGTCCTGACCTTTCCCGTCTCGAGGTCGTGGTAGTGGCGAGGGACGCGCGTGACGTCCCGGCCGAACAGGGCGAGCTCCCACGCCGGCTCGCCGATGCCCTGCTGGCTGTGAATGTCGCCGGGAGGATCCGGCCAAGTGGTGAACGTCCCGGGCTCGAGCACCTTCTCGTACAGCAGCGCGATGTTGCCGCCCTCGTCGCGATAGTGCCGGTACCGGTCCCGTCCGCGCACGACGCAGACCACGCCCCACGAGCCGTGGTCGTGGACCGGCGTCTCCTCCTGGGCAGAGAACTTTGCAAGCATGAGTGTCAGCCCGTCGTCGTCTGTCTGCAGGATCGCGGACATCGTGTCGCCGCCATGGAGGCTACGCATCTCCGCCTCCGGCACGAATCCCGGCTGTCGTGACTGCTCCACGAGCAGGCGGCCGACCGCTTCGCGGCTCGGTTCGTCGGCGCCGCCCGCGAGCAGCTCGCGGGCCCGGGACATGAAGTCTGCAACCATGACCTCAGCATAAATGCCGACTGTGATCCACGGCCGGAACGCCGTTCTCGAGGCCGCCCGCGCGGGTCGTGTGCTGAGGGCCTACCAGGCGTCGGGCCTCGGGCGCGACCCGCGCCTCGAAGAGCTGGCCAGGCTGACCCAGGTGCAGACCGTTCCGTCAGAGCGCATCGACGCGATGGCGCCGGGAGTCAACCAGGGCGTCGCCGCCGAGCTGAAGCCCAGGCGTGAGTGGACCCTGAGGGACCTGCTCGCAACCGAGCCGAGCCTTCTCGTGGCGCTCGACTCGATCATGGATCCGCAGAATTTCGGCGCCATCATCCGGAGCGCCGAGGTCGCGGGCGCGGACGGCGCGATCATCCCCCAGCACCGCAGCGCGCCTCTGTCGCCGGCGGCCGTGAAGGCCAGCTCCGGCGCGAGCGAGCTCATGCCGATCGCGCATGTGTCGGGCATGCCGTCAGCCATCGCCGAGGTCAAGCGTTCCGGCATCTGGTGCGCCGCTCTCGACGTGCGCGGCGACACGTGGCCGTGGGACTTCGACCTCACGCAGCGCGTCTGCGTGGTCGTGGGCGGCGAGGGCCAGGGAGTGCACCGGCTCGTGCTCGAGCGATGCGACGTGCGCCTGCGCCTTCCCGTCAAGGGACGAATCGGCAGCTTCAACGCGTCGGCGGCGGCCGCGGCCCTGCTTTACGAGATCACGCGGCAGCGCTCCCTACACTGAGTCGGGTGCCCAACGCGACCATAGCCCTCGATCGAGCATCGGCGGACATACCGCTGACGCGGGCCGCGCGCGAGGATCTCGAGCAGGCCGCGAATGAAGCCGCGCGCCGCGGCGCCGACGAGTCGAACCCCGTCGACGTGCTCCGCGCGGTGCTGTCCAACCGCGGTTCGCTTGCGGTAAACACGATGCGTGGCCTCGGCACCGACCCGGCCGCGGTGGCGGCCGCCCTTCCGGCCGACGGGGTGGCGCCGGCCCTTCCCCTGCGGCAGCTGCTCGTCAACGCCAACCGCGAGGCGCAGGTGCTGGGCCACTACTCGGTCGACTCCATCCACCTCCTGCTGGCGCTGCTCTACTCGGATTCGCCCGCCACGGCCGCCGCGCTGCAGAGGGCGGGCCTGACCATGTACGACCTGCGCCGCCACCTGCAGACCGGCGTGAGACCCGACGCGCCGGTGGCCGGCCCGAAGCCGGCCGGTGCCCGTCCACCCGACCGCGCCCTGCGCCGGCGCCCGCTGCCGCGACTGCGGGGCGTGCTGACAGTGAGCCCGGTCTTCCTCGCGCTGCTTGGCGTGGTGGTCGTTACCGGCGTCCTGCTCTGGTTCGGATTCTTTCCCGAGGGCATCGGCGTGCTGACGCTGACGTTCGTCGTCTCAGGGTGGATCGCGACCGTCTGCGTGCACGAGTTCTGCCATGCCCTGGTCGCCTACATCGCGGGCGATAGCGCGGTCGCCAGCTCTGGCTACCTCACGTTCGATCCGCTGCGGTACACGAACTTCCTGATGAGCATCGTTTTCCCCGCCGCGTTTCTGCTGATCGGCGGCATCGCGCTGCCTGGCGGCGCCGTTTACATAAATCGCGGCGCCCTGCGAAACCGCTGGTGGGATTCCGCGGTCTCGCTGGCCGGTCCGGTCGGCACGCTGCTGTGCGGACTGCTGTTCGCAGCTGTGATCGTGATCTCGTACTGGGTCGGATTGATACGGCCCGACAACTCGCCGTTCTTCCAGGCGCTGGCGGTGCTTGGATTCGTCGAGATGTACGCGTTCGTGCTGAACCTGGTGCCGATTCCACCTCTGGACGGATTCGGGATCATCCGTCCGTGGCTGCCGTACTCGATCCAGTCCGCCGCGGCGCAGGTCGGCACCTACGCGCTGATCCTCGTCTTCGCCGCCATCTGGTACGTGCCCACGATCAACCTCTTCTTCGTCAACGCAGCTTCGACGCTCGCCGCGATGTTCGGCATCGACCCGTACCTCGTCTACTTCGGCCAGCAGCACTTCCGATTGCACTGACCGGTGGATCGCCTGATCGTCGACGGATACAACGTCACGCACGCTTGGCCAGAGCTCAAGGAGCTGATGCGCGTCTCGCTCGAAGCTGCGCGCGACCGGCTCATCGAACGCCTCGCCACCTACGCGCAGGTGCGCAGCGCTGACGTGACGGTGGTCTTCGACGCGCATCGCACGTCGGCCGCCAGCAACAGCCGGCAGGACGTGGACGGCGTGCACGTCGTCTTCACGCGCAAGGGCCACTCCGCGGACCACGCGATCGAGCGCCTTGCGTATTCACTAGCGGGCGATGGCAACCCGATCATCGTCGCGACGTCAGACCGTTTCCAGCGCGACCTCGTGCGCGGCATGGGCGGCGCGGTCATCAGCGCGCTCGAGCTGGAGCGCCAGGTGATCGAAGCGGAGAAAGAGCTGGGGCGGTCCGTCGACCGCTACGCGCGTTGATCCGCCGCACGCGCATCGTCTGCACCATCGGGCCGTCGAGCTCGTCGCCGGCGGTGCTGAAGAACCTGATCCAGTCGGGCATGGACGTTGCGCGCCTCAACTTCTCGCATGGCGACCACGACACGCACAGGCGCGCCGCCGCCGACGTGCGTGCCGCGGCGCACGCTGTCGGCCGGCCGGTCGCGATCATCGGCGACCTGCAGGGCCCGAAGATCCGCACGGGCGCGCTCGACTCGTCATTCCTGCGATTGGTGCGAGGTCGCGAGTTCGTGCTCACCGCCTCGCGCCGCCAGGAGCCAAACGAGATCGAGGTCAGCCACGTCGAGCTCATCGAGTCGGTCCGGAAGGGCGATCGCGTGCTGCTCGACGACGGCCGGATCGAGCTCATAGTCAAGTCCGTCTCGGGGGGGCGCGCCGTGTGCACCGTCGTGCGCGGCGGCCTGCTCGGCGAGCGCAAGGGCGTGTCGGTGCCGGGCCGCACCCCGCCGCTGCCTGCGCTTACCGACAAGGACATCAGTGACCTGAAGCTCGCCGCCGAGCTCGGTGTCGATTACGTGGCGCTGTCGTTCGTCCGCAGGCCGGACGACGTGCTCATGTGCCGGCAGCACCTCGCCGGACTCAGCTGCACCGCGCCGGTCATCGCCAAGCTCGAGAAGGTCGAGGCGATCCGCGAGCTCAGCGACATCCTCGAGGTGGCGGGCGCGGTCATGGTCGCGCGCGGCGACCTGGGAGTCGAGCTGCGCCTCGGCGAGCTCCCGGCCGTGCAGAAAGAGGTCATCGACCGCGCCAACCGGGCCGGCGTGCCGGTGATCACAGCCACCGAGATGCTCGAGTCGATGGTCACCTCCAACCGGCCCACACGCGCCGAGGCCTCCGACGTCGCCAACGCGATCTGGGATGGCACCGACGCCGTGATGCTCTCGCAGGAGACGTCGGTCGGCGCCCATCCGGTCGAGGCGGTGCGCGCCATGGCCCGCATCTGCCTGTCGGCGCAGCGTCACGCGGCCTTCCAGCGCGAGCGGCAGATCTGGCGCGAACCCGGCCAGGTGGGCAGCGCGATCGCCCATGCGGCCGCCGCCAGCGCAGACGAGCTGAAAGCGCGCGTCATCATCGCCTTCACCGAGTCGGGAACCACCGCGCTGCGGTGCAGCAAAGCCCGGCCTCGCGTGCCGATCATCGCCGCCAGCCCTCATGAGGAGGTGCTGCGCCGGACGTCGCTCTACGCGGGGGTGGTGCCGCTGCTCGTCGCCCAGGGCCGCGACACGGACGAGATGTTCGCCAACGCCACCGCCGCGGCCGTCCGGGGCGGGTTTGTGCGGGAGGGCGACCGGGTGGTGATCGTGGCGGGAGTTCCGGTCGGCCAGCCCGGCCAGACGAACCTGCTGAAGGTGGAAACCGTCTAGACCCGGCTTCCACACCTCGTTTTCGGGGACGCCTTTGGAGCGGGTCCGTCTACAGTTTTTGGGTCTTGTCCCGGGCTGCCGCCACACAACCGCCGGGCCCAGAGGCGACGGCGCCGGCCGGCGCCGGGGAACGCTATGGGCCGAACACCGCCGAGGTGACCGCCTTCATCGAGTCGGTCGGCCGGCTTTCGCCCTCGAAATGGAAAAAGGTGCTGGCCGCGCGCGAGTCCGCGACCAGGGTGACGAGGGATGGTTCCGGCCAGCCGGCCGAGATCGTGCGCGCGCTGCTCGGCGGCGATCCCAACGGCGCCGGCGCGCTGCCCGAGCCCATGGCCAACGTCGCCGCCGACATGGCCGGGATGCTGGGCAAACGCTCGGACGCGGAGGCCGTAGCCGCCTGGCAGGCCGCGTCCGCGCTGGTGCGCCGGCGGCAGCTTTCGGCGCTGACCTTCGCCGCCCATTACGCGCCCTTCGCCTCCGTCATCCCACCGCTGCAAGCCGAGGGGTTGCCGCCCATCGTCGAGCGCTTCGCCAACGCCCTCAAGTGGCTGAGCGCGCCGCAGTGGGAGTCACTGTCGCGGCCGTGGTCGCTCGACCGTGAGACATCGGGGTCGCTGCTGCAAGCCGCGCTGAAGAGCGGGGCCCGTGACTCGGAAGAAGCGGTGGCGGTCGCCGCCATCGCGGTGGCTCCCAAGCATGTTTCGGGCGACGCGGGCTGGGCGGCGGTCAAGACGGCGGTGCACGGCGGCCGCGTGCTCAGCTCGATGAGCGAGCTGACGCCGGAGCAGCTGCAAACCGTGTGGGCTCCGCTGGAAGAGGCGGTCGCCCTGCGCTCGCTGACCGACGCGCCAGTCTCCGACAAGCCTTCGCGCTTGCGGGTGACGGAAGCACCGCCGCCCCCTGAAGAGGTCAAGGTCGAGAAGAAGCGAACCGCCAGGCCGAGGGCCGGGGCCGCTTACGGGCCCAACACGGCCGAGGTCGCCGCTTTCGTGAAAGCGATCCCCGAGCTGTCGGCCATCCAGTGGCTGCGCGTGCTCGACCGCAGGCAGCTGGTCGCCAATGTCACGCGCGAGGGCGAGGACGAGCCGGCGGTGGTCGTGCGATCCATCCTGGCGGCGGCCAGGGCCACGTCCGGCCTCGAGCATGCGGCGCGATGCTCCGTGTTCTCCGCGGTCGAGCGCGCGGCGTTTGCCCTGGCTGCTCGTGGTCGCCTCAGCGACGACGAGTTCCACGAGCACTACGTCGTGATGGCGGAGGTCATCCCGGTCGGTGAGGCCGACATCGCGTCATTCGCCGCGCGGGTCGCGGCGCTGAACCCCGAGGAATGGATGCGGCTCGCCGGCGTCGTGGCGCCGGCGGACGTGGCCGCGGTCGAGCCCCTCGTCAACGCAGCCGACGCGCTGGCCGCGCACCTCGAGCAGCGCACGGACGCCGAGGTCGTGGTCGCCTGGCACGCGCTTACGGCGCTGGTCCGGCGTCACCGGCTGTCGCCCATCAAGTTCGCGGTCTCCTACGCGCCCTTTGCGTCGGCGGTGGTCGTGACCAAGCCGCGGTCGATCGCACCGGTGGTGCAGCGGTACCTGACGGCGGTGGGCAGGCTGAGCGCGCACCAGTGTGCCGTCCTCGCCGAGCCGTGGCTGCTGGCCGACGACGTTTCGAACGCGCTTGCCCGTGCAACCGCCGGCGCCGCGACGCGCGCGGCGGAGGAAGCGGCCGCGCTGACGGCGCTCGTGACCGTGCCGATGCGCGTCACCGGCGACGCGGGCTGGGCCGCGTGCAAGACGGCGACGTTCGGCGGGCGGGTCATCGCCGCGCGGTCGAAGCTCAGCGATGAGGAGCTGCTCGCCTTGTGGAAGCCGCTCGAGCGCGCGATTCCGATCGCGTCGCTTGCAGCCTTGACCAGGTCGCGCTGACAACGCTGCTTAAATTGACCTGATGGCCAAGAAGAAATCGCAGCGCAGGGCGGCTCCTCGCGCATCGAATCGCAGCAACTCACACGATCCGAAGTTCGAGCGAGTGCTTGGAGTGTTCGCTCATCCCGACGACCCGGAGTTCGGCGCCGGCGGGTCGATGGCGAAGCTGGCGAAAGACGGCGCGAACGTGACCTACGTGATAGTGACCGACGGATCGCAGGGCGGCGAAGATCCCAAGCAAAAGGACTCGGAGCTGGTGTCGATTCGCCAGCGCGAGCAGCGAGCCGCGGCCAAGGTGCTGGGCATCAAGAAGGTCGAGTTCCTCGGGTACAAGGACGGCCACCTCGCCCCTGACCTGAAACTGCGACGCGACATCGTGCGCATGATCCGCAAGCACAAGCCGGAGCTCGTCATCACGCACATCCCCGGTCGAGTGCTCGACGCGCCGATGGGCGGCTCGCATCCAGATCACATCGCGGTCGGCGAGGCGACCATGGCCGCGGTGTATCCGGACTCACGCAACCCGCGGGCGTTTCGCGGCCTTCTCAAGGAGGGTTACGAGCCGCACGTCGTCAACGAGGTCTGGATTCCTTACTGGACGCTCGGTGACTACTACGTCGACATCAGCAAGACGCTCGACCTGAAGCTTGCCGCGCTGCATAAGCACAAGAGCCAGGTCGCTAAGCCGGGGCAGGAATGGGACATCGACAAGTGGGTGCGCAAGCGACACCGCGACATCGGCAAGAAGGGCGGGTATCGGTACGCTGAATCGTTCAAGCGGATAAAGGTCTAGACCGAGCTCCAGCCGTCGCGTACATGCGACCAGATCTCTTCCGCCCACGCCGCGTACTGCGTGTCTCCGGGGTGCAGCTCGTCGGCAGCGATCCATCCAGGTGAGCCCACCGCGCGCGTGCTCACCTCCGTGAGGTCGACCCACGTGAACCTTCGCGTTTCAGCCTCTTGCCTGGCGACCGCGTTGAACTCTTCGGTGAGCTTGCGCAGTCGCGCCGGATCGCCATATTCGCGGGCCGCCGGCACGACCGACCAGTTGGGGATGGAGATGGCGGCGACGCGCCCCGCCTTCAGATGCGTGGCCGCGATCGGGTCGTAGATCTCGACCAGCGACTCGCGATACTGCTGCGCGCTGCGACCCTGCACCAGGTCGTTCACGCCGATGAGCACGCTGACCAGGTCGGGCTTGAGGTCGGTGATGTAGCCGAGCTCCTTCGCGAGCAGGTCGATGGTGGTGAACCCGTTGACCGCAGGATTCACGACTTCGACCTCGCGCCCGCTCGCCTCCTGGACGCGCGGCGCCAGCAGTGACGGAAAGTTGCGCGACTCGTGAGACGCGCCGGTGCCGATGGTGTACGAGTCGCCCAGCGCGAGGTATACGAGCCGTCTATCTGTTGATGTCAGAGAGCGCGCTCCATACGTCGATCTTCGTGCGCACGCGGCGGATCACCTCGTCGGTGAACTCTGTCGTCGACGCGTGCCCCCCGAGGTCTGCGGTGCGGACGCCGTCGGACACCGCCTCGAGCGCCGACTCGTAGACGGCGCGCGAAGCGACGTGGGCCGCTTCACCTTCCATGTACCCGAGCAGCGACCCCACCGCGAGGATCATCGCCATCGGGTTGGCCACGTTCTTGCCCTCGAGCGCTGGTGCGGTGCCGTGCGGCGCCTCGGTCATCGCCACGGCCACGCCTCCGTCGTCCTTGAACGCGAGCAGCGTCGACTCGGCGCCGGCGATGGTTCCGAACATCTGCATGACCAGGTCGGACAGCGTGTCGCCGTCACGGTTGAGCGCCGGAACGACGAGGGCCTCGCCGCTGGTGGTCAGCAGCATGGCGTAGGTCGCGTCGATGAGGTGCGGCTCGTAGCCCACGTCGGCGTGGCGCCTGGCCGCGGCGTCGAGCTCCTCTTTGAACATGCCCTCGTACACGGGGCTCACGGTGAACTTAGGCCCGCCGAAGACTTTGGCCCCGAAGCGCCTCGCGTGCGTGAACGCGTACTCGGCCACGATGCGGCAGGTCCGCCGGCTGATCTTCTCCGTCCGGAACGCCCACTCGTCGAGGTCGTGGCCCTCGCGCCACTCCCTGGCTCCGTACGCGTCGTCGACCGCCATGCGGATCACTGAGATCGGCGCGTGCACGCCGGCGAGCGGGCGGATGCCCGGGATGCGGCGGCCGGTCCGGACGATCACCCGGCCGTCGATCTGCTTGCGGAGGATGGCGTTAGGGCTGCCGACGTCGCCCGTGCCCTCGGGCGTGATCGTGGCGGCCTTGATCCCGAAGCCCGCTTCACGGAGGGCGGCCGACGCCTCGTGCACCACCTCGTTGCGGGTCTCGCGGCGGTGGGCGAGGGACAGGTCGAAGTCGCGCTGCACCACCTGGAAACCGACCACGTCGCGCTCTAGCAGGCGGCGGGCCTGCAGGAGCAGCTCCTCGCCGGTCTGGTCGCCGTGCAGCACTGCGACGGTCGGTGCGGGCATGGATTCAGATGATATTGGCCCCGTCTGGTACTATTGACACCGCCTAGGAAACCTAGGCTTTTTTCTTTCCCCCAACCAAAGAGTCAAGCATGGAAGAAGTCATCACCCTGGCCTGTGGCGTCTGCAAGCGGCGCAACTACACCACCATGAAGAACAAGAAGAACGATCCGGACCGGATCGAGCTCAGCAAGTACTGTAGGTGGTGCCACAAGCACACCCCGCACAAGGAGACCAAGTAGTGGCGGTAACAGCGAAGAATCGCGCCGGCGGAGGGGACTCCGCAGCTTCGGGAACCGGCTCCGGCCGCTTCATCCGCGAGGTCTTCGACGAGCTCCGCAAGGTGGTTTGGCCCACTTGGGGCGAGCTGTACCGCTACACGCTCGTGGTGATCGTCACCGTCGCCATCCTCGGCGTTTTCATCGGCGGCGTCGACTACGGGATCTCTGAGATCCTGCGGCGCTTCCTGTACGTGCAGCACTGATGGCAGTCGAGAAGAGCGCGGCGACCAGCGGGCCCGAGACCGAGGCGCAGTGGTACGTCGTCCACGCGTACTCCGGGCACGAGGAGAAGGTCAAGAAGAACCTCGAGAAGAGGATCGAGTCCATGGACATGCAGGACAAGATCCTGCAGGTGCTCGTCCCGATGGAGGACGAGATCGAGATCAAGGACGGCAAGCGCCGCCACGTGCAGAAGCGAATCTTCCCCGGCTACATCCTCGTGCGCATGGTGATGTCGAACGAATCGTGGTTTGTCGTTCGCAACACGCCGGGCGTCACGAGCTTCGTGGGGTCTGCGAACAGCCCGGTGCCCCTGCAGGAGAAAGAGGTCCGCGCCATCCAGAAGCAGATGAAGCAGGAGGCGCCCAAGATCCGCGTCGAGTTCCAGGTCGGCGAGTCGGTGCGCGTGGTCGACGGACCGTTCACCGACTTCCACGGCAAGGTCGACGAGATCAACCCGGAGAAGGGCAAGCTCAAGGTGCTGGTCAACATGTTCGGCCGCGAGACTCCCGTGGAGCTCGACCTGCTCCAGGTCGAGAAGGTCCACTAGAGCCGGCATATATATAGAAGGACGAGGGGAATCAGCAGGGTTCGATGAGCAAGAAGAAGATCCGGGCGGTGTTGAAGCTGGAGCTGCAGGCCGGGCGGGCCACGCCCGCGCCGCCTGTCGGCACGGCTCTTGGCCCGCACGGAATCAACATCATGGAGTTCACCAAGGCCTACAACGAGCGCACGCAGAGCCAGGTGGGCGACGTGGTGCCGGCCGAGATCACGATCTTCGAGGATCGCAGCTTCACGTTCATCCTCAAGACCCCGCCGACGGTCAACCTGCTGAAGAAGGCCGCTGGGGTGGAGAAGGGTTCACCGAAGCCGAATCGCGAGAAGATCGGCCGGGTCACGCGACAGCAGATCCGTTCCATCGTCGAGACGAAGCAAAAGGATCTCAATGCATACGAGTTCGAGGCCGCCTCGAAGATGATCGAAGGCACCGCCCGCTCGATGGGCCTCGAGGTCGTGGAGTAGTCAAGAGCGATGCCGAAGAAGAGGGGTAAGAAGTACATCGAGGCGGCCAAGAAGGTCGAGGCCGCGG
>Ga0070697_100002248_pt1 | contig 14812 bp, 13 predicted proteins | sample KBSK1501metaG_FD_65475 | JGI IMG/M metagenome (GOLD analysis project Ga0070697, IMG submission 65475) | Corn, switchgrass and miscanthus rhizosphere microbial communities from Kellogg Biological Station, Michigan, USA - KBS K1-50-1 metaG | ecosystem: Host-associated > Plants > Roots >...
AATCAGACGCCTTTACATCAAAGCCGCGGGGATCGACCGCTTCGGCATGGCGATGTTGCGGCTCGGATTGGTCGTCGTCCTCATCTGGATCGGTAGCTTGAAGTTCGTCAGTTACGAAGCCGACGGCATTGTGCCGTTGGTAGCGAATAGCCCCTGGATGAGCTTTTTCTATCGCCATCCGGCGCCTGAATACCGCCAGCACATGAATCGGGAGGGCGAGCTGGTTCCTGCGAACCAGCGCTGGAACGAGTCCAACGGGACATATGGATTCTCCGATGCCCTCGGCATCGTCATCGTCTTGATCGGGATCCTGATCGCGCTCTACCCGATCTGGCCTCAGGTCTCCGCAGTCGGCAGCCTTCTGCTCATACTGATGTCCCTGACGACCCTGTCGTTCCTCGTGACGACACCGGAGGCATGGGTCCCAGCACTCGGCGATCCGCACCATGGCTTCCCGTACCTTTCAGGAACCGGGCGGCTCGTCGTGAAGGATTGCATCATGCTAGGCGCCGCTTTGCTGACGATGTCCGACGCTGCGAAGACATACCTGCGGCGGAGTGCGGTGGTCGTGCAAGCACCCGCCCAATGCGATGCTGAGAACTCCTCAGCGCTGATTTTTCACGGCAAGGAGGCAATCCGTGGACATCAAAAAAGCTGACACGGCCGTGCTGTTCACCGATCCGCAGAACGACGTGCTGAGCCCCAAGGGCGCCAATTGGGGAGCGGTCGGGCCGAGCGTTACCGAGAACCAGACGGTCGAGAACATGGAGCGGATCTTCAAGGCCGCGAAGTCGACCGGCTACGCCGTCTTCATCTCGCCGCATTACTTCTATCCGACCGACAGCGGGTGGCGGATGAACGGTCCGCTGGAGGCCGATGAATTCAGGACCGGGACCTTCGCCCGGCGCGGCCCCTTGACGCTCGAGGGGTTCGCGAATTCGGGCGCCGACTGGCTGGACCGGTTCAAGCCCTATATCGAGGACGGAAAAACCATCGTGGTCAGCCCGCACAAGGTGTTCGGACCGGAGACCAACGATCTGATCCTGCAGCTCGGCAAGCGCGGCATCCGCAAGGTCATTCTCGGCGGCATGCTGGCCAACATGTGCGTCGAGGCGCATCTGCGCGAGCTGCTCGAGCGCGGCTTCGAGATGGCGGTCGTCAAGGATGCCACCGCCGGGGCGCGGCACCCCGTGTGGGGCGACGGCTACCAGGCGGCGATGATCAATTACCGGTTCCTGGCGCACGCGGTGCTGTCGACCGATGAAGCCGTCGATCGCATGCGCTGAGGCAGAGCCAAGAACGCCGATTTGAGTAAGTTAGCCGCAGCAACGTCGAGACGGCGCTTCCTCGGGCACGCGGCCGCCGGGATTGGGCCTTGCGGTCGTGCCGTCCCGGGCAGACACGATCGTCGACCAGCCTGATCGAGCGCTGCCGGCTCAATCGGTGATGTTCACTGACAACTGCACGGCGATTGAACGGAGGCTGATCGGCCGTCGACAGCTTCCGGCTTCCTGACCAACCCGGCGGGTTCGTTGCTCCCGAGGGGAGTCGCGCGCCGACCACCAAATCGAATCGTTGGCGTTCAGGTTGCATTCGCGACCGTACGGCCTCTGCGAACGCAGCAGCCACTAAACAAGAGGACATGCGATGCGGAACAAGCGCGAACTGTTCACGGGGGGTATTTTGGTCGTGGTCGTGGGTGGGCTCGTGCTTCTGGCCCACTCGGCGAAAGCCCAGGCCCCGAAAGGCTCGTCGATTCGACGTTCCGGCGATGCCATCGCCGAAGCGCAGACGCCGAGAGAAGTCCCGATCGACCGGCCGGAGCAGAAGAAGACCGCGCACGATCAATCCGACGTCTTCGCCGCGAGCAAGGCGGAGCCTTCCTCGGAGGCGCTGGTCGACCAGCCCGAGCATGGCGGCATGACCGGGTTCGACTTCTACCTCGATCCGCTCGGCGCGCCGAAGCCGGGGCTAACCTTCGACGACATCTACCGGAGCGGCGTGGCCAACAAGCCGAAAGCCATGGCGCTGCAGCGGAAGCTGCTCGAGAGCCGCTACGACCTCACGCCCAGGCTCGACCCGAAGGTCACCATGTCGCGCGGAAAGCCCCTCCCGGTGGGACCGACTGCGCGGCTCCCGCAGGGAACGGATTGGGAGGCGCTCGCCGCGCTCAGCCCGGAGGAGATCCGCCGCAGGGACATCTTTCCATACAAGGCGCTCCCCCACCCTTCGCAGGGCGGAGGGCTGGGCGGCCAGGTCTTCCCGCAGGTGCAGACGCAGATGTTCCCGCGCCTCGAGCGGTACGACATCGAGAACGATCTGCCCGAGGCCTTCCTGCCCGAGTTCCCCCCGGCGATGTACCTGCAGACCCGCCCCGAGCTGGGCGACGTCTCCCGCGGCGAGGTCGTCTCGATCAACAACTACTACCGCCTGTTCAAGGACATCCTGACGCAGGTGCAGCTCGACGGCTTGCGCCTGCTGCTGACGCCGTTCCCGCAGGAGGAGTTCAATCCAACCGAGGATCGCAGGACCGCCCAGCCCAGCCTGGGGGTGACCTGCTTCGACTGCCATGCCAACGGGCACACGAGCGGGGCGTTCCACATCAACCCGGACACCCGGCCTGAGCAGCGGCGCATGCGCCTCGACACGGTCAGCCTTCGCGGCTTGTTCAACCAGCAGATCCACGGGTCCAAGCGGAGCCTGCGCTCGGTCGAGGACTTCACCGAGTTCGAGCAGCGGACGGCGTACTTCAACGGCGACGCGATCCACGCCATGAAGAAGGGCGCGAACATCCTGGACCGCATCCATGTGTCGCACATGGCCCAGATGCAGAACATGCTCGGCTTCCCGCCCGCACCCAAGCTGACGCCGCTCGGTCATCTCGATCCGCAGAAAGCGACCCAGAGCGAGCTGCGCGGCGAAAGGCTGTTCTTCGGCAAGGCGCAATGCTCGGCCTGCCATCCAGCGCCGTTCTATCTCGACAACGAGATGCACGACCTGCAGGTCGAGCGTTTCCTCCGGGGCGTGGCCGGCGACGGTCCGATGAAGGCCTTCACGCTGCGCGGGATCAAGGACAGTCCGCCCTATCTCCACGATGGCCGCCTGCTGACCCTCGAAGACAGCGTCGAGTTCTTCAACCTGGTGCTGACGTTGAAGCTGACGAAGGAAGAGAAGCAGGACCTCGTCGCGTTCATGCGGCAGCTGTGAGGCGGCGATGACTTCGCGCAGGGAAATCCTGAATCTGGCCGTGAAAGGATCGGCGCTCACGGCCGCCGCGACCTTGATGCCGGAGAGTGCGTCCGCTGCAGGCGCCGAGGGAACCGGAACCGGACGAGCTCATTACCGGCCGCCCTTCAAGTTCGGCCTGGGGGGCGTGCCGCTGGGGAATGAATTCTCCGTCGTCACCGACGAAGACGCGAACGCGATCTTGCAGGCGGCCTGGTCCGCCGGCGTTCGCTACTACGACATGGCTCCCTGGTATGGGTTGGGCCTCGCCGAGAGGAGGTTCGGCTACTTCCTCCACGACAAGAAGAGGAGCGAATACGTCCTCTCGTCCAAAGTCGGCAAGCTCCTGAAGGCGTCGAAGACGGCGCGTCATCGCGACCTGTTCCCTTTTTCGCCCTCGCCGAACGACGTCGTGTTCGACTACACGGGCCCGGGGATCCGGCGGTCGATCGAGGACAGCCTGCAGAGGTTGGGGATCGACAGCCTCGACATCGCTTTCGTCCACGACCTCTCGTCCGACAACAAGCTGCTGCCGACGCCATGGCAGGAGCAGTTCCAGATCGCGGTGAAAGGCGCATTTCCCGAGCTCACCCGCATGCGGGAGGAGGGCATCATCAAGGGCTGGGGGCTGGGGGTGAACACGCCGGAGCCCATCCTCCGCGCACTTGAAGTCGCCGATCCCGATGTCTTTCTGCTCGCCTCGCAGTATTCCCTGATCGATCACGAGAACGCGCTGAACCACGTCTTCCCCGCGGTCCGGCGGAAGAACGTCTCGCTGGTCATCGGCTCCTCGCTGAATGCCGGATTCATCTCAGGGAGCGCGAGGTACAACTACGGAAAGGACTCCTGGAAGATCCCGGCGGCCTGCATCGAGAAGCGCAAACGACTGCGCGAGGTTGCCGCGAATCACGGGGTCGATCTGCGGACCGCCGCACTCCAGTTTTCTGCCGCCCCCGACGTTGCTGCGGCGTTGGTGGTCGGCGTGAGCAGGGAACGGCAGATCCTCGAAGACTACACCTCGATGCAAACCAAGATTCCGTCCGGGTTCTGGGCAGAGCTCAAGAGCGAAAAGCTGATCGAGCCCAAGGCGCCGGTTCCTGCCTGAGAGCCGTTTGGATTGCGACGCTCATTCGCTCCAGCTATCGCACGTTGGGCAGCGGAAGAGGCCGGGAATTCGCGATTCGTTCTCCGGGGCCGGCCGTGGTGAACTGGCTGACGGGGCTCTCCGCGCCGTCGCTCGTCCCGGTGCTCTCCGTCGAAGTCACCCTGTAGTAGTAGGTCGTCCGCGGCTTCAGTCTCTCCACGCGCACGCGGAACATCGTCTCGGGGTGGCCCCGATTGATCCGGATCGGGGATTTCGCCGTCTGGCTCAGGTCCTTCGGATCCGTGCCGTACCGCACGACGGCGTAGTGAACGTCCGACCCGCCAGGGTTGGTGGTGATCCAGCGGATGAAGGCCAGGGCGTCGGTCGCCAATTCGAGGACCGGCCCCTTGGTGATTTCGACGCGAGCGGGCTTCTGGGCGGGAGGAAGGATCTGCGCAAGGATTGGGCTGGAGAAGAGCAGGCTGACCATCAGGGTCGTCGTCGCCAGTTTCAAGAGCGGTCGAATCATGGATGGCTCCAGTCGAGGTTCAAGAAAGAACGACCAGTGCATCTGGGGCGCGCGCCCCCCAATGCGTTCGCGCGCCCCAGATGTCTCATGACCGCGTTGCCCTATGGAATGCGATTCGGGAAGGGCAGCGGCGGCACGCCGCAGATTTCCGGTGCGCAGGGCGGGAGAGGTGGAGTCGGGATGAGGAACTCATTCCCCTGCGTCGATGCCATTCCGCCGGTCATGCACCTACCCGTAAAGGTATCGCGGTTGGGGTAAGGCCTCGTGAAACCGTCGGTGAGCGTCTGCAGGAAGATCACGATCTGGTCCTCCTCGCGATCCGTCAAGGCAAGATTACCGACGGTTTGGTCGATGTTGTTCGGGATCTCGGCCATCGGCCAGCAGTTCACCTTTTCGACCGTTCCCGGCGGGCAGTGTCCCGAAGTGACGGGGAACGGGAACACGTCGCGCGTATTGTAGAAATGGACGAGTTGCTTCAGGCTCTTGATGTAGCCGTTGTGGAAGAACTCCTTCTGGAAGAAGGGCCCTGGCGCCTCGGTGGTGGGACACTGCGGAGGCGTCATGGCCACATTCCGCGCGGTCACTACCTGCATCTGACCGTCGGCGCCCGGCGCAAATGGTACCCAGTCGGAATTCGGATTGTCCGCGGAGCCGAAGCCGCTTCTGAGGAACGCGCCCAACCCCAGATCCCTGAAGGCGAAACCGAAGGGGTTGGCCGTAAACCCGAATCCATCCGGCGTGGTCTGATAGAAGAAGGCATCCCTCGGATTCAGGGGCAGGCCGAGATTGGCATACCCGAGGCAGGTGAACAGAGGCTCCACATCGACGTTCCGGCTGGTGTCGGTCCCGGTCGTGGTAGAGGGGTGTCCATCCGCGCCGGTCCCGAGCGTCTGAGTGCTCCCTCTTCCGTCGAGGTGGCATGTATTGCAGCCGGCCTTGCCGCGGAACAAGGCGTAGCCGGCCATCTCGTCTGGAGTCAGCGTGGCGCTGTTCGCCAGGAAGGCGTCGAACTTCGACGAGAACGCGGTGACCCCCGTCGAGCTTTCGTAAAAGGAGATGGATTGCCCCCAGTGGTTGAAGACCGAGTTCGCCTTGGTACGGTCTTCCGGGCTCAGGCGGACCGGTTCGACGTTCGTGCCGAACCTCGCCGCGCCTGCGGGGGTGCAGCAGATCTCCTCGGTGTCCGGCGGGAAGCGGATGTCGAACGAGCCCTTCCCCCAGATCTCCTCGAAGAACGGTCGGTACTCGGCCTGGGAAAGCCGGAACGCGATGCAGGCCGCGTCAGGGAGGCCCATTTCCTGGCTATCGAGCGGAGGATGCTGGGCCTGCTCGGCGTCGGGGCTCTGCAGCAAGTACCCGGTGGCGCGCGCATCCCAGAAGTTTCCGCCGAAGAACAATCCCTGCACTTCGTTGAACTGGAGGACCGGGAACCTGGGTGAATACGTGTAACGCTGCGGGTTCCGCTTCCCCGCCCGGAAACGGAAGGATCCGGGATACGCGATCATCGTCAGGTTGACGGACGGCATCGGTGGGCCGAAGGCGGCGTACGGCATGTGGCAGAAGCTGCAGGCTGTATTCTTGAAGACGGACATGTTCTCGTCGAAGTTCATCAGCTTGCCGAGGGTCCGGACCGCTGCATATCCGTTGAGGTGAATGGTCGGAGGGTTGCTCGTCCGGGTCAGGGGTGGCAATGCGCGCATCTCCGCCAGGGCTTGGTTGAAGATGAATCGAACCTCGCGCCGGACCCTTTCGATCTCGAAGTTCAGATCGGCCGGGAGGATGCCAGGCGGATACGGGTTGTAACGCTGTCTGGGTTCCTCACAGACGAACTTTCGCTCCCGCTTCCGGCGGTCCTCTCGCTCCCGGTCCTCTCGCTCCCGGCGTTCCCGCTCCTCTCGCTCTCGACGGTCGTGCCGGTCGTCCCGATCGTCCCGGTCTGCGCGGTCGCCCTTGCCCGATTCCCTGGCGAAGCCCGCGGGTGAAACGACAAGCAGCGCCAGAACCGCTGCCCCCACCGTCCATGTCCCTCTGCGCATCGCTGTTTCCTCCTCACCTTCACTGCGACTGCCTTGGTGTTTCGCCCGCTCCGCGGTGTGTGGATGATGCGAGCAGTGAGGGACCTTACGGGGAGGCAACCGATCCATCAATGCATTGGTATGCGATTGATTGGTAGGAGCTCCGTCGCGATTTGGTATTTTTGGCCCCGGTTCGATGTACCTTCCGCCGGCCCTCGTGCGTGTTCCCGGCGCGTCAGCGCTCTGGAGGGCGCACCGTCTGAGGTGGCCACATTCCGGCCATCCGGACCCGCCGGCGGTAGTCGCCCGGCCGGTATCCCGAATGGCCCAGGAACGCGCGCGAGAGGTGTGAAGCGCTCGAGAATCCGGCCTCGCCGGCGACTTGATCGATGTTGAGACGGGTGGCGGTCAGCAGATGCCGGGCGACCTCGAGTCGAAAACGCGTCAGGTACTCCATGAGGGAAATGCCCAAGCGCTCGTGCGCCATGTGGGCGAGGTGATGGACCGAAACCCCCGCCGCGCGGGCCAGGTCCTGGGCGCGAAGAGGTTTGCGATAGGACTGGGCTACGAATTCCATCAGCCGGAGCAGGGGCGCCCCGAGGCGCGACGAATGAAGCGATAGCCCGCTGAGACCGGGGGCGAGCGTCGTGATGTGCTGAAGGAGATCGTCCAGCCGGTACGGCTTGGCGATCACGGTGACGTTCGCCTGGGCCAGGGGGCCGATCTCGGAATCGATCAGCACGATGATCTTCGATCGTGGATACCGCTCGCGCAGGCGCTCGACGAAGTTGGCGGGCGGGGGCTTGGCGACCCCTGCCTGGTAGACCACCACCAGCGGAGCGTGCCGGCGAGGATCGGGCAGCAGGTCGAGCTGGGGGACCGCCGTCGCGACCGTCATGTGCGGCTCGAGGACGACGGCGATCGTCGCGATGCCGCCGGCATCGGCGCCGATGAGAAGCAAGGTGGCGACGTTTGCCCCCCGGCGGCTGACGGCCTCGGCAACCAGGCCGAGCAGGTCCTCCTTGGCGAACGGCTTCACCAGGTACTCGAACGCGCCCTGCTTCATGGCCGTCGAGATGGCCTGGGGCTGGACCACACCGGTGGCGAGGATCACGTCCAGGTCGGGATCGACCGCCTTGATCTGGCTGAGCACCTGCAGGCCGTCGATGCCAGGCATGCGCAGGTCGAGCAGGACGCAGTCCACTCGCCGCGAGCGAACGATGTCGAGCGCGTGGGTGCCGTTCGTCGTCGTCACGACTTCATACTTTTTTAATGCCGTCGCAATCCATTGCAGCGTTGCGGCGTCGTCATCTACCGCCAGGACGACCGGCCGATTCGGCACCGGCATGGCTTGATCAACTGTGGTCATCATCGAGCAGGTCCGCCAAAGAGGATGCGCGGCCCCTGGCTTCGGCGCGGCACGCGCGTCGCCGTTCTCTCGTGCTCTGGTCTCGGACCCACGGGGAGCCGCTATCTCTGATCGCCCGGTTCCGTTGCTACAGCCAGGAGTGAACTTCCGCCAGAGCGCGCGACTGTTTGTAGGTGTTTTTATCGATTGGCGAGCACATCGCTCGGCCGAAGCCGGAGCTCGCGCGCACGGGGCAGACCCGTACATTTATTTCGGCAGAGCGGGATATTGTGGCCGGCCGTCGGACCGGTCTACTTGGCGAGCCCTCGTGAGGAGCCTTGGAGGTCCGCCATGAGCTTTCGACCATCCGCGGACACGCCTGCGGCAGCGACACCGTGTGTCGAACGGAGATTGCTGGTGGTCGGTCGCGATCCCGGGATCACGGCGGTGATCGCAGTCAGCTTGCGGCCCCGATTCGAGACTGAAGCGGGCATCACGGTCCCCGAAGGGATGGCGCAGGTTGGACGGAAGCACTTGAGCCTGATCATCGCGGACCTCGTCGACGGCGACCTGGATGCCGCCTTTTCCATCCGCGCATTGGCTGCACGCTCGCCGGACTGCCAGATCATCGTGATCGGTTCGGCGGAACACGCCGGGATCGCGGATCACCTGGCGGGTTTGAACGTCTACGGCTTCTTCACCCGTCCCGTCGACTATGGAGCGCTGGTCAGGAGGGTCTTCTCGCTCTCGGCCAACGGCCATTCCCCTGACGCCGGAGCCCTCGCTTTCAGCCGGTGCAGCTCGAAGGTCCTCGACTTCTTCAGCGCGCACTACGCGGACTCCTTCAATCTCGACGTGCTTGCTCGCGCGGTCGGCGCTTCTCCCGGAAACCTGGCCCGGGTGTTCTTGCACGATACGAAGCGAAACCTGCGTTCCTTTCGCTGCGACGTCCGGGTCGAAGTGGCGAAGCAGCTTCTCGTGCACGAGGACGACAAGCTCGACCGGGTCGCTGAAATGACCGGATTCGTGGATGGCTCCCATCTGTCTCGGGTCTTTCGACTCCACACCGGACGCTCTCCCGGGCAATACAGGGTCGAGATCCGATCGCCTCGCCCGCAGGATGCGCCAGGGCTCGACGCTCGCCGCCGATCCGGGCCGAGGAACATCGAACTGCAGCCGGCGCCGCTCCGCGGTCAGTCAGGTGCGTAGTGCGCGATGAAAACCACCCCTCCGGGATCGGACGCGACCCTCGCCGGACGATGGCGGTCTCCGCGGCGGGCCTGGGCCGGAGACACGGGCGCCGCTGGGTGCTGGCGGAGGTGGGCTTCGAGTTGCCCGAGGGAGCGCTGGCGATGCTCAGCGGCCGCAACGGCTCGGGGAAATCCACCCTGCTGCGCGTGCTGGCCACGGCCATCCGCGCCGATGTGGGAACGGCGCACGTCCTCGGCTACGACCTGCGCCTGGATCGGGAAGAGGTTCGAAGGAACACCGCCCTCCTCGGCCATCGCGCTCATCTCTACGAGCGTCTGACCGCCCTCGAGAACCTGGCGCTCGCCGCCCGTCTGCTCGATGGAGACGGACGGCGCGCGGCACTCCTCGATCGCCTCGAGGAGGTGGGCTTGGTCGATCGTGCCGACGATGCGGTGCAGACCTTCTCCACCGGAATGCGCCAACGCCTTGCTCTCGCCCGCGTCCTCCAGCAAGAGGCCCGGGTCGTGTTCCTCGACGAGCCGTACGGTCACCTCGATCCCCAGGGATTCCTCCTGGTAGACGCCGTGCTGCGCCGCCTGCGCGCCCGCCGGTGCACGGTGCTGATGGCCACCCATCTCCTGGAGCGGGCCCGGATGCTGTGCGACCGCGGCCTGATCCTCGACGAGGGACGCCTGGTCTTCGCCGGCGCTACCGCGGAGATGCCGGAGGGGGCGGTGACCGGCGGAGCCTGGTTCGCGGAGGGAGCGTGACCGCGCTCGTCGCCATGCTGCGCAAGGACCTCCTGCTCCAGTGGCGCGGCCGGGCCCAGATCGTCGCGATCTTCGCCTTTGGCGCCGCGACGCTGCTCCTGTTCAGCTTCGCCATCGGTCCCGACTCGGTCGCCCTCCGCCAGCACGCGGCCGGCTTTCTCTGGCTGGGCCTCCTTCTCGCCTCCACGCTCTCGCTCGCGGACAGCTTCGAGGGAGAGATGGAGGAGCAAGCGCTGGAGGGGCTCCTCCTGCTTCCGGCGAGCGCGAGGGCAATCTATTACGGCAAGGCCATCGCGAATTGTGCCCAGCTCACGTTGATGGGCGCCGCCCTGGTCTCGCTCATCGTCGTGCTCTACGACGCCGGCACCCTTCGTCTCCTCTCGCTGCTCGGGGTGATCGTCCTGGGGGCGACCGGCCTCTCCGCTCCAGGGACCCTGTACGCGGCGATGACCGCGCAGAGCCGCGCGCGCCAGACGCTCCTACCGCTGCTCTTGTTTCCCCTCGTCGTCCCGGTCCTCCTCGCCGCGGTCAAAGCGACCTCCTTGCTGATCCTGGGCGATCCGATGGGCCAGCTCGGGTCATGGGCCTCCCTGTTGGGGGTCTTTGCCGTCGTTCACTGGGCGCTCGGGGGGATGTTCTTCGAGCGCGTCGTGGAGGATTGATGCCGCAACCTACCCAGCGTCCGGTTCCACAGGCGATCGTCGCGCTCGGCGCCGCCCTGCTCTGCATCGGCTCGTACTGGGGGCTCGCGAAGGCCCCTGCGGAAGTGTTCATGGGCGACGTGCAGCGCATCATGTACGTGCACGTGCCCACCGCCTGGAACGCGATGCTGGCGTTGACGTACGCGTTCATCTGCGCCGTCTCCTTCCTCTTCACCAACTCGTGGAAGTGGGACAACCGACTGGAAGCCGCCCTGGAGGTGGGCGTGGTGCTCTCGCTGCTCCTCTGCACGCAGGGAGCGATCTGGGCCAAGCCGACCTGGGGCGTGTGGTGGGACTGGGATCCCCGCCTCACCACGACCGCCGTGTTGGTGTTCGCCTTCGGCGGAATCCTGGCGTTGCGCACCTTCGTCGACGATCCGATGAAGCGGGCAGTCTGGTCCGCGGTCGCTTGCATCGTCGCCTTCGCCGACGTGCCGCTCGTATACTTTTCGGTGAAGTGGTGGAACTCGCTCCACCAGGCGCAGTCGACGCCCGAGACCGTCTCCAAGGCGTTTCACTGGCCGCTGCGCATCAACGCATTCGGAATCCTCTTCCTCTGGACCGGGCTTCTCACGCTTCGCGCCCGGACGGCGGCGCTGCGCTTGCGCAGCGAGATCGCGCCTCCCCTGCCGGAGCGGCCCCGCGCCCTCTCCGAGGCGCGCATCGCGGGGGGCGGGGGATGAGCGGCGTCGTCGAGGGCGGCTGGGGCTTCGTGGCCGCGGCTTATCTGATCACCGCCGGCGTGCTCGGCGGCTATGCAGCGTCAGTCATCCTCCGCTGGAGGAACGAAAGGAACCGCGCCGCAAGCGAAGCGGGGCGGGCGGACCCGCCATGAGCAGCCTGGACGTGCCTCTCCCCGCGCCAAAGCGGAGGAAGACGGCGTGGTTCGCCATCGTCGCCCTCGGCATCGCCGCCGGTGCGTTCCTCTTCATCACGGTCGGGGGGATCGGGAAGAACCTCGTCTACTACTGGAGCCCCAAGGATCTGCGCGCCGCTGGCCGCAAAGCGGTCGGGGCGATCGTCCGGCTTGGCGGGCAGGTGGCGCCCGGTTCGGTGAAGCCGGGCGACGGCATCTCGAATCTGGAATTCGACGTGACCGACGGCACCGACACCGTCCACGTCGTCTCCCGCGGCGTGCCGCCGCAGCTCTTCCGCGATCGCATCGGAGTCGTCGTGGAGGGGTCGCTGACGGCGGACGGCGCGTTCGAGAGCCGGCGCCTGATGGTCTCGCACGACAACAAGTACCGCGCTCCTGCCGACAAGGACGTGGACATCAAGACGCTGATGCGATCGACGCAGGGCCTGGACGAAGGGCCCGCGCCGGGTCCCGCGGTGGCGGGGGACTCCGCCCCGTCGAACAGCCAGCAGGAGCCTGGACCCAGATGATCCCGATCCTCGGCCGCACCCTGATTCTCCTCGCGCTCCTCGCCTCCAGCGGGGGCGCCCTGGTCGGTTTCGCCAGCGGCGCGCGTCCGACCGCCCTCGGCTGGCTCTGGACGCGCCGGCTCGCCTACGCCTTCGCCGCGTTGATGGCCCTCGCCAACCTGACGATGGAGTACGCGCTCCTCACCCACGACTTCAGCGTGAGCTACGTGGCCCACGTGGGCTCGCGGTCGGTGCCCACCTGGGTCTCGGTGGTCAGCCTCTGGTCGTCCCTGGAAGGATCGATCCTCTTCTGGGGACTGGTGATGGGTGTCTACGTCGCCGTCGCGACCTGGCAGAACCGCGACAGGCATCCGGAGTACATGCCGTACGCGGTCGGCGCGTGGCTCGCCTGCGGGGCCTTCTTCAGCTTCCTGCTCGCCGGTCCGGCGCAGCCGTTCGCGACCGTACTGGTTCCGCCCTTGGACGGGCCCGGACCCAACGCGCTCCTGCAGAACCACTTCTTGATGGTCATCCACCCACCGTTCCTCTACTCGGGCTACGTCGGGATGACCATTCCCTTCGGGCTGGCTTGCGCCTCCCTGCTGGTCGGCCGGCTCGGCCACGACTTCATCCGCCCGCTGCGCAACTTCCTCCTGCTGCCCTGGATCTTCCTCACGGTGGCGATCGTCTTGGGCGGCTGGTGGGCGTACGAGGTGCTCGGCTGGGGCGGCTACTGGGCGTGGGATCCGGTGGAGAACGCCTCCTTCCTCCCCTGGCTCACCGCCACCGCCGCGCTGCATTCCGCGCTCCTGGTCGAGCGGAAGGGCGTCCTCAAGGCCTGGACCGTCACGCTGGTGATGGGGACGTATCTCTTGACCATCCTCGGCACCTTCATGACCCGCTCGGGAGTCTTCAACTCCGTCCATTCCTTCACCCAGAGCGCGATCGGCCCCACCATCCTCGCGTTCCTCGCGGCTGCCCTGATCCTCTCGGTCGTCCTGCTCGCCCTGCGCGTGGACACCCTGGCCCCCGAAGGCCGCCTGCAGACCGGTCCTTCCCGCGACGTGGTCTTCCTCGTGCAGAACCTGCTCTTCGTTCTCTTCACCTTCACCGTGCTCCTGGGAACGGTGTTCCCGCTGGTGGTGGAGGCCGCGCGCGGCGTGCAGATGAGCGTGGGCCGGCCCTACTTCGACACGATGTCAGTGCCCATCGGCGTGTGCCTTCTATTCGTGATGGGGATCGGCCCCGCGCTTCCCTGGGGGCGAGCCACGGGCCGGCAGTTGCGAAGCGCGCTGCTCCCCCCGCTGCTCACCGCCGCCGCGCTGGCCGTCCTGGGATTCGCGCTCCACGTCCGGAACGCCTGGACGCTGTTGGCCCTGTTCTTCGGCGGCTTCACCGCCCACGTCACCGTGTCCGAGCTCCTGTTGCCCGTGCGCCAGCGCATGCGATCGCACGGCGAGAGCTTCGCCGAGGCGCTCGGGCAGGCCGGGCGCCGGGGACAGCGCCGCTTCGGCGCCTACATCGCTCATGCGGGCGCTCTGCTCGCCATCGTCGCCATCGGCGTGTCGAGCACGATGGGCACCTCCAAGGAGGTCCAGGTCCGGCAAGGCGAGAGCATCGCCCTCGGCGGGTATTCGCTGACCTTCGTGAACGCCGCGCGGGTCTCGGAGCCGCACCGGGAGTCCACGCTCGCCCGGATCGACGTCAGCAAGGACGGTCGCCCGATCGGTTCGTTGTACCCGCGCATGAACCAGTACGAGAGCCAGCGCGAACCGATCGGCACGCCGGCGGTGCGCACCAGCCTGACGGAGGACCTGTATCTCTCCATCCAGAACATCGATGCCGGCTCGGGCACTCTCGGCCTTCTCGTCCTGGTGAACCCGATGGTGGGCTGGATCTGGATCGCGACGGCCGTCATGGCGCTGGGGGGCTTTCTGGCGCTGGTGCCGCCGTGGCGAGTGGCGCGCCAGCCGGTGACCGGGAGCGCGCCGGTCGGCGCCGTTTCTCCCGGAGGCTCGATCTGATGTCGACCACGCCCTTTCCCCACGCCGGACCGGCGCCGCCGTCGGGAATCAACCCCTGGGTGCTGGGCGCAGGCCTGTCCGTCGTGGTCCCGCTTCTCGCCGTGCTGGGGATGAACCTCGGCCGCGATCCGCATTCCATCCGCTCACCGCTCGTCGGCCAGGCCGCGCCGCCGTTCTCGCTCGCACCGGTGGGCGGCGGCGCGCCCTTGAGCCTCGAGTCCCTCCGGGGCCGACCCGTGCTCCTCAACTTCTGGGCCACCTGGTGCGTCCCGTGTCTCGAAGAGCATGGAGCGCTCACCGCCGCGGCCCGGACCTTCGCCGAAGTCCAGTTCCTCGGGATCGTCTACGAGGACGACGAGGCCAGGACGCAGGCCTTCCTCGTCCAGCGGGGCAGCTCCTATCCGGCGGTGCTGGATCCGGAGGGCAGGGCAGCGATCGCCTACGGAGTCTCCGGGGTCCCGGAGACCTTCCTGATCGACGGCGGCGGACGGGTCCTGGAGAAGCACGTCGGTCCGCTCGACCCGGGGACCATCGCGACGCTGATCGCGAAAGCGAAAGGG
>Ga0070697_100002249_pt1 | contig 14810 bp, 11 predicted proteins | sample KBSK1501metaG_FD_65475 | JGI IMG/M metagenome (GOLD analysis project Ga0070697, IMG submission 65475) | Corn, switchgrass and miscanthus rhizosphere microbial communities from Kellogg Biological Station, Michigan, USA - KBS K1-50-1 metaG | ecosystem: Host-associated > Plants > Roots >...
CGCGGTGTCGAAGAAGGTGCAGCCACGGTCCGCCGCTGCCTGCAAAGACTGAAGCGACTCTTGATCATCTGAGCCGGACCAGCCTCCCATGCCCCACATGCCGTAACCGATCTCGCTGACTTGCCAGCCGGTTCGTCCGAATTGTCTGTTTCGCATGGCGAGAATACTAAATCGGAAATGGCAAAAGGCGAAATAGGGGTACATCAGCCCAGAGGGCTGGCAGACAGTAGCCGGTGGTTGAAGCGAAGCGAAAACCACCGGAACAAGTCAGAAAAGAGTTGCACCCCGAAGGGGTACGAGAATCTCAAAGAGAATCTCTTGCGTACACTTCTCATCTGGCACCCCATCGGGGTGCGGTCTTTCCTCCCGCTCAACCGGTGGTCTGCGCTTCGCTACGACCACCGGCTACTCTCTCGCAACCCTCTGGGTTGCATGGTTGCACCTCAAACTTGAATCCGCTTTCACAAGATCTCAAATGACAAATGTCTAATGCTTTCGGTTTGTACTTACGGCTTCCACACTCTTAGCATCTCCATGGCGGCAAGGTGCCCGCTCGCAATCGCGCCATGCACAGTACCGATATGTCCAACACTAATCGCTTCACCTGCGAAGTAAATTGTATCGTCGATCGGACGGCTTAGAGTTTGCTGGGCATCAAGACCGTTCACTGGTAAGTAGGCGTATGCGCCTCGAGACAAAGGGTCCGAGCCCCAGTCGTGCGTGTGTGCCGCCAACAACAGATTGCGCAGGCTCTCTTCCGAGACGCCGAGAATCTGTCTGAGTGAAGTTAGAGCCTGCTCTACCGCGTATTCTTTTCCACGCCCCACGAATTTCTCCGCTGCTGGACCACCGGCCCAGCCAACCATCATCGCCGTTCGCACAGGTAACAACGTCCACCAGGTCGCAAAAGGCGCTTCGGGATAGTGAACAAAACCCAGTTGTGACAAGTTTTCCTTGCATTCCGTTCCTGCCATTTCAAGCTTTTCCCAGAAGCGTTCGCGAAATTGCAACGTGATTCTGGTTGCCTGACCCATCTCAATGCCATCGATGGCCGCCTGTGTTTGACGCGGCAACTCAGGAACGAATCTTACCGCTCCACGTTGATGGTGCTTTGCCTGCAACACTCCGAGCGGCAACGTAATCACGGCTCGTGAGCCTTCGAATTTCTGCAGTCGTTTGTCGGCTATACAAACTACTTCTACCTGGTTCCTGCTCCAGCGTATCTCTTTAACGACGGTATTGAGGTGAAGGATCGCGCCCTGTGCTTCGGCCTCGTCGCGCAATGTCTCAGTCACAATATCGTAGCCGCCCAGGACCCGAAAAGAGTTATTGCCGTCGATCTCATCCGCGGCTTCATTTGCTTTTATCAACCCGTGAACGCCAATTCGATTCACACTTCCGGCGTGAAATCCCTCCACATATCTTGTGGCCACCGCTTTGGCCCTGGCGGTTGCTTCGTCATTCGGGAGCGAATCAAGAAAGTCCTGTAAGGAGCGATCAGGCTGATCAAGACTCATTAGATGCATGAGCGCCGTAAGCTTGTTCCAGAAGTCATGAGAGTTGCTGACCACGCGGTTTTCGAGATACCAATGACGGTGAGTGACGTCGCATAAGGGTCGGCCGGAGTTTTCTATGATCTGCAGTAGCTGCGGATGCTGGCCATGGACAAACTCGGCGCCAAATTCAACCGGAATCAGGCCGGAGTTGTGATGAGTGTGAACTCTGCCGCCCACGCGGTCGCGGGCTTCGATGAGCATTACGTTAAGGCCCGCTGCGGCGAGATCGCGTGCAGCAGCCAAACCCGCGGCGCCCGCGCCGATTATCAGAACCGACTGTTCGCTACTCACGCCGGCAATTGTAACGATCAGCCTGCTAGATGGTAAGCTCGTAAGGAATTCAAAGCTTCGGCGAGTGAGACATGATTCAGCCTGAGTGCAATCGTTACATGCAATTTGGTGGGATGATACTGAAAGTCTTCTTCGGTATCATCTCGCTACTTTTGGCCGTGAGCGTTTGCCTGGCCCAGAGCGATGGGAGCAAGTCTAACAAAAAGACTCCACCTAATCTCAGCGGCACCTGGATGCTGGACTACTCGAGAAGTAGCCTTGACCCAGCAACCAAAAAGAAGATGGTTGAATACGTCTTGACCATTGTCCACCGTGAACCCGAGATCAGGATCACCAAAAAGTACAAGAAGAGCAGTCGTGAGTATTCGGAGGAAAGGGTCTACTACACCGACGGGCGGGCCGAATTCCGTTCGCCGGGAGGACTTCGGGACCCGGACTCGGTGACCCGATGGCAGGGAAACAAGCTTGTCAGGAGAAGTACATTCGGCCCTGGCCGTTTTGAAACGTTCCCGCCGCTTGAAACTGTCACAACCGAAGAGTGGAAACTCTCACCCGATGGCAAAACTCTAACGCGAACAATAACAAACTCCGGAATGATTATGGGCAGGGTCAAGTATGTGTTCGTCCGCAGTTGATCGCCCGCCGGTGTTGTCTTGAAACTCTATTTCAGGTAGACGAACGCATCAAATTCCAGCCCGCGGAGCGGCCGACAGCGTTTATCCCCATTTCGGGGCTGTCGCCCGCTCCGCGGGCTGTGGTTTCCCTGGGTCTGCAGTTCCTGGGGTTCCGCTACGCTCCACCCCAGGCTTTATGCTATCGCCCGCTACCGCGGGCTGTAGGATTACTGGTTCTTCTTTGCGGCCTCAGCGTCCTTAGCTGCGCCAGCCTTCGCCGCCGCCTCTTGTTTCAGTTTTTCGCTGGCGCGCGTGTAGTTGGTTAAGAAGATCGCGGCGTTTGGATCGTTGTTCTGTTTGCCGAGAGCCTGCGCCTTTTCGTATTGCGGCGCTGCCCAATCCATGTGTCCGGTTCTTTCGTAGGCTTCACCCAGACTATCGTACACGTTGGCTGAGTTTGGATAGCGCTCGATGTTGGCCTTAAACACGGCGATCGCTTCTTCAGGGTTTGGGGTTGCGGCCAACAGGAACTGGTAACCAATCTGATTGATTAGGTTCTCGGGCGTCGCAATTGAATAGTGGAATTTTTCCGAGAGCCACTTGTAATGAGCATCGGCGGCTTTGAGTCCGCCGGCCACTGCGCCCGTTTCCGGATCTCGCGGCATCTGCCAACCATCGTAAACCTTCCGCAGGCCTGCGTAGTGACTCCGGAGCACCACCGAGCCGTGATCCTCGTCCTTCATCTGCTCAGCTTCCCACTCGAATCCCTTGATTTTGGTCCCGGCAAGTAGTTCCTTGAACAATACAAAGTCCTTACCGATGTCGCCGGGTTCATTTCCAAGAGACGTGAACAGAGTCGCATTCAACTCCTTGCGCGTCTTGAAGAATTCTTCCGCGCGCTTCAGGGTCGCGTCATCGGCCCACTGCAAAGACGGGCTCACCGCGATGTAAGAATTGAATAGTTCCGGGCGAGTGATCAGCGTATGAACTGTGAACAGACCGCCGAAAGAGTGACCTGCCAAAATGCGGTAGGGCTGCACGCGATAGCTCTTCTCGATCTGGGGAATTACTTCTGTTTCTATGAACTTCAGAAAATTGTCGGCGCCGCCTGCGGTCGGAAACTGAGCGGCGTTTGGCCCGGTCGCTTTTGCCGGCGTCAGGTCGCGGGTGCGGTCGGTATTAACAATCCCCACCACGATTAGTTCAGACATCCTGCCATTGCGAGCCAGGAACTCGATTGTGCTGCCGGTATGTCCAATGTGTGCGTCGCCGTCAGTCATATAGAGCACTGGATAGGCGAGTTTGTTGGTCTCATAGCCCGCCGGCGTGCGCACGAGTATGACTCTGTCCTCTCCCAGCACGCTGGACTTAATTGTCAGCTTCGTCGGTCCGCCATACTGCGCGAAAGCAGACGAAGAAAAGAGAACCAGAAATATCAGCGTCCCCAGGAGACTGATGGCCGCACCTCGCCCGTGGTCAGCGAGCGAACGGCTGGAATGATTGGAACCAAAGCCGAGTTGGGGAACGAACGCGCGATCAAATGCAGAACGTATAGTCATTTTCATACTCCTGGGTGGAAAAGTGGGAACGTTAATCACGGTCTCGAAGTTACCGCCTTAACCTGCTGATGAGCACTTAGAGTTGCCCTTAATAACAGGGGGCGTGCGGGGAGATAAGGATTTTGTGACCAAGCGGCCATTGGTGGTGATGAAACGGTCAAACATCGGGAGTCAGGACTCAGGTGTGTCGGAATTCAAGGAGGTTTCTCTAGTAAGAAATTCTCTTTCATTCAATGGATTCCTGTAGTCAACATTAGCCGGCGAGTTCATACGCTTTCCTTAGCCAGGCCACAATTTCGCGGTCGACTTGGTCCGGCGTTTCGAGTCGCGTTTCCAGATGCCAGCGATGGGCCGACGCTTGTTCACGTTTAGCGATGCGCGCGCTCGCAATGTCGGAATCAGACTTGAGCGTAAGAATCAAAGCAGTCTTGCGCGTGGCCACACCGGCGAAGGCACTCTTCCTCACCAGATGAATCGATGTCTTCTTGGCTTCTTCCTTTATCGGCCCAAATTGTTTGGCTGCCTTAAGAATTGCTGCGTAGGTTGCTTTAACTTCCGGAACGCGGTTCTCAAAGTGCTCCTTCACTGTATGACCGCTTTCATTCATTGAGTAATCCTCGGGAACTAGCTGCAAGGTTATTTCGCAATCGGGATGGCGCGCAAGCCAGCCGCGATCAGCGGTACGATGCGCCGCGGCACATCGATCGCGGCCTTGATGTGACGAGCATGCGTAAAGTGACCCACCACGTAAACCCCGCGCACGTTTGTCTCAAACGTTTCCGGATCGTAAAACGGAACTTCAGTTAACTTTCCCGGCTCGGTTTTTACGCCGAGTTTTTTCAAGAGCGTCAGATCTGCATCACTACCGATCAGGACAAAGAGTACCTCGTTAGGCAGTGTCAGCGTCTCGCCGTCTTCGGTAGTCAGCGTCACATCACGTTCGGTGATTGATAGGACTTCCCCATACAGCACCACGCGCAAACGCCCAGCCGCAACCTCCCGGTCCAGCGGCTTGCGCACCCAATGTTTCATCGCACCGGCTTTTGGATCGGTGTTTTCCCAGTCTTCGCGCCAGATTACAAGCGTGGTGCGCGCCCCTTCTTCGGACAGGAAAAGCGCGGCTTCCGCAGCGCTGTTGCCGCCACCCACAACCATCGCGTCTTTACGAATGTAGGCGTAAGGCTCGACAAAGAGGTGATGCACCTTCGGCAAGTCTTCGCCGGGAACGTTCAAACGGCGGGGATGAGCCATGGCGCCAATCGCGAATAGAATTCGTGCCGCGCTATATTGGTTTTTGTTGGTATGAACCATGAACCCTTTGCTCGCGAGATTCTCAATATCGAGCGCCTCTTCGCCAGTGTTTATGTTCAGATCATGATCGAGAACAAAGTGGATGTAGTGAGAGAGTAGCTCTTCGCGTGAAGGTTTTTCGCGGCAAGGCTTTAAGGCTCCCGCAGACATCTCCAGCTCGTTAGGCGTTGAGAAAAGCGTGCGGCCAACCGGATACTTACGAATCGTGTCGGCGATGGTTCCTTTTTCGAGTACTAGATAACTCAAGCCTGCCTGCGCCGCGGCGTGCGCAGCCGAAAGTCCGGCGGGTCCGGCGCCGATGATTACTAGATCTATTGGCTCAGTCATGTGGAAAAAGTTTCAAGTTTCAAGTTTCAAGTTTCAAGTTCGGAGTTTCAATGCCGAGTTCAAGCTAACCTTGCTCGAACCTGGAACTTGAAACTTGAAACTTGGAACTTTTTAGAAGGTGACTTCCCCGTGCGCTACGACGACCGAAGGTCCGCCCACGCGTACCTCCTCGATGGATCCTGGTTTGCACTTCACGTCCAGGTTGATCCGACTGGGACGGTGAATGAAATCGCCCTGCTCAATTACAAAACGAAATTTCCCATCAGTCGGCTCGACATTAGCTGCGCCGTGATGCACCAGGTAAGCGCCTAACGCTCCGGCAGCGCTGCCAGTCGCGGGATCTTCCGCGATGTTGTCGCCGGGCGCAAACATGCGCGCGTGCGCCCGCGCTTCGCCGATTTCAATCGTTTCACGCGTGAACGCTTCGCAGCCCGTGGCACCCAAACGCTGGTAAGTCTCGGCGAGCAAAGAGGAGTTGACTTTGCAGCGGCCCAGGTCAGCCAACGCTCGAACGGGTACAGCAAGGAACTCGAGGCCGGTCGAGATGATTTGAATAGGCAGAGTCTCATCAAGATCTTCTATGCGGAGACCAAGGGCCCTCGCCAGTTCCGCCTGATCGTTGGCATCGACCACGTCGCCTTTGATCTCAAACTTTCCCTGCGTCATCACAACCTGCACCGGCGCACCGTCTTTGAATTCGATATCCACCGGCAGAATGCCAATGCCGACCTCATGATGAATGCGCGTCCACCCATCTCCGCCATCAGGAATAGGGACAACGCCTTCTCGCGCCAGGGCGTTCCAGGTGCCGACAATCGGATGACCGGCGAAAGGAATCTCGCGCGCCGGTGTGAAGATACGCAAGCGACGCAACACCGGCGGCTCGGCAGTTTCCGCTGGCTGTTTACTGTTTGCTGTCTGCTGTTTGCTATCTGGTTCGAGGACAAACACCGTCTCCGACAAATTCATCTCGCGCGCGATCTTCATCATCTCGTCGTCACTGAGACCCGCAGCCTCTGGAAACACCGCCAGCGAGTTGCCGGTAAAGGGTTCGGTGGTAAACACGTCGAGTTGTACGAAACGATATTTGGTCATCAAATGCTCCTGGTCCAGCGAATGCGAACCGGCGCCGGCCCGGTCCCAAAAAATGTTAGCAAAGGTCGTGATCCTTTCCAGCAATCATCGGGTCGTTGCTCAGTAGCGGTCAAGCGGTGCTCGAGTCCTTGGTTAAGGCCAGGTTCCGAATGAAATGTTTTTATCCGTCCAGTCATTTGTTAGTGAATGGAAGAAGCAGTCGTAACGGCTCGAGGCCGAAGAGGAGTCGTGACGGCTCTAATGAGAGTCTGCTGATCCCCCACCCGCGGAAAGATCAGGAACAACTCACCAACTGGTAACTGAAAGGAGACTCATCATGTTTGGCAAAGAACCAGCAGTGATCCTGGGAGCGCTTCAGGCCATCCTCGCCCTCGGCCTGAGCTTTGGTCTGCGCCTTGATCCAACACAGATTGGAGCAATCATGGCAGCGGCGGCAGCGATTCTCGCCTTGGTGGTAAGGCAGCAAGTCACACCAGTCAAGAATCAAACCACCGGTCAACAAACGGCACCTCAGCAGTAACCCCAGGAAACACCGACTTCTTCAAGGAGCGGGGCAGGGTGCGGCAAGGCAAAAAGCAACCCTGCCTTGCTCTTTTTGGGCGACGGTTTGCTCTCTTGATGAAAAGACCCTCGTTGTCATGAAATGTTTTTGTCAGTCCTGACATTACGGGTAGATGCAAGAAGTTAGGCATTGAATAACCACGAGCCAGGGGTGGCAGACTCAACTCAAACCAGATATGAAAAGGGGGCGTATCTCACGATGCCAAAAGCGTGCAAAGAACCTTGCAAAAGATCTTGACAAGGCCAGGGGCTTGGAATATTGTGCGCGCGTTACCAGTACTCGTTGCCGCGCGCTGCCTGATCTGGCGCTCTCAGATTTCCTTGCAATCCACCGATCAGCAGATATTTCAAAAATTCACTAGGGTGCCTTACACGTGCCTGGGTTGCGGCGGGACTAAAAAACCCGCTCGGCAAGATTGACGCAATGGCTTAGAGAACTCAGTCTCTAAATCTCACTGTGTCCCAAAATATTTAGCTTTCTCTAGCTTCTTGGGAATTCTCAGGCTCTATCCCAAGGTCTACAGCGCGCAATTGCGGCGCGTGCGCCGGAGCCACTACTAATATCGGTTGCGGGAACGTCATCCATATCTAGTTCTGACGCTGAAGTCCAGCGGCGGCGCGAATGTTTTGGTACAAACTCAAGGCTTCGAAGGAGGTTCGAGATGTTTGGTTCGTCCATTATTGATATCGCCATTGGCATGGTTTTCATCTACTTGTTGTTGAGTTTGATTTGCTCTGCAGCGAGCGAAATCATCGAACGATACAGCAGAAAGCGAGCACGGGATCTCGAAAACGGGATCAAGGAGATGCTGCTCAACGTAGATGGCACTGGCGACCTGGTCAAAAGGCTCTACGAACATCCCCTCGTGTACAGTTTGTATGCGAAGCCTTATAGTCCGGGTGCAAAAACGCTCCCATCATACATTCCCGCACGAAACTTCGCTCTGGCTTTGATGGATCTCGTCGCCGACAAGGGCGCCGCAGGCGCTACCGCACTCGCGGGAACTTCGACCGCGGGCGCTGTCGCAACTCACCTTGCAAGCGTTCGCGCGGAAATTGAGTCCAGCACTACGTTGCCGCCGAATGTCAAACAAGCTCTCGTGACCTTTTTCGATGCCAGCGACAACCCGGCAAAAGTTCGAGAGAATATCGAGAACTGGTTTGATAGTGCCATGGATCGCGTTTCCGGCGTTTTCAAACGCAGATCGCAACTCATCATTGTGGTACTTGGAATGGTGCTCTCGATTCTGCTGAACGTCGATTCGATCGCGCTGGTGCGTTCACTTTACACGGACAGGGCCATGCGCGATTCCCTGGTAGCCGCGGCGTCGGAATACGCGAAAAACAATCCAACTCCGCCGGCGTCCGCATCGAGCCCTGCATCTACTACCGCTGCGACTCCATCAGCCTCGCCAAAGGCACAGAGTTCTCCTTCGCCTTCGTCGAGCCCTGCGAAGGGCGCTGCCGCCGCTTCGCCGTCTGGAAGCCCAACTTCCACCCCGAGTGCCGTTACGAACGCAACAGCATCTCCGACTCCATCAGTCAGTCCGACCCCCTGCGTAACCGGCGACACCCCCGAATGCCGGGTCAAGAAGAATTTGGACGAAATTAACAAACTGGGACTCCCGATAGGCTGGACCAGAAAGGAAAACGTGCCGCCGGATCCGCCCGACCCGAGACAACTCTACGGAGTGAGTCCACAGGCATGGGTCATCAGGTTTTTGGGATGGTTAATAACCGCTTTGGCCGTTTCGCTGGGCGCGCCGTTTTGGTTCGACCTGCTGAACAAGTTCATCGTCGTACGCGGGACGGTCAAGCCGAAAGAGAAGAGTTCGGAGGAAGGATCGAAGGACTGAAGGCGCGACATCGCCATGGTTCTCCAATGTTTGAAGAACCAACAGACCCGTGAGCGGACGTCCCGTCAACACCAAGCGCAATCCGAGGTTGCACACAAGAAGAGATGGAGAAAATCGGGTCTCTCACTGTGAGGATGTCAATCAGTGGCCCGCCCGGTGCAAGAAGGGGATAAACCAATATGCTCCAACTCTGGGTTCAAAAAAAGCGGGTTTATCCTGAGTCCAATTTCGAATGACGAGGTACAGACATGAAACAACTTGACGATTTCAGATACGAAGTAGGCAAAGGCGAAAGAATCACTATAGTGTGCACTCCATTTGGGATTCCGCCCGAAGTGATCACCGCCGCGTTGGACGACGGGCCGATAGACCCCAACCCAGCCAGTCCTAATCCCACATACACTTTTGATGCCACCCTTCCCGTCGGTCAAACTCATTTCTTCAAGATTGAGTGCGATTTTGTTAATGCCCCCAACACCGCCCAAACCGTTGTTGAGATTTCGGGTGAACTAAATGGGAATGTTACGGGGCCTTTCTCGGTTCCGATTCTAAAAACGGATAACATCCATGACCCTATGTTTCGTTTCAGGGTTGTTTCCTGACGCATGGCGTGAACGGCAAAACTTGTCACACGGAGAGCTAATATGAAGACCAAACTACTTGTTCTGTTTCTTGTCGGCGTGATCTTACCGCTAGAACCGTTAGGTTTTGCAGCTTCGGCGCAGGAACCGCAAGATCTGTCTATTGCTCAACTCAAAGAGCAAATCAAGAAAATGGAGAGCATAGAAAAGGATCCAACTACGCTCCCTGAGGTTAAAAGCATCAACCGAGATTTCCTCGCGAAACGTCGGGTTCAACTTCAAGGTCAGCTCGCCAAAAGCATTGAGGCATTACGTAACTATCAATCGAAAGTAGGGCCGTCCCTGACTGGGGACGAAAAGAAGGCTATTGAAAACTCTATTGGTCTTTTGGAACAAGATCTGAAAGATCTTGAGCAAACGTTCCCAAACGCCGCTCAGAACTCATCCGATTCGGAATCACCAGCCGAGGGGGCCTTCGTTGGTAGCAGCACCACTTTCACACCGAGCCGGAGCAGTAGTTCCGGCAATGGGCTGGCGGTAACACCGCGCTCGGATTCGACGAGTGCGACCCCGGCAAGCTTGGCTCTGGTTCAGCCCTCGAATTGCTACACAGATGCCCCTGATTTAATTGTTACGAACGTTGACCGGGCGGCTCAGGATATGGTGACCAAGAACAAGGCCTCTCCCCTGTCGGCTTACTTTCCGGACATCTTCTTCTATACCGTAGCTGATGCCGTTTCGGCAGACCAGGTCAGTCTGCGAAAACAGAAAGCTTACCAGTACATGGGTGAAACAGCGCGTACTGACAAGCAGATTGGGGCTTCGGCTCGCACTGCTGGTTCAACCAGCGCGGTCGAAAAGCCTGGCTTTGCAAATCTGCTTGGCTTTGCCATAGAGAACGGCGTTATTCAACAACAAACCAACGCCACATCGCTCACCTTGAGCACGTCGCCTTATGCGTTGGTCGCCGCCTCGCAGGGCGATTCCGCTGAAACATACGAGAAGTATGATTTTCTCAATCGGATCGGCGTTTCAGCGAACTTCAACCTCACAAATCAAACTACGGTATTGGCGAATGCAAGCAGGAAACAACTAAACGAGTGGTCAGTGCGATTCAGAGTGTTAGGTGACCGAAGCACTCGCGGATCGGATTTTCGACAGTTTTGGAGAGACAACATCAGCAAGAGGGTCCAGAGGCGGCTGGTTGCGATCACTCACGCGGCTCGAGTGATCGATGGTGATGAGACAATCAGAGGATTGAGCGATACGGTGGAGCCTAAGATCAGAACGGCGGTAGAGGCCATCCTGGCAACAAATGATCCGCCGACCAAAAAAACGGCTGATATTAAGAACACCATCATGTGTGGTCTGCAGCAATCAGTTTTCAACCAGGTTCGACCGGGAGGTAGCGTAACCGTCAACCCATCCACGAAATCGTTAATCGACTCCGATCTGGTTCCCGGATTGCTCAGCGCTCATCGAGAGCTGGAACAAGCAAGAAAGGATCTCGACGACTTCTTTGCCTCCCAGGAAAAGAAACCAATGATGACTCTGGCATATAGCAACCTACATCCATTGAGTGGCGCGAATTATTCGACGTTGGGTGCGCTCTATGAACGCAAGAGTTTCGAGCCGATGAAGCTGGTAGCGAATGCCGGTTTTTCCCTGTATCACAAGCCTGACTCAAGCCTGAACCAGCGAAATATTCGCGACGTGGCGTTTGCGCTCTCGTTCGAGGGTAAGACGTCAAGTCCATTCCTCACGAATGAGCAGGATCTCAGTAAGATCACCTTTTCCTTTACCGGTCGATACCAGAGAATGTTCGAAAACAAAAATCGGCCAAACATGAAAGCCGATATTGCTGTCGCGCAGTTCAAATTTGAGATTCCCGTGATGAGCGGCATGTCGGTCCCTTTCTCACTGACTTTTGCTAATGCGTCGGAATTGATCAAGGAAAAGCATGTGCGAGCCAATTTTGGCTTTTCCTTCGACGCAGACAAAGTGTTCGCACTGGCGAAGCTGATTAGGCAGCAATAGGATTGGAAGAATCCCTGAGCAGGTGACTAAGCCTGAGTTGCAATCGCAACCGATGTAAATCGGACCGAAGACATGGGCTGCTCTGGATGCGGTGTGAAAGTCCTGAGAGACCAATTGGTTGCGAATAACATTTGGCCAGGGACTCACTCTGAAGAAGCGAAGTGTTAGGTACGGGGTCTTTGCTTCGCGCGACCCGGCGGCTATAATGCCGCGTCTTGAAACAAACGATTAGCCATCAATCAAACAACCGTTACGCCGCGCTGTCTTCTCAAGATTTGCGCGGCGTCCTGCTGCCGATTACCACGCCTTTCGATGCTGCCGGCAATGTTGATCTCGGCGGCTTACGTGCAAACATCGCCAAATGGAACGCGACCGGGGTCAGCGGCTACGTATTGCTCGGTTCCACCGGCGAGCGAGCGCATCTCGATGAAAATGAGTATCTCAAAGTGATTGAGGCGGCGCGGGCGGAAGTCGGACCACGTCCCGAAGGGTTGATCTTCATCGCCGGCGCCGGCCAACAAAGCACGCGCGGCACCATTAACGAAATCAAACGCGTTAGCGAGGCTGTGACTGTTGACGCGTTCTTAGTTATTACTCCGCACTTCTACCGGCCGAGCATTACTCAGCAGGCATTGATAGCCCACTACCAAAGCATTGCCGACGCGTCTCCAGTGCCGGTGATTCTCTACAGCATGCCCGCACTCACCGGGATCAAAATTGAACCCGAAACTGCGGCGCGCTTAAGCGAACATGAAAACATAGTCGGCATCAAGGACAGTTCTGCTGACCTGGACGGATTACGAGAAACGATCAAACTCGCGCGGAAAGACTTTGCCGTGCTTACCGGAAACGGAACGGTGCTTAATCAAGCTCTCAGCGCTGGAGCATGCGGCGGAATCCTGGCGGTGGGTTGCGTCGCTCCTGAGGTTTGCCTCGAGATATTTCGCGCCGTCACGTCTGGAGAAAGTGAACGCGCGTCGAGCCTGCAAACTAAGCTCACGCCGCTCGCTCAAGCGGTAACAACGCGCTTCGGCATTGGCGGTCTCAAGTCTGCCCTGGAAATGAAAGGTTATGTTGGCGGAACAGTTCGCGCGCCTCTGCGTACCCCAGACAACGAAGCGCGCGAAGAGATCCGCCGATGTCTGGACGCAGCGGAGGAATTAACCGCCAAGGCGCAAAGGTCGCCAAAAGATTCATAGTTCGACAGTGACACAAAAGAAGCATTCGTTGTTTGCACTATCTTGGCGTCCTCGGCGTCTTGGCGGTTAGTCGCGGGTGCTGCATGCCTCGCTGGACAAGCTACGCATCCTGCGTAAAATGATTTCTACGAAGCCCGGCCACGGAGTAATAACAAATTGAGCACCGCCGAACCTGCTTGTTACAGCGCGCCTGAAGAATCGGGTTTGCGCGTCGAAACGCTTTCCTTCGATCGCATCCCACATCAGTCGCGCCTGTTTCTTGAGTATCTCCATGACCCGGTAGCCCTGCGCGAGTTTTACCCATCCGCGGTGCGGTTTCATCATGAATTATCGACGCGCGCCCCGGCAGTTCTGGCGGCGCATGAGACGGACCGCAGCGCACTCTGTGATGCCTTGCAGGACATGAACGCCGCGTGGGGCGCGGGCGAAGAGACGCTAAAGAACATTCAGCTGCTGCGTGAGGCTGACTGCCTGGCGGTAGTCTCCGGCCAGCAGGCCGGTTTGTTTACCGGTCCGCTCTACACGATCTATAAAGCGCTCTCGGCGGTGAAACTCGCCGGCTGTTTGACGCAGCGCCAGACAAAGGCAGTGCCTGTATTTTGGATTGCCACTGAAGATCACGATTTCCCTGAAGTAGCCAGGGCTGAGTTCATTGGTCGTGATTGCAAGCTGGCTGATGTGGCAGCGTCTTCAGATTTGCACCAGGAGGGTCAGCCGGTAGGCCGAGTGGTCATCGACAGCTCGATCGAGGCCATTCTCACCCAGCTGCTCGAACTCCTTCCCATTTCGGAGTTCACGCCGGATCTTGAAGTGGTGGTGCGCGATGCGTGGCGTCCTGGGCGCTCGTATGGTGAAGCGTTCGCGCGGATGATGACTGCGTTGCTGGGCCGTCATGGACTCGTGCTGCTCGATCCGCTGGATCCCAGACTGAAAGCGCTGGCGGCCCCCCTCTATGCCAAAGCGGCGCTGCGCGCACATGACATTGCTACGGCGATAGAAACGCGCAGTCAGAGACTTGTGGAAGTGGGATACCACGCGCAGGTTACCGCCTCAGAAAATTCTTTTCCGCTTTTTCTTCATGACGATAGCGGAGCCCGGCACGCGCTGATTCGCGCTGGTGATGGAAGGTACACTACGAAACAGACCGACGAGTCGTACACCGTTGAGGAACTCGCAAACTTGGCGCTGTCGCAACCCGAAAAATTCAGTCCGAATGTTACTTTGCGCGCGGTGATTCAGGATTATCTACTGCCCACGATCGCTTATTACGGCGGCGCTGCCGAGATTGCTTACTTTGCGCAGACAGGTGAAGTTTACCGTTTGCTGGAGAGGCCGATTACTCCGATACTGCCGCGCTCGAGCTTGACCATGATTGAACGACACACGGGCCGCGGGTTGGAGAGATACGGGCTGGGGCTCGCTGACTTGTTTGCTGGTCCGGAGAGTCTTTTGAAGTGTGTGGTTGAGGAACACCTGGGCGCAGAAACCGCAAAGTCGTTTACCAAAACAGAAGCAACCTTCAACAGTGAACTTGACGACCTGCGCGAACAACTGCGAAACGTGGATCCAACCCTGGCCGACGCACTCGAAACCGGCCGCCGTAAAATCAACTACCAGCTCGAAGGTTTGCGCACCCGTTTCCATCGCGCGCAGATAGCCCGTGATGAAGCGACCCAGCGGCAGTTGGAGCGCGCGTTTGACCAGCTTTTCCCGCACAAGGAACTGCAGGAGCGACACATCAATATCACCTCACTACTGGCGCGCCATGGTCGATATGTTGTCGACTGGATCTACAACGCGATCAATATCGGATCGAACGAGCA
>Ga0070697_100002250_pt1 | contig 14806 bp, 15 predicted proteins | sample KBSK1501metaG_FD_65475 | JGI IMG/M metagenome (GOLD analysis project Ga0070697, IMG submission 65475) | Corn, switchgrass and miscanthus rhizosphere microbial communities from Kellogg Biological Station, Michigan, USA - KBS K1-50-1 metaG | ecosystem: Host-associated > Plants > Roots >...
CGGCGGCAATGAGTTGCGAGGACTTTGAGGACTTCCTTACTGACTACCTCGACGGCTTTTTGCCAGCGCATTTGTATCACCGGTGGGAACGACACGCGGCTCTTTGTGATCGGTGTACCGAGCTCCCCGGCGAAGTGGTTCGCGCGATTGGAGCCTGTTATACCTATATCACCGAGGAAAGACCGCTACCGGCTGGATTGAACGAAAGAATCCTGCACGCAACACTCGGAACCATTACACCCGAAGATATTAGGGCTCCCTGGACATCTCGGTTGGCTTCCTGGTTGCGCCGATGGCTTGACCCGATTGTTTCTCCTCAACTAGCTACAGTAGCCACTATGTTGCTGGTTGCAGTCTTTGTGTTGGCTAATACTGTTTCCGCAGATGGCTCGATTAGTGGGGTTTATCACGCTAGTCTTCGGCTTGCAGAACAAACAAGCGGAAATTCCAATGGTGAAATAGAGGAAATCACGAACGGGCTCAAAGAGTTGGTGAGCGGGGAAAATCAGAAGCCTCCGGCTGCTCCCCAGAAACAGGAAACGGATCAGCAAAAGGAACAGGCCAAACCTGCTGGTTTGCAAAACAAGAATGGCCAAAACAAGCGCTGAGGAAATGAGTTAGCCACGTGATGTACTGCGCCTACCATGCGAAAAATCCGGCGGTCGTTCAGTGCAATCAGTGTGCTCGTTGGCTATGTCCGGCCTGCGATCATCGCGTGCGTGGGTTTCCTTTTTGCCAGGATTGCATCGTGGCCGGGGTCGAGTTGCTACGCCATCACGCGCATGCGAACCCTTCTCATATCCTGAGGAGAAAAAGTTCGCCTTTTGTGGCGACGTTGCTTTCGTTTGTGCCAGGCCTCGGTGCCGCTTATAACGGCCAAACCTCCAAAGCAATTGTTCACTTCGCTATCTTCGCGAGTTTCTTTCAGATGGCTGTTCTTACTCAGGGTGTCCACTTCTTTATTCTAGGCGTGCTTGGTTCGTGGCTGTTTGCGGCTGTAGACGCCTGTCGCACGGCACAATTGATGCGGGCAGGTCTGGCAACTGAGACGGAAGAGGATGTCATTGCGCGGCGTCTCTACGGTAATCCTTTTGCCTGGGGCTTGACACTAATAGTTATTGGCACGCTTTTTCTCCTGCACACGCTTCTTGGGGTCCAGCTTCCCATCAAGGAACTGTTGCCTGTCGCACTCGTAGCACTCGGTGCATATATGCTCTTTGACTACCTTCGGCGCGGAAGATCGTCAGATCGCATAATTCGCTTCGATTCTCGGCGGCCACCACCATCAGTCGTTTCGACACGTCCCGCAGATCCAGCGGGCTTTCGCACTGGCGAGACAACTCAATTCGCACGACGTGATGTCACTCCGCTGCCATTCGAACGACGCTCGTGAGCATTGCTTAGTAATTCTAAAATGGGGTTTATTTTATGTTAGGCATTCTTAAGGTTTTCGGCAGATTTGGCGGCATCTTCGCCTTAATATTTCTGATCATTGCGTTGCTTCGCCAGCTCATTCTTTTGGTAGGCTTCCTTCTCGCCGCCGTTAAGATTGCCATCGTGGTGGTCTTCGTCGCACTCCTTATCTTGATTGTTCTGGCAATTCTTCGAGATCGTTCGCGCAAACGTCGTGACTTCGATGAACTTTAGTTACGGCGTAGGCGTTCGGATTTAGCCCACCCTTTGGTTAATCGACCTTGTTGGCCTTCCATTGACACTTCCTCGTGAAGTTGCAAGTTTCCGGAACCCTATGATAGGGTCACCCTACTTTTGCAGTACCGGCCGGATGAATTTCACCTCGGAGGGACCATGAGGTTTCAATTCATCCGCTGCAAATTCTTCAAGCAGGTTCAGTAACAAAACTAAAAACTTTGATTGCACAGGTCGCTTTTCAGCGACTTTGTGCCTTTCTAGTTGCTGCGCTGCCCCCGTTCTGCGCCAAGGCAACGAGGAGCACTCAACATGGCCAGAGATGACCGGTTTTACGCATTCATAATTGCCCACACCTCCCGTTCTCGTTCTCCCATTCAACGTGTTTGTGTTGACAAGAAAGCCTTAAGAATCTTCGGTGCCCTTGCGGTAGTTTTGGCAGCCGGTTTGTTATACGGCTTTTACGGATTGACCCAACAAGCAGCTCATCTCCGGACGCAGATCGAGAACCAACAGTTGCGCGCGGAGGCCGATCGGCAGCGTCAGGAATTGGACCGACTGAACCATAGAGTCGAAGCGGTTGAAGACACGTCGCGGAAACTGGCCGAGAAATCAGGCGTGGTGCAAAACAACTCCGCTATGCCGGGTACTGGCGGACCGGCACTGCCTCTTGATAAGAACGGTCTCGCTACGCTCCAGGCAAAAATGAATCGTCTCGAAAGGGATATGCGCGACTATGAGAAGGTCCTTCGCGAGCGCGGCTACACGCCCTCAATTTGGCCAGTGGACGGAAAACTCGAAAGTGGCTTTGGCGGCAGACGAAATCCTTTTGGCGGCAGCGGGTACGAATTCCATTCGGGCCAGGACATTGAGGCTGCTTGGGGCAGTCCCGTCGTTGCGGGTGCCAGCGGAAAAGTTACTTTTGTCGGTTGGCAAAACGGCTACGGGCAATTAGTCGTGATCGATCACGGCGGCGGCCTTACTACCCGTTACGGGCACCTTTCCCATATTGACGTTGCCCAGGGCGAAACGGTATCGAGAGGTCAATCCATTGCTCGGGTTGGATCCACTGGACGCTCGACCGGTCCACATCTGCACTATGAAGTGCGCATCAACGACGAGGCGGTCAATCCCCTGCAATACCTGCTGACGAGCCCGAAGCAATAGGGCCCTTAGAAAAAGGGGTATCTTATTCCGATGTCATAACGGAGCCTGTAAGCTCAACAAAACCTCGATTTAACTTGTTTTTTTTGGTTGACAGCCTGATTGGCTATCGCTTAGTATGCGCCGTCGTTTCAATGCTGGGCCGCCTTTGATAGCTACCCGCATTTCCGATCCGCCAGCTTTACAGCAATGAGTTTCAGAAGTTTTGCCCCCGTAAGTATGTGCATGTTGGAATTGCGCGCTCGCGCGCTTTCCATCATGCATTTTTTGTTGGTTGTGTGTTCCGTAAACGCTGTCCAAGCGTGTCCGGCTCACAAGCATTAACCTAGGTGGGTGAGAGGGCTTTAGGCTGTCTTGCCACGTTTTACCGAATCGTTAGGAGGATTCGTTGTTATGTCTAGAATAACCGGTAAGGTCAAGTGGTTTAACAACTCGAAGGGCTATGGTTTCATCGAGCAGCCAGGCTCTTCAGACATCTTCGTTCACTACAGCGCCATTCAAGGCGACGGCTTCAAGACTCTTGAAGAGGGTCAGGAAGTTGAGTTCGAGGTAACGCAGGGCCCGAAAGGACCACAGGCCGAAAAGGTAACGAAGGTGTGACTGTCTCCCCGGCTTGCTTAAGCAAAGCCACTGACTGCTTCCGGTCTTGGGTCCGGCAAGCTCACAAGAATAAAGGCGACCATGTGGTCGCCTTTATTGTTCGTCCTGCTCTCTCGCTGCTCTCGCTTTGAAGCTTACATGCCCTGCCTCTATAGCCACTGAAAACTTAACTTTGTCGCAGCCGAGTCGCTCCTTGAGTCCTTCAGCTTTTGAAGCAATCAAGCGATGAAATCGAGGGAATGAAAAGTCTTCTGTCGGCTCTCCACACCGGCGCTTGGCCTCGAGTAGAGAATCGTAGAGGTTCTTTACCGTTTGCACTTCTTTACCGGCGTCCAAACAAACAAATGAAACCCTTTCCGTTTCACTTCTGATCTCTTCTTTCGCCGTGGCCCGGGCCGCGGATACAGCATCACGACCTTCTTCGCGTCCTTGCATTGTGCGCCGCCACATGTCTCGGAAGGAACTGTAACGCGCGGCCAGTGAGTTATAGCGATAACGCTGCGCAAAAGTCAGCGTGCGATCGTCGGCCACTCTCTTAATCAGCGTATCAACTCTACCTTTTGTATCGTATGGTGGGCGTTTCGAGGCTCCGTTGAAATAAATATCAAACTCGATTTTTAGACGACGAATATCTTCTTCCAGTCGAGAAAGTTGCTCCTCAATCGTAGGTTGATCCTCTCCAACATTCCGATTCTTTGCCTTGGCTTGGGATTGGGAACGTGCCAGTTTGTTGTCTCGAATTGCCACAAATCGTTCTCCAGATGAGAGGGTACAGGCGGGTGCGTCGATGGCAACGCGTCTCTTGGCAGTCTAGAGTTTTCAAAAGGCGAGTGTCAACAAATTATTGAAAACGCGTGCAATATGGAGTTTCTGGTCGCCCGGGTTTGATTGGAGACAGACGAAACGCTATTCTGCTCGCCGCGTTGAAATCCTTCTAACTTCTTATGCCTAAGCCAAAAAAGGCCGGGGAATCACAGCTGCGGCTTGTTCCCTCGGTGGATCAACTGCTACGAACTGACGCTGCGGCTGCCCTACGAGAATCTGTTGGGACTCGCCGGTTGACCGCAATCGCCCGTTTGGCCATCGCGGAAATCCGCGCCCTGGTTCTGGCAGAACAGAATGCGGTGTCCGTCTCAAGCAATCGCACTGCGGCGACACTTCTGGCTCAAGCTGTTCGACTCATAGAAAATAAGGCCAAGTCTGACAGTCTGACAGGCATTAAGCATGTCATAAACGCCACCGGCGTTGTGCTCCATACCAATCTCGGGAGAGCGCCCTTATCGAAAGCTGCTTGCGAGGCTATGACGGTGGAAGCTGCGCGCTACTGCACACTCGAATACGACTCAGTAACCGGCACTCGCGGACGACGTGCTGCTCGCGTGGAGTCTCTTCTTACGCAACTGACGGGTGCAGAGGATGCGCTCGTTGTTAATAATTGCGCTGCAGCTGCCCTGCTTATTCTTTCAGTGCTGTCCGGCGACGGCGATACGATCGTCTCTCGTGGCGAGTTGGTGGAAATTGGGGGCGACTTTCGTGTTCCTGACGTGATGGCAAATTCCGGAACCCGAATGGTAGAAGTCGGGACGACGAACCGCACCAGCCTCGCAGATTATCGCGGGGCGCTGAACGAAGGAACGCGTCTCATTTTGCGGGTTCATCCTTCGAACTATCGCATCGTGGGTTTCGCCAATTCGCCCACGCTTAGAGAACTTGCCAATCTTGCGCATGAAGCGAACCTCCCCTTGTATGAAGACGCAGGCTCGGGTGTGCTTGAGGATCTCGGTCAGTATGGTTTAGCGGATGAGCCTGTGGTCCGCAACCTTGTAACCGAAGGGGCAGATGTAATCTCTTTTAGCGGCGATAAATTATTGGGTTCAGCCCAGGCCGGATTGATAGTTGGAAAGCGGCAAATAGTAGAGCGACTTCGTAAACATCCCCTTTATCGCGCCTTGCGAAGTGACAAATTGCGCCTAGCCGCCCTCGAAGCGACACTTGAGGCACATCAGAGATCCGCCGGCCTGTTCGAAATACCCGTGCTGAACATGCTATCCATGACTCAAGGTGAGATTGAAAGTCGCGCGAAGCTAATTATCAATCGATTATCTCAGAATAATGGGGCACTTCACGCAACCCTCCTTGCCGGTGAATCTGCCATTGGCGGTGGAGCGGGCCCTACTACAGCGCCGCCTACGTGCTTAATTGCGCTGACACACGAAACTCTCTCGGCCCTGGAAATTGAGACCCGACTACGATCTTCCTCCTCCCCAGTCATCGCTCGTATTGCCGAGGGTAAGGTCCTAATTGATCTGCGAACCGTCTTCATTGATGAGGAATCACACCTCGTCGACGCCTTGAGAAGTATCTAGCGCGCCAAAAGCGAGTTTTAAGTAGATTTAACAATGCCTATCTGTGTATAATCAGCCCGTGGCTTCCATCCCAGATGAAGCCCAGATTCCGACAGTCTCAGGCGTAAAGCCCCACCGCCCGGTTCAATCCAATCTTGATTAAATCCAAGTCAGTAAGTTCAGAAATATGTGCCCTCGGACTAGCTCTTCTTGCGGGCATGGTGTCCATTGGGTGCTGGCGAATTGGGCTCATTCCAACAACGCTCTTACTATTTTTCGTTCGCCCTGAGAATCGAGCGGCCGGCTTGCTGGAACTGCATATTTGGGTCGCAGTCTCGCTGGTAATGGCTTTCAGCCTTGCGAACGGAATGGCTATTCAACGCTTTGGCGGACGTCGCAGCTCTCCATTTCTCGTCGGGGGCCTTGTCTGCGTGGGAGTTGCAGGGCTGATTGCCTTACGATTCTTTTCGATCGATTTGCTCTTACTCCCACTCATTTTGGCAGGCGGTGCGTCTATCTTTCTTGTCCAGGTGAATCGCCTGTGGCGTATCGACCAGCAATTAGCCCGCGCTCTGTTTAGTTCCGCCAGTAGAGTTCAGTTCGACGGATCGGGTGAAGAAAGCTCGAGGCTCATGAGCGGGCTAAAACTCCTGAATACCGTGCTCCCGCTTAACGAAGCAATTGTCTTTCAGTGTCAAGACTTTGAATTTTTTCAGACGGTGGCTCGACTGAAAGGAACAAACATCACGCAGACAGAGAGCAGCCGAAACGCTCTCTGGCGCGAAGGCATCAAACTGTGTGAACGTGCAGTAGCGAGTGGCGAAATAATCACGCAGATAGTAGACGGCAATACTACAATTGCAGTTCCTCTGTGCCATGAGAAAGAAGTCGTAGGGGCTCTCCTACTGAGACTCAACTCGGATTTTTGCGACGACGACAGGGCGTTGCTCCAGGCGGTTGGTTCACAATTCGCGCGAAATCTTCAGCGCGGCAGTCTTTGCGAAAATCTTCCCCGCAATACCTCGTTTGTATACCTATCCAAAGCCTCCGGCCAAAAAAAGCTTGACGCTCTCCGTGTGCTGCAGGGTTTGTTGACGGAGCAACGCTGCGAGGCAAGCGCTCTTTCAGGCGTCAGCGACGGAGTGGCGATAGCTTATCTCGATGGGACCATCGCCCAGGCGAATGAAGCGTTACTAGGCTTCGCGTCACTAACGACAGAACAAACAAAGGAGCTGGATCTTTTTGGACTACTCGATAAATTTCGCACCGATATCTTTGATGAGCCGGCAATCGCAGTGAGACGAGTTCTGCAAACGGGTATCGACTATGAAGGCGAGCTAAACTTTGCAGATACAAATCAGACTTTTGGTCTTAAGATTTCGCTACTGCGCGAAGATGAAAAGGTCGGCAGTAGTTCCAGTGACCCAATCGGCGTGGGCATTCACGTGCGAGACCTTACTCGCATAAAAGAGTATGAGCGGTTGAAGAGTGACATGATTTCTCTAATGTCGCATGAACTGCGCACGCCTCTTACCAGCATCAACGGTTTCGCGGAGTTGTTGACAGCAGATGAAAGCATCCCAGAGCAGGCGAGAGAATTCGTAACAATTATCGCCAACGAGTCGCAGCGACTTTCGCGAATGATTAATACCTTTCTCGCTGTTACCCAATTGCAGCGAAAAGATAAACAAGAAGTCCTGAAGATTCCCCTTCGCCTGGACGAGGTCGTCCGCGACATTATCGCAACGATGCAACCTGCCGCGAAGAAAAAGCGCATCCGCCTGGTCGAACAACCTGCTCACCGGTTGCCGCCTGTCGCAGCTGACAAGAGCCTGATTACGCAGGCCGTGAGGAACCTTGTCAACAACGCCATCAAGTACAGTCCTGAACGCACAACGGTTACCGTCTCAACTGCTTTGGAGGCTGAAACTGTGCGTGTTTGCGTCGAAGATCGTGGCTTTGGCATTCCTTCTGAATCGAGAGATCGCGTCTGGGATAAATTTTATCGGGTCGTGCGCGAAGGTCAGGAAAAAGACGAGGAGTCAACTGGTTTGGGGTTGTCGTTTGTGCGCCAGGTAGTGGAGCAGCACGGTGGCTCAGTTGAGCTTGAGTCGGAAGAAGGGCGAGGCTCGAGATTCAGTTTTACCCTGCCGCGACTATGAGAGCTGGAAATCGAACTGATCTATCTATTTGATCTTGTTGATGGTGCCCCTGCAGGAAGGTGCGCGACACGTGCATCTTTTCTTGTTTGAGTGGAGCGTTGTCTCGTAGTCGATCGTAATCTCCTCGCCCGGCTGAATGTCGCGCAAAGCAATGAAGAGTATGTGCCGGTAGAGAATCTGCATAAAGGCATTTGGCTCGCACGAATGATTGATGTAATGCGTTCCATTCCCTCCACGGCTGCCATCCAAACTCCAACGGTTATTGATAGCGCAAATCCTTAAAGTCTTTCTATTGGCGCGACGGTTAGCCTCGGCGTTTGAAATTTTCTCACCCGCGTATTCGGCAATTTTACGACGACCAGTGAAATGTTTGGTCGCGAAGCAGCCCTTGCCATTGATTTGCGACTTTCTGATCGTTAATCCGGGGGCTAAATGTCGTTTCATTCGGCGGCCGCTGTTCGTGCAATGTCTTCTTCAATTTTATTTAACCTTGAAAGTGCGGGCTATCAGATCTGTTTGATTGCGAATGCGGGTCAGTTTGTCGCGAAGCCCGCTGAAACGTAGCGCATAGATGGTCCGGTTGTCGGCCCGAAGATAATAGACGCGACCCACCATCGGCTTGGCGTTCTTAATGAACTCGTAAGAGACCGTGACTCCATCCAAACGACCGTTAAAAGGTTCTTGTTTTCCTTCAACAAAGCCCGGGAGGAATCTGAGCTTTTGATCGAGATCGCGACGTGCGACCTCTGAAGGTGTCGTTCCCGCATCGACCACTTCTTTGCGAATCTGGAGATAGCCTTCGAGACGATCTCCGTAGACAAATTCTGTGTGTTCGTGTGCGGCATCAGGCTCGGCAATAACACGCCAGGTTGGGGATGGGAGCTCGAAGCTATAGTCAACCTTATCGCTTGTATATAGCTGCTGCGCGAGTCCTGTGGATCCCGTGAGACCCATAAAAACCAGAACGAATACTGCTATCCATCGCATTTTGGTTGTCGACTCCTTGGTTTTGACTTGCTAGGCAGAAATGCAGGTTTGTCCGAGTTATTGAAGGAATTCCAGCCCGCCCTTCAGATGCCTTCTAATGCTTACCAGTTGTCTCCTCGGCTCGTTTCGGACTGCGGCTGGCTAGGCAGATTCGACTCCGGTAATCGCCTCACGTTGGACTTGTATCAGGATCTCAATGCCACGTTCGGCCAACGCAAAAAGCTCATCCATCTGAGCCCTGCTAAAAGGCTCGCGCTCTGCAGTGCCTTGCACTTCGATGAAACGACCATCGCCGGTGCAGATTACATTCATGTCCACTTCCGCACGCGAATCTTCATCGTACTTTAGATCAAGCAATGGGATGTTTCCCACAATCCCAACACTTACCGCTGCGACTTGATTTGTGACTAGCGTTCTGGAGATCCTGCCGGCCTTTAGCAAACGCTTGCTCGCGAGTGCGAAGGCTACGTAAGCACCAGTTATCGCCGCCGTGCGTGTGCCACCGTCTGCCTGCAAGACGTCGCAGTCGATTGTGATTGTCCGTTCGCCCAGTACTTTCATGTCGGCAATCGCACGCAAGCTTCTTCCGATCAATCTTTGTATTTCATGCGTGCGGCCAGACGGTCCGCCGCGACCAGTTTCTCGCGACGTGCGTTGCTGAGTGGAACGAGGCAACATCGCATACTCGGCAGTCAGCCACCCTTGCCCAGTATTGCGCAAGAAAGGTGGAACTCTCTCCTCCAGGGACGCTGCACAAATCACACGCGTCTGGCCCATTTCGATCAAGACAGAACCCTCCGCGTAAGGGAGATAACCCGGCATTATTTTCACTGCGCGCAACTCATCGGCTGCGCGGCCATCAGTGCGTGCGAAGCTCATCGTGTCCCCATATCTCCACCGCCTCAAGTATCGAGGGCGCTGATCCGAGAAATCTCTCCGCTACTCTCGCAAATCTTTGCGCAGCATCGGTTACGTAGAAATGATCGAGATCATCGCAAAGTTGTCGTTCCTGATACCGACCCTTCTCTTCAACCTGTGATATTCCCAACCTTTCCAACATGGACTCTACTTCACCTGCCGCAGCTTCTCCGGAGTCAATCAAAGTCACATCGCCTCCCATCGTCTGGCTGATCACGTTTCGTAAAATGGGATAATGAGTGCAACCTAGCACCAAAGCGCCGATGGATTTGTCAGTCAATTCGTTTAGGTAATTCAACGCCACCGACCGAGCCACATCGGTGTCCGCCCACCCCTCTTCTGCCAACGGCACAAATAACGGGCAAGCGCGTTCGATCACCTCAACACCAGAATCGATCGCTGCGATAGCTTGCGCATAAGCTTTACTTTGAACTGTAGCTTCGGTGCCAATTACCCCGATTCGGCTTGCCCGCGCAACCTTCACTGCCTCGCTCGCGCCAGGTTCTATTACACCCACTACTTCCACTTTGACCGCTCGACGAATCGCCGGCAACGCAAGCGCCGAGGCGGTATTACACGCAACGACGAGTAGCTTAATGCCATGTGACTCGAGGAATCTCGAGTTTTCGACGGCATAACGCTCCACCGTTGCGAGTGATTTTGTGCCATAGGGTACCCGAGCAGTGTCGCCAAGATAAACGAAACGTTCGTTGGGCAGACGCTCGTGCAGTGCGCGATAGACGGTAAGTCCGCCGACGCCGCTGTCAAAGATGCCAATGGGAAGGTTGAGATTCAATAAAGCGATGAATTTGTTTGCGTTTGTTCGACCGAGACCTAAATGAAAATCTCTGCTACAGGGAGCTTGAAACCGGGCAACAGCGTACCTCCTGTTAACACTTCAGTTTCTCCCAACACTGTCACACTACTCATACTTTGATAGACCTTAACTGTTCGCGTCTTCGGATCAACCGTCCAGACCGTGAGCGCGCCACCTGCTAACCATCGTTGGACCTTTTGTTCGACTCTTTTGGAAGAGTCGCGTGGCGAGATAACCTCCACAGCAAGGTCAGGAGCGCCCAAGCGATAGCCGCTCGAAATGCCGTTTTCTTTTAGCCGATCTTTCGATACAAACGCGATGTCAGGTCCCAATACTGTGTCCGGATTGCTTTCAATCTGAAAACCTGTTTCGGCTCCATAGACGATTCCCAGATCATTACGTCTGACGTGCAGAGCGAGTGGAACAGCTACATTAACGATCAAAACGCCATGTTCTTCGCCGGCTAGGGGCATTGTGAGGAGTTCTCCCTTTACCAATTCGTAGCGACAAGATCCGCCGGGCAATTTGATCAACTCTTCTGCGGTCATCAAGTGAGTGGCTATGCTCATAGCGGATCCTTGCGCAATAAAACGTGAGAGCAAATTGGTGGAGGCGCCGAGAATTGAACTCGGATCCAGAAGTCAACGCCGAAAGACTCTACATGCTTAGTCGCTTCTCTTTCTGTCTGGACGAGCCAGCCAAAGATTTGCTCGGTACCGAGTAAGTGAAACGACAAGACCTCGGCGCGAGCTAGTCCGACTTTAGTCTCGCCCGCTCCCACGGACCGAGGGAGCGGGCCAGCTCATCTAAGTGACATCTCCATCCACGCGCATGAGCAACTTGCGGCGAGACGCTCGGTGCTAATTAGGCAGCGAGAGCCAATTCATTGTTATTGGCAATTGTTTTTTCCCTACGCTTTTTAACGAGCTGCATAGAGTAGCCCGGCATGGCATCCGTCGGTCGCCAAAAACTCCTGTCGAAGCCTGTCGCCCCCGTTTGCGGTGTAGATTATAGCAAAGGCTGCGCTATAATCCTTGTCGGCCGCAATGACTCCCCAGACACTCCATTATCCAACTATCGCGGGCCGCAATTAGCGACTTGTCTTTCATGAAGAGGTCTCGTTTATAAATGGCTAAAGATCCCCGTTCCCTTTCACCGCGTGTAGTTATCAACTCTCCAACTTTACAAAGGCAACACGATTTGCGACGGTTTTGGTTGCCGGCAGTACTATGTCTAGCGCTGGCTGCCGGAGGTTTGACAGGAATTATCGCCGCCTACGAACTTAACTATTCACGGGCAGCAAACGAGGTTTCAGCGCTGGCGACATATCGCCCGAGTGTGGTTACCCGTGTCTATGCTGACGATGGTGAAACCGTGATTGGGGAGTTTGCGCTCGAGAAAAGAATACCGTTGAAGTATGAGGAGATTCCACCCGTCCTAAAGAACGCCATTCTAGCTGTCGAGGATGTGCGTTTTTACGATCATATCGGAATCGATCCCATCCGCATTATGGGGGCGGCCTGGAAGAATCTTACGACTGATAAAGTCGAAGGCGGATCTACATTAACTCAACAGCTCTCGAAGAACCTGTTCCTTTCCAAGGAACAAACGCTTAAGCGTAAGGTAAACGAGTGGGTATTGGCACTCCAGATCGAGCGTTACTACACCAAGAACCAGATTATGGAGTTGTATGCCAATCACATGTTCCTGGGCGCAAACGCCTATGGGATGGAGGCGGGAGCCGAAACTTACTTCGGCAAGCAAGCTAAAGACTTGACAATCGGCGAAGCCGCATTGCTCGCCGGTGTTCCTAAGGCTCCCAGTGAGTATTCCCCAACGGCAAACCCTGTAAAGGCAAAAGAGCGACGCGACCTGGTATTGGACCTGATGGCGAAGAATGGCTTCGCGGGCCAGGCGGAAGTCGACGCGGCCAAAGCCAAACCGATTCAGCTTGCGGACACGGCTTACTACCAGTCTCAAACGAAGTCGTCGCCGTTTGATTATCCGGTCGAGAACATTCGCCAGGAACTTGAAGATAAATACACGACTCGAGTTGCCCAGGGCGGGTTGTCGGTCTACACCTCCATCAACGCCGAAGCTCAAAAACGCGCCTATGAAGTGGTCCGGGCCGGACTCCGTCAGTACGACAAGACACACAGCGGCTGGCGTTCGAGCTACACAATGATTCAAACGTCGGTGAAAAACGGCGAGGGGCCACCCACACAACAGGAACTCAATAGCTACAAGTATCCAGACTGGTACGGAAACGACTATGAGCCGGAGCGCCACTTGATCGGATTGATCATGAAGGTTGACCGCGTAAAAAATGAGGCTTCGGTGCGCTTCGGAAATTTCTCAGCCACGCTGACAGCGACCGATATGGGTTGGTCGCATCGCCAGCCGAAGGATGAGTTTAAGATTGGCCAACTCGCGGAATTCGCTATCAAAGAGGTGGACAAGAAGAACCGCCGTTTGAAAGTTGAACTCTCGCAGATTCCTGCGGTGCAGGGCGCAATGATGACGCTCAATGCAAAGACGGGCGAGATCGTAACCATGGTTGGCGGCTACGATTTCTATACAAACAAATTCAATAACGCCACTCAGGCTTATCGACAAACAGGCTCGTGCTTTAAGCCTTTTATCTACACAGCCGCAGTCGAATGGGGTATGACGCCTGATACCACAGTCAGTGGTGCACCCATAAGTATCGGCGACTGGCAACCGCACAACTACGATGGCTCGCTGGGTTGTAGCGACATGCCGCTCAAGATGGCACTTGCCAAGTCGATGAACGTTCCAGCTGTGCACTTGTTGCAAACTGTAGGAATCCAGACGGGTGCGCAGATGGTGCGACGTTTTGGCATCAAGGTGCCAATGGCTCCGTACCTTCCGTCAGCATTAGGGGCAACGGAAGTACCTTTGGACCAGATGGTCTCCGCCTATTCTGCTTTTCCCAATAAAGGCATACGTGTGGATCCACACATGATTCGACGCGTGCTCGATCGCGATGGCGCGGTGCTCGAGGAGTGGGAGAGAACCACTTACAAGGTTGTAAATGAGTATGTCGCATTGACGATGGTATCCCTCATGCGCGGGGTGGTCCAATTCGGTACTGCGACGGCAGCAGGTTCGCTTGGCGTACCTCTGGCGGGAAAGACCGGGACGGTCAACGATCACACCGATGTTTGGTTTATCGGGTACACACCAACTTATGTGACTGGCGTTTGGATGGGTTATCCCGGGAGGAAGAAACCACTAGGCGACGATATGACAGGTGGCCATGGCGCGTTGCCGATGTTCGTCGATTTCATGAAGACTTTTCTCAAGGACAAACCAAAAGAAGATTTCGCGAAGGCCCCCACAATGCCGGAAGACATGAAGGAACTATTCCGGCAGCGGCAACGTGAGTTGGCAGCTGAGCGAGCGGAGTTAACCGCCGATGCAGAGAAGAATGCGGACGAGAACGCGCTCCCTGCTACAACTACGACTGAACCAAAACTCGAACAGGTGACCTTGCCACCACCGCCGAAGGCGGAGGAACCAGCCTCGGCTAATCCACAACCGAAAGCGGAAACAGTCGCTCCAAAGACCGAAGCTCCCCCGCCGGCACCAGGTAGTACGCGTCCGCGCGAAGTCGAGCCACAAAAGAAGAAGGGAAAGAAGGGCGATGGCGAACCATAAGGAAAGTATGAGGGCGGAAGGATGAAGGATGAAAGGGCCGAACGCGTCGGCCCTTTTCTTATCCCATCTATTCTGCTGTAGCCAGCTTTTGCTTTCGTAGTCTTCCTTTTGCTTTCACCTTCTTTACAATGGTGACCAGGATCGATACCAGTTCTTCAACTTCTTGTCGTAAGGCTGTAAGGCGCGTCGCGGGTAGAACGTTTCCTTCAGCTAGCAACTCCAGCCAGTAACCGGTTTCATCTAATTCTTGAAGCGCTCAACCTATCTTGCTAATAAATCCGCATTCGACTTAGCGCGTTGAGCTTCTCGATAATGCGCTCCAACCGACGTTCCAGCCTTCAATACCTGTACTCCTAAGACCTTGCCGACGCCTCGCGATGGCAATGCGACGTAGAGCTTAATAATTCTCAGTGCGAATTGTTTGGTGCCTTCTCGTAAATCCCTTTCCATTTGTGAGGTTCCCCTTTTCGTTATGAGTTTTCATA
>Ga0070697_100002251_pt1 | contig 14804 bp, 17 predicted proteins | sample KBSK1501metaG_FD_65475 | JGI IMG/M metagenome (GOLD analysis project Ga0070697, IMG submission 65475) | Corn, switchgrass and miscanthus rhizosphere microbial communities from Kellogg Biological Station, Michigan, USA - KBS K1-50-1 metaG | ecosystem: Host-associated > Plants > Roots >...
TGCAATCGTACGCCGAGTTCCTCGAAGACAGCAGGGACGCTGAGCGTCTGGGGCGAGCCGTGTCGTGGTTCAGCCGTTTGCGCGCGCTCTATGAACTGCAGCGCTATCTTCATCGGAACGGCGCGACCGCAAAGGATTGTAAGCGCGTCGAGAAGGCCCTCAGAAAGGAAAAAAAGAAGATCAGGGACACAGAACGCCCGGTTGCTGTGAGACTGTTGCTCGCGAAGATCACGGTCGAGAGGCTGATGCGGCCGGAAGAATACATCACGAAGCGTCTTCAGCGATTGCAGCTTGAGAACAGGACCGTGTTGAGCGAGGCGCTGCAGTGCTTGTCTTCCATACCAAAAAGGAAAGAACTGCATCGGCTGCGCTTGCTGATCAAGTCCCTGCGCTATCAGCAAGAAATTGCGGTGGAGATGCGATGGGGAAATCCCCAGACCGTCAACGCGCTCAAGCGGCTGCAGACCGTACTGGGTGGATACACTGACCTCGAGCAGTTCCTGTCACTCGCCAAGGAGTTGAAATTGAGCTGCTTGAAGAAAATCAGAAAGGATCGCCGCCGTTCTCGCGCGCGGGCCCGCCGCGCCGTCCTGAAGCTCAAATCCGAACAGGCTCAGCCCCTCCTGCCCATCCGCCGATCAGTGACGTCGGTCTAGTTCAAGAACAATTTACAGAGAAGTAATGACGGTGTGACCTGCCTGTAAGCCAGGCAGGACAAACTCCGCTACGTAAATTACGCGAGAAAGGAGAGACAACATGGTGACGGTTAAAGAGATCATGAAACGTGATGTCGTCAGTGTCCCGTACGGAGTTTCTGTTGTGCAGGCTGCCAAAATGATGCGGCAGAGAAAGATCGCAGTGTCTTTGTTCGGTTGGAGGGCCGGGTTGTCGGCATTGTGACGGAACCGGATATCGTGCGGGATGTGGTAGGCGCGGAGCGCAACCCCGCACTCATTCACGTCGAAGAGGTTATGAGCTTCCCGGTCATTGAGATCGAGGAGCGATCTCCCTTGACGGAAGCCGCCGACTTGATGGAGAGGCATGCAACGCGCCACCTGGCAGTGACGAAATCCGGAGAGCTCGTGGGCGTGGTCTCCGTGAGAGATCTTCTCCACCCGGTTTCGATTGATGAATTCTAGCGCAGGACTCCGTACCAGTCTGGGATGCTCCGAACGTTCTTTCCCGCCACTCCTCAAACACTTGCAACCATAGTTTTTCTACCCTTTTCTAGTGAAGAATCGAAATAGATACGACCTGTATCTATTTAAGACGGATCCAAGACATCGATCAGTCCAAATCTCGAGTATTTCTGCGGGGATCTGAGACCCATTTGGGGCATCTGTCCTGCAAAAGTCTCTGGTAGGGACACGAGACAAAGGAGGGGCCGGTGCAACCCTAATCCAATAACGGCTCTCTGGACAGGCGGTAGGCTTCATATTAACGCCCTGGAGAAATGAAAGGATGAGGCCAGATGAGAGACTCAGTCGACATATATCCCGAACAGGTAGTAAACCTCAGCGACCATCGAGAAGACCATGGAACTCTATTATTCACCGAATCCCTAGTGCTGCTTTTCATAGATAGCCGGGCACGTAAGCTTTGTCAGGAGATCCAGCGTGCCGAAGGGCAGAACGGGACGGCCCTGCTACCGATGTCGCTTGTGAAACTATGCTGGGAGATCAAAAATGTGTTGCCGTTACGAAATCATCCCAAAGACTGGGAGGAGATTTCGGTCAAACGCGTGGTCAAAGGAACAGAAGGGCAGATTTTTGTGTGCGGAATCGGACTGCCGGACCTGATGGGTGCCGAGGCAGGGATTTTACTGACGCTCGATTATATCGGCGCTCGCGCCGGGCCCAGATTTAACAAAAGGATGGAGCAGTTTCAGCTCAGTCACAGGGAGACCATGGTGGTCCAGGATCTTCTGAAAGGGTGGACCAATAAGGAGATCGCGAAGGAATTACACATCACCGAGCAAACGGTAAAAGAGCACCTCAAACATATCATGGAGAAAACAAACACCACCACGCGCACCGGCATACTTTCGATCTTGAGCGGCCTTGACTGACTCTTACCAATTATTCTAAATGTGAGCGTATATTCATCTTTGCCCGCTCCAGAGACCTTGAAGGCCTGCGCCACGTCGATGTCCAGGGCTTTTGCAAACGTGCAGCTTCAGGAATTTCTTTCGACTGAAGAGATAACTTCGGAGGCGTACACATGAAGCTGCATCGGATACCCGCGGAATCGAAAGTGAACCTCGCCGAGATCGCTCCGGATAACACCGGGGACTATCCTGCGAACGACAAGGGAAAAGCGGCCGCCGAGGAGGACATCAAGGCGCTCTTGGAAAAACTCAAGCAGCTCCAGGAGCGGCTCTATGCGGGCTCGGCTCAAGCATTGCTCATCGTCTTGCAAGGTATGGATACCAGCGGAAAGGACGGCACCATCAAGCATGTGATGAGCGGAGTGAACCCTCAGGGCTGCCGGGTGACGTCTTTTAAAGTCCCGACGTCGACCGAGATCGCACATGATTTTTTGTGGCGCGTGCATCACGAAGTACCCCCAAGGGGTCTGATCGGGATCTTCAACCGCTCGCATTACGAGGACGTACTGGTGACCAGGGTGCATGGGCAGATCACGGAGAAGGTGGCCGAACAGCGGTTCGTCCACATCAATAATTTTGAAAAGCTCCTCGCGCAGAGCGGCGTCACCGTATTGAAGTTCTTCCTGCACATTTCGAAAAATGAACAGCGAAAGCGGCTCGAGGCAAGGCTCCGTGATCCCGAAAAGCAGTGGAAGTTCAATTCCGGTGACCTGGAGGAGCGCAAGCTCTGGTCGAAGTACCAGGCCGCGTATGAAACAGGCATTGCAGCGACCAGTACTGAATACGCGCCCTGGTACGTGGTGCCCGCCAATCGCAAGTGGTACCGCAATCTTGTCGTTGCGACCACCGTTGTGGCCGCGCTGGAAAAGATGAAGCTGAAACGCGTGCCCGCGCGAGGCGGAATAGACCTGGCAAAGATTAAGATTGAATAACGTTCATCATTGTCTGCCGAAAGAGAGTGGTTCCGGTCATGATCGTATCCCCTCCCTCATCCTGGTACCGTGCATTGTTTATCGAGGCGTGAGATTCCCGGCAGCAGTCGCTTGATATTCGAATCCCCGGCGCGTGAGGATAATGTCTCCGTGCCGGCTCAACGCATCGACGCTTAGGAAAACCTGATTCCAGGTGAGCTCCGGCAGCCGAGCGATGATCTGCTCAAACGTCAATGGCGTACTCGTCGAGCGAAGAACCGCAAGAATCAAACTGTCTGAACGACGCATCGTATCCATCATGAGAGCCTCCTTTGGGCCGGTCTTTCTCTATGCATGTGAGTTTGAGTCCGTTCTGGCTGGATTCTTCAGGGTATAGCCGAGTCCGTTCAATGTCTGGAGGTAGCGCGGCCGCGCAGGATCGGTCTCGATCTTTTTCCGGATCGCATGGATGTGGACGTCAAAATTGTGCTCGAGCACGAAGCAATCTTCTCCCCACAGGAAGGTCAGCAGTTGGTCTCGGGAAAACACCCGACCAGGCTCCTGGGCCAGCCGCTGGAGGATCATGAATTCCATCATGGTGAGAGGTACGGGGATTTGCCTGATTGTGACCGTACAGCGCTGGGGATCAATGGCAAGATCGCCGACCAGGTGGAGGTTCCGGTTTTCCTGCGCCATGCATTGCTGCCGCCGGAATACGGCGTGAATCCGGGCCATCAATTCCCTGGTGCTGAACGGCTTCGCGACATAATCGTCCGCGCCGAGATTCAGGCCGGCAACCCGCTCTTCCTCTTCGGCTCGCGCAGAAACCATAATGATCGGAATACGGCGTGTCTGGATATCAGCTCGCAGCCGCCGGCAGATTTCCCATCCATCCAACGTCGGCAGCATGAGATCTAAGAGGATCAAGGACGGCAGCAGTCGTTGCGCTTCCCGAAGACCGGCAGAGCCATCATGCGCGACGACCGGGATGAAACGCTCCATCGCGAGGGCGGTACTCAAGAGCTGGGCAATGTCGCGATCGTCCTCAATCACCAGAATGGTGTCCACAATGGTCCTCCTTTGCTATGCCAGACCTTACCCCAGGTGTATTCCATCAGATTCAACACCGTGTAAAATCTGTGTAAATTTAAACGCTTCGGGCCGTGTCATGCCTCAACTCCTGGAGAACATGAGTCTTAAGGAATGGGCTGCCCTTTATTGGGAATAATCCTCAGAGAAAGTTCCCCAAAAGTTCCCCGATATGGTATGATCTACACGAGCCACGTTGACTATTTTGTTCCTCGCGCACTTCCTCCTTTCTGATCCCGCGCGATCAATCTCTTAGCCTTCGCTGCTCTGGCACGGAAAAGTCCAACCATTCTATTATCGACGAGGTGCCGGATGAAGAAGGGCCTGTTAAGAATTATCGGGCTTTCAAAAGAGCTCGATATTACAAAAAGCTTCCTGGTGCATCTCGTCCAATTCGGGACCAGGCGGCCCCACATCTGCGTATCCGAATATGACCTTGCCAACTGCCTTACGGATCTCGGCATTCTCAAAACAGAGGTAGTCCGGCTGGTAGACACTGCAAAGATATCGGGGGCAGCAAAAACCGGGGAAATCTGGTTCTCCCCGCGGCAGGTCCATAAATACTGGTCTGCACCCAAGGCGTCCACCCACTAACGGAACGACTAAGGAGAACTCCATGATTCCAGAAGAACAAATTGCCAAGATGACGAAGGCGATCAATCAAGCCATCAAAATCATGGGGGACCGCTTCGGATCGACAGAAGGCGATGTCACCAGGGCTATTCAAGGCTTGAAGGAGTCTATGCAAAAAGAGGCTCTTACCGCTGCTCTACCGAAGGCTTAGACGCTCCGATTTTCGGAGAGTTCACTGACTCTCTCTGCTCATTCTCCCTTAGCGATCTGACTCGCTCCTAGGCCTCAGGCATCTCTAGAAAATACTGCCGGCGTGACTGTATACTCACCATCAAAACGCAGTGCAGCCAAGACTGCACTGCTACCGAACCAAACTCCTCTCATTTGCCAGGTGCCCTATTGTCGCTTCTTATGATGACCATCTCGGTGGCGTTTCGAGTCCTCAGCCGAAATCGTCTCCGTTCCGCTCTCACTATGCTCGGCATCATCATCGGCGTCGGCGCGGTGATCGCGATGATCAGTATCGGCGAGGGCGCCAAGGCGGCGGTCCGGGCGCAGCTTGCCACCTTTGGGACTAATGTCGTCATGATCCTGCCCGGCTCTATGACCACTAGCGGCGTCCGCAGTGGACACGGCGGCATGATCACCTTGACCGTTGCGGATATGATCGAGTTGGGCAAATTGCCGAACGTCGCGGAGACAAGCTGGACAAAGCGTGATGCAGCCCAAGTCGTCCAGGAAAACAAAAATTGGTTCACGTCCATCGGTGCGGTCACCCCCTCCTACATGGTGATCCGTGACTGGTCCATCGCGAGAGGGGATTTTTATACGCAAAATGATGAGGACACAGCAGCCAAAGTGGTCCTTCTCGGGAAGACAGTCGTGGACAACCTGTTTGATCCCGGCGAGGATCCGATCGGCGCCACGGTTCGCATCAAGAATATTCCGTTTAAGGTCGTGGGAACGTTGGCGCCAAAAGGATTCGACACACGCGGCAATGATCAGGACGATGTCGTCTTTCTTCCCTTCTCCACCGGGGAGCACAGACTCATCGGAACAAAGTTCCTCGGTTCCATCAATGCCGGTTTCCTTTCGGCCGACTCCCTGCAAGATATGACTCAGGTCACCTCGGACGCCAAGCGGCTCTTGCGTGTGCGCCATAAGCTGCGCCCGGATCAGGACGATGACTTCACCGTGCGCAATCAACTGGACATTGCTAAGGTCCAGGAAGGTACAGCCGATTCGATGACCATGATGCTGCTCGCTATTGCCTCGATCTCCCTATTGGTCGGCGGTATCGGTATCATGAACATTCTCCTGGTCTCGGTTACGGAGCGCACGCGGGAGATCGGCATCCGGATGGCTGTCGGCGCGAAGCGCTGGCATATCCTCTTGCAATTCCTCGTCGAAGCCGTGATCCTGAGCGCGATGGGAGGTCTGATCGGCATCGTCACCGGCATAGTCGGAGCGCAAACCGCTTCACGGTTTGCAGGGTGGCCGACTATTGTTTCACCCGAGAGTCTCGTCGTGGCCTTTGGCTTTTCGGCTTTAGTCGGAGTCTTCTTCGGCCTCTATCCCGCCAACAAGGCATCGAGGTTGAACCCCATCGACGCGCTGCGCTACGAGTAGCGACAGTCGGAAATCCTGCATACTAGCGGGTTCTGTTGCCGAACATCCCCGCCGTGCTCTGCAGCGCTCATTTACCCTTATCTAAGTCTTTCTGCAGTCGAGTGCATACTCGCTCTCTCTACTCTATATCCGCTGCCTCCGCGCGGCCAGGGGAAAAGGGCGCGTCCTGCCGCGCCCAGGGTGGGAGGGTGAGATGAGCCCCTGTTCGGCACCACCCGCAAGAATTGGGGGTGCCACACGGCTTGCCCAGCTTCATGAGTCTAAGTCATGGGAACCAAGTCAAACCCCTCTTCCGCCATCCCGCCGCCTTCCGGGTACGACGTCAAGAGTCGCGGCTCTTTTCAGCACTATTTACGAGAAACTTGCCCCGAAATAGTCATTTCGTATGCAGGGAAACATATGCAACAGAGATGTACGTCCGATAACAAATAGAGGGATTCTGGGGAGACCAATAGTGCCCAGGCGTGTGAGCACGGCTCTGCCAAATGGAGCAGGACCTGCCAATCGAGATCTGGTGAGAGGAGACTATGGAACGACGACTCAATACGCGAGTCGAGGACTACTTCTCTATTAGTTACAGAGTCATCACCCGCGAGGAGTATGACACGTTAGAGCGTGTCTATGGAACTACGCCCAGCAAAGAGTGGGGAGTGCCTGAACTGCGTATGCCGAGACCGGATCTGGCGGCCGCCCATGATCCGTTGACGGCTGTTATCACCGATCTTGTGAAGAAGGTCGATCGAATACTCGAGATTTTGAACCACAATAGAACCTCGGAAAATGCCAGCGGGCAGTCGTATGAAAAGGCCACCTGCATGGATTTGAGCGGCAGCGGGATGCGGCTGCGCGGCACTCGTCGCCTCAAGACAGGAGAGCTGCTCGAGATGTTCGTGCCGCTGCCGACGACGTCCGCAGCGACGGTGCGGCTCCTTGCGACAGTCGTTCGGAACACCGAGTCCGTCGACGAGGTCCTGGACACGGCCGTCAGTTTCAGCACAATTAATGATGAAGATCGCGAGCAGATCATCGCATACGTCTTCCAGCGCGAACGACAAATCCTGGCGGCGAATCGGGGCCTGAGTAAGTCGGAACTGTAACGTATGTCCAGCCTCATTGGAATCCTCAGTGGAGCCGCCCTCCTGTTCGTTGCCATCATTGAACAGGGCGGCGCGGGCGTATTTCTCAATCTTCATGCGCTCATGATCGTCTTTGGTGGGATCACCGCCGCGCTCATCATCAGTTACCCCCTTCCGACGGTGGTGCGGGTCTTTGGCGTTCTGCTGCAAATCTTCAGGCGGGAGATCGAATCGCCGGGGTGGGTCATCAGGCTCATGACGAAATTATCACACAAAGCGCGGCGCACGAGCCTGTTGAGCCTCGAAGAGGATCTCAAAATCATCCAGGACAAGACCTTGCGCGAGGGGATTCAAATGGTCGTGGACGGACATCCGCCGGAAATGATCCGAGAGATCCTTGAAATCGAGATGGCGGCGATGCGAGCGCGGCATCAGGACGGAGAACGAATTTTTCGCACCGCGTCACGGCTAGCTCCCGCATTCGGGCTTGTCGGCACGCTCATCGGACTCATCGCCATGCTGCGGGGACTCAGCGGCGCGGGGGCCGCAGATTCGGTCGGACCCGGGATGGCCGTGGCCATGGTGGCAACCTTTTACGGAGCCCTGTCCTCGAATCTGTTGTTTCAACCAATTGCCGAGAAGCTGCGTGCCCGATCTGAGGCCGAACTGCTCAGAAACCGCATGATCCTCGCGGGCATCCTGATGATTCAGTCTGGCACGCACCCCCGTCTCATCGAACTGAAGCTGAATGCCTACTTATCGCCTGACCAGCGTAATTATTCATAAAGGCGGAGGGTAATGCCGGATCCCAAAGATTCAGAATTCCAAGCGGACGAAGGGGAGAACGAAGAGACCTGGCTCTTGACGTATGTGGACATGGTTTCGCTGCTGCTAGCGCTGTTCGTCATTCTTTTCTCATTCTCCAGTCTTGATGCCAAAAAGTTTGAAGCGGCCCTCAATCAGATTCAGGCCTCGCTGGGCGGCCCGCTCAATGCGGGAGGATCCACAATCACCACTGCTGTGGTCCAGACGCCAGTTCCAAGCTCAACCCCAGCCGGCCCGCCGGCGCCGACTGCCAACCCCAGCATGACCCTAGCCCCTCCTGTGGTCATTTTTCGCAAGGACCAAGAAGGCTTGGAATCCTTGCAGCGCTCGCTCCAGGAATTGATTCAGGAGATGGGTCTCCAAGCCGATGTGGACATGGTGAGCGACAACCGCGGGGTCATCTTGGCGGCCAAAGGAGGAGTGCTGTTTGCTTCCGGTGAGGCAGAGCTTCGCCCTGAAGGCAAAAAGTTCCTCGACGGTCTGATCCCTTTGTTTACGCAAGTATCGCATAGGATTCTGATCGAGGGTCACACCGATGATGTGCCTATCACGACGAATCGGTTTCCCTCCAACTGGGAACTTTCGACGATGAGGGCGACCACAGTGCTGCGATACATGGTCGAGCACGGAGGCATCGCAGCGGCGCGCCTTTCGGCCGCGGGGTATGCGCACCACCGTCCCAGGATTGCTCCAACCGTTGAAAATCGCACCAAAAATCGCCGGGTTGAAATTGTCATTTTGCGCGAAGAAGACAATGGACGGAACTAACCGGCACTGACATCTTCTTCGGCCGTCCTTAACAGTTCCTAGAAAACATCCTGCCTCCCCTGTCGGGAAACTGGCAATCTCGATCATGTCAATCTATACTCCCGTCTTCGTTTGATTCAGAAGAGAGGTGACTATGGACGACCAACTGCAACGCCTTCAGCGCGTGTTGGAATTCATCCCGAAAGCGAGCGTCACCCGACGGGGGTTCGTGATGACCGCGCTCACCACCGGATTTGCTCTGGCCGTTCGGCCGATTTCCGCTCAGACCGTGACCACGGATGCCGACTCATTAACGGCGGGAGAGGTCAAGATCCCGACGAGCGATGGGAGCCTTCCGGCCTACCGGGCCATGCCGTCCCAAGGCGGCCCTTTCGCCACAGTACTCGTCGCCCAGGAGATCTTCGGCGTGCATGAGCACATCAAGGATGTGTGCCGCCGCCTTGCGAAACTGGGCTATTTGGCGGTCGCGCCTGAGCTCTATGCGCGGCAGGGCGATGTCTCTAAACTGTCCGATATCAACGAAATCCGGACGAAGGTTGTCGCAAAAGTCTCGGATGCGCAAGTGATGGCGGATCTCGATGCTACGGCTGATTGGGCCAAAGACTCAGGGTTTGGAAACATCCGGAAGCTGGGCATCACGGGATTCTGCTGGGGCGGACGGATCGTTTGGCTGTATGCGGCTCACAGCACGCAACTGAAAGCCGGCGTCGCCTGGTATGGTCGGCTCATCGGCGAGCATTCTAAGATGCAGCCCCAGCATCCCATTGATCTCGTTGGATCGTTGAAAGCGCCGGTGCTCGGTCTGTACGGCGGTGCCGATGAGGGCATTCCGCTCGAGACAATCGAGCAAATGAAACAAGCGTTGAAGGCAGCCGGCAATTCTTCTGAGATTATTGTTTATCCGGACACACCGCATGGTTTTCATGCCGACTACCGGCCCAGCTATCGAAGAGAACAGGCCCAGGATGGCTGGAAACGCCTGCAGGCATGGTTCAGGCAGCACGGCGTGGCGTAATAACACTTGCCAGTACTGTCTATTAATCCGCTCCCATCCGGTATCGTTTCCGACTGAAATGTATCCAACCCGATAACTTTCTCATTTTCGCCTGGCCCATTGTTTGCGCCCGTCCGTTAAGGAAGGCCTTTCTGTACGGTGAATCAAATACTTACCGGCATACCAATTTGAAGCTTGACGGCTGAGTGACGGCATAGTCTTTGCCTTTTATAGCTGTTGAAGAGCTTAGCAACCGGGGAGCAATGAGGGCACTATGAAACCGATCTTCGCCAAACTCTCAGCCATGATGGTCACCATCTGTGCAATAACTTTCATGACCCTGTCTGTCGTTCAAGCGGCGCCAGATTTCAGATGGTGCGATGGCATGTCCGACATGCTGCACAGTTTCCAGACCAGTTATCCTCATTCTAATTTCGAGCCCTACTTTCTCAAAGAAGCCAGCCTACGCGAGGCCACGGCGCGAGGAGATAGGAAAACCCTACGAGCGGAGATTAAAGACACGGTGAAGATGGTACGGACGTCTCATATCGACGAAGATGCGGCGATCGAGCTGGTCAATTACCTCTACGCGTGGCGCGCGACGCTCACGCCACCCGTCGAATACGCGCGTTCCAAATGAAGACGCACAAAGGATCCGCCGGGTTGCGGTAGCTCGCCTTTTTTCCACGTTAAAGATTCGTCGCTATCTCATCGACCAGCCGTAGTACCGATGGCTGGGCTCGGGCCCCTGCTCGAGGTAGGCCATCTTGATCTTGCCGATGTAATCCTGCGGAAATTCATTGCGCTTCGCATTAACGTCTACCCCGTACACCTTGGCACCATTCAGCCCAAAGATTTTTTCTTTTACCTCCCGCGTCAGTTTTGGATACCCGTGCTTTTCGACGAGCCGATCGGGGATGTCAAATCGACGGAAGGCTTCAATCTGCCACTGCGGCGAGCCGTACCAGATCGAGTCCGTCCCCCAAATGACGTGGTCATCCCCAAACGCCTGGAGAATTTGCCCCAGCCAATGCGCGCAGATTTCCGGATAGGTGCTGACGAGCTGTCCGAAGGAACTGCCGATCTCCATATAGATATTTGGGACAGCGGCTTCCTTCTGTTTCATCCGGCAGAATTCGGTGGTCCACGGAATGCCACCTGTCTTTTTGAACTCCCGGTCCGCCGTCTCCGCATCTTTCAGCGCGGCATGGTAGATGAGGAAACTGATATCCGGAAAATCCTTCGCGGCTTTGATCATGTCTCGCGGATGGTTGTAATCGGCCGCTGGTCCGAGCGGCAGGCCTTTGTGGACACAGACCCGGCGCAGACCCAGCTTTTGCGATTTTTCCAAAATGGGATACGCGATTTTTTCGTCGTCCATCCACCACCCATGCCCAAACCCTTTAGCGGGAAAACCGGTATAGAGTTTCAAGGCTTCAATTTTGAGAGTCTCCACCTGCATCGCGATCGAGTCCATCGCGGCGTCTGCGAGTTGGGGCGCCGTAAACCCATGCGCGAGCATCCGGCGCGAGGCTGTCAGGCGATTGATCTCGTCTCGAATGTGAGCCATTTCGCTTGGCGGTACGACGGCATCTTCAGGGAAGAGACCAGGCGGTGTGCTGAGAACGGCCACCGACGTCTCGCTGTCCAAATATACTTCTTTGACGTAATTCTGCCAGTCAAGATCGGCAATGGTGATCTTGTCGCTTTTCAGCTCAGGGTTCCAACCTCGTTCCTTGGCTTTACGACGCAAATTCACAAACGCCTCCTTGGGCAGCCGGCCGGTGCGCGTGGCTTGGTTCCCTGGATCGTAATGTGTGCTGACATAATGTGTCTGCACATCCAAAATAAAATACGGCGCCCCCTTTCGCTCCGCAAAAGCCGAAGGCTCGAACGCTTCCACCTCCAGCACATCGAAGAATTTTCCGAAGATACTGTTCATCGCCAGCAATGCCAGCGCCATCCCGCCACTGGTTTTGAGAAAATCCCGGCGGCTCATACCAAGCGCGCGGCTGAGAGGGCCGCTTTGCTCTTCAATCAGCCGCTCCACCCAAACCTGCTGTTGCGTTTGCGGCGGTGGCTGGAATTCTTCATTCGAGACAATCCGGCACGGCAGGGGGGAACGCGAGACACCTCCCTGTTGCATATCCATTGAGCGGCGGAACCGATACGGGTTCTGCTCCATAAAGATTCCTCCAAAGAAATGACTGATTCTAGTCGTAGCGCAGCCGCTGATAAGTGTCCAGACCGCAGAAGGTATAAGATTGGGAGTACTAAATGTACTGTAGCGCGACGCTGTATCCAGCACGATGACTGAAATTGTGATCTCCCCTAGAGAAGAGATATAGTTAGTTAGAGGCGACAGGCTGTTATCGTGGAGTCTAAAAGCTTGGGGGGTGGCGATGAACGAGACGATAAAGAATCCTATTGGCCATGCGATCATGCTGCAGGTCATGGGCTGGGTACTATTGGTTGCCGTGCTGTTGTCCTTTTCCGTACTTCATGCCAAGGCGGAAGACCCGGCATCTGCCGAGGCACAGGAACTCGTCAACAAGGCGCGCCTATCCTTTCAAAGCCTGCTCAGGGATCCCAATATGACGTGGTTTCGCGACCACCTGAAGGATGCCAAAGGCGTCCTCATCGTTCCACAACTGCTTAAAGCAGCCTTTTTCGTGGGCGGATCGGGCGGCAGTGGAATCTTACTGGCGCGCAATGCGAAAACGCGAGAATGGAGCGACCCCGCGTTCTACACACTGGGCAGTGGAAGTTTCGGGTTGCAATTCGGTGCCGAGGCATCGGAAGTAATCCTATTGGTTATGACCCCAAGAGGGGTGGAGGCGCTGCTCACTTCGACCCTCAAGCTCGGTGGCGATGTATCCGTTGCAATCGGGCCGGTGGGCGGTGGAGTACAGGGCGCGACTGCAAATCTCAGCGCCGATATCCTCTCGTTTGCACGCTCCAAGGGATTATTCGCGGGCATCTCGCTCGAGGGAGCAGTGGTCGCGGCGCGGGATGACTGGAACAACGCCTATTATGGCAAAGCGGTCCGCCCCTTGGACATTCTTATGAACCGCAGTGTGAGTAACAGTCATTCCGCTGAACTTCGTGCCACCGTAGGCAAAGCTGTGGACGGGAAGTAGCCACCATTCTCAGGCACATTGACAGAAGAGACGTTGAGTTATATCGTGCCGCCATCACCGGACCATCAAGGAAACGAGCTTGAAGATCCTCTCCTGGCAGCTACCCGCCGACTTTGCGGCGCTGGCAATCTTTCTCGTCGTGACAGTCCTGGTCTTTGGGGTGCGCCATCTCGCCTTCCGAGCTCTCCGCAAGTGGAGCAGCGGCGGGGCCACACCGGTGGAGGACATGGTTGTCCAGGCTCTACGCATGCCATCCATCATCTGGTGCGTCCTTATTGGCATGTACAGTGCGTTTGCTTCCGCGAGATTACCTGCGGAAGCGCGCTTGGTCATTTTAAGTGTGATGAATGTGCTGTTGGTCTTGTCGGTGACGGCGGCGGTCGCAAGTCTTTCTCGCGCCACGCTTGGCTACTCGCTTCAGAAGAACAATCTCGCCATCCCCGCGACCGGCCTATCGTTAGCCGTCGTCACGGTGGTGATCTGGATCGTCGGTGGTTTGGTCCTGTTGAGTGGGCTCGGCGTCTCGATCACCCCGATGCTCACCGCCCTCGGCGTCGGCGGCCTTGCGGTCGCGTTGGCCTTGCAGGAGACCTTGTCGAATTTCTTTGCCGGTGTGCACCTGTTGATGGAGAAATCGATTCGCGTTGGAGACCTTGTAAAGCTGGAATCGGGGCAGGAAGGCTACGTCGTGGATATCGGCTGGCGGACGACCCGAATCCGTATGCTTCCAAACAACATGGTCATCATCCCGAATAATAAGATCACCCAATCGATTCTAACGAATTACTATCTGCCCGACCCCACCATGGCGCTACTGATCCCGATCAGTGCTTCCTATGATGTCGATCCCGATCATGTTGAACGAGTCCTGGTCGAGGAAGCGACGAAGGCAATTGGCCAGATACCGGGACTATTAGCTGAGCCCGCGCCGTTTGTACGATTTATTCCTGGGTTTGGGAGCTCGTCTTTGGACTTTACTTTGATCTGCCAGGTGCGGGAGTTCACAGATCAGTATCTTGTGCAGCATGATCTTCGCAGGCGTATTTTCACGCGCTTCAAAGCCGAGGGCATCGAGATCCCTTACCCTCAACGCACCGTCCACGTCCGAAACAGTTCCAATAAGAACCCCTCAGCATCTCTTTAATCACGTCGCTGTCACCTCACCCAGCGCGCTACATCCTTCCCCACCCCCCAGCAGAAGGCTCACTGATCTTCCCTAGCGAACACCAGCTTGCACTGTCCTAGCAGTCAATCCGCGCATGGGCGTATCATAACGGCACGATGACCCGCAGAGACACTCGGGACTATGCGCTGCCCGTACTGATTGCGGCAACGGCGCTGCTCGCCAGCTCGGTCCTCTATACCGTGTGGCCGGAATGGCGTGGCCGCAATGAGCCCTTGCATTCCGCCATCGAAGCGCTTGGAGCTCTGGCCAGCGTTGGAATGGCGCGCGTCCTGTTTCAGCGCGGTGAGGGACCGCAGCGGACGAAATTTCAAGCCTTGGCTCTAGGCTTCTTGAGCATGGGACTGCTTCAGGCATTTCACGCCGTTTCGCCGATGGGCAATGGCTTTATCCTGACCAGAGGGGTCGCGAGCCTTATGGGTGGCTTGGGATTTGTCGCGGCCTGCCTGCCGGAAACCGACAGACGATGGGTGGCCCAAAAGGCAGTGTTTTGGTCTATTGCGGCCGGC
>Ga0070697_100002252_pt1 | contig 14800 bp, 8 predicted proteins | sample KBSK1501metaG_FD_65475 | JGI IMG/M metagenome (GOLD analysis project Ga0070697, IMG submission 65475) | Corn, switchgrass and miscanthus rhizosphere microbial communities from Kellogg Biological Station, Michigan, USA - KBS K1-50-1 metaG | ecosystem: Host-associated > Plants > Roots >...
CGTTGCACCTCCGCTAGCATTGACAGAGTAGCTGGTTGCGCGAGTACAATCCCCAATCCAGAGTTGATGCTGCCCAAATTCCCGTCCCTAATTGCTGTTGTCTTCGCCTTGATTGCTCTTCCGGCTTCCTTTGCAGACGAGGCTGTCACTTTGAATCCGTCTGCCGCAGCGAGTGCGCAAGCCTATTACCGCCAGCCAATTTACCGCATGCTTCCCCTCACCTTTGAGTGCAATGAGGGGCAGACCGCAGCAGCCGTGAAATTCTTGAGCAGGGGCCCAGGCTATAGCTTCTTCCTCACGTCCGAATCTATTGCGATTGCCGCGACAGACCGGGTAACGCCAGGCTCATCGAACGGAAACACCGTATCGATCGAATTTGTAAATCTAAACCCCTCGGTCAAGGTCACGGGCGTCAACGAACTGGAGGCCAAGACTAACTACTTGCGCGGACGAGATCCGTCAAAATGGTACAGAAACATCGCCAATTACTCCGCCGTCGAGTACCGGGGCATCTATCTGGGCATTGACGTTCGTTTTTATGGCACGGGCAATCATATCGAGCACGACTTTGTCGTTGCTCCAGGCGCCGATCCGGGCCAAATACAGCTCCGAATCCGGGGGCAGGGAAAACCGGCCCTAAATCGAGATGGTGATCTGAACATAGCGACTGGGGCTGGCAAGGTAACGCTGAAACGGCCACAGATTTATCAGGAGGACGAAAGAGGTAAGCGGCCCATCGCGGGGCGCTATCTGGTCAACGGCGGAAAAGTAACCATAAAAGTCGGCCGGTATGACAAAACCAAAACTCTGGTTATCGATCCAATACTGGTTTATTCCACTTATCTGGGTGGATCAAAGGGAGATTTCGGCACGGCTTTGGCGGTGGATAATTCCGGGAATGCGTACCTCACCGGCTTCACGTCTTCGCCCGACTTTCCTACCGAAAATCCACTGCAGGGATCATGTAACAACTGCGCCAGTCTTTCACAGCTTCCAGACGTTTTTGTTAGCAAACTGAATGCAACCGGGACCGGGTTGGTTTACTCGACTTTCCTGGGCGGCTCAGAGTCGGATGAAGCAACGTCAATCGCCATTGATTCCTTGGGCAATGCTGTAGTTGCCGGTAGAACTCGGTCTGTGGATTTCCCGGTTGCTTCGCCCATTCAAGTCCTCTCGGCGGGAAACCGCTTCCATGCATTCGTGTCATCTATCAGCGCCGATGGGTCAACGCTGAACTATTCAACATACCTTGGCGGAATCAGCGACGACTTCGCTACCGGGGTCGCCGTCGACAGCTCCCGAAGCGCGTATGTCACCGGCATGACTCAATCACCTGACTTCCCTGTAACTCCCGGAACTCGACCGAGGCCCGCCCCGCCTTCCTTTCCGCACATGGATGTTTTTGTGGTCAAGATCAGCGCGATTGGTGCACAGCAGTATGGAGTGACCATCCATGGCGGCGCCGCAGAAGGAACCTTTGCCGGTAACCTTTTTAACGTAAACGGAATCGCAGTGGACTCGGAGGGCAGTGCTTACATCACTGGGAGCGCAACGGCAGGCTGGCCTACCACCTTAGGCTCCTTCCAGCCGAACCTGAGGGCCACACCCATCACGCAAGGGACGAATGCTTTTGTAGCGAAGCTGAAACCGGATGCCTCCGATTTTGTTTATTCAACTTATCTCGGTGGCTCGGACTCAGATATCGGAAAAAGTATCGCTCTCGATGGTCTTAAAAACGCGTACATAACCGGCGATACGAGTTCCGCCAACTTCCCGGTGACCTTGGGCGCGTTTCAGACGAGCACTTTGTTTTGCTGTAGAACGTTCGTAACCAAAATCAATCCCTCAGGTTCAGCGCTTGTCTATTCGACCCTTCTTAGCGGCACGGATCCACTCCCGGCGTTCCCACCCATCGCCTCGAGCATCGCAGTGGATACTGGCGGCAGGGCATATGTTGCTGGCCGGACTTCATCACGCAACTTCCCAGTGGTGGACCCTATTCTGGGTTTGCCCCCGACCGATGGCTCCTTCGGCGGCGGCCCGAGTGCCTACGTTTCGCAGCTGAACCCTTCCGGCAGCGCTCTTCTGTTCTCGAGTTACTTTGGTGGATCAATCGGCACTGATGCCAGAGCAATTGCGCTTGGTTCTGCCGGCACGATATACCTCGCGGGAACCTCGTTTGACCTGGATCTGCCAACGACTCCTGGAGCCCTTCAGAGTAACGTGGTGCAGCCACCGCCATTCACCAATGCTGTCCACGCTTTTGTTGCAAAATTCGATTTGAACATTCCGGCTGGGTCGGCCTGCATTCAGCCACAGTTCTTGCTATTTCCAGGCCAGGTGATCCACACAACTAGTTTCGCGCAAACCGCAACACTTACCAATTGCGGCTCCGCCATCCTGCAAGTTAACAACATCACAGTTCCGGCGGACTATGCTGTCAGCGGTTGTACCGCCGCGCTTGCACCCGGAGCGAGCTGCGTTATCTCGGTCACATTCACACCTTCCCAAGTTGGGGGAGTAAGCGGGCTCTTACAGATATCCGATGACGCCGCAATCAGTCCTCAAAAGATTAAGCTGCAGGGAGTCGGTGTGCCTGTACCGGCACCCAAAATATTTGTTTCGGAAATACTCCTAACTCTGGACGAGCAATTGGTGAATACCACCAGTGTGCTGCGCGACGTCAGAGTTAGTAACAGCGGCAATGCTGACCTGCACATCGCAACAATTCAGATTTCCGGCAACTTTGCCCAGAGCAACAACTGCCTGGCGGCCATCCCTCCTCAGTCGTTCTGTGTTATCACAGTGTCGTTTACACCAACAGCGGCCGGGTTCCATACCGGCATTCTGAAGATCTTCCATGACGCAACTGGCAGTCCTAATCAGGTATTGCTGCAAGGCACAGGCGTGAGCCAGCATCCATTACCCTCCATAGTTACGGTCACGCCGCCCGCCGTGGTGGCCGGTTCACAGGCCATCACATTGCGGGTAGCGGGCCAGGATTTCTTTCAAAATTCTGTTGTACGGCTGGATGGCGTGAATCTGCCCACGACCTATCTCGACGACCACACTCTTACCGTCCCCGTGGGGGCCGCTGCCTTGTCGCAGTTGGGGGAGAGAGTGGTTACGGTCTTCACCCCTGCGCCCGGCGGAGGAGTCTCTGCACCTTCCTTGCTTACGGTATACCGCACTTTAGACATCGCAGCCGCCGACCTCGCCTTCGATAAGTTCTCCGGAAGGCTTTTCGCGTCCGTTCCCAGCACCGCTCCGAATTTTGCAAATAGCATCGTGGCGATCGACCCCGCCACTGGGCAGATACTGCAAACAACTCTGGTGGGCAACAATCCCGCGACACTGGCGTTGTCGGATAACGGCCAGTTCCTCTACGTCGCGCTGCGCGATGCTCACGCAATACGCAGGCTGCAACTGCCCAGTCTTGCTGCCAGCCGGGACATCCCGCTTGGTGCGTCAACATCCTTCGGCGATCTGAATGCCGGAGATATTCAAGTTATTCCCGGCAGCCCGCTCTCCATCGTGGTTGCTAAGGAGAAGCAGGGAACCCCGAGCGGCGATGGCGTTCGAGTCATCGATGACAATGTAAAAAGGACTTCAGAGCTTGATGGCATTGCCATGCACGTGGATGTCAGTTCGAATGCCCTGGCTTTTACTTCGGATGCGAGCGTGGTCTATGAGTTGGGCGGTTCCACACTATTCCGCCTGGGCTTGAGTAATGACGGCGTGAGCATCCTTAATACCAGCACCGATCCGGTTTCAGGGGTTGAACTGGCTTCTGATGGTTCTCTTCTATACACCAATACGGGAAATATTTTCGATCCCACAGTATTCGCGTTGTTGCCAAGCAAATACACTTTTCTCGGTGGGCTGCCCACTTTCCAAGCCTCGGTAATCCCGGAGACCGGGCGTGGTCGCACTTTCTTCTTAACCCCGACCTACAACAGCTTCAAGTTTTTCAATATTTCGGTATTGACCAGCATTTTGGTTTACGACCAGCAGACGCTCGCTCAAGTTGGGTCTGTCGATCTACCAGACGTGATCAGCGGCCGCAGTCTGGTCCGCTGGGGAACTGATGGCTTCGCCTTCGCATCCAACGAGGACTTCCCGTTGCCGGTACACAAGATCATCCTTGTCCGGTCACGGCTAACGAACCCTGGGATTGCGGTAGGCACGCTCAGCATTAATGCCCTCGACCTCACACGCGGCAATATCAGTTCAGCGATTAATTTCAAGGTCAGCGTGCCGGCATCGTTCGCAGGGTCGGTTGATTTGTCCTGCTCCGGTCTGCCGCTGGCCGCAACATGCAACTTCAGTCCGGCAGCGACCGTCACTCCGGTTCCGGGCTCACCCATGTCCGTGATCCTGACCATCGATGTTCCAAGGACTGCGCCCACTGGATTTTTTAATGTCACGATTCAAGCATCGTCGGGCGCGCAGGTCAGCACTCAATTACTGCAGCTCAACGTAAATGATTACGACCTGGTGATGTCCACTTCGGAGCGGGCTGCTTTCCCTGGGGAGGCCGTGACGTTCGACGGCAACTTGACCAACGTCGATTTTTATAACCATAGTGTGGCTTTGAGCTGTGCTGCGGGGACAACCCCGGCGCCCAGCGCCTGCTCGGTGTCCCCCAGTGCCGGCAATCCTTTGGTTAACACCCCATTCACCGTGAATGCGACTGCTACCCAGGCCCAGGATTTTATCTTCAACGTTACTGGCACCGGTACCGACGCAAACTCTACCGTGCGTTCCCAAATGCTGGTATTGCACACCTTCGATTTTGCCTTGGGCGCATTTTCCCAAACCGGCGTCACCATGTTTCCCAGCAGCATCTCCCCGGCAACCACGCTTGAAATTCAACCGGTTGGCCTATTCAACGCTCCGGTCACGCTCGATTGCACGGGCCTGCCTGCGGGCGCCAGCTGTGCCTTCAACGGACTGCCGGCTCCGTTTTCAATTCAGGTTGCGCAGAACCCGGTGCCTGTGGTCTTGGTGATCACTGCAACCCAGGCCGTACCCACTGGCACGCATATGGTAGGCATTCGTGCGACCGCCCCCGGCCGACCTGCGGGACCGATAGTGAGCCCGTTCCAGTTGATTATCTCTCCAGCCGCTGGCACCACGGACCTCTCGGTAAACGCGGCCGCATCGCCCCCTGTGATGGTGGGACAGCCAGCAACTGTTACCTTCACGGCCATGAACAATGGCACGAGCGTTGCCAACGCAACTCTACTGATTGCTTTCGCACATCCAGAACGCGTCCAGTCAGCTTTGATTGAAGGAGGTGGGAACTGCAGCGGGATAGGTGCAGCATCGGTGCTCGTTACCTGCCCCATCGGGGCACTGGCCAGTGGGTCAATGGTGAACGTTACAGTTGTCCTGCTTGCACGGTTTGTCCCCTCCGTGCAGACCAGCGCATCCGCCATTTCTGAACTTGCGGATGCTGACCTATCCAACAATTCGAGAATGTTGCAGCAACAAATCCGGCCGCGCCCGCTGGCGCGCAGAGGTCTACCGCCGCGAACGCCGTGACTCGGCGCTTCCACGCCTCAGGTTTTTCCCACAACTCAGTCGTAAGACTTTAGTGTTCTCTCAGGCAAAATAGTGAGCTAAGTACATTAACACCACCGCATATTGTGGTTATTGTAAAGCCCAGACACAAGATGAGCTACCAAGTTACCAAAGTCACCATTACCAAACCGGTAGAAAATCCAAAGAAACGGGTAAGAAACCGGACTTCCCCCTTGACACTTCGGGAAGCAACTCTGCTATAACTCGCACCACTGATAGGTTTCCCCCGAGACAACTGAATAGAGGAGCGGTATTCCTCAGGCCCGTGGCAAAGGCCATCTCCCGCCGGACAAATGCGGTGGAGTTGATTTTTGTAGAAAGGGCTAGGGTTATCTATGGCCGATTCGCGTGAAGTGATGAACATTCGCCAGGCCTCGCAGTACCTGGGCGTGAGTCCGGACACGCTTTACAAGTACGTTTACGAGGAAAAGATCCCCGCTTTCAAACTGGGCAACCGCTGGAAGTTCAAGAAGACCATCCTTGATTCCTGGATGGAGCGGAAGAGCAGCATGGGAGAGGGCCGGGGCAAGAAAAAACCTAAAGCTGCGCGGGCTGCGGCAGGGGCACACTGAGGCGAACGTATGTCTTTCTTTGGCGGAGCGAAAAGCATCGTGGGTCTGGACATCGGCTCGAGCTGCATCAAGGCGGTCGAGTTGAAGAAGAGCCGCGGCGAAATTGAAGTTGCCCACGTGGGCGTGGAACCGTTGGCGTCTGACATTGTGGTCGACTCCATGATTGTCGACTCGGGCAGCGTCTCCAGCGCGATCAGCAAAATTTTCAACGAGAACAGTATCAAGTCGAAGGCAGTTGCTACTTCGGTGAGCGGGCACTCGGTGATCGTGAAGAAAATTACGATCGCCAGCATGGATGATTCCGACCTCGCCGGCAGCATTAACACTGAAGCGGCGCAGCATATTCCTTTCGACGTCAACGACGTGAACGTCGATTATCAGATCCTCTCCGAGGACACCAGCGGTCCGCAGATGGACGTGCTGCTGGTAGCGGTGAAGAAGGACAAGATTCTGAATTACACCAATGTACTCTCACTCGCCGGCAAGAGCCCGGCGGTGGTGGATATTGACGCCTTCGCGCTGCAGAACTGCTACGAATACAACTATGAACCGGCCTCAACCTCGACCGTGGCTTTGCTCAACCTGGGCGCGAGCGTCATGAACATCAACATCGTAAAAGGGACGACGCCGCTGTTTACACGCGACGTCAGCGTCGGCGGCAACCAATACACCGACTCCCTGCAAAAAGAGCTGGACCTCAGCTTCGACGATGCGGAGAGGCTAAAGCTCGGGCAAAAAGTGGGCACGGTGAGTGAAGACGCCAAGATGCCGATTTTGCAGCAAGTCACAGAAATCATCGTGCTCGAAATTCAGAAGACTTTCGATTTCTTCCGCGCCACCGCGGCCGGCGAGCACATCGAGCGCATTTATCTGGCGGGCGGATCGTCGAAAGTGCCGGGATTGATGGAGGCGCTGCGGCAGGAATTCTCCCTGCCGGTTGAGCTGCTGAATCCGTTTCAACGCATCAACTTCGCCAACGTTTCCGCTGACGTGATCGATCAGAACGCAGGGCAGCTCGCCGTGGCCGTTGGCCTGGCGCTCAGGAGTTTCGACCTATGATCAAAATCAATCTCCTCGGAGCACCAAAACCCAAGCGCGGCAAGCGCGCCGCCGCCGCCATGCCGGTCATGGCCGGCGAAGGACCTAATCCAATCGTGATGCTGGTGATCGCGGGCGTGCTTGGACTTGCGGTGGCTGGTTTCATGTACTGGCGTGCCGATAGCGAGCAACAAAGGCTGAACGCAGAACTGCAAAGGGAAGAAGCGGAGAACCGCAGGCTGGCGGCGGTAAAAGCCAAGTACGAGCAAGAAGAGAGAGTCAAACAGAATTACGAGCGGCGGGTGAAGGTCATTGATGAGTTGCGCGCCAACCAAGCCGGTCCTGTGAACCTGCTGGCCATGATTGGCGACACCGTGAACGCAACCGAAGCAGTGTGGCTCAACGCCATGACTGATACCGGGAACTCGATCAATCTGGAAGGCACGGCCCTGAGTTCGCACGCCGTGGCCAACCTGATCAAGAACTTGCAAAAAACCGAGTACTTCAAAGTGGTGGAGCTGAATGAAAGCATTCAGGATCCACAAGTGAAAGAAATGCAGGCTTACACGTTCAAGCTGGTTTGCGAGAAGAAGAGGTCGTAGCAACAGACTTGTAGTTGGGACGGTTGATATGTCTGGACTAAGAGATTTGCCAGTTCCGGTGCAGTTGCTTATCGCCCTGGTCATCGCTGTGGTCTTGGGCGGAGCGGGGTGGTATGCCCTGGTGAAGCCGATCGAAGATCAGAACGAGCAAAAGCGGGTGCAGTTAGCCGCCAAGAAAGCCGACAACGAGAATTTGCGCAGGTACGAGCGCGACCTGCCGGCCTTGGAGCGCCAGATTGCAGCCCTGATGCAGCAACTGGAAATCCAGAAAACCATCGTTCCCGATGAGAAGGAAGCCGATCAATTCATTCACGTGATGCAGGACACGGCCTCCAGCGCCGGCATCGAGATTCGGCGTTATACCGCGAAACCGGTTGCTACCCGTGAGTTTTATACCGAGGTCCCATTCGAGATCGATATTGATGGGCCCTATTACTCGGTGCTGAACTTCTTTGAAAAAGTGGCAAGAATGCAACGCATCATCAACATCAACGCACTCCAGATGGCGACTCCTAAGCGGAGCAGCGATGCCAAGGTTAAGAACACCTACTCATACGCTCCAACGGAGTCGGTAGTGGCGAGTTGTACTGCGACGACGTTCTTCAGTCATGATTCAAATAAGCCGGCAGCAGCGCCGGCAGCGCCAGGCGCGCCAGCGGCAGCGGCGCCGGCGAGGAAGTAGAGGGATGGCGATGAAGGTAAGCAGCAACGTTTTCGCACTGCTGTTGAGCGCCAGCTTGGCTTGCGCGCAGACCGGCACGGCTGAACAGCCGGCGAAACCGGCTGGCCAGCCCAAAGCTGCCTCATCGTCTGCCAAGAAGCCGGGCGCGAAATCGAGTCCAGCGGCCACGGCAACCAAGTCGGGAAAGGCAAGCACCACCGCGAAGAGCGCTGCTGCGAAACCGGCGGCAGCATCGGCTACGCCTGCAAAAACGGTCAAGCCAGCCCCCAGGTCGGCGACCAGCACTCATTCGGCGCCGGCAGCTCCGAAAGCAGCACCGGCACATCCAGCATCAACGCCTTTTGCCCGCAAACCCGCACCCGCATCGGCGCCAGCGATGAAGCCCGAGTTGAAGCCTGCGGCACCGGAGAGCAGCAAGCCCGCCGCAACGGTTCCAACCGCGCCAGTGGCTCCTGCTGCCGCTCCGCCGGCCGCCGTGCAAATGGCAAAGCCTTATTCCAGCACGGGGAAACGAGATCCCTTTCTGAGCCCCATTCAGGTAGCTACGACTGGTTCAGGCGGCTGCAGTGGTGGCAAGCGCTGCCTGATGATTAACCAGATCACGCTGCGCGGCATCGTGAAGTCGGTGAATGGATGGATCGCGGTCGTCGAAAACTCAGCGCAGAAAACGTACTTTCTGCGCGAGAACGATCCCGTATTGAATGGCTTCGTTTCGCGGATCACAGGCGAAACGGTGGTGTTCAAAGAAAGCGTGGTCGACACTCTCGGCCACCAAAGCCAGCGCGATGTAATTAAGCATGTCAGCGCGCCGGTGGTATAGGGGTTCTTTTTTGAAATGCAGGTAGCGCTCTTCCGGTTCACTCGCAGGGACTGAGGAGCGTGGCAGTAGGTAGTTTGGGCCGAACTGGGGGCAGTAACGCCGCAAGGCGATGGGCTAATTCTTAGGCGGCCGTTCGCAAGCCAGGTTAAACCGGACTTGCGATTGTGGAGGCCGCGCACGCACTGGCGTTTGCCGCAGCGTGAGGAGAGACGAGATGAGGCTAAAGCAACTACTGGGAATTCTCTTGCCGCTGCTGCTGGTGGTTAGCGCAGCGGCTGCCGGATCGCAACTTACGCAGGTTGGCATTGCAACCGGCGGCAATGCGACTACTCTGACCCTGCAAACGACCGGCGCCTTCACGCATAACGAATACAGGCCCACTGAAAATCTGATGCTGGTCGATTTGACCGGCGTCTCCGCGGGCGCTATGGACAGCCGCACGTTGTCGGTCAATCTGCCGGGCGTGGTCTCATACCGGGTGGTTGGCTACAAGGCGGTCGATGGCGCGGATGTTGCGCGCCTGGAACTCACGCTAGCTACCGGGGCCACAGTTGGCGTACGCCAGCAGGACACCGACCTACTTCTGAAGGTTAGCGCCGGTTCGGCTGCACACACCGTAGCTGCGCGTCAGGCTGCCGTTCAAAGTGCGCCTCTGCACCGCATCTCTATTGCCGGCTCAGCGCCGACCACCGTTCAGCGCCTGAATGTGGTTCGCAGCAAGAGCGGCATCGATGTTGAAATCCTGGCTAACGGCGCCCTGCAACCAAAAGCGGTGCGGCTGTCTCAGCCTGAACGCGTTGTGATTGACCTGCCGAATGCGATTCCTTTACTGCGCCAGCACGCCGTTCCGGTGAACTCGGCCGAAGTGAAGGCTGTGCGCATGTCGCGATATCAGATGGAACCGCCCGTCACCCGCGTAGTAGTGGACCTGGGGACGGCACGCGAATATGAACTGGTGCCTTCCGACAGGAAGCTGGTGATAAGGCTGCAGAGCACCGCTGCCGCTGCGCCGGTTGCGGCGACGCCCGTCACGGAAAGCGCGAAGTCGGTTCCGATTCAGCCCGCCCCCAGCGATGCGGCGAAATCTGCGAATACCCCACTTCAAGCCAAGGTCAGCGACTTGGTCGTAGTGGAGCCGACGTTTCATCCGGTCCCCGCCTCGGGGTCCACCCCGGCGCCCAAACCGGCAAATCCGCCGGCAATCGCACGCGCAGGAGATGCTGCGGCAAATCTGACGCCTGCCGCCGGTAAGTCGGATCTTGCACTCTCGCCGATTAGCGCGTCACTGCAGCCACAGATGTCGAATCTTAGCTTTCAACAGCAAGCCTCACCATCAGGCGGTGGTGGACTGAGCCGTCAGAAGTACACCGGAGAGCCAATTTCGGTAAATCTGAAGGACGTCGACCTCAAGGATTTCTTTCGCCTCATCCATGAAATCAGCGGCCTGAACGTGGTGCTCGATCCTAACGTGAAGGGCTCGCTCACTATCGTTCTCGACGATGTTCCCTGGGATCAGGCACTCGACATCGTACTGAAGAACAACGGCCTCGATCGGCAGCTTGAAGGCAACGTGTTGCGTATCGCGACGGTTGAGACTTTGAAAAGGGAAGCTGACGCTCGCCGCGCGCAAGTGGAAGCCCAGGCGTTGGCAGTAGACAAAGTTACGGTTACACGCTTTCTGAGCTATGCCCACTCGAAAGACGTAGTGCCAACCATCAAGAAGTTCCTGTCGGCACGCGGCGATGTTGTTTCCGATGATCGGACTAACGGCGTGATCATCGACGACATCCCGAGCTCCATTCCTCGTATTGACGAATTGATCGCCAAGCTTGACCGCAAGACTCAGGAAGTGGAGATTGAAGCTCGCGTGGTCGCTGCTACGCGCAGCTTTGCTCGCGACATTGGCACACAATTCGCCTTTGGCTACGGAAATGGTAAAAGCACGGTTGGTGGCACAACCCAGATCCCCCCTGGAGCAAGCGAGATCCTGACCACACCTGGTAACTTTTTCGTTGTCGGTGACCGAACTACGGGCAAGCCTCTACCAATACCGCTTTTCTCAAACCTCGGAGCAACCGGTCCCACCAGCGGCGCTGCGTATAACTATTTGAGCCCGAATTTCCGCCTTGATTTTATTTTGACCATGGCGGAATCCCGCGGCTTGCTCAAAATTCTCTCGCGTCCGCGAGTGGTCACACAAAACAACATTCAGGCGCTAGTGCGGCAGGGCCTGCGCATCCCCATCGTGACGCAGGCGCAGTTGGGCGGTCCGCCAACGGTTAGCTATGTAGACGCTTTCCTGCGACTCACGGTTACACCCCAGATCACCGTCGAGGGCACCATATTCCTGAACGTCGATGTGGAAAATACCGTTCCTGACTTCGGGCGCACGATTCAGGGTAACCCCACGCTGGTGACTCAGCAGGCTACAACCCAGGTGCTGGTCACGGATGGCGGCACGGTGGTGATAGGCGGCGTGATTCAGACGCAAAACTCGATCAACGTCAAGCAGGTGCCAGTGCTTGGCAACATTCCTCTGCTGGGCAACCTCTTCAGGAACCGTTCGGTTTCAACCTCAACCCAGGAGTTGATCTTCTTCATCACTCCGAAGATCATTCAAACCTAGTCGAAGCGGTAGACTAATCGGGCCCCCGGCGTGCCGGGGGCTCAAGTTTTGTTGGCCGCAATGCCATGCCTATGGACTATCAAAGCCGGCTGCAGAGGCTGCGCACGGAGGTGCGGCGGGCCAAGTTGGACGCTCTCTTAATTACTCACATGCCCAACGTGCGGTACGTTTGTGGCTTTACCGGCAGCTCAGGAGTGCTCCTGGTTGAACGAGATCGCGCTGTTCTTTTCACCGACGGCCGTTACATACAGCAGGCCAAGGGAGAAGTCAGCGATGCCACGATCAGGAGCGTGAAAGGGAGTCCGTTGTTGGCGGCTGCGAGTGGAATGGGGGCGGCCAAGGGACGCGCCGCGGGCTTCGAGGCGGAGCGGCTGCCAGTAGCCGGCTGGCGACAGATTCAATCCGCCCTGCCCCGAGGATGGAAATTACGAGCAACATCCAGTGTGATTGAGCGTCTGCGGATGGTCAAAGAAGGGGCGGAGATCGAGCTTATCCGCAGCGCAGTACAGGTTGGGTCCCGCATTTTTCAACGGGTGCTGCCCTCCATTCGCTCCGGAGCCACTGAAGCCGCCATCGCCGGCAAAATCGAATATGCCGCACGCCAGGCTGGTGCCGAAAAAATGTCATTCGAGACCATCGTGGCCAGCGGACCGCGATCGGCGTTGCCACACGGGGTTGCCTCCCGAAGCCGCCTCCCGAGCCGCGGATTCGTGGTTCTCGACTTCGGTGTTATACTCGCCGGTTACTGTTCGGATATGACCCGTACTGTGCATGCGGGCAAGCCGAATAAGCGCTCGCGGTACATTTACCAAGCAGTTCTGGACGCTCAGCTTAAGGCGATAGGCACCGTTCGCGCCGGGGCTACGGCGGGTCAAGTGGACCGCGCGGCCCGCACGGCGCTAGGCAAAGCCGGCCTGGGCAGGTTTTTCACCCACTCCTGCGGGCACGGACTGGGACTGGAGATTCATGAGCCTCCACGTCTCGGCAAAGGGCAACAGGAGCTGTTGCAACCGGGCATGGTGGTTACTGTTGAACCTGGCGTCTACCTGCCGGACCATGGCGGAGTGCGCATAGAAGACGTAGTCGTCGTAACCGAGCACGGATGCGAAGTACTTACGCCTACTACGAAAGAATTGGTCGTACTGTAGCAGGAGCGTCATAGCCCACAGGGCGGCTGCTGGTCTCGCCCGAGAACCATCGCATGAATCTCAAGGAATTAAAAGAGCTCGTCGAGTTCTTGGTGGAAAAGGACATCGCTGAGTTCGAACTCGAACGCGGTGATCTAAAGGTTCGCGTGCGCAGAGCCGGAGATTCGGTGCCGGTCCCACCGCCTCCGCCCCAGGTCATACACATTCCTGCTGCGCATGCTGCACCGATGGTGCAGCATGCGCCGGCCCCATCGGCAGCGGCCGCTCCCCAGACTCCGCCCGCAGCGGCTGTGCCGCCAGCGGAGGAGTTGCACACGGTAAAGTCACCGATTGTTGGCACATACTACGAATCTCCCTCTCCCGGTTCGCCACCCTTCGTGAAGATCGGCGATGTAGTTGAAGCTGGCCAGGTGCTCTGCATTGTGGAAGCTATGAAGCTTATGAATGAAATCGAGTCCGATGTGGCCGGGGAAGTGATGAAGAAGTTTGCCAGCAACGGCCAGCCGGTCGAATATGGTCAGGCACTCTTCGCGATTCGCCCCAAGTAGGCCTACCCTGAATGTTTAAGAAAATTCTGGTTGCCAACCGCGGCGAAATAGCATTACGAATCATTTGCGCATGCAAAGAGCTGGGGATCAAAACCGTCGCAATCTATAGTGAGGCTGATCGCAACTCACTCAACGTTCGTTTCGCCGATGAGGCCATCTGTATCGGTCCGCCGCGTTCCTCAGAAAGCTACCTCAACATCCCAGCGGTGATCAGCGCCGCCGAGCTCTCCAACGTCGACGCCATTCATCCCGGTTACGGCCTGCTGGCGGAGAATGCAAATTTTGCCGAGGTGGTCGAGACTTGCCGCATCAAGTTCATCGGCCCGCCGCCGGAGGTGACTCGGTTAATGGGAGAGAAGGAGAAGGCACGTCAGGCAATGAAGAGTGCCAACATTCCTATCTTGCCGGGCTCTGATGGGGTGGTTCCGACTGAAGTGGAAGCGCTTGCCAGCGCCGAACAGATCGGTTTTCCGGTGATTGTTAAGGCGTCAGCTGGTGGCGGCGGAAGGGGTATGCGGGTAATTCGGAACGCGGAGGAGCTGCCGGGGCTGTTTAATGCGGCGCAGTCAGAGGCGGCCGCGGCATTTGGCAATGGCGATCTCTACATGGAGAAGTTTATCGAGCGCCCGCGGCACATCGAATTTCAAATTCTGGCAGATGCCTATGGCACCGTCGTAAGCCTTGGGGAGCGCGAGTGCAGCATTCAGCGCCGCCATCAGAAGCTGCTGGAGGAATCTCCATCGCTTCAGGTCACGCCTGAGATGCGCAAGACCATTAACGAAAAGCTTTGCGCCACGCTGGGCGACATAGGTTACGTAAACGCCGGCACCGTGGAATTTCTTATGGATGAAGACGGCCAGCTCTACTTCATCGAGATGAACACTCGCATACAGGTAGAGCACCCCGTCACCGAGATGGTGACCGACATCGACCTGGTGAAGAGCCAGATCCTGATCGCCGCCGGTGAGCGCATGGCGAACATTCTTCCGCCTGAGATTGAGCATCGCGGCCACGCCATCGAGTGCCGTATCAACGCCGAGCATCCTGAAAAATTCACACCTTCAGCCGGAAAGATTACCGCTTTCCATCCGCCGGGTGGCACCGGAGTGCGCGTGGATACCGCTGCCTATACCGAGGCGGTGATCCCGCCCTACTACGATTCGCTGATTGCCAAGCTG